>Ga0207711_10004146_pt1 | contig 12418 bp, 16 predicted proteins | sample KBSS34metaG_FD_184401 | JGI IMG/M metagenome (GOLD analysis project Ga0207711, IMG submission 184401) | Switchgrass rhizosphere microbial communities from Kellogg Biological Station, Michigan, USA - KBS S3-4 metaG (SPAdes) (version 2) | ecosystem: Host-associated > Plants > Roots > Rhizosphere...
TCTCCTCGCTGTGCGCGCACAGATAGACGACGGAATGATCAAAGAACGGGTCGGACATTTGCGGCATCGCGACGAGCAGTTGACCTGTCAACGAAGCCATGTGGTTCCTCTGTCGCTGGGCTCAATACCCTGGCAATAAGCTCAAAATACAGCTCGGCGCCCGCCTGTGGAAGGAGGCAAGGGCGATGCTGGAAAGCATATTCATGACAAAGTGATTACCATATGGGGAACCGCATTCAGATTTTGTTCGCCAATGTCGCATCATCATGGGCCGGGATGGCAGGGAAGGCTCGCCCATGCGAAGGTTGAAGTCCGTATTCGGCGTGGCCGGCGCGGTTGTGCCCGTCCTTTATTGCGGTGGTCTCCTTTACTACTTCGTCGATCTCAGCGGATCGGTGCAGCAAGCAACGGAAATTGGCCTGGGTCCGACTGTGCTGGGCCTTGGTATTGTCGGCCTGCTGTTCTCCATTCCACTCATCCTGAAAGTCGTCCGGATTTTCGCGCGCCCGCCTTCGCCCGGATCCGGCAGTGGCCCGGACGCGCCGGCCCGCGATGACGAGAGCGGATTTGATGCCGACGCGGCGATTGCCCGCTATATGGCGCAGCGATCCGTGGAAACGGTTCCTGGCGCGCCGCCTCCCACACGCAAAGGCGGCGGGCCGGCGAGACGCGCGAGTTTTGGACGTAAGGGCGGGTGAAGCCGGCGGTTGGCGGCGGTCCAATCCGGATGTTGGAGATGGAAGCGGGCTTCGCCCGCTAAGGCCGGCGCGGCGCTAATAGCGCCGCGCTTCTCGCGCCCGTCGGTCGCTGCCGCGACCGACACTTGGTATTCGCAGTGAGCCAGCAATGATGGTTCGAGCGCCCTACCGGGGCGCGAGAACCATCATCATCTGTCTGCCTTCCATCTTCGGATACTGTTCCAGTTTCGCGAAGACTTCGGTGTCTTTCTGGACGCGGGTCAGCAGGTCCATGCCCAGGTGCTGGTGCGCCATCTCGCGGCCACGGAAGCGCAAGGTGACCTTGACCTTGTCGCCTTCGTCGAAGAAGCGCTTCATCGCCCGCATCTTCACGTCGTAATCGTGATCGTCGATGGTGGGGCGCATCTTGATCTCCTTGATCTCGATGACCTTCTGTTTCTTGCGAGCCTCGTTGGCCTTCTTCTGCTGCTCGTATTTGTACTTGCCATAGTCCATCAGCTTGCAGACGGGCGGCTTGTTGTCGGGCGACACCTCGACCACGTCGAAGCCTTTTTCCTCGCCAAGCGCGAGCGCTTCATCCAGCCCGATCTCGCCATACTTATGGCCATCGTCGCCGATCAGCAGAATGGTTTTGGAGGTGATTTCGTCGTTGATGCGCGGGCCATCCTTGGCCGGGGCGGGGGCGTTACCCTGAAAACGTCTGGGGACTATGACTCTCTCCTATAAACAGCCGCGCGCATCCACGCTTCGCTGGTTCCGTTGGGTCCCAGGCGAAACGAGGTTCGATCATGGACGCAAGCGGGGGACCTTCCGAGGAATGCGCCGGGTGGCGCATCCGGCCATCTGGCCGGACTTGGATTAAGATAGGCTGTAACCCGGTCCTGTAAAAGGGCTATTCGGCCACATCCACCGGGGATTCCGCCTCGTTTTTGATTTGGGCGACCAAAGGTTCCGGTGGCCGGCGTGAACCCGCCTAGCGAAGGTCGGGCGGGACGGCCTCCGCGGCCAGTTGCGAAATCGTCGCCTCCAGCGCCAGGCTCTCCTGCCCCTCCGAGCCCAGTTTCCGCAAGGTGACGGTGCGGTTTTCGGCCTCCCGGCGGCCCAAAACCAATAGATTGGGCACCTTGGCAAGGCTGTGCCGGCGCACTTTGTAATTCACGGTCTGGTTTTCGGTGTCGAGCAGGACGCGTAGTCCCGCTTTTTTGAAGGCGGCGACAACCTCGCGGGCATAGGGTTCGGCATCGCCCACCACCGTCGCCACCGCCGCCTGCACCGGCGCGAGCCATAGCGGGAACTTGCCGGCGTAATGTTCGATCAAGACGCCGATGAAACGCTCCATCGAACCGACAATGGCGCGGTGGAGCATGACCGGCGGACGCTTGCCGCCGTCCTCGCCGATATAGGAGGCCCCCAGCCGATCAGGCATGTTGAAGTCCACCTGCAAGGTGCCGCATTGCCATTCCCGGCCGATCGCATCGGTCAAGGTGAATTCGAGCTTGGGTCCGTAAAAGGCGCCTTCGCCTTTGTTGTAGGTGAATGTCAGGCCGGCGGCCTGTGTCGCCTTTTCCAGGCTGCTCTCGGCAAGATCCCACACTTCGTCCGAGCCGATGCGTTTTTCGGGTCTGGTGGCGAGCTTCACTTTGACCTCGGCAAAGCCCAGGTCGCGATAGGCCCTGAGCAGGAGCTCGCAGAAGTCCTTGGTTTCGTCGGTGATCTGCTCATGGGTGCAGAAGATATGGGCGTCGTCCTGCACAAAGCCGCGCACCCGCATCAAGCCGTGCAACGCGCCCGAAGGTTCATACCGGTGACAGGAGCCGAACTCGGCCAGCCGGAACGGAAGTTCGCGATAGGATTTGGTGCCCTGCTTGAAGACCTGGATATGGCCGGGGCAGTTCATCGGCTTGACGGCGAGGGTTCTGTTCTCGCTCTCGACCTCGGCCACGAACATGTTCTGGTGGAACGTCGCCCAATGGCCGGACTGTTCCCACAGCTTGCGGTCGAACAGCAATGGCGTCTTGATTTCCTGATAGCCCGCCTCGCCAACCCGGCGGCGGATATAAGCTTCCAGCGTCCGGTAAAGCGTGTGGCCGTCGGGATGCCAGAACACCTGGCCCACCGCTTCTTCCTGCAGGTGGAAGAGGTTCATTTCCCGCCCGAGCTTGCGATGGTCGCGCTTTTCGGCTTCCTCCAGCCGGGTGAGATATTCGTCCAATTCCTTCTTGTCGCGCCAGGCTGTGCCGTAGATGCGCTGGAGTTGCGCGTTCTTGGCATCGCCGCGCCAATAGGCGCCGGCGATCTTGGTCAGCTTGAAGGCATCACCCACTTCGGCGGTGGTGCGAAAATGCGGACCGCGGCACAGGTCGTGCCAATCGCCATGCCAATAGATCGAGACATCCTCGCCTGCCGGAATGGAAGCGATCAATTCGGCCTTGTAGGTTTCGCCGATGCCCTTGAAATGCTCGACCGCCGTATCGCGCGGCCACACCTCGCGGCGGGTGGGAAGCCCCGCCTTGATGATCTTGCGCATCTCGTCTTCGATCTTGGGCAGGTCCTCCGGCGTGAAGGGTTCGGCGCGGGCGAAATCGTAATAGAAGCCGTCGTCAATGGCCGGACCGATGGTCACCTGGGTGCCGGGATAAAGCGCCTGTACCGCCATTGCCAGGATATGGGCCATGTCGTGGCGGATCAGCTCCAGCGCCTCGGCGTCCTTCTTGGTGATGATGCGGATCTTGGCGTCCTGTTCGATGGGGCGGAACAGGTCGTATTCCTGGCCATTGACCATGATGATCAGGGCCGCCTTGGCCAGGCCCGGTCCGATTGCCGACGCGATCTCGCCTCCGGTGACACCCTTGGCAAAGGTCAGCGCCTTGCCATCGGGCAAGGTGACAGTGACCTGTTCTGGGGCAGCGGACACGGGACTTCTCCTGCAATTTGGCCAATTGTGGCGGACCTTTGGCCTCTGAAGCCGCCTGCGTCAAGGCCCGGCCTCTTGCCGAGTTTATGACGACTGTAGTAGAACTGGCGGATCGCCTAAAAAGGGCGAATACTGCAACCCATGCGAGGGGCCTCGCTTGGAGAATGTCATGAAAAAAAGCCTGATCTTTCTGGCCTTGGGCGCCGCGGCTTTCGCCGCCCCGGCCTATGCCAACACCTGCATCGACATGCGCGATATCGTCAGCAGCAAATCGACCGACGGCAAGACCATGGTGTTCAAGATGAAAAATGGCGCCACCATGGTGAACCATCTCAAAGGCGTCTGCCCGGATCTGAAATTCAACGGTTTCGCCTGGCAAAGCCATTCCGGCGACAGCAAAGTCTGTGAGAATGAGCAGAGCTTTCAAGTTCTCCAGTCTTCGCAGATTTGCGTGCTGGGCAAGTTCGACCAGCCGGTGGCGTGGGACGCAAACCGCAAGCAGGCCCCCAATTAGGTCCGCTTAAAGCTGGCAGATGATCCCAAGGAATTGCTTGGCGCCGCGCCGGTAGTCGGGGCGCGGCGCATGGGATGCAATCTCGGTCATGGTGAGGCTGATCGCGTCGTCCAGGTTGAGCAGCTTCCAGCCGGAACGCTCGTTCGCCGGTCCCCGGATTTGCCAGCCGCTAAGGATATGTCCGCCTTGCGGGCTGATGCCGACGCGATGCACTTCCACAATGCGGGTGAAGGTTTCGTATTGCACTTCAAGGCATTTGCCGCTTTCCAGTGCGGCGCAGGCTGTCGCACACTTCTGCTGGACCAGCGCTGCGGGACTCGCAGCATTAGCGGCATGATTGGCCAAACCCACCATCGCCAACATTCCCTGACCGCAAGGAACACGCGCCGCATTTCTCGAACACGTCGGCTGTCTCCTTGAGTTGGCGATACTCTCACTCTTGCGTGTTTGGGGGCAACAGCGAAGACGCGCGGCCGGACTCTGCCCAGTTGCGCGCCATGCTGTGAGCCGGGCAGCGAAAGCTCCGGTGGAGCTTTCGCTGCTGAACGCTGGTGAAATGAGACAGGCAACAGAGTTGCCGTTAGCTTTTTCTGCTGGCCTCGAACAGGAACCAATTCCTTTTTTCCGCCGCGTCGATGAAATTCTCAAGAATCGATGCCGTCGCCACGTCTTCATGCTTGTCGGCGATTTCATGCGCCGCGCGCATGCGCTTGATCACGGTTTTGTTGTCGTTCATCAACTCGACCAGCATGGCCTCCGGCGACACATAATCCTTGTCATTGTCCTTGATGCTCGAAAGCCTGGCGATCTCGCCGATGGAATGGATGGTCCTGGCGCCCAGCTTGCGCACCCGTTCCGCCAGATCATCGACGGTGGCGAAGATTTCGGTGGCCTGCTCATCGAACAGAAGGTGGTAGTCGCGGAAATGCGGTCCCGAGACATGCCAGTGGAAATTCTTGGTCTTGGTGTAAAGCGTATAGGAATCGGCAACCAGGCCGTTCAAGGCTTCGGCGATTTCAGGAATGGCATTGCCGGAAAGGTCGCTCTGGGTGGTCAGGCGCGAATTTCCTTTGGAAGGGGCGGATTTCTTGGCCATGGGGACCTCTGCAGGTTAGAATTATTCTAAACGATCTATCCTACTCCTGGTTCCAGGCCATTTTCCAGCCCTAAAACCACCCCAGTCGCGGCAGCATCCAAAAGGCCAGGAAACCCGTTATCGGTTCCAGAGGGCCAGTCCTTGGAGACCGCCATGAAAAAGATCGCAATCGTCGCTATCGGCTTCGCCGCCCTGGCGATTTCGGCTTGTGCGCCGCGCTATTACGATCGCTACGATCGCTATGGCTATTATGGGCCACGCGACCACACCGAGTATTCCGACCGCAGCTATTACGACCGCGACCGCGACGGAATTCCCAATCGTTATGACCGGGACCGCGACAATGACGGTGTGCCGAACTGGCGCGACGCCAGTCCCAACAATCCCTATCGCTGATGGGTGAGAAAAGGCCCGGTAGAGATACCGGGCCTTTTTTTCGCTCTTATTCCTGAGCGCCGCTACTTTTTTAAGCTTGGGCTCCGCCCAGGTAATCTGGCTTGCCCAGCGCCACGCCGCGGTTGCGCAGGATGCCGTAGGCCGTGGTGATGTGGAAATAGACATTGGGCAGCACGAATTTCCCCACATAGTCGGCGCCGTTGAATTCAAAAGTGGTGTTGGGGAATTTCAGCACGACTTCTTTTCCTTCCGAACCGGTAAAGGATTTGCGGTCCAGGCTTTTCAGGAATGCGACGGTCTTGGCCACGCGCGCCCGAAGGTCGGAGAAAGTGGTTTCGGTGTCCTCATATTTGGGGATATCCACCCCGGCGAGCCGCGCGCCGCAGCCCTTGGCGCCGTCGGTGGCGATATAGACCTGGGCCTTGAGTGGCAGCATGTCCGGCGCCAGCCGCGCCTCTGCCGGGTCGATGCCGCCATGGGCCTCGCCCTTGGCGAGGATGTTGGAAAGGCTGCCCAGCATGTGGATCAACGGCGGAATGGAGGCATCGTAAATGTCGTAGGCCATAAATCTTCCCTCGAAGTTGTGTTGTAGCCCGCATATGGGAACCGGCGGACGGAATTGAAGGGCAAACCGGTCCTGTTTCAACCGCGATGTCATAAGGGACTTGAGGCTTGAGCCTGTTTGGGCCTAGGAAGCATTGCCTTTTTTGAAAAGACGCTTCCATGACAGATGAAAAAACCGATGAAAAAGCCGGCGGCGAGACCTCCTCCCTGCCGGACAGGCTGTCCACCAATCCCGCCAGCTCCTTCCACAATGCCGAGCTCCTTGAGCGCGGGGTGGGTGTGAAATTCAACGGCATGGACCGCAACAATGTCGAGGAATATTGCGTCAGCGAGGGCTGGGTCCGGCTGGCGGTGGGCAAGACCGTGGACCGTCATGGCAAGGCGATGACGGTGAAGTATAAGGGGAAAGTCGAACCCTATCTCCGCTAGGTCCCGTTCTTTTGAGCTGTGAGGGCATTCGTACGCCGCCGTTACTCACCGTCGCTCATGGGCTAACGCCCACATCGCTTGTTGCCACGCTGTCGCTAGCAACCCTGCTCATATCTCAAAATCGACGCGGCCTATTCAGAAAAATAAAAGCCCGGTTCGACACCGGGCCTTGGCCTATTCGATCGCGGCCGATTGGATCAGTAGATCTCTTTGGACTTTGTCCGCAGGCGCCTTCTGAGAAAGGCCATGTCGACGCAGAAGAACACCGCCGTCACATAAAGCGGCGCCAGGCTGAGCAGTCCTTGATCTTCGGCCAGCCAGAACCAGGAGGTGAAGGCGACCGCCGCCAGCGCCAGAAGCGCCGCCAGGATAGGCATGACTTCGCCCATCATGCGGGACCGATAAAGCTCGTTATGCGATGTCGCGCTCATCATTCCTACCCGGTACCAAGTCGGACATTGACCTGTATGCAACGCCTGTCACGGACCTTATTTTCGCCACAAATACTAACAACGTGTAACACATTGTCGCAAGGGGGAGCCCTCCCGGCTCTTGCTGTGATCTTTGACTGGGAAATCTGCCCAAGCCGTTAAAGCCAGCCGTATTTTCCGCGAATTCGGGCCGCCCTCCCGGGAAATAACCCAGGCGGCCTTTGCGCAACATTCAGGAGAACTACCTAGCGGCTTGCGGACCCGATCCGCCTGACGAAAAAGACCCGGCGGTGTCCCGCCGAGTCTTTTTGATTTCACAGCTGTGCAGCCGCCGACTTAATGCGTGATCACGGTACCGCGGGGGGAGATCACCGCACTGTCTTCATAGGTCGTCACATGCGGTTCGCGCGCCCAGTGGTCGTCATCCAGGCCTTCCGATATGGCCGACAGTGCAACGCGGGCGCCATCGATATTCTGAGCCTTGCAGGCAAAGTCCACATGCCGCATGCGGCTGTCGCCTTCCGGGAACGTCACTGTTTCGATGGAATCCTTGGGCAGCACGCCGGAGAACACCTCATGCGTGGTGCCATCGCGATAAGTCACGCTGATATGGGCACAGTCCAATGTGTCGCCTTGGGCCACGAATTGCAGCCGCTCGACGGCGCCTTCGAAATGCTCCCAGCTGATATTGGTGTAATGGTCGGCCGAGACATTGACCGACCCCACCTGATGGACATCGGCCTTGGCGGCCTGTTCGGCGGCGACCAAAAGGAGCGCGGCGCCGAAAATCGCCAGCGGCGTCTTGGATTGTAAAACGGGGCGCATGGAACCCTCCGAATAAGTTTCATGCCCGCAGTCCCGGTTAGGAAAAGCGGCGACCGCGCCAGCGTTCCGTTCCCAATTGGGGCGAAGTGAGGGCGGTATTGTCCCCAACGGTCACAATCGCTCCACCGTCAACGCGGCGCCGGCTCCGGCACGGCCTTGTGCACGAAATACATCAGTGCCAGCGACAGCAGCGACACCGCCATCACGATATAGCCCAGCCAGTTGAAGTGCTGCAGCACCCCATCGGACGCCTCGACAATCACCGCCCCGGCCACCGCCGCCGAGACACCGCCCGCCACCTGTTGCAGTGAGGCGCTGACGGCATTGAAGGCGCCGCGCTTGGTGACTTCGGGAATGGCCGACATCAGCGCCTGGGACGGGATCATGCGCGAGAAGATGCCGATGAACAGAAGGACATTGATGACGATCACGGGGATCAGCGCCGTGGGCCCCAGATTGGTCCAGATCGCCACCATCAGGATGGTGAGAAAGGTGCCAAAACAGAAAGTCTGGAATTTGCCGAAGCTGTCGCTCGCCTTGCCCACCAAGGGCCCCACGAACACGGTGCAAAGCCCGGTCACCAGATAAATGGTGGGCAGAGTGTGCATCGACAGGCCGATATTGTTGACCATATAGGCGGTGCCAAAGGGCATCAGCATGTAGCCGCCGGTAGGCAGCAGCATGGTGAGGATAAAGGCCAGCCGGTAGCGTGGCTCCGCCACGGTGTGGGCCAAGTGCATCCAGGGACTGTGTTCCTGGCGCAAGGTCAGATGCGCCGCCACCGGCTTCATGCAGAACAGGATCACCAGGCCCGCCGGCACCGCCACAGCGATGATCGCCAGGAAGGGGGCGTGCCAGTCCCAGCGGTTGGCGAAGTAAAGCCCCGCCGGCAGGCCCAGCACTTGGGCGCCGGCAAACGCCGTCTGGATGAAGCCCATCACCCGACCGCGCATCTCTAGCGGAAAAAGATCGGTGGCGATGGCCAGCACGACCGAGCCGATCACCCCGCCGAACAATCCGGTCACGATCCTGGCGGCCAGCAGCAGGGGATAGGTGGTGGCCAGGGCGCAAAGCAGGGTACCGATGATAAAGCCGGTATAGAAGAACAGGAGCAGGCGCTTGCGATCGAACCTGTCGGCGAAGCCGGCGGCCAGCAGGCCCGACGCGCCGGCGCTGAAGGCATAGGAAGAAACCGCCAGGCCGAATTGCTGCGGATTGATGTGCAGGGTCGGCATCATCATCGCGCCCAGGGGCGAGATGATCATGAAGTCCAGAATGATCGTGAACTGCAGGAACGCCAGGACGGCGATGACGAATCGCTGATAGGACGAGAACGCCAAGCGGGGACGCTTTGCCTCTATTGTCGCTTTGTCCATCGCCGCCCGAGTCCCTTGCTGAAGGGCGCCTGTCTAGCAGAGTGAGGAGCGGTCCGGCAAAGCCGGACAAAACGGTCCGGTGGACCGTTTTGAGCGACGAACGCCGCGAGCGAAGGCGAGCGGCCGCGTGCCTTTCTCGCCAGTTTTTCAACATTTCTGTCGTCAGTGGCCGGGGCAGGGGGCTAACCTGCGACTTGTCAAATGGCCAAAGATAATAAGGAACATGCCATGATGCGAAAATTGATGATTGCGGTTCTGTTCATCCTGCCGGGCGCGCAAACCGCGAGCGCCGCACCCCTGGAGGCCTGGGCGCCGCAGCCGGTCAGCCCTGCGCCGTTCACCGCCCCGAACAAGCCGCTCAAGAAATTCGCGGATATCCTGGCCCGTCATCGCGGCAAGAGCGATTGGGCCGAGACCGAAGTCCTGACCCGCGATTTCATCGGCCAATATATTTCGATGGGTCCAGGCAAAAAGACCAAAACGCAGTTCTGGGCCGATGACCGGGTTTACTGGGTGGTGGCGTCCGGCCAGATGCGGGTGAGTATTGACGGGGTTGAGCCCTTCATCGCCTCCAAGGGCTTCCTGGTCCAGGTGCCGTATCGCGTGCCTTACAGCATGGAGACCGTGGGCGATGCGCCGTCCTTGCGGTTTGAAGTCCGTGCCGCCGGCGAGACGCCCAGCTATCCGGCCAGCGAAACCCCCGACGCGGCCAAGGGCATCAAGTTTATCAAGGCGGTCTACACCGGCCGGGGCAAATATGACGAGGTCAATAAGCCCTATATCGATTTCGAGAAGGAAATTGTCGCAGCCGGCGGCAAGGGCGGCGGCGCCGTGAAGGACGACCACACCTGGGCCAACATCATCCGCTCGCAAGGCATTCCCACGCCGCCGGCTGGCAATTTCGGCCATTTCCACGAAAATTTCGCGGAGTTCTGGCTGGTGATGGAAGGCAAGGAGGATTTCCTGATCGAAGGCGTGCCGCTGATCACCGCCGAGTTCGGCGACATCGTGTTCGCGCCGGAAGAACGCTGGCACCGGGCCACGGCGGCGGGGACGGGATTTGGGACGCGCCTGGCCATCACGCCGCGGCCGCCCAGCCTGCATTATTACCAGCCGGGTGGCGGCGGGGATTGAGGAGCGGCTAGCAAAAAGGGCCGGATCGCTCCGGCCCTTTTGCACTTTCGTTGTCTCACCGTCAGCCGATACGGTCCATCACATCGCGCATGGCATTGCGGGTGGCGGTGCGGATGCATTCCCGGTCGGCGCTGGAATCGCCGCGCAATTGGGGCACGCGCGCATCCAGTTCATAGCAAAGGTCGCGCGCCGTTTCGCGCACCCGCTCACGCAGCTCCAGATAATCGGCGTCGCGCGTGAGATCCAGGTCTGAGAAGCTTACCGGGCGCGAGAGCGAAAACTCCGTCGGATTGACCTCGCCATTGACGCGGCCGATCACCTGTCGCTTCTCGACCCGATCGTAATCGTAATAGGGATGCACGATTACAGTTTCGGTCGTCGGCACTGGGCGGGCGTCATAGTCATAATACGGCCGGTCATAAGCACTATCGTAATCCTGCGCTTTCGCCACGCCTGCAACGCATAGCAGCGCCATAGCGGAACCCAGCAGCGCAATCCTGTTTTTCGTCATGGCCTCTCTCCATTGTTCGGACGCTATAAGAGTCAATGGAGGAGGCGGCGGGACGGTTCCGAAAGGTCCCTCAGGGAACCGTGCCGAAGCTGTCATTCGCGTGCAAAAATTGAGGGCCGGTTTGTCCGCCGTCGCCAGCGAACATTCCGGCCCTTTGCTGGGATTGTGACTTAGCGGGTTGCTTTCTCGTTGTTATCGGCGACGACGCGATTCTGCGGTTTGGCGATGGCAGCTAGTGCGTTCGCCACCGCATCCTGGGCGCAACGTGCCGGGTCGCGGGTGCTTACCCGCAGCGCGCCACGGCTGTCGCCGCAGACCTGGCCGCTCGCCACCCGCAGCCGATTTTGCAGGGTCTGCATTCCGGCGGGTTTGGAGAGATCGAGATCGCCATAAAAAACCTTGACCGATGTCTGCGTGCTCTGCGCTTGAACAGGCGAGGCAAGGAGGGCTGTGAAAGCAAGAACAGTAAAAGCATTGCGAGTCATTTGATTGTTCCTTCTGTTGGTGTGTGGTGGTGGAGTCTTAGTCTTCAGCAGCGCGCCAGGACTTGGTCGTCTTCGGCGCGGGAAGTTTGGGCAACAGCATTCCCGTATGATTGCGATAGGAGAGGTATTTCTCCCCGAATGCCTGCACGAGGTCTCTTTCTTCAAACTGGATGGCGACCAGGATGTAGGCTGTGGTGATCGCAGCAAAAACAAGGTGTGCGACGGTCATCACGGGGCACGCCCAGAAGATGATGAGCCATCCGATATAGAGAGGGTGGCGCACCAGCCGGTAGAGGCCGGGTGTGTGAAATTGCGGCGGGATATAAGGCTTACCGCGGAACTGCCGCCAAACCTGCTTCAGGCCGAACAGGTCGAAATGGTCGATCAGGAAGGTGGTGTAGAGAAGCAACAGCCACCCGCAGAGATACAGGCCGAGCACGATGTCGCGCCCGATTTCCGTTTCGACCGACCACACGACGCCGCCGATCGGCTGCCAGAAAACATAAAGCCCGATCATCGCGAGCGAACTCAGCAGCACATAGGTGGAGCGCTCGGCGGCTTCGGGCACCATCCTTGTCCACCAGCGTTTGAAGGCCGGCCGCGCCATGCCCGAATGCTGGACAGCGAACAGGCCAAGCAGGCCCAGATCGACGGTCAGGGCTTGGCCCAGCGGGCTGGTGGGCGCCGCGTCCAGCGCGGTGGGTGTGAAGAACCCGCTGATGAACCCGATGCCGTAGACGAAAACGCCCAGGAACAAGAGGTAACTTATTGTGCCGTATAGTAAGATTGCGATGCGCGACATTGGGGTCTCCCGTTGGATGGCAACGGGCGCTTCAATGCCTCAGCGCGGTGGTCCCCGCATCGGGCGGATACCCCTAATTTTCCAGAAATCCGCCCCTAGTTTTTGCCCCTAGTTTTTGGACGCGTCCAGGAGGCCAAGCTTGCGGGCCGCGGCGATGGCCTGGCGCCGCGTCGCTGTTTCAAGCCGCGCCATGATGGCCGATACATGGTGCTCGGCGGTCTTGGCCGAAATGCAAAGCCGGTC
>Ga0207711_10004147_pt1 | contig 12418 bp, 10 predicted proteins | sample KBSS34metaG_FD_184401 | JGI IMG/M metagenome (GOLD analysis project Ga0207711, IMG submission 184401) | Switchgrass rhizosphere microbial communities from Kellogg Biological Station, Michigan, USA - KBS S3-4 metaG (SPAdes) (version 2) | ecosystem: Host-associated > Plants > Roots > Rhizosphere...
GCTATCGCCTTCGGGTGCGTAACGCGATCCGATCATCGGCGCTTGCGCGCGGAGGCAGGCCAACGACCCGATCCACCAGATGCCGGGACTAAACACCTAACTTCCGCCTGTCCGATCAAGGGATCGGAATGAGGAGTGAGCCGCAAGGCACGCTCATAGAAGAAGGCCGCCATGCCGGGGCTCGCATGACGGCCTGGTGTCTGGTTTATCGCCGCGATTGCTGCTGGCTTTTTCTTACCTACTGTTCCTAAAAATCAGCGTGAAGCGTGAAGCTTCTGATGGAGCAGAAAAGTTATAATCCTTCCGGTCATACTTGTTTATCCTATATTAGGGCGCTCAGCCTCCACCGGCAATGCCACCACTGCCCCAACCGCCACCCAGCGCTTTGAACAGGTCGATCCGCGCCGAGCCTAGCGTAAGCATCGCTTCGCTGAGCGCGAGTCGGCTCGCAACCAATTCCCGCTGGCTATCAAGTAGATCAAGGAATGAGATCGCGCCGGCCCGGTAGCGCTGATCGGCGAGCGCATAGGCGTTTTTGGCGCGCTCCGTCGCGTCCCGCAGATCATCGGTGCGCCGCTGCTGTGCGTCGTAGGCAGCCAGCGCCTGCTCGGTCTCCTTGAGCGCAGTAAGGACCGCTCCGTCGAACGTCGCAAATGCCGCTTGCGCGCCAGCATCCGCCTGCGCAATCCGCGCCCGGGCGACAGCAATGTTGGGGATGCTCCACGACAGCATCGGCCCTACCGAGAAGCTCAGCATGTCGCTTCCCTTCACCTGATCGCTGCGGAAAAAATTGCCCGAGCCGCCGAGCGAGATGCGCGGATAGAGATCGGCGGTGGCGATCCCGATCCGCGCGGTCTGTGCTGCTAGACGGCGTTCCGCCTCGCGCACGTCGGGCCGCCTGGGCAACAGGGCCGCGCCGTCGCCGACTGGAATGGCGGCGATCGGTTCGGGCGGCCTCGTGCAGGTCCGCGCATCCTCCGGCACGTCTGCGGGCGGCGCGCCGGTCAGCGCGGCGAGTTCGAACAACCGGGCCTGCCGTTGCCCGACGATCGGCGGCAAGGTGGCGCGGGCCTGCGCGAGCGCACTGGCGGAGCGCTCGACATCGAACTGCATCGCCGACCCTGCCCGTGCCTTCGCTTCGACCAGCGCCAGTCCCTGCTCGGCGATCGCGATCGACTGACGGGCTGTCGCTTCTGCGTTCCCCAGCGCGCAGGCGTCGACATAGGCGCGGGCGGTTTCCGCCGCGACGATGACGGCAACACGATCGCGCGCCGCTGCTTCGGCATCGGCATCGGTGCGCGCGGCCTCGATCGTGCGGCGGATGCGGCCGAACAAGTCGACTTCCCAGGCAACGCCGAGGCCCGCCGAGATGGACCATCGCGCATCGCTACCTATCGCCTGCGCGCCGCTGCCGGCCATGCCGTCTCCATAGGTCACGCCGCCGCGGACGCTGGTGGCAGGCAGACGGCTGCCCCATGCCTCGCGTAGCACCGCCTGGGCCCGCGCCAGATTGGCGACGGCAACGCGCAGGTCGGTGTTGGCGGCGAAGGCACGAGCGATCAGCCGATCGAGCGCGGGATCGTCATAGAGGCGCCACCATTGGTCCTGCGCCGCCGACGACGCCGTGCCGCGCGCGCTGGAAACGAACGCGCCAGTCATAGCGGGCGGCGGTGGCGCCGGCGGTCGATAGTCCGGCCCGACGGCGCAAGCGGTCGTCAGGAGCGGCAGGATCAGGGCGGCGAGAAACGGCTTACGCATGGCTGGCCTCCAAGGGCTGGGTTGTCGGCGAGGCAATGCGGTGATCACGCGCGACGAGGCTGTAGAGCGTGGGCAGCACGAAGAGCGTGAACAACGTGCCGATCAGCATTCCCATCACGACGACGATGCCGATCGCAAACCGGCTCGCCGCGCCCGCCCCACTGGCGAACAGCAGCGGCAGCAGGCCAGCAACCATCGCTGCGGTGGTCATGAGTACCGGCCGCATCCGGATCGCCGCTGCCTTGCGGATTGCGGCGCTGCGATCCAGTCCCTCGCCAGCCTGGAGCTGATTGGCGAACGACACCATCAGGATGCCGTGTTTGGAGATCAAACCGATCAAGGTGACCAGTCCGATCTGGGTATAGATGTTGAGCGTGGCATAGCCGAGGTAGAGCGGCAGCAACGCACCACAGATCGCCAGCGGCACCGTCACCAGGATGACGACGGGATCGCGAAAGCTCTCGAACTGCGCGGCGAGCACCAGGAAAATGACCACCAGCGCGAAGACGAAGCTGATCGTCAGCCGGTTGCCCTCGGTCACATATTGGCGGCTGTCCGACAGCCAGTCGACGCTCATCCCCGGCGGCAGTTTTTGCTCCTTGAGGAACGCGACCGCTTCACCCATCGTCACGCCGGAGGCGAGCACGGCGGACAAGGTGGCCGAGTTCATCTGGTTGAACTGCGGCAGGCGATTCGCCTGTGGGCGCATCTCGACACGCGCCACGGTCGCAAGCGGCACCAATTCGCCCGCTTCGGTCTTCACATAGAAACGGCCGAGATTATCCGGGGTCAGCCGTTGGTCGCGCGGCACCTGCGCGATCACGTCATAGGAACGGTCGTGCCAGTTGAAGCGATTGACATAATTCTCACCGACCAGCGTCTCGAGCGTGGAAGCGATGGTGTCCATCGTAACGCCCATCTGCCCGGCCTTGGCGCGATCAATGACGATGTGCGCTTCCGGGCTGTCGAAGGCAAGGTCGCTGTCAACGAACACGAACAGGCCGCTTCCCCAAGCTGCTCCCTTGATCTTCTCCAGCGTCCTGTTGATGGTTGCAAAGTCTTCGGGGGAACGGATCACCATTTGGACAGGTAGGCCGCCGCTCCCGGCGGGCAGGGGCGCGGGCTGAAAGGCAGTGGCGTACATGCCGGTGATGCCGGCACCCTTGATGTTAAGCGTGCCCTGCACCGCGTCCGCGCTTTGCGTGCGCTCATCCCATTCCTTAAGTATAACGCCGCCGAAACCGTTGTTCTGGCCATCCGTGCCGTTGTCGAACCAACTGCTGACAAAGTCAGGCAGCCCGCGGAACAATCGTTCGACATCATAGGCATAACGCTCTGAATAGTCGACGCTAGCATATTGCGGCCCTTTGGTCTGGACGAACACGTATCCCTGATCCTCCTGCGGGGCCAATTCATGGCGCGCGCCAAGGAACAATATTGAGATACCGACCAGGACTGCAGCGCCGACCAGCAGCACAGCGCCACGCGCGGCGAGCGTCATACCCAGCAACCGATCATAACCCGCTGTCAGCCGCGCCATACTGTGCTCGACGGCTTTCGATAACCGCGCCTCCGCCATGCGATCGGTCAGGAGGCGGCTGCTCATCATCGGGGACAAAGTGAGCGCGACCAGACCGGACATGATCACCGATCCGGCCAGCGTAAAGGCGAATTCTCGGAAAAGAGCGCCGGTCAGCCCTCCCATCAGGCCGATCGGCGTATAGACCGCTGCCAACGTGATGGTCATCGCGACCACCGGTCCGACGATCTCGCGCGCGCCCAGTAGCGCCGCCTCTATCGGGGGCAGACCGTCCTCAATATGGCGGTGGATATTTTCGACCACGACGATCGCGTCATCGACAACCAATCCGATTGCCAGCACCATCGCCAGCAAGGTCAGGAGATTGAGCGAGAAGCCGAAGGCAAGCATCAGGGCTGCCGTCCCCACCAGGGAGAGCGGGATGGTGACGACCGGGATGATGACAGCGCGCAACGATCCCAGGAACAGGAAGATCACTACCACCACGATCAGGATCGCTTCGATCAGCGTATGTGTCACTTCATCGATCGAGGCGTTGACGAAATGCGCGACGTCGAACTGGTTGATGACCTTGACGCCCGGGGGCGCGACCTGTTGGATGTGAGGCAGCAGCGCCTTGACCCCAGCGACGATTTCCAGCGGATTGCCGTCCGGTGTTGGTGAGATGCCGATGGTGAGCGCCCTGTGGCCGCTACTGAGGGCACTGGAATCGTAATTCTGGCCACCGATCTCGACGGTCGCGACATCGCCCAGCCGAACGATGCCGTCCGCACCGGTCTTGAGCACCATCGCGCGGAAATCCTCGACACTGGTGAGATCGGTTGCGGCGGTAATATTGATCGCGGTATTGCGACCACGCAACTGGCCGGGGGCTGCCTGGACATTGTTGGTGCGCAAGGCGTTCGCTACGTCACCTGCTGATAGCTTGCGCGCGGCGAGCCGGTCGGGATCCAGCCAGATTCGCATTGCCAACGTCTGCCCCCCGGAAACCTCCGCCGAGGCGACACCGGGGACCGCGGTAATAAGCGGCAACGCCACCCGCGCCGCGAAATCGGTCATCTGGAAGGTCGGCACGCTGTCGCTGACGAAGGCGACATATTGCACCGCCGACGCGCCATCAGTGATCTTGGTAATGACCGGATCGGTTGCGCCTGACGGCAGGCGAAACTTGACCTGCTGCACCTTGGCCAACACCTCGGTCATCGACCGGTCGGCATCGGCGTTGAGCACCAGCTTGGCCTTGATCTGGCTGCGGCCCTGGGTCGAGGTCGAGCTAAGATACTCGATGCCGTTGGCGGTCGCGATCGCCTGCGCGATCGGCGTGGTGACGAAACCTTGCATCACGTCCTGCGTCGCGCCCGGATAGGCGGTGTCGACCACGATCGTCGCACTCTGCATCTTGGGATATTCGCGGACCTGAAGCAGAAACAGCGAAGCACCGCCGACGAGCAGCATCAACAGGCTGACGACGATCGACAGGATCGGGCGGCGGATGAAAAGATCGGTGAAACGCATCGCGATCAGTCCTCCATCGCGGGGATGAGCCGGGTGACGCGCACCGCAGCGTTGGGCTGGACGCGAAGCTGGCCTTCCGACACCACGACATCGCCGGGTTTGAGCCCGTTAGTCACGACGATGCTGTTGCCGATCCGGCGTCCCGTAGTGACCGGGACGATTGCCGCCTTGCCCGCGCGCACCACTGTCACGCTATCTCCAGATGCGGAGGTCTGGATCGCCGTTAGCGGAACGACTAGAGCACCCAGCTGTGGAGGCAGTTCCAGCGCAGCGTTGACATACATGCCGGGGCGCAGTGCGCGATCAGGATTGGCGACGAGCGCCTGCACCAGCACGTTGCGGCTGTCCTCGCCGATGCGCGGTTCGATCGTGGTGACGCGGGCCGCGAAGCGGCGGCCCGGCCAGGCGTCGGAGGTCAGCGCTACCACGCCGCCGACGCGCAGCTTCGCGAGTTCCTGCTGCGGTACGGTGAAGTCGGCATAGAGCCGATCGAGCGCGGTCAATGAGGCGATCGCATCGCCGGGATTGAGATACTGGCCGAGATTGACCTTGCGCACACCCAGCATGCCGGCGAAGGGCGCCGCGATCCGCTTCTGTGAGATCCGCGCGTCGAGCTGACGCACCGCGGCCACCGCCTGCGCCACTTCCGCTTCGCGTTGCTGGAGCAGTTCGCGCGATTCCGCACCAGTTGCCGCCAACTCGCGCGAGCGTCCAAGCTGGGCCTGCGCCAGCTTCGCTTTCGCCAGCGCCGCCGCGCGATCGGCCTGTTCTGGCGCATCATAGAGCTGGATCAGCGCCGCGCCTGCACCGACATTCGAACCCGGTTGGAAGCGGATCGCAGTCACACGTCCCGCAACCTCTGGCGCAAGCATGACTTCCTGCACCGCGCGCAGCGATCCGACCGCTTCCAGCGCGGCCGGCACAGCGCGCGGTTCGACCCGCACCGCGACCACGGCAACGGGACCGGGGTCGGCATAGGCCGGTGTGCCGCTGCGCAGGATGCGCCAGCCTGCGATGAGCGAGACGATCAGGATGATGACGCCCAGCGCGATCAGCCACTGGCGCCACGAGGCGGACGAGGCCGGTGCGGCCGTGTGCGATACTTCGGTCAGAAATGCCCCCTTTGCGAATCAAGGAGCAAGTCTATAGAACCTCAACAATTGTTGAGGTAAAGTGGTTTTTGCGAGTCATTCTGAAAAAGGAGCGTGCCATTCCGGATCAGGCAGTCAGGGAACTAAGCGTCGGCGAGGTCGCGCGGCGCGCAGGCGTCCCGGTCTCCACATTGCATTTCTACGAAGCGCAGGGATTGATCGAGAGCCGCCGTACCAGCGGCAACCAGCGGCGCTATCCGCGGACGGTTCTGCGCCTGATCGCCGTCATCCGCGTCGCGCAGCGCACCGGCATCCCGCTGGCCCAGATCAAGGAACGGCTCGACCGGTTGCCGAAGAACCGGCCTATCGCCGCCACCGATTGGACTTTGCTGTCTAGCGGATGGAAAATCGAACTGGATGAGCGCATCACCTTGCTGATGCGGCTGCGCGATCAGCTCACCACCTGCATCGGCTGTGGGTGCCTCTCCGCGACCGACTGCCCACTCAGGAACCCCGGCGACATTGCTGCCAAGAAGGGGCCTGGCGCGCGTCTGTTCGATCTGAATAGCCCCGGCGCTCAGAGCAATGATAGCACGCACGAAGTTACTTAACCTCAACATTAGTTGAGGCCGGATATCCGTGCGCCCGACCGCGATCCATCTCCTGACACGCTCGGGACCGGGATCATCGCGCCAGCGACCGCCAACCCACTACCGCCTCCTTCGTAACGGCAACCAATGAATCACACGATCACGCCTTTGGGAATCCCCCCCATTTCCGCTCAACTCGAGATTGCTCTAGGCTTTTCGCGCTCCTGATTGGGATCGAGTTTTGGGGCGCCATTTTGCGGCTTCGGACAAAGACAGGCGGCGGGTCGCCCATTCATCACGCAACCGGATGATCGCGATCTGCGTGGATCGCTGGCATCGTTTTGCAGCGGATTCGGGAATGATCCCGACGCCCGTACCGGCGCCTGCCATCCGGCAGATGCCCTGGAAGCTGCGAAGACGAACACGCATCTTCATCTTCGTACCCAGACGGGATGCCTGACCTTCGATATGGTCCTGCAAGGCACCGCCCGCCATGCCGATGAACTGATCGCCCAGAAGGTCGGTGAAACGCACCTGACCATTCCGGATCAGCGGATGCTCCATGGAGGCTACGCAAGCGAGGCGGTCGATCGCGAAGGGCCGCAGGATCAGATTATCCGTCTCGACCGCGCTCGACAGCACCTCCAACGCGCCAGGCATTCCCGATTGAGACCGGCCTGAGAGACGGCGGGGCCGTTCCCATTGGGATCGATAAATGGTAGTGGCTTGGCGTTTCCAAAAACCTTCTAGCATTGCGTTTCGAGAAGACGCTGCTCACGCGTTGAAGCTCAGCGCATGAAGAACTCGACCGGCACGACCAGTTCGATCGTGTCGCCTTTGACTTCCTCAGGAGGGCTAGGAAGCGGCTGCGCACGCTTAGGCAGGTCAATCGCCTCGTTGTCGAGGGATCGGATACCGGAGGATCGTTCGAGACGCGAAGACAGCACTTTGCCAGTGCGATCCATGACGAAGCGGATATAAGGAACGCCCTGCTCGTGGCGAAAGCTGGCCTCGCGCGGATAACGGCGCACGTTGTTGAGCGCAGCCAGTACTTGGCCTTGCCAGGTAGGAGCGGCGTTTGACGGTTGCGGGGCGGGCGGCACCGGCTTGGTCACGGGTGCGGTGGTCTCCTTTACCGGCGGGCCAGGATCTGACATCGGCCTGACCGGTACGGCTGCGATCGGGTTCATCGAAGGTGCCTGTACCAGTGGCTGCTCGGCCACAGGCTGTTCTACTTTCGGCTGTTCACGCTCCTTGCGCTCCTTCTCGGGGCCAGGCTTCACCTCGCGTACTGGCGCAGGTGGAGTGGTAGGCGGCGTCACGTCGAAAACCGCCAGCGCTGGCGTCGATGGTGCCGGTCGATAGGTTGTCCAGGTGAGCAGCGCCGCGCCTGTCAGAACAAGCGCGACGACGGTAACGCCCCCGACACCGAAGAGGCGGGCGCGAACATCCAACGGCTGATCCGAGTAGCGCTGCGGATATGACGATGCAGCCCCCGCAGCCATGGCCGCCGAGTGCTGGGAAGTAGCCGATTGCAGCCGGGAACGTACGTTCAAGACGCTAAACTCTTCGCCAATTTCTAGAAGCAGCCGCGTAGCGTTACGATCACATTGCGCGGCTCTCCGAACCAGCCCTGCCCATCGGTATTGATGCCGACATAATACTTCTTATCGAACAGGTTGTTGAGGTTGGCCTGCACTGAAAAGCGCTCGCTCAGGTCGTATTTGGCGAACAGGTTGGCGAGAAGGTAGGGATCTTCGCGGACAGTGTAGGCCACTTCGGAGCTCCCAGGGTAGATGTTATTGACCTGACGGCTCCCCGTCCATGTAACCCCGCCGCCGAACGATAGCCCAGTTGGACCATCAGACAGCCGATAGGACGTGAAGCCGCGGAACAGGCTGTGCGCGATATCGGGCACGACCCTCACACCGGCCGGGTCCTTAGCGTCATTATAGGAATAGCCTAGCGTGACGTGCAGCGCGGGGTGATGTCGCCCGCGAGTTCCGCCTCGATCCCTTTCGATACCACGCCGTCGGTGGCGACATAGGCAGCGTAAATCGTGCCATCCACCAGTGCGCTGCCGTCCTGCTGTGCGACGTTGTCCTGCTTCAGCCGAAACAGCGCGACGGAGGCGTTTAGCCGGTTGTCGAACCACGCCGCTTTTACACCGACCTCGTAGTTCTCGCCTTGCACCGGATCGAGATAGCGACCAGTGCGATCCTGAAAGTTCTGTGGATTGAAGATTTCCGTATAGCTGGCATAGGCCGACACATTCCCTGTGAGATCCGCAACCAGACCGGCATAGGGGATGACCTGAAGGTCGGGCTCGTATTCGTAGGTCCGTGCTCGGTAGTATTGATCGCGTTTCCAGTGGGTCAATCGGGTACCGGCGATCAGCGTCAGTCCTGACGCGAGACTGAAGCGAGACGATACGTAGGCGCTGCGCTGCTTCGTGCGGTCATTGTTCCGGAGCGTGACGGCGCCGAAGCTTGGCTCAGGGTATGAGCCGTCCCATGCACGCAGATCGCCAATCCCCTCGTCGCTGGCTAGCGTCGCGGCGCGTTGCGACAGCTTGAAGCTGCGATCGATGCCCTGGATACCAAACGACAATTCATGCTGCCGCCCGAACAGGGTGAATGGACCGGTCGCATACAGATCGAGCGCATCCTGTCGGCGATAGCCGAAGTCGCTGTAGGCGACGAGGTCCAGCCCGCCTGCGTCGATCGCAGAGGCGGACGGGTATGCGCCATAGATGTACAGCAGCCGCGTATCGAACTTGCCCTTGTCGTTGGCGTATTTGCCATGCGCGATCCAGCCGCCACCCAGATCGTGATCCACGTCGAGATGAACGAAGCGGCTCGACGTGTCCCATCGCGCCCATCGGGGTGCCGTCGTCTGCGATCGGCTCCAACGTGCCCTAGTACCGTCCTCGAACAGTAACGGCACACCGGCCCATGCGCTGCCCTTCGGATTGTTCTCCTGGTAACTGACCGATACGGCTGCCGTCGTGCGGCTACCCAGATCAGCCTCGATCATGCCGTAGATCGCCGCCTTCTCGTTCCTGTAGAGGTCGGTGAAGGATTCCCGGTTCTGATAGGCGCCGGCGACGCGGGCACGCACCCCCCCGCTGGCCGTCAGGGGTGCGGACAGGTCGAACGTGCCGCGATAGTTGTTCCATGATCCCGCCGCTGCGGTGAAGCTACCGGCGAACACCCGGCTGTCGGCACGCTTCCGCACGAGGTTCACCGCTGCCGATGGCTCGCCCGGCCCGGTCAGAAGCCCGGTCGCACCGCGGACGACCTCAACGCGATCGATCCAGATCGTGTCGGACAGCGACTCTCCCGCCTGGGTAATGTTGTCCATGATCGTCGGAATGCCGTCGAACTGGAAGCTGTTGACGATGAAGCCACGCGAGTAGAACCAAGTCCGGTCGGTCAGGCCGTTCATGACGCTCAAGCCGGTGACGGTCGATAGCACGTCCGTGACGGACAGCAGGTTCTGGTCGCGGATAGCCTGTTCGGTAACGACGGACACCGATTGAGGTGTCTCGCGTGGAGTCAGGTTCAGGCGGGTCGCAGTTGTTACGATGGGCGTGGCATAGGATCGCTCGCCCTCGCTCTTGCCCGGATCGGTTGCGGGACCGCGATCGGCGATGCCGATCGTATCGCCCTGTCCCTCCACCTGCACAGGACCGAGCTGAATGGAATTTCCTCCGGCTTGCGGCGCTGGCGAAAGGGCGACGGAGTTTGCCGTCAGGTAACGGAAGGTTAGGCCAGTGCCGCCGAGAAGCTGGCTGAGTGCAGCGGCTGATGCGAAGCGCCCGCGCACCGCTGTTGTCCTGATGCCGGCACCGTCAGCGCTGGAATAAGTAACCTGAATGCCTGACTGCTGCATGTAGAGGCGCACGGCCTCGTTGAGCGGCAAAGCCGGAATGTCGAAGCTGCGCTCGGACGACGCTTGCGCGATCGCTGGCGCGGCAAGGATGGCGGTTGACGCCGTGGCGGCGAGATGAAGGCTGAAGCGCAACGACACCTGAAACATATTTCCCCCAACGCGAGAACGTCGCCCCGTGCGACGCCTGCTCCTGCGACGCATTATCACCGCCGGTCATGGGTGAGACTTGTGCTGGCTGGATTTCCCTAACCTGTTCCGGTCGATTTTTTAGTAGAGGATCATCGCACCCGGCAGGTGCGCGACGCGCAGGCCGGCGTTCGTCGCCATCGCAATCACGGCCTCGTCGGCCTGCGCGATCCTGAACGCGCCGCTGACGTGCGGCCTGGCGGACAGGTCTGCCCACACCAGCGTCAATCCGGGCCGATAGCGTCCAGCAAGCGCAATTGCCTGATCGAGAGGCATATCGTCGATCAGCAGTTCGCCGTACCGCCACGCGGCGATGCGGCCGGGCAAGACGGCAGGTAACGACGACACGATGCCACCCGTCATATTAGCCCGCTGCCCCGCCGTTAGCGTCACCGGCGACGTTCCGCCGCCGCGCAAGAGCCGGACCGCACCTTGAGACACGGCAACCTGTGTGGCGCGTCCTTCCGTGACCTCGAACGCGGTCCCGACATCCTCGATCACGCCACTGCCGGCGTCTACTCGAAAGGGGCGCGCATCATCATGCGCGACATCGAACCAGACACTGCCGCGCAGCAGCTTGATCCGGCGCTCCGTATTACCATAGTGGACGGCGATGGCGGAGTTTGTGTCCAGCATCACCGTGGAGCGATCCGACAGACGCACGGTTCGTACCTCACCACGATCAGTCCTATGATCCGCTCGAAAGCGAAGCATGATATCTGGCCCCGTCACGGCCAACAGCAACGAGGCCGCAACCGCACCTGCGACGAAGCGTCGCAACGGCCTGCGTAGTCTAGGTGTCGTGCGTCTATGCGCCCTCATCGGAGGAACCGAACGTGCTGCGAAGAGGGATCGATGAGGCTCCAGGTCCTGCCAGAAGCCTCGTTCGCGCTCGAACGCACGCGCATGTTCGGGGCGCTCGCCGAGCCAGTCCTTCAGGGTTGCTATGTCGGTAGCGTCGGCATTTCCCGACGCCAACAGCCAGACCCATTCCCGCGCGCGCGCCAGGATTGCTCCGTCGATGAGCGGCACCGTCATGCGTGCGACAACCTTTTCTGTGCCGGCATTCGCACCAGCGTGTCTTTCTGACTGCCGCCACCGCTAACGACCCAAGCCCTACAGCGATTGTGTCGAGGTTCAGTCATCAGCATCGCGGCAGGCGGAGATCACCGTCATGGCACGGCGCATGTGCTTTTCCACTGCCGTCGTGGATATGCCCAACCTCTCCGCCACCGCCCTCTGTGTCAGGTGCTCGTAGCGATGGAGTTCGAAGACCCGCCGCGTTTGAAGGGGTAGGCCTGCGATGCCGGCCTTAACCCGTTTCAGCGCATCGCGAGCGAGGATCGTGCGATCCGCTGCCAGCGCGTGATCGCTGCCCCACAACAGCACCTGTGCCTCCTCGTGAACACTCTGGAGCCGCGCCTCGCGCTTGCCGTGGTCGAGTGCCAGATTGGATGCCAGTCGGTACAGATACGCGCGCTTGTGCGTGATCGGTGGATCGTCCGCGACGCGCTGAACGCAAAACCATAGGGATTGCGCGACATCCTCGGCGGCCGGTCCTGCACCAACGATGCGCGCAACCCACCGCAACAGTGGCGCTCGATCCGCTAACAGCAAACGGGACAGGGCTTCGGCGTTCGTCGGCATTATGCACAAAGCCATAAGGGATTTTGCGAACGATTCGCAACAGTCGATAAATGGCGCTTTCCCGATTGGGAATGGCGATCGAGACTGCCAAGGCTTTACAATGTGTGCGATTCAGGAGGAAAGCCCAATTAACGATTGATTGTGCTAGCCAAGCTCAAGCGAGGACAGGGGTAGAGGCATGGCGGTATAGCGCGCCG
>Ga0207711_10004150_pt1 | contig 12409 bp, 10 predicted proteins | sample KBSS34metaG_FD_184401 | JGI IMG/M metagenome (GOLD analysis project Ga0207711, IMG submission 184401) | Switchgrass rhizosphere microbial communities from Kellogg Biological Station, Michigan, USA - KBS S3-4 metaG (SPAdes) (version 2) | ecosystem: Host-associated > Plants > Roots > Rhizosphere...
AGAGGATTCGAAGAGAAAGAGAGCGAGTAGCCTGTCCTTGTTTTCGAAATCCTGAGTGCCTCCCTCTTTGAGGACACGCCCGAAGTTCTTCCACAACTTGAGATATTCGGCAGGCTCCTTTCGATTCATTTCATCGAAGGAATCGAGAACCTTTCGCGTAAGCCATTTCCTGATCTGCGCGATGTGCCGATCTTCCTGAAGCCGTTGCCGCGATACGTTCAACGGAAGATCTGCAGAATCCACTACGCCGCGCATGAATCGCAGGTATGGGGGAAGCAGATCCTGACAGAGTTCCATAATCAGCACGCGGCGTACATACAGGTGCAGCCCCCACTTCCCGGACTGATAGTAGAGATCGAAGGGCGCCTCCGAAGGTGCATAGAGCAGTGCCTGATATTCCGACCGGCCTTCGGCTCGAAACGACCAGAAGCGCATCGGCTCGTTCCAGTCATGGGAGATGTGCTTGTAGAACTCCTTGTACTCCTCATCCTTCACTTCCGAACGCGGGCGCGTCCAGATCGGCTTCATGGAGTTGACGGGTTTGTCAGACTCCTTGCCGTCCGCTTGCCTGGTGCGGATGGGATAAGTCACAAAATCCGAATACTTCTTGATGATCGATTCGATGACGTAGGACTGAGTGAAGTCTTCTGCGGACTCTTCATCCTCGGTTTTCTTCAGGTGCAGCGTTACCGATGTCCCATGTGAAAACCGGCGCGCATCGCTGACCCCATAGGTCCCGTCTCCGGCGGATTCCCACTGCGTCCCGGTATCTTCTCCGGCTCGTCTTGTGACAAGCGTGACTCGATCGGCAACCATGAAAGCGGAATAGAAGCCGACACCGAATTGCCCGATCAGGGACGTTGCGATCTCGGATGTTTTGGACTCCTTGATCGTCTGGAGGAGTTCCCGCGTTCCGGACTTTGCGATCGTTCCGATATTCGCAATGACCTCCTGACGGCTCATCCCTATCCCGTTGTCGTGTACCGTTACTGTCTGGTTCTTAGAATCCGTTTCGACAACGATTTCCAAACGATCGTCGGCCCCGATCCACGACGGATCGCTGAGAGCTTCAAATCTCAAACGATCGGTAGCGTCCGATGCGTTGGATATCAGCTCCCGAAGAAAGATCTCCTTGTTCGTGTAAAGAGAATGAATCATCAGGTCCAGGACCTGGCGAGCCTCGGCCTGGAATTGAAATGTTTCTACGCTCCCGCTCATTCAATAACCTCCCGGTCAAAAGGGAAAGTTTAGCCATGCCGGGAACGGGGTAGCAAGGGGTGAAGGTTTTGAGGGCCTCGCGGCGCGTCCTTTTACTTTAAAAAAGCTCGAAAACGCGCCGGGCAACGGGTTGGTTTTAGGGGGAAATTCAACCAACTTGATGGAACGTCGTCAAGAAACTTTAGACTTCTTGGAAGCCTGCCAGCGCTCGAAATCCGCGCCGAGAATGAAGAATTTGCGTCCGATCTGAACGATCCTAATCTGTTCTTCTTCAATGATTCTGCGGAAATGACGTACGGAAAAACCTGCCAACCCTGCGGCGTTGGGAATATCGAGAAACATCCTTTTCGTGGCTCCTGATTCCTGCAAACTCATGCGAAACCTCCTTTGCGGGGAGGTATTTGGCATGTTCGCTGCCAAAGTTTTGGCGTGGCGGAAGCAGGCTAGTCCGGATTCATGAACGGGTACCGGTAATCGGCCGGTGGCACGAAGGTCTCCTTGATTGCTCTTGCGCTGACCCACCGCAAGAGATTGGTCATGGAGCCGGCCTTATCGTTCGTGCCACTGGCTCTGGCCCCTCCAAAAGGCTGCTGGCCAACGACGGCGCCTGTTGGCTTATCGTTGATATAGAAATTGCCGGCCGCAAAGCGCAACGCTGCGCGAACTTCATCGATGGCCTTCCTGTCATTCGCAAATACCGCCCCGGTCAGTCCGTAAGGGGAAGTTCGATCGATGAGTGCGAGCGTAGGAGTCCAGTCCCTTTCGGGATAGACGTAAACGCTGACGACCGGACCGAAGATTTCTTCGGTCATCGTGCGGTAATCCGGCCTCTTCGCGCGGACGAGAACCGGGCGGATGAAGTAGCCTTCGGAGTCGTCTATCTGGCCTCCTACGACGAGCTCTGCATCGGACGAGTTCTTCGCTTCCTGGACATATCCGGAAATCTTCTGGAAGGCTCGAGCGTCGATAACGGCTCCCATAAAATTTCGAAAATCCGAAATGTCCCCTATGGGTATCGATTGAATCTCGTCAACCAGCCGGTCTCGCAGTTGGGGCCACATCGAATCCGGAACATAGATCCGCGACGCCGCGCTGCACTTCTGGCCCTGAAATTCATAGCCGCCCCGCACGATTGCGGTTGCAACAGCCCCGATGTCGGCACTGACATGCACGATGACGAAATTCTTTCCGCCGGTTTCTCCGACAAGGCGGGGATAGGTTCGATACGCGGCGATGTTCTCTCCGACCTTCCGCCACATCCCCTGAAAGACCTCTGTCGAACCCGTGAAATGGATGCCCGCAAGCGCGGGATGAGTGAGCAGAACGTCACTGATCGTCCTTGCATCTCCTGGCACGAAGTTGATGACGCCGGGAGGAAGACCCGCTTCATCAAAAACTTTCGCCATTTGATAGTTGCTGTAGACCGTGCTGCTCGCGCACTTCCATACGACCGCGTTTCCCATCAGCGCCGCTACTGATGGAAGGTTGCTCGCAATCGAAGTGAAGTTGAAGGGGGTGACCGCAAAGACAAAACCTTCCAGCGGCCGGTAATCTACTTGATTCCAGGTTCCGGCGGGCGAGAGTGGCTGGTCTCGATAGATTCTCTCGGCGAAGTAAACGTTGAATCGGAGAAAGTCGATGGCCTCGCAAACAGCATCGATTTCCGATTGGTGCGCCGTCTTGCTCTGATTGAGCATTGTCGCCGCGCTAATGTCGTCGCGTCTTACTGTTGCCATGAGTTCCGCGGCTCGGAGAAAGACTCCGGCACGGTCTTCAAACTTCCAGGACGACCATTCCTCCCGCGCCTTGAGCGCTGCCTCGACAGCCTGCGTGGCTTCTTTCGCGCCACCCTCGTGCCACGTCGCAAGAACATGCTTATGCCTGTGCGGCATGATCGCTTTCGCGATCTTTCCCGTGCGTACTTCCTTGCCTCCGATAAGCAGGGGTATTTCCGTTTGCTGGCTGGATTGCCTGGCCAAGGCATCTCGAAGCGTTTGGCGTTCCGGCGTGCCGGGGGCGAAGAGGCGGACAGGCTGGTTCACAGGCCTCGGAACTTTCATGAGGAAATTATAAGCCGCCGGATTGCCTGGGACAGACTCTTGAGAGATAACTGTCGAGTCCTTGCTTGGAATCGGTGAAAAAGATCGGAATCCGTCCCTTACGATACGCTTCGACAACATCGCATACGCGTGTCCATCCGTTATCGTTCGGAGGGTTCTGAAGCCAGTGGGGATTTCCTGCGCTGGAAAACTCGAGCAGCGTGATGGGACCGCCGATCGTGGAATCGAGATCGGCTGCTTCGCGGATTGCCTTCTCGAGCGCCGCGGATGCCTCTCGCGCGGTTCCCACCTGCCCGCGACGCGAATCGAACCAGCGACGCAGGCCCGGTGAGTTCTTGTTGGTCAAGTATCCGGACTTGCGGCAGGACGGCGGCTCGAGGGGGACCTTCGCGCAAATCATCGGCTCGCCGCTCGAAAAGCCTGCAGAAAGCATCAGCACGTTATTGGTATTGCGAAGGGGAAGCTTCAAGGCAACATCGGAGAGAATATCCTCGACAGAGCTGTCCAGGAGGTAATCGTTCCGGCGAATGAAGGAACTGAGCAGTTCGTCTTCGACGCTGGTGAGCCCTGCCACGGCAAGCGCAGCGCCGCCCTTGACATAGATCTTTGGCATCCTGTCTACATATCCCACGGGCTTGTCTGCACTGTCGACGAACGTCGAGCGAGAGTCCGACCCCATGACAATGCCGTCTTCGGCAACGATCGCTCCTATAAATGTTCCGCCGAACCGTCCTTTGTTCGCGGTTGAAGCCGGAACCATTACGAGGAATCCGCTGATGAAAAGAATCGATATAAACCGCTTCATCAACGGCAGTCTCACATTGGGCCACCACTGCGGCAACGCCGGAGTGCGTGATAAGCTCTCGGCCCGGGCACAACCCGTAAGAGAGCCAGAAGACCCTGACAGTGCAAACTCCAACAGCTCACGACGCCTACGCGGCGTTCAGAATTCCCGCTTACAGGCGCTATTTCAGCGGCAATCTTGTCTTCATTCTCGGTCTGCAGATGCTGAAGGTTGCAGTCGGATGGGAAATGTATGAGCGCACAGGATCTGCTCTGAACCTGGGCCTGGTTGGACTCGTTCAATTTTTGCCGCAACTGCTGCTGGTGGGTGTCGCAGGACACATTACGGATATCCATAACCGAAAGCATGTTCTGATGGCCGCCGTCTCCCTGAGCGCCACAGCAGCCCTCGTGCTGGGGATCAATGCGGCAGTGAAGGGACCCATTTTCATAATGTATGCCTGCCTGTTCGCGGCGGGTACAGCGCGGGCATTCTGGATGCCTGCGAGGAGTGCGTTACTCCCGCGCATCGTTCCCCTCTCGATATTCAGCAATGCGGTGTCGTGGAACACGAGCGGGTTTGAGATCTCCTCATTCGTCGGACCTGCGATCGGAGGATTTCTTATTTATTACGTTGGTGTCACAGCCGTCTACGTGTTCAACGCAGTGCTGATGGTGTCCTTCGTCCTCCTGCTCCTCCGTATTTCATACACGCATGAGCCTCCCGCACGCAGCGCGCTGACTCTGAGCTCGCTGCTGGCAGGAGTTCGCTTTATCTGGAAAACGAAGGTTGTCTTGTCGGTCATGTGCCTGGACATGTTCGGAGTGCTCCTGGGAGGCGCGACAGCGCTCATGCCCATCTATGCCAAGGACATCCTGCATGTAGGCGCCAACGGTCTGGGCTGGCTTCTCGCGGCCCCTTCTGCGGGCGCATTCAGTTCCGCCCTCATACAGGCCCATCGTGGCCCTCTTAGAAGAGCGGGCAGGACCATCCTCCTTGCAGTGACGTGTTTCGGCGCAGCGACCATCGTCTTCGGCATTTCGACATTCTTTCCGCTGTCCCTTGCGATGCTCTTTGCGCTGGGCGTTTGCGACAACATCAGCGTCGTTGTGCGATCGACACTGGTTCAAATCACAACTCCCGACGACATGCGTGGGCGCGTCTCCGCCCTGAACGGCCTGTTCATCGGCACTTCGAATGAGCTTGGCGCTTTTGAGTCTGGAGCCGTCGCGAATTTGGTCGGTCCCGTGGCTTCAGTCGTTCTCGGGGGGATAGGCACGATCGTGGTCGCGGGGATTACGGCATGGCTTTCGCCGTCACTCCGGCAATACGGCCGGCTCGGCGGACATGGGGGATAAGACAGTTTTGAGTTGTATACTGGAGGCCACTTTCCGGGAGGAGTGATGCGACGACGGCTTTGGCACCTCACAATCATCGGAGGCTTTCTACCTGCGGCACTGGCAATACAGACGCGATCGGTGGCGCAGTCCGCCACACCGACTTTTTCAAAAGATGTCGCGCCGATTCTTTATAAGAACTGCGTCAGCTGTCACCGGCCCGGCGAGATGGCTCCAATGTCGCTGATGACCTACGAACTGGCGCGGCCTTATGCTCGCTCGATCCAGGCCCGAGTGGAACTCGGCGTGATGCCCCCATGGCACGCCGAAGCTCCCAAAGGCACGTTCATTAACGACAGGCGTCTGACTCCCGCAGAGAAACAAACCCTGATTCAGTGGGCCGCAAATGGCGCGCCGGAAGGCGATCCAAAAGATCTTCCGCCACCTCCAATCTTTCCGACAGGCTGGACAATCGGGAAACCGGATGCAGTCGTCAGCATGGCTGAACCCTTCGAGGTGCCCGCATCAGGGACGATCGCGTACCAATACTTCCAGGTGCCGACAAACTTTGTGGAAGATAAGTGGATTCAAGCCCTGGAAATTCGGCCTGGCGCGCGCCGCGTCGTGCATCACGTTCTCGTTTTTGCGAGTGAGCCGGGCGGTGCTGCGCGTCAACAGCCTTTCATTCAGCGTAACGATGGCGGTCGAGGAGCACAGATTGCGCCGGCTGCTGCGACAGCTCTTGCGCAGGCCGTCCGCGGACGCGTTCAGAGCGCCGCAGTGACACGCGGTCCGCTAATCGCCACAACAGCGCCGGGCACCAACGCTCAGATCTTCGAAGCCGGAAGGGCTCTCCTTATCAAGGCGGGATCGGTTTTAACTCTGCAAGTTCACTACACCGCGACAGGAAAGGCGGAGAGCGACCGCACGTCCGTCGGCTTCATCTTCGCCAAAGAACCTGCGAAACAGGAAGTGCGCAGTGCATCCTTCATCAACCTGCAGCTGGCGATTCCCCCGCGCGCCGGCGATTACCGCCTCGATGCCCAGATCGAATTCACGCAGGACACCCACATAACGGCCCTGTTTCCGCACACGCATCTTCGCGGAAAAAGCTGGGAGTATCGTATGACGTATCCGGATGGACGTGAAGAAGTGGTCCTTTCGGTGCCCAACTACGACTTCAACTGGCAGACATATTACGAATTCACGAAGCCTCTAGCCGCGCCGAAAGGATCCCGGCTCGTGGCGATTGCCCACTACGACAATTCAGCGAATAACAAATCAAACCCGAATCCGAATGCGGAAGTCCGGTGGGGCGATCAGACGTGGGAAGAAATGCAGTACTCCGGCATCACGTATACGGTCGATTGAGGGAACTGAAAGAACTCCGATGGGCAAGCTGAATTAGGAGATCCTGAAGATCCCTCATCCCGCGCGCCGCGCCACCTTCTCCCGGGGGGAGAAGGACTATCCGCAGGGCGGGTGAGGGATCTTCAGCCTCAGGCGACCATCGCGACTTCGGTGGTCTCCAGGGCGAGGCCCAACACTTCTTCGACAGACCGGACGGGATAGAACTTCATCTGGTTGCGAACATCCGCCGGCAGATCGTCGAGGTCCGCTTCATTGCGTTCCGGAAGGATCACTTCGGTTAGGCCGGCAGCCTGCGCAGCCATCACCTTTTGCTTCAAGCCCCCGATGGGTAGAACCCGGCCCTGAAGCGTAACTTCTCCCGTCATGCCGATGGTGCTTTTCACCGGTCGGCCCGTAAGCAGAGAAGCCAGCGCAGTAACCATCGTGATGCCGGCGCTGGGCCCATCTTTCGGAATTGCGCCCGCCGGTACATGGAGATGAAACTCACGTCCTTTGAACGCATCGTCAGTGATCTCCAGTTGCGATGCATGGCTCTCGATGTAGCTCAGTGCGATGCGTGCAGATTCGCGCATGACATCTCCAAGCTGGCCTGTCAGGACAAGCCCGCCGTTGCCCGACATCGAAGCGGCCTCCACGAACAACACGTCGCCGCCTTCGCCTGTTACCGCGAGCCCGGTAGCGACACCCGGGACAGCAGTACGGGCTGCTGCCTCATGATGAACCTTCGCTCGGCCCAGGGCCTCACGTACGCCCGTCACATCAATGGCGATCGGAGGCTGCCGGTCCTGAGAAGCGATTGCGGTCGCCGTCTTTCGCAGCACCGTGCCAAGTTCGCGCTCGAGCTGGCGAACCCCAGCTTCACGCGTGTAGTTCGTGATGATCGTTCGCAGCACAGTATCGTCAACGGTGACCTCCTCCTTCCGCAAGCCATTCTGTTCAATCTGTCGTGGCCACAGATAGTCACGTGCGATCGCGACTTTCTCGTCGGTTGTGTAGCCATTGAATCGAATGACTTCCATCCGATCCAGCAGCGCCGTCGGAATCATCTCCGCGATATTGGCGGTTGCGATGAAGAGGACGTGCGAGAGATCGAGCTCCACATCGAGATAATGGTCCTGGAACGCGTGATTTTGCGCGGGATCCAGAACTTCGAGCAACGCAGCAGATGGATCACCTCGCCAGTCGGCGCCAAGCTTGTCCACTTCATCGAGCATGATGACGGGGTTCATCGCCCCGGCATCGCGCAAGGCCCGAACTAGCCGGCCAGGCAGAGCGCCGATATAGGTGCGCCGGTGCCCTCGAATTTCAGCTTCATCACGCACACCACCTAAAGACATGCGGACAAACTTCCGGCCGGTGGCGCGAGCAATGGATTCGCCTATCGACGTCTTGCCGGTGCCCGGGGGGCCGACGAGCGTCAATATCGCGCCGGAGCGACGCGTGTCGGTCAATCCACGCTCAGATCTCAGTTTGCGAACCGCAAGATACTCCGTGATGCGCCGCTTCACATCGTCAAGTCCCGCATGGTCCTTATCGAGGACTTCTCGCGCATATTTCGGATCAAGACGCTCTTCCGAGCGTTTCGACCATGGCACCGCGAGCAGCCAATCGAGATAGGTTCGTATCATCGAAGCTTCCGCATTCGAATCACCCATGCGCTCGAGCCGTGCAAGTTCGCGCTCAGCCTGTTTCTGGGTGGCTTCGGGCATCTGGGCTTCGGCAATCTTCTTTCGATACTCCTCGACGACCGAACCCTCGTTTTCTCCGAGCTCCTTTCGAATCGCGTCCATCTGTCGGCGAAGCAGGTACTCGCGCTGCTGTTTCTGCGCACCGGATTCGACTTCCTCGCGAATGCGCCGGCGGAGGTGCAGTTCGGTAAGACGCTCCTGCTGAAGACGCAGTGCCAGCTTCAGCCGCTCGACAACATCGAGCGTTTCAAGCAGCTCGATCTTCTGTGTAACGTTCAGGTCGGGCGAATAGCCGGCCGTATCCGCGAGTGCCCCCACGCTGGTGATCGAGCGGACAAACGCGCTAAGGCGTCCATCGTCGCCGCGAAGTTCGAGAATTTCCTCGACCACAGCCCGATATTCACGCTCGATTTCATGGGTCAGCATCGCGGGCGGGATAACGTCGGGCCGTTCTTCGATGTCCACCCGCAGACGGCCGTCGCGGTCTGTTTCTGCAGCGCCAGGGATTGCCCGATGCAGACCAAGCAGGGACACCGCTGTGCCTCGCCCTGGAAGCTGAACACGCTCGGTTACCTCGGCAACCACGCCGACTTTGGCATACCTGCCCCCATGACGCGGCACCAGCAGCACCTGCTTGTCGCTACCAGGATCAAACGAAAGGGTTATCGGCATTCCGGGGAATACCACACCGTCATCAAGAGATACGAGCATTAGTCTTTGCATGAGACCAACGATATGCATATAGTTGAGCCTGTCAACTATTGAAGAAATAAACGATTTGGCAACTATATGAAAGAAACAGCCTGTGAGGCCTGGGAGTTACTTCTAAAATTCTTCTTTTCGCAGCGTGCGGGATTGCCGGGAATGGCTGCAGAATTCGAACTTTCGCCGGCCCAATGCCATGTCCTTCATCTGATTGAGCCTGGGCGTCCGATCGCTATGGGGGAGCTCGCCGATACCCTTGCGTGTGACAAGTCGAATGTGACGGGGTTGATCGATCGGCTGGAGTCCCGGGGCCTCATTCGTAGAAAGCCATCGATTGAGGACCGCCGCCTGAAGGTCCTTGATCTGACCCCGGCGGGAGCCCGCCTGCGAGCCATTGTGCTGGAACGCATGGGGAAACCTCCAGAGACGCTGGCCCGCCTTTCCCCGGAGGAACAGCAGGCCCTGGTGAGGATCCTGAAGCATCTGCTGGACTGAGGGCGGTTCCCTTCAATTCTCCAGAATTCTGCCGTTGATCACGAGAATGACGGCCTTGACTGCACCTTGTCGTGTAGGTGTAGCTTTTCCGATGACGACGAAGGTTCCGACAGGGACCTCGACACTTGTCTGGAACGACGCTTGTCTTTCGCCGTTGGGACTACTGGTATCGACCCTCAGGTTGTCGAGACGGATTACCGGCCCATTGTTTCCTTCTCGGAGCACCGCAGACCCGAAGAGGTTCGTGCTGCCCGTTACGGAAAGTGTCGACCGATCAATGCCTCTTGCGACAAAGGTATCCGAAAGAAACAGCGTTGCATTCGGCAGGATGCTCTTCAGCTGATTTGCAACGGGCTCCAACGCCTTCGGAAGCGGTTGCATCTGGGGATCGGGAGGTTCCATTGCTACGACGACGTAGCCGGTCAGCTCAACTCCTTTGGTGAGTACGGCCGGCGGAGGCGGCACATCCAGTTTCTTAATCGCTTCTTCGATCTCAGACATCAGTTCCTTGGGCGCTCGCACTTGAACCATGCGCAAGCTGGGCTGAAAGACAACTTCGACCCTGAAGATACAAAGCGCGCCCAGCGGGTTATTCGCAGGAGTGATGTTCTTGACCTGAAACATCTTTACCTCCCACCCTCGACGCTCGACCTCACGCTGGGCGCGTTCTGCCGCGTCAATACGAAGCTGCTCCGCTCGCGCCTCATTGGGAACGGAGGGGAGTGGCTGGACGCACAGGTCCGACTGCGCAAACCCTGCTGACGGTATGATGATGAATAGAATCATCCAGAAAAAAACGTTACGCCTGAACATCGACTAGTCTCCCTTCTCGTCGCCCAGCCAATAAATGATGACGTTCGGATCGTCGGTCAGCAGCTTTATGGTCACTTGCGTCACTTGAGGTTGTGGCTCGGGCGAAACAACAACCTGACGCGGCGTCTGACGGCGTGCGCGCCTGACCTCCGGTTTTGGAGGTGGAACAGGTGAGGGCGGTGTTGGCGCAACAACGAATTCCGGTTCCGGAGTCGGTATTCGGACGACAGCCACCGGATCGGTAGCGTTACTACGGGGACCAGTCTGTCTGTAAGAAAGCCAGAACAGTGCACCACTCACAAGGAGCACCGCGATTCCCGCGAGTGTCGCTCTCTGACGGAATCCACCCCAGAACAACCTCTCGAACAAACTGCGGGATTCCATACCCGCAACGTCCGCAAGCACACGCGCCCGGACGCTCGAAAGCGTCGACTGATCCGCAACGTCCTGCCGCATCGCTTTGAACGCCGCCTGGCTTTCCCGGAGTTCATCGGCCAGCGACTGGCAATCCAGGCATCCGTGCAAATGCGACTCCACGCGCTGCTGTTCCGTTCCGTCAAGGTCTCCTTCGACATGCAGGGCAATGAGCCCTTCGAATTCACGACAAGACATCACGGCCTCCTTTCATTCGAGCGATAGCCTTGCGCATCTTCAACCGCGCCACGCTGATCTGCGATCGCACAGTTGCCTCTGCAGAACCGAGGATTTCCGCGACCTCGGCCGTCGTGAGTCCTTCCAGGTCGCGCAGCACCAGCGCCGTGCGTTCCTTTTCGGCGAGACCGGCCAGGGCCTCGTGTACCACACGCTTTTGTTCCTCCACTCTCAGTTGAAGGTAGGGATTGTTCCCCGGATCCACGTATTGAGCGTCCTCCCGGTGGACAAACATCAACCGGTTTCTGGAGCGCTTGCGCCCGGAACCGCGGCACACGTTTACGGTCATTCGAACCAGCCACGGTTCGAGCGGCTTGCTCGTATCGAATCGACGGAGGTACTTGAATGCGCGAAGGAAAACTTCCTGTGCAGCGTCCTGCGCGTCTTCTGAGGTACCCAACAATCGAAGCGCAAGGGTCAGCACACGCCGTTCATGCAGCAGCACAATTTCCTCGAACGCTGTCCGGTCTCCGGTGATTGCTCTGGCAATGAGCTTCGAAGTGACTCCAATGTCCTCTGAAGGAGAGGACATCCATAATTGGCTTGCGCTTAGTTCCATTCGAGCTGCCTTTCCAAACCGTAATACCCTTGCCTTGGACTTTCCGTGTAGAAGAAAGTGACATCGCCAACCGGCGAATATAGGCTATCCCTCAGCGATGCTCCGTAACGCACCCCTTGTCGCAGTCTTACTTCTCGTAGCGGCGGCCCTGGTGGCCCAGGAAACACTTCCGCCGATCCGCCAGCTTGGATCTCCTGTCGAGATCGGCGCGCGTGAGAAGAACACACCGGCAAAGCCTGCGCCACGTTGGCCCGACGGCCACGTCAACATGGGCGCATCTCCAGGCGAGTTCGGCATATGGCTACCCTACAGCGGGGTTCTGGAACGGCTCGTGAATCCAGACAACACAGATCAGGAAACGGAAAAACAATTCCCCAATCGCCCGAAGTTTCGCGACGTACCATTCCAGCCCTGGGCCAGAGCGCTGTATTCCTATCGCAACGGGAACCAATTCGAACCCCATACGCGATGCAAGCCTTCCGCAGGTCCGCGGCAATTCCTGACACCCTACGGTGTCGAGTTCTTGGATGTGCCTGAATTGCAGCGCGTTTTCATCAGCGATGTGGGCGGTCCACATACGTACCGGACGATCTATCTCGATGGCCGAAGCCATCCGAAGAGTCTTGCTCCCAGCTACTATGGACACTCTATTGGCCACTGGGAGCACGACACCCTCGTTGTGGACACGCGAGGCTTCAATGAAGGTTTCTGGTTTGACCGCAGCGGGC
>Ga0207711_10004159_pt1 | contig 12394 bp, 9 predicted proteins | sample KBSS34metaG_FD_184401 | JGI IMG/M metagenome (GOLD analysis project Ga0207711, IMG submission 184401) | Switchgrass rhizosphere microbial communities from Kellogg Biological Station, Michigan, USA - KBS S3-4 metaG (SPAdes) (version 2) | ecosystem: Host-associated > Plants > Roots > Rhizosphere >...
GTAATCCAGATCATGCGGGGCGAGCGCTTCCACGACCGCCGCATGCACACGGGCGACATTCTCTTCCTCGTTGTACAAAGGCACGACAATCGAAACGCTTACCATTCAGCACCCGTACAGCTTTTTTGCCGGCCGACACCCTGCAGCCGTAATCATCACCTTATTCGGGCGCGGGCGCAACCCTTTCATGCTGCACCTGCTAAGCAATGCTGTCCCGAATTGGACGGTTGAGCGAGGGTCTCGACAAGCTGGCTTTTGACGGAGCGGCTTTCGCCAATGCGCCGGATTTGACCTTATCGCGCCACGCGATCGCCATCGCCATTCCGAGCGTCATGAAAATGATCGAATGATTGTCCTCTTCGCTCAGCACGGTCTTGATGAGCAGGAACGATGCGATCGTTGTGAGCGCCATCAAGGCCAGATTATTGTTGGTTTCCTGTCCTCTTATCGAAACCATGAACATGCTGTGCAGCCCGAATAGAAGCATCCCATAATAGATGGCGAAACCGACCAGCCCATAATCCAAGGCGATCCACAGCAGGTAATTGTCCAACGAAGCGCGCCCATATCCGATCACGCCCAGTTCTGCTGGACCCTGGCGTGGGCCGTGGCCTATGATCGGGCTTCGCAAAATCACGCCTCGAGACACGATCTTCTGGATTTTCCGCGTTTGATCGCTGTAGACGGTCGCATGCCCGCCGACGAAACGTTCGCGCAGGCTGCCCACTGACATGATCGCGCCGAGCAGCCCTATCATCATCACGGGATAGGCGAGGGTAATCGACGGCCCCAGAAGGCTAAATTTTTCGCGAAGCCAAATCCGTCCCGCCCAGACCAAGATGAAAATGCCATGGGATGCGGTAAAGCCGATAAGCCCTAGGCGCGATTGAGGCAAAGTCATTACATATAAGAATGTAAAATCAACGGCAATAAACAACAGCCTAGCGTACATATTCTTCGCAGAGAATATGAAATAGAGAATGGTGGGGGTAACCAGCGCCATGATCTCTGCGAAAGGCAGAGGTTGCGCGTACACCGACTTGGCTCGATAGGCGCCGAAACGAAACTCGCTTTTCAGCGTTCCGGACATTGTTTGCAGGTCAACCTGCAGCAAGGACGGGATATGGCCGTTCCATAGCACGCCTTTGTTCATGGCCTCGAGAATGGCGATGATGCCGATTGTGAGGCATGCGATGAAGAAAATCCGCATTGCCTTTAGCATCATCCGCTCGTCGCGAAAGGCGTAGAGCGCAACGAAGAATACGGCTGTCCACGCAATCTGATCGTTGAGGAAATTCTTGATCGCAGCGGAAGGCGATTTTGCACCGGCGATGGAAAGAAATTGTATAAGGACGAAGGCAGCTAGCAATTTCCAGATGATGGGTTCTCCCTCCATCGTCTCCCGCACATCCTTGCGGAACTTGGCATTGGTGGAGAGGCACACCAGCAGCAGCAGGCACATGGGGGCCAATAGGAGCCTTCGAAACGAAATCCACGGTAGCCCGGGCAGCTGCAACGCCATATAATCCGGCCAAGCCACCGAAACACCAACATAGGCCAACAGCAGGCTGCTCATCGTGCGCGTCGGCACGGTATCCCGGTCAGGCAGGACCCAGACAACCAGCATGGCCATCAACACAAGTGGAGAGAGCAGGATCATCAGCTGGTTTGGCGGCAGCTTGGCCCAGTAACGGCCGTACATCGCGCCCAGTGCGGCCGCGCAGATAATGCCTAGGAGCTGAAGCAGTTGGGCCCGAAGTCTCGGACGCTGCCGCATATAGTCCGGAAGGAGCTGTCGCTCCGGCTCGATGAGTGCCAGCAGGAACGTACCGACTTTCCGGCCATATTGCCTTATCATCGTTACCCCGCGCCTTTCAGTAGCCAATCTGGCGATTGTGAATGCCGGACTCCCGTCGTTTAAGCAAGCAAGCGGGGGGCCACGGTTGACATCCCGCCATACGAGCCGCATCGCAATTCCGTCCAGACGAGGCCGCCTTGCCAGATCGAAGTGAACAAATCGTGGCAATCAAGCCCGTCGCGGACGCAAGCAACACCTTTGTAGCGCTATTCGCCAAGGCCGTGGCGGATCAAGGATATCAGGTTCGCGACTTCGATTGGCGGGAGGTGGCGGAAGGAAAAGCAGACGTCGCGATCCTTCATTGGCCCTACGAACTGACCGGGCTCGGCGGTATTTCCGGCTTCAGGCGCTGTCTCTCGGCTTATCGAATGTTGGGCAAGGCCCGCAAGCGGCGGACCCGCTTCATCTGGGTGGCGCACAATGCCCGGCCGCATGATGCGGGGCAGCTTTCCCGCTTTCTCATGCGCCGCTTCATCGAATCGATTGACGGCATCATCCATCTGTCTGCCCATTCGGCCGAGCTGGTGCACGAGCTTTATCCCAGCTCGCTTGCGCTTCCAGAAGTCCGGACCATTCACGGCCATTATCTGGATGTCTTCAAGACGCCCGTACACCCGCCCGCGCCGTGTTTGAACCAGATCCGGCTTGGCTATTTCGGGCAGATTCGGGCCTACAAAAATGTGGAGAAGCTCGCCAGGATCGTTGCGCAAATGCCGGGTGATGTTGCGCTATCAATCGCAGGTCGGGGAACGCATGGCCATGTCGTTACAACTCTTCAAAGCATAGCGGCAGACGCTGCCAACATCGTGCTCGATATTCGGCCGGATTCCCTGCCGGACGAAGACGTCGAAAAGGCGGTCGATCATGCCGATGGCGTGGTACTGCCCTATCGGGCGATCCTGAACAGCGGCGCGGCCATTTTTGCCCTTTCGCGGGCGCGCCCGGTATTGGCCCCCAATATTGGCAGCTTGCCCGAATTGCAGGCGATCGTGGGATCTGACTGGCTTCGGCTCTACGATGGCGAGATCAGCCTGGACGCCGTTGAGAATTTTGTGGAATGGCTGAGACGTAAACCACATCTTGAACGTCCCGATCTGTCGCGACTCTCATGGGAGCGCGTGGGCAGAGACATTGCTGGCCTGATCCATCGCCTTACGACTTGATCCCGATCAGCCTGTTTTCAAAATTCAGGAGGGCGGCTTCGAGAACTGCTCGGCAAATATTGCTTCGCGACAGCCAAGCATCAAGGGCATTTTCGGAATAGGAGCCGTTGCAAGCTTCCTTCTGCGCGGGCCTTGAGGATCGCCCACGGTACAGCGTCAGCGGTTTCAGCCATCGATAAATTGCGAAGCGCACGATTCGCCTGGCGGGCAGCTCCAAGTGTGAGAAGCAGGGCGCGGGCTCTTTTCAAGGGATTGATCGACGCGCCGCCAATCGGGAAGTCATATCCATTGGACATGAAAAACGTCCGTATATAGCTCAGCGTCTGCCGCTCCGGCGGGATAAGATGGTACACAGTGGCATCCCACACCCAGCTTCCGGTCCCCCCGTCCAGCAAGATGCGGCGGATTACGTCAACCTCCTCTCCACCGCGCCGTCGTCCCGGCGCGACGCCGAGCGTAGGGTTGTAGCGATATCGGCGCTGCTCTGTGCCACGAATGGCATAGTTGAGGCCATAAGGTACACGCCAGCGCGAAATCTCAGTCCAATCCGGTTCGCTTCGTATGGCCAGCAGCGGTGCGAGCTGCTCCACACTGTCGGCAAACCATTGTTGAACGGGCTCCTCGAGCACTGGCTCGGTCCGTCCGCCGAAAATCGCATCCTGAGGTCGCGCCGTGAATGCTGCCGCATAAGCGGCCAGCCACTGGGGATGAACCAGCACATCGTCGTCAGTCCACAGAATATATTGGCCCTGGGCCTCGCTTACACCCGCATTGCGAGCGTGCGACAAGCCCGCCTCCGGCTCGCTGATCCGGCGCAATGGTAACCGCATGCCATAGCGATCGATGGTGGCGGCGGTATCATCCGTACTGCCATTATCGACCACCAGAAGCTCCCAGTCATCTTCCGCGTAGCTCGCCCGCGCCTCCACCAGCGATTCCAGGGTCCGTGCAAGGCTGGCCGCGCGGTTGCGCGTACAAATGATGACGGTGATGAACGGTCCGTCGAACTCCATCTTCCTCCCCTGTTGCGCCTTCTGAAGGCCCTCCGTTGCCATGCCTTGCCCTTAGCGGAAATCCTATATTCAAAGCGTATCCGGCACCGGCGCTCTCGAAGAAGGCGGCTTCCGCCCGAAGCGATTTTTGAGAAAGGCCAGCTCGCCGAGCGTCTCCCGCAGATATTGCCGCGCGAACAGGGCGAGAAAAGCTGGATAAATAAGCCCGCCGATCGCGACCATGATTGGCATACGCTGCCAAGGTTGGAATTTGCCAAGCTCGTAATAGCCGATCGCCATGACAATCATCGCCATGATGAGCGCTGCGAGATAGGCAGGCGCTATGGCTCTGAGATTGTCGATCGGCCGTAAACCGATCCCCTGCCGGGTGAGCTTGAGGCCATAAGGCAGTGTGACATGCGATTCGATCGCCTTGGTAGAGGAGGCGGCGAGCGGACCGAAAGGAATCGCAGTGAGCGCTGTCACGCCTGTGACGACCAGTGACACGATATAAAAGCGGAGCGACAGCGCCGAGCGGTTCGCTGATGCAAGTGCGGGGATGAAGAAATACATGATGACCGACGGCCCCACGACGAGGCTGTTGATGATCATGATCAGACCAGCCTCGTGCCATTGCGGACCAAATACGATCCGTGTGAAATCGGGCGCGACCGCCGCCATGCCGAAGAATATCGGACAGGCGAGCAGGCTGCAGCTGCGCGTCACCCGCACATAGGCGGGCGCGATTGGTCTGCCTTCATCCTCCAACCGCGAGAAGGCTGACATCGCAGCGGCCTGCAATGGCGTGATAATGAGTTGCGCCATCAAATTGAGCACCCGGGTGCCGACCCGGAACTGGGCCAGTGCGGCAGGCCCGATCGCCGCGCCGATCACCAGCCCGGCGATCTGCGAATTGGCTTGCCCGATCAATTGGTTGGCGAGCAGGTGACTCGACATGCCGCTGAGGCTGCGAACGTCCGACCAGCGGAAAAACAGCCGCGGCTGCCAGCCCGAAGTGCGCCACAAGATGATGCTGGTGATAGATGCGCTGAGCAGACGGCTTACCACCAGGGCCCAGACACCCCAACCAATCCAAGCCAAAGCGATGCCGATCGCGCCACCCAGAACATTGGCGGCCATGTTGCGGCTCGCGATCGCCTTGTAGCGGAATTCGCGCCGGAGCTTGGCCGTATGGACGGCGGTGATGGCTTCCACGAACAGCGCTAGCGACAATGCGAGCAGAACGAGAGCGAAGGTGGCGTCGTAAACAAAATAGCTGATCGGCGTCGCGATGCCGCCGATGAGCGCGCAGATCAGACTCGCGATGGCAATATTTGTCCAGAACGCGCTTGAGGCGACCTTGTCATCCCATTCCTTGCGCTGAATCAGCGCGTCCGGGATGCCGGCTACCACCAATACCCGACTCAGATCGATGAAGATGGTCGCAAAGGCGACGATGCCGAACTGCACCGGCGTCAACAGGCGCGCGAGAACGATGAAGATGGCGGTGGAGGAAAGATTGTTGAAGATGGCGCCGGTCACCATCCACATTCCACTCTTGGCAAAATTCGCCTTGATGCTCATGCTTGGCCGGATCGTCTGCTGGAACTCATCGCACGCCGCCTATCGGCTTGGCGGAAATGCCGCGCAACCAAATTGAAAGGTAAATGCGGGCATTTGCCGTCCATGAACGTGACACTGTCACTGCCGATGAAAACTTGTCATTGAATCGCGCCATCGCTAGGCCAGCCGAGTGGACGTTGCAATGCACAATGAACCTGACGCCGTGACCGAGCGACAAGACAGCGGCCAGGCGACAGCGCCCTCGGTGAGCGTGGTGATACCCACCTATAACCGGCTGGGGACGTTGCCGCGGGCATTGGAAAGCGTGCTCCGCCAGACATATGACGATATCGAGGTGATCGTCGTCGATGACTGTTCCGCCGATGGCAGCTGGGAATATCTCCAGTCGATAAGCGATCCAAGGCTGCGCGTCGTCCGCCACGAGACCAACAGAGGCGGGAGTGCCGCGCGCAATACCGGCATCAAGGCCGCCCGCGCCGACCTGATCGCGTTTCAGGATAGCGACGACGAGTGGCTGGTGACGAAGCTTGCCACCCAGATCGAGGAATATCGCCGCGCCAACTCGAGCGAGTTCGGCGCGATCTACTGCGCCAAGATCACGAATGGCGAAGGAAAATTCGGGGTCTATGGCCCGCGTGAAGTGCAGTATATGCCGCTGCCGGGTTACGATAAAACCTCTGGAGACATATCTCGTGAACTGGTGCGGCGGGCGATGATCAGCACCCAGACGCTCGTCGCCAGAAAGGATCTGCTCGAAAAGATCGGCGGCTTCGACGAGACGCTGAAGCTCGGGCAGGATTGGGACATGACTACCCGCCTGTCGCGCGTCACGAAGTTTCTGTTCGTGGATAAGCCCCTGGTGCTCTGCTTCACGTCGCCGGATAGCATTTCAAAGGTCAAGGCGAATCAGGCGGTCGCCCGCAAGACACTCCTGGACAAGCATTTCGACCTCATCTCGCAGGATAAGGCGCTCCACGCTTTCTATCTGACCGAGATTGCGCGCGTATATCAGCGGACCGGCTGCTGGCGCCAGTCGCTGCCCTGGCTGGTCAAGGCGCTGAAGATCTATCCGCTTGATCGCCGCGCCTGGATGGCGCTCGCGCTCGGCAGCGCCAAATCCATGCTCTCGGATAAGCGGCTCGATCTGATGTGACCGTGCCTACGGCAAGCGTTATCGTTCCGCATTATAACGATCTTGCCGCTCTCGATGCTTGTCTGAGCGCGCTCGAAGGCCAGACTTATCCCCGGCATCAGTTCGAGATTATCGTGGCGGATAACCATTCTCCCTGCGGTGCGGATGCCGTGCGCGGAATTGTCGCCGGACGAGCCAAGCTCGTGGATGTCGCCGAGCAGGGCGCCGGACCGACGCGCAATGGCGGCGCGGCTGCGGCGTCCGGAAAGTTGCTGGCTTTTACCGATTGCGACTGTCTGCCGGAGCCGGGATGGCTTGCCGCCGGGTTGGCGGCATTGGATCATGCGGATATCGTTGGCGGAAAGATGGCGGTCTTGGTTGAACGGAGCCGACCCTTGACGGCGTCCGAAGCGTTCGAACTTGTCTTCGCGTTCGACAATCGCTCTTATGTCAAGGCCAAGGATTTCACCGTCACTGCAAACCTCTTCGTCCGTAAAGCCGATTTCGAACGGGTAGGGGGGTTTCGGGTCGGCGTGTCCGAGGATCAGGAATGGTGCCTGCGCGCCAAGCGCATTGGGTTGCGGATCGCCTATGCCGACGATGCGGTGGTAGGGCACCCCGCACGGCAGGCATGGGCGGACTTTTTAAAGAAATGGCGAAGGCTTGTCGCCGAGCAATATCAAATCACGCGCGAATGGCGTTTCGGCAGGCTGCGCTGGATCGTTAAGACCTGGGCATTGCCTTTCTCCATCATCGCCCATGCGCCGCGCATTCTGGCAAGCGATCGGATCGATGCGGCCAGTAAGCCGAAGGCTCTGATGGCGCTCGCCGGGATCCGCCTGTGGCGCTTTGCCGAGGCGCACCGTGTGCTTTTCCAATACCGCTGAAAAAGAAAAATCCCGCCGCTCTGAAAGCGGCGGGATTGTCTTAAGCCGAGTTTGCAGAAGGTTCTAGTTAACGCCTGCGAGCTGATAGAGCGCCTGCCTCGTTTGGACGGTCGAAAGGCTTATCGTTCCCGCCGATTTGTATGTCTTGGTCGAGGCTGTGATCAGGCTGTTTGCGCTGAGCGTTGACTTGGACAGGCTGGTTGAAGCCGCGGCCGTCGACGTCGACGAGGTGCTGGTCGTGGAATAGGCAAGCGTGTCGGATAACGAAGCCGGCGCAAACGCCGTGGTTGCGTCAGCATAAGTGCTGGTTGTCGACACCGCCACCTTGGACAGCGAAGCCGTCGTAACCGCGGTCGAGGTTTGAACCAGGTTGGTGACGCCGTTCGTGTAGATGCCAGATGTGGTGTTATGCACGTAGTTGCCGGCAAGCGTTACACCGTTGGAGTTGGTGATCATCATCGGGCGGCCGAGCTGTTCGAACTGCGAATTGGTGACCGTGACGTTTTTCGACTGATCAATCAGCAGGCCTTGGCCGTCATTATTGGGATTGCCATCGAGCGAGCCATGCACATGAACCGTGTCGAAGGTGATGTTGCTGCTGCCGCTTGTCACCTTGCCCATATAGACCGAGGTCGGGTTCTCCCCGGCCTTCAGCGAGCGGCCGATATCGAGCGATTTGAAGGTGACATTGGAAACGCCCCTTAACGAAAGAAAGCTTAAGCGGGCAGGGCTGCTTGCGTTCTGCGAAGTGATCGTGACCTTGCTTGCATAGGCTTTGCTCGACAATGAAATCGAATATGCGCCGGTTGCAAGCGCCAGTACTTCTCCGCCCTTCGCTGCGCTGAGCGCCGCATCGAGCTGCGATTGCGAGCCGATGAGGATCGTCCTGGTGCCAGTGCTGGTGGTCGTGGTGCTTCCGCTCGTCGTTCCCGACGTTGTGGGCGTGGGAGTCGGTGTGGGCGTGGGCGCCGGCGTAGGCGTGGGAGTCGGGGTTGGTGACGAAATGACCGGCTCGGAAATTGAACTGCCCGACGTCGAAGAAGAGGTTGAGCCGCTCGTGCTGGTTGAGCTTGTCAGCTGATACCCAAATCCCGAGGTGATCAGCTGCGAAGGTGTAAGCTTCGACAAATAGGAGCTCGTCAGCAGCGAGAGCTGAGCTGGCGTGAACGCTTGCTGCGGTGTCATCTGACCGCCGCTATCGGCGATATTACCACTATAAGTTTTCGTGCCGGTGATCGTGCCGAGCCGAATCCAGACCGGATTGGAGTCATTCGTCGGGGAAACGACCGTATTATTGGTGACAGCAAGGTTATTGGCACTGCTGACCATGATGCCGTTCGGCATATTCGAGCCAATCACCATGTTATTGTTGATCGTCACGTTCTGATAGGGAAGCGTGCCCATCTGATCGGTCATGAAGATGCCCTGCATGCCGCTCCCGCTGCCGGTTTGCACGACGTTGTTGCGAATGACGATGTTGGACGATGGCGAAGTGGTGTTGATTGTCTGGAACTGGATTGCGTCCGGATGATCCGTGCTGTTGCGCTGGAAATTAGCAAACAGGTTTCCGTCTATCAGCACACCCTTCACGGCGGAAAGGTCCAATCCGTCCGAGCGGATGTCGTGCAGATTGTTGTTGGTGACCTTGAGGTTCGTCAAACCGAAGAGCTGAGCCCCGCGGCCCAGTTGCTCGAACTCGTTGTTCGAAACGGTGACGCCGTTCACGCTCTTGATCATCAGGCCAATGCCGTCATTGAGGGCATTGCCGTCCATCGATCCATGGATATGATTGCTATCGAATGTGATGTTGCCGCCGCCGGTCACCTTGGCCATTGCGGCCGCTTCGGGCGATTCGGTCGACGAGAGTCCCCGACCAATGTCGAGCGACTTGAAGGTCATGCCGGTGACGCTGGTCAGCTTGATGCAGCTTAAGTGGGCCGGATAATTCGCATCGGCCGAAACGATCGTGACAGGCGTGGTGAAAGTCTTGTTGCTAAGGGTAAGATTGTAGTTGCCCTTGGTGAGGACTAAAGTCTCTCCGCCCTTTGCCGTACTTAACGCAGCGTCAAGCTGCGACTGGCTCGAAATCTGTATGCTACTCATTACTAAAGCCCCTTGCTCAGAACTGCGATATCATCGTCCCGGCAGCACCGCTCTGTCCCGCCGACTGTTCGTAAAAGTGGGCTTCGAGCTGTAAAATCATGATGTCTCATCATGGTGAATGAGTGGTTAACCTGCATCAGGCTGACTTGGTTAACGTTTGTGAGTAAACGGGGAATAGGTCTGATCCGATCTTCTAATGTTCCAAAAAGGGACGCATTGTCGCTTCTCCCCAGACCGACGCCGGGGAGTTTTACGCGCTTCGGGACGCAACATTACTTACAGAACAAGAAATGCCGGCGGCTGAGCACCGCAAGCACCGCTTGAAAAAGCGAACAGAATGGCAAAAGCGTGTTCGGGAACGATCGAGCGCGCGGCAGCGCGCCCGACTGATGGCTAATATCTGGTAATGAACTTCCTCACGGAACCCATTGCGCCCTCGCTCGTTCTTGCCTGCCGCGAAACTGACGAATTGCTTCCTATTGTTCAATCCGTTCCGCGGCCGGAGAGATGCATCCCGTCGCCTTTAACTTTCGCTTGGCCGCGAGTGGCGGATTTGCGCGACTTTTGCGGTGCCGTCACAAGGTGCTTGGCTTTTGGGGGCGCTTATTGCATCCGGCGAATCGTCGATCCCGTGAGCATGGGACAGATTTGGGGCAATTCGCGGGGTAAGGATGTTTCCGGCAATTCAGCTCTCCGTGTTGGTACCCGTGAAGGATGAGGAAGAGGCGCTTCCGGTATTTTTGAAGCGTGTGAAACCCGTGCTGGACGCGTTGAGGCTTGATGAAAAGCCGGTAAGCTGGGAAATATTGTTCGTAGATGATGGCAGCGAAGATCAGACGCTTGCCGTTATCGCCGCCGCGAACGAAGTCGATCCCAGGATTGTCGGGATCTCCTTTTCACGAAACTTCGGAAAGGAGTCCGCACTGTCGGCTGGTCTCGACCATGCCCGCGGTCAGGTCGTTGTCCCCATTGACGTCGATCTTCAGGATCCCCCCGAAGTGATTGGGGAAATGCTTGAGAGATGGCGGCAAGGCTTCGACGTCGTGTACGGCGTGCGCCGGGATCGTGCCAGCGACAGCTTGCCGAAACGCTTTACCGCCGATCTCTATTACCGCGCACATAACAAGCTTTCGACTGACAAGATTCCAGAGCATGCCGGCGATTTTAGGCTGCTCGATCGCAAGGTCGTGGACGTCATCCGCTCAATGCCGGAGCGCAACAGGTTCATGAAGGGCTTGTTCGCCTGGTCGGGATTCAAGCAGTCGGCGGTGGAATATGACCGCAGCGAGCGTGAGCAGGGCAAAACCAAGTTCAATTATTGGAAGCTGTGGACCCTCGCGATCGATGGCATCACCTCTGCTTCGACCGTGCCGCTCAGGATCTGGAGCTATCTTGGGGGCTTCATCGCGCTTGTGGCACTACTCTTCGCTTTATGGATTGTGTTGAGGACCATTTTGTTCGGAGTGGACGTGCGAGGTTATCCCTCGTTGATGGTCGCCATCCTGTTTTTCGGCGGCCTTCAGTTGTTGTCGCTTGGCATCCTGGGCGAATATGTCGGTCGCGTGCTGGTCGAGGTCAAACGGCGCCCGATTTACGTGATTCGGCAGAAGATCGGGATGGACGGCTGATGGAACGTGCTGTCTTCGAGCGGATGGCCGAGATCGACGGCGAACATTGGTGGTTCGCCGGCCGTCGGCGGATTGTCAGGAATGTCATACGCCAACAGGTCCGGCTACCGGACAATGCGCGCATTGCGGAAATAGGGTGCGGCACCGGCTCCAACCTCGCTTTGCTGCAGGAGTTTGGACGGGTCGACGCGATCGAGCCCGATAGCGGGGCGCGGCTTGTCGCCAGTTCGCGGAGCGGGGTGGCAGTGCGCGAAGGATATTTGCCCGATGGCACCAACCTGAACGACGCAAGCTATGATCTGATCGTACTTCTCGACGTGTTGGAGCATGTTGCTGATGACGGTGCAGCGCTTGCCGCCCTTCGGTGCAAGTTGAAGCCCGGCGGAAAGCTTCTCCTTACCGTCCCCGCCTTACAATGGCTGTGGAGCGCGCATGATGAGGCGCATCATCACCATCGTCGATATACAAGCGCAGCCTTGGTGGGACTGCTTGAACAAAAGGGATTCGCGCTGTGCTACGAATCCTATTTCAACACGTTGCTGTTTCCCCTGATCGTTCTGGCACGGCTGATCGGCCGCCTGCGCGGTCAAGAAGACGGCGACGATGCGATGCCTTCGGGCCCGGTAAACAAGGTTCTGGGCGGCTTGTTTGGAGTTGAAGCCAGCTGGGTAGGCCGCTTCAGCTTCCCGATCGGAGTATCGCTCGTAGCGGTAGCCGAGCCCCGCTGATTAGCCGTCGGCCAACCTCAAAAGGGCACGGCCATAGGAAGTTTTCGAAAACAGCTCGCCCCGTCGGCGAAGCTGATCGCGATCGATGAAGCCTTGATGGAAGGCAATTTCCTCGAGGCTTGCAATCTCGACGCCTTGGCGCTTCTGCAAGGTCCGCACGAATTCCGACGCTTCCAGCAAGCTGTCGTGGGTGCCGGTGTCGAGCCATGCGAAGCCGCGGCCCATGCGCTCCACATACAGCTCGCCCATCTCCATATAAAAGCGATTGAGGTCGGTTATCTCGAGTTCGCCGCGCGCCGAGGGCTTCACCTGCCTGGCA
>Ga0207711_10004165_pt1 | contig 12381 bp, 12 predicted proteins | sample KBSS34metaG_FD_184401 | JGI IMG/M metagenome (GOLD analysis project Ga0207711, IMG submission 184401) | Switchgrass rhizosphere microbial communities from Kellogg Biological Station, Michigan, USA - KBS S3-4 metaG (SPAdes) (version 2) | ecosystem: Host-associated > Plants > Roots > Rhizosphere...
AGCAGGGACAGCGGAATCGTGATCGCCGCCAGCAGCGCCGCGCGCACGCTGCCCAGAAACAGGAACAGCACCGCGACCACGATCACCAGGCCTTCCAGCAGGGTATGGCTGACTGTGTGCAGCGTGTTGTGCACCAGATCCGCGCGATCGTAAATGGGGACGATCCGGACGCTGTCCGCCAAGCGCGTGGAGTTCAGCTCACTCACCGCATGTTTGATACCGTCCAGAGGGTTTTCCAGACGACTATATCGGTGATCGGATGGTCACCATAGGCCAATTCTATCCCGCCAGCAGTTCCGACAAGTCCCACACATGATCCGTGAACTTGGATTCCATCGCAGGAGTAACGCTGAGCGAAGTCCGCACGGTCGTGCAGCGTGTTGCTTTTTTCATCAACGCACTATTCAGGCACTACCCAACCAGCGAGACTAAACCGAGCGTACTGACCGGACCTCGACCTGTTTGTAGATAGCCTTCGTCTGATCGAGCGTGGGAAAGTTCATGCCGGGCAGCGCGGCGCTCGCGGTTCCAGCGGCCACTCCCCAGCGAACAGCGTCGGCAAAGGACTTCTTCTTTTCGATAGCCCAGACGAATGCGGCTGCCAGGGCGTCTCCGGCGCCAATGGGACAAAGCGCCTCGATGCGCGGCGGGAGCGCCTCCAGGATTCCGTCCGCGGATGCGGCCAATGCGCCGCGGCTGCCTAGCGAAAGGATCACCGCTTCCGGTCCCATCTCGTGAATGCGCTTCACCGCTTCGAGCGACTGGCTGCGGGTGATGATCGCACGGCCCAGCAGACGCTCGGCTTCCTGCTGGTTGGGAGAAATGACGGACGGTTTGGCTTCCAATGCATGATTGAGCGCGTCGCCATCGGTATCGAGCAGAGTCTTGACGCCGCGGCTCTTGGCGAGCGCGATGATTTCCGAATAGAAGTCGGGTGGCACACCAGGCTGGATGCTGCCGCAGATCATCAGCCAACTGGCTTTCTTGAGCCGAGCCTCCACCAGATCGCGCACGGCTTTGACTTCGTTTTCCTCCAGCGGCGCGCCGATCTCATTCAGCTTGATAGTCAGCCCGTGTTTATCGGAGATGGTCAGATTCGCGCGACCCTCCGCTTTGACTCGCACCACTTCGAACGGGAATCCCATCTCCGCTAGAGATTGCTCCATGCGCTTGCCGATTCCATCACCGGAAGTGAGCAGCGCGAGAGTTTTCCCGCCGAAGGAATGAATCACCTGCGACGCGTTGACTCCGCGGCCTCCGGCAGCTTCGCGCCGCTCCAGAATGTAGCCGCGATCCTCAAATGCGAGCCGGTCGGAGATGATAGTTCGATCGACTGCAGGATTGATGGTGAGCGTCAGAATCAAGCTAATATAGTAGCGCGACCTTGCGGGATCATCCACACTTTACGGCGTATATTGCGCTGATTTGTGTGTGTTTTTTCTGGGGCACGACGTACCTTGGAATCCGCGTCGCACTGGAATCTTTTTCACCGGCGTTGCTGGTGTGCCTTCGCAACCTGATCTCGGGAGCGCTCACCCTGAGCGTCGCCGCGATGATGGGCGCGCATTTTCCCCGCGGCCGCGATCTGTGGATGACGGCGCTCTACGGGCTGATGATCATCGGCATGGGTAATGGAACGCTGGCCGTAGCCGAGCAATGGATTCCTAGCGGCTTGGCATCGTTATTTGTTACGACGTCGCCATTTTGGTTTGTCGGAATCGATTCCCTGCTGCCGGGCGGCGAACGCCTGCACGCTCCCACCATTCGCGGACTCCTGCTGGGATTCTGCGGCGTATTAATTTTGATAGCTCCGGCGGCTTGGACCGCCGTAACGCAACATTCGTTCGCATCGGGCGGAGCGATCGTGCTGGCCTTCCTGCTGCTTCAAGTAAGCGGAGCAAGCTGGGCCCTCGGATCCTTATTGCAACGCAACCGGCGTTCGCGCGCGCATCCCTTTGTCATCGGCGGCGTGCAGCAGCTGAGCACCGGTCTGACGCTTCTGATACCGGGCATCTTTGGAATTCCCTCGGCGCACTGGACCACTCGCGGCATGGCTGCGATCGTATATCTGGCGATTTTCGGGGGCATCGTCGGATACAGCTGCTACGCGCTGGCGCTCAGCAGGCTTCCGGCAGCGATTGTTTCGACCTATACCTATATAAATCCGGTAGTCGCGGTGTTTCTGGGCTGGTGGATGTATCGCGAGCAATTCGGCCTGCGGGAGGCCGGTGCGATGGCCATCATCTTCGCCGGTGTGGCGATGGTGAGACGAGCGTCAGTGACGGTCAAGAAACTTCGCGCCGACAGCCCCGCCGAGGGCAGTCAATAACGTATAGGTAAGAAATGCATCCAGCAGAACCAAGGCGAGGCTGGAGGGCGTTCGCAGCAAATCGATCCGCTTTGTGACTTCTTCCGGCGAGATCGAGGACATCTTGGCCATTTGATCGCGCATGTTCTGGACCAGATCCGGCTGCGAGAGCATCAGCACCAGCATCGTCAGCAGCATGGTGAGAATCGCGAAAACAATGATGCCCGCAATCCAACCCAGGCGAGCCCCTGCCACCACGCTGACTCGTTGGCCCGTCCGCCTGCGATACAAGTACACGGCGAAAAATCCGCCGGCCACGGGCACCGCTAGCATCAACGGTCCAGCCACGGCGGAAAGCAGGAACACCGGGACCCCGGCCAGCACCGCAACCCGGACTGCGGTTGCGTTACGGAAACTGATGGGCGCCTCGATGGGCGGAGGCGGTGCAGTTGGCAGAGGCTCAAGGATTGGCTGTACCTCAGGTTGCTCCTCCACCAGGACCGGTTCTTCGCGCTGAGGTCTGCCGCATTTGTGGCAAAATCGGGCGTCTTCCGGAAGCTGTGCGCCGCAAGTGCAATATTCAGGCACTCTCTAAGTCTCCCACGTTATTCTGAGAAGTGGGTATGTCTTTGACTTTGCTGGTCCTCGCCGATCCCGCGGCTTCGTGGCTGAAACTTCTTGGGACGCTGGGGCCCGACGTGACGGTGCTGGTCAGCAATGATGCGGCGCGAGTTCGCGAGTACGCCCCGCAGGCCGACGTGATCGTGAACGGCACGTCCAATCCTCCACTTCTGAGCGCGGCTATTCCGCCTGCCACGCGGGCTCGTTGGATTCATTCGTTGTGGACCGGCGTGGATAACGTACTCTGCCCGGAGGTGCTGGCGAGTCCACTGCCCCTCACCAATGGACGCGGCGTGTTCCGCCGGCCGCTGGCGGAGTGGACTATCGGTGCGATGTTGTATTTCGCATACAGAATGCGGCGCATGGTCCGCCAGCAGCAAGCCGGTGTATGGGAAGCCTTCACCACGGAAGAAATCCAGGGCAAGACGCTGGGTATCATCGGGTACGGCGGGATCGGCAGCACGGCGGCGGAATTGGCACGACCGTTTGGGATGCGGATTGTCGCGTTGCGGCGACGCCCGGAGTTGTTCGGCCAAGATTCCTTAGTGGATGAGAGTTTCGCACCCGCGAAACTCAGTCAAATGTTGGCCGCGAGCGATTATGTCTTACTGGCGACGCCTTTGACCGACGATACCCGCGGGATGATCGGTGCGGCACAAATCGCGGCGATGAAGCCTACAAGCGTTTTGATCAACGTCGGCCGGGGCGCGGTCGTCGATGAGGCTGCGCTGATCAAGGCGCTCGAAGACGGCAAAATTCGCGGAGCTGCACTGGACGTGTTTGCAGTAGAGCCACTCCCGGCCGGGCATCCTTTTTACCGAATGGAAAACGTTCTACTTTCCCCGCACACAGCGGACCATGTGCAGGATTTCATTCATCTTGCAGTGGAAGCTTTCCTGGAGAATCTAAAACGCTTTCAGGCCGGCCAACCTCTGATGAACCTGGTGGATAAACATGCCGGCTACTGAAGCCATTCGCCACGAAGTCACCTTCGACAATATCCGTGCGGCCAGTGAGCGCATCCGGAAAATCGCCAAGCGCACGCCTGTGATGCGTTCACGCGGGTTCGATGCGGCGGCGGGCGTCACGGCCTTCTTCAAGTGCGAGAATTTCCAGACCGGAGGCGCGTTCAAGATCCGCGGCGCTGCGAACTTCGTGTTCTCCATTCCCAAAGAGGATCTGCCTAGGGGCGTCGTGGCGTTTTCGTCGGGAAATCACGCCCAGGCCGTCGCCATCGCCGCTCGCTCGGTGGGGATTCCGGCCACGCTGGTGATGCCCACCGATGCGCCCCGCTCGAAGCTGGAAGCGACGCGCGCACAAGGCGCGAAGATCGTCGAGTACGATCGCTTCCGTGACGATCGTGCAGCTATCGGAGCCCGCATAGCAGCGGAAACGGGTGCTACCCTCGTGCCGCCTTTCGATCACCCCTGGATCATCGCGGGACAAGGCACTGCGGCCCTGGAACTGCTGGAGGAGATCCCCGATCTGGATGCATTGGTTGCTCCCATCGGGGGCGGCGGACTCATGTCAGGTTGTTCGATCGCGGCCAAACACCTGCAACCCGGCATTCGTGTGATCGGGGTGGAGCCGGAAAAAGGCAATGATGTGTTTCTGTCGCTCCAGGCCGGAACGCGCGTCGAAATTTCCCCACCCGATACCATCGCCGACGGACTTCGTACGCCGGTGCCGGGCGCGCTCACATTCCCGATCCTGCAGCACAACGTCGAGCAGGTGGTGCTTGTGACAGACGATGAGATTCGCGCTGCAGTGAAGTTTCTTCTGACGCGGCTCAAGATTCTGGTAGAACCCAGCGGAGCGGTAGGGGCTGCTGCGGCGCTATTCGGAAAGCTACCGCGCGGGCTCGGATGCGTTGGGATCGTGTTGTCGGGCGGAAACGTGGATTACGATCAACTTGCCGGATTTTAGCGATCGAGGGTCGGGCATGCCCGACCCCTACACGGACTTGGCCGCCGTCGTCGCGCCGTCATTCGATGTAGGGGCGAGACATGCCTCGTCTGTTATTGCGCGCCAGCGTCGAACTGGATCGCCCCGGCAATGTTCCCCTCGGTGTCCTTAAAGAAGATAAGCTTGCCGACCCCCGGGATGGCGACTTTGGGCATCACGACGGTCCCGCCGTTGGCCTCTACCGCGGCAGCCACCGCATCCACATCGGCGACCGAAAATGAGCATTCGTAGCCGATCATCCGCGCCCCCGGCACAATCTCGCGACGCTTTTGGAGTGCTCCTTGTACAGGTGGGCTGGTTTTATCCCCGGTGCTGATCTGGAAGAAATCGGGCGGCCCCCAAGCCTGGAATTGCCAGCCGAATACGTTTTGGTAGAAGCCGCGGGCCCGGGCCGTATCGTCGGCATTGATCGCGAAATGCGCAAGGTTATTGGGCATGCGGTCATCATACGTCAGACTGAAACAAGGAACATCAGACCGGGCCGATCCGTTTGTTATACTGGATTGGACAATATTAGCCCCACGGGAGAGGCGCCTTCGCACTGGGCGTTGCGCGCGCAAGTTAAGTCACTATGCCGAAACGGACATTTCAACCAAACAATCGCAAGCGCGCAAAAACGCACGGGTTCCGGGAACGAATGAAGACTAAGGATGGCCGGGCCGTACTAGCGCGCCGCCGGGCTCGCGGCCGCCACAAGCTGACCGTAAGCGACGAAAAGGCCGTCCGCTACGCCCACAGTTGATCCGGCTGGAGGTGGCGCGCCCACATGTTCTCCAGTGCCTTCTATTGCAACATCCACAGGCAAGGCTCTGCGCACCGCCGACTTTCGAAAAGTGTATGACCACGGCACGCGCATTTCCGGCCCCCTGTTCGCCGCCTTTTGCCTGGCGCGCTCCAACCAGGCGGGAGCCCGATTGGGACTCACCGTCCCGCGCGCGATCGGCGGCAGCGTGGACCGAAACCGCATCAAACGCCGTTTGCGCGAAGCGTTCCGTTTGCACCGCGCAGAGCTCGACCCGCGCTGGGATATCGTCCTCAATCCGCGCCGGACTGCGCTCAAAGCGCCGTTTACGGATATCGAGCAGGCGCTCAGGAAAGTGATCGATCGATGCAACGCGGGATGATCGCCATCGCTTTAGGCATACTCCGGATCTATAAACTGTGCATCTCGCCGCTGTTGCCTTCGGCCTGCCGTTTTCACCCTACCTGCTCTGAATACATGAAGGAAGCTATCGAAAAACACGGGGTAATCAAAGGCATCGGCCTGGGCCTCCACCGTCTGTCCCGCTGCCACCCGTTCCATCAAGGAGGCTTTGACCCAGTCCGGTAAGGCCCTTGGTCAACTTCCGCTATGGACAAAAAAGAAATGACGATGGAGACACGGCTCCTGCTGGCGTTCGTGCTGGTGGGGATCGTGCTGGTGGGTTGGAATTACATTTACAAGCCGCCACTTCCTCCGGAGACTCCGGCGAGCACTGCACCGGTACAGAACACACAACCGGCGGCGGAAGCCCCCAAGGCTTCACCTGCGCCGACCCCCATAGAGGTCGCCGACATCCCTGGGCAGATCCAAGCGACGAAGGTAGAAGAGTTCGACATTGAGAACGACCTCTATAAGGTGCGGTTTTCGAATCAGGGCGCTGGAGTTCAACACTGGATTCTCAAGAAATACAAGGACGGCAAGGGCAAGCCCCTGGATCTGGTCAATACGAGGGCGCTCGCCAAAGTACCGGCGCCGTTCGCCTTGGCTTTCCGCAACCAGACTCCCCACGCCGATCTCAACAAAGGCCTCTTCCAAGTGCAGCGGACAGCGGACCAACTGGGCGTGACCTTCGAATACTCGGATGGACGCACCTCCGCCAAGAAGACCTTCCAGTTCATGCCCAACAGCTACCTGGTTCAGGTCACATCGCAGGTAGCCGACAACGGCGTGCTGGTTCCGCATGATCTGACCTGGCGAGGCGGTTTCGGGGATCAGACACTCCCAACCCCAGCCATTGTCGAAGACTCGATCTACTACGACGAGACCAGCTCAAAGCTGGTGAAGAACGATCTGAAATCCGCGGACAAGGGCCCGGTTACGACCAGCGGCCAATACTCTTTCGCGGGCATCGAAGATAAGTATTTCGCCGCAGTGGTTCTGCCTGTTGCAGGCGGCGGACTCGGATTAACGACCTACGCGGACCCCGTTCCAGGACCTACGGGAGCCGATGAGAAGCGGATCGGCGTGGGGGTCGGCGGGTCAGGTTTGAATTCGTTCAGGGTGTATGTCGGCCCCAAGGATTCCGAAACGCTGAAATCCGTGGATCCGAAGCTGGATACGTTGATCGACTGGGGACGGTGGTTCGGATTTATCGCCAAGCCATTATTCTTCGTGCTTACCTGGACCGCGACACACCTGGCAAACAACAATTTCGGCTGGGCCATCGTGCTGGTCACGTTCGCGATCAATATGGTGCTGTTCCCCCTGCGCTTTTCGAGCATGCGGTCCGCCAAGAAGATGCAGGCGCTGCAGCCACAGATCAAAGCGCTGAACGACAAATACAAGGACCTGCCGTTGCGCGACCCGCGCAAGCAGGAGCAGCAGGCCGAGATGATGGAGCTATACAAGAAGCACGGCGTGAATCCGGTGGGCGGCTGCGTCCCGATGGTTCTGCAGCTCCCATTCCTGATCGGCTTTTACACAGTGCTGACCGTCGCCATCGAGATGCGGGGAGCGAACTGGCTGTGGATCCCGGATCTATCGCAAGCGGAGACGGGATTTTTCGCCGCGCTCGGTCCTCCCATCCGCTTGTTGCCGCTTTTGTTGATCGTCGCGCAATTCCTGCAGCAGAAGATGACGCCCAGTCCTGGCATGGACCCGGCGCAGCAGAAAATGATGCTGTTCATGCCGCTGGTCTTGGGATTTATGTTTTACGGGCAACCGGCGGGACTGGTACTATACTGGTTGACCGGCGGTCTGGTCGGCATCGCGCAGCAGTGGTTGCTCAGCCGGGGCGGCAGCACACCGCCAGCTGTGGAGTTGATCCCGCCCGTGAAAAAGAAAAAATAGGTCGGATACGGTGCCAAAAAAGCTAACGCTTGCGGACGCTGAGCCGCGCATACGGCAGTTCCTGGAATTGATCGTTAATCGTGCGGGATTTGCGCTGACCTACGCCGTGTCGGCCGGAGAAACGCTGCATCCCGATTTCGAGAATCCGGATATCCTGGTGCGTTTCAGCGGCCAGGACGTGGATCTTCTGCTAGGAAATAAGGCGGAATTGCTGCTGGCAATGGAGCAACTGACCGTCGAGGCGCTGGGCATGGCTTCGGAAGAGCACGCGCTCCTGTGCTTCGATGCGAATGACCATCGCATGCTGCGCATCCAGGAATTGCGGATGAGCGCGATGGCGGCAGCGGAGCGGGTTAAGAAAACACACGCGCCCTTCCACTTCAGCCCCATGAACAGCCGCGAGCGGCGTATTCTCCATCTGGCCCTGCGCGATGAAACGGAAGTTCGCAGCGAGAGCGTGGGCGAGGGTCCCATCCGTCAGGTGGTTGTGGTTCCGGCCGACCTGAAAGTGTTGCCCGAGCCGATTCGTCCCCCGCGTCCGCGTCCCGAAGATGACGCTCCGCGTGGACGTCGTCCTTTTGGTAGAGGACCCGACCGAGGCCGTGGCGGCCCGGGTGGCGGACCCCGTGGACCTCGCCGGGATGGCCCGCGCAGTGGACCCCGGTATTAACGTTCCATCTGTAAACTCCTGTTGTGCGAACCGGTGATACGATCGCGGCCGTCTCTACGCCTGCCGGACGCGGCGGTATTGGAGTCCTGCGGATTTCCGGCCCCCATGCACGCGCGATTGTCGAATGCGTCCTGAGATTCCCTGACGGATCACCCGCGTGGAAACCTTGGTCGGCTACGCTGGCCAGCTTGCCGGATGCGGAAGGCCATACGGTCGATCAGGTCGTAACAACGTACTTCGCTGCGCCGCGATCCTACACGGCCGAGGACGTCGTCGAAATCGCGTGCCATGGATCGCCGGTCGTGCTGCGATTCGCGCTGGAACGCTTGTGCCAGGCCGGCGCGCGGCTGGCGGAACCCGGTGAGTTCACGCTGCGCGCTTATATCAATGGCAGAATCGATCTTCCTCAGGCCGAAGCGATTCGCGATCTTATCGATGCAACGACGTTGTATCAAGCTCGGATAGCCGCGCAGCAGGCCGAGGGGTCGGTATCGCGCCGGTTGAAGCCGGCGAAGGAGCAACTGCTGGAGCTGATCGCACTGCTCGAAGCCGGGATCGATTTCGCGGAAGATGACATCAGCGTCGCGCCTACCGAAGAGATTCTGCGCCGGATCGAGCCTATCGCGGCGTCGATTGGCGCCCTGGCCGCGAGCTTCGCCTACGGCAAACTGGTTCACGAAGGATTTACGCTCGCCATCGTCGGAAGGCCGAACGTCGGCAAGAGCAGTCTGTTCAACCGCCTTCTGGAACGAGATCGCGCGATCGTCACCGAGATTCCGGGAACCACTCGCGACGTGGTGTCTGAGACCGCCTCGCTCGGCGGAATTCCCGTGAAGATGCTGGACACGGCGGGTATTCGTTTAGGGCAGGACGTGGTCGAGTCTTTGGGAATCGAGCGCAGCTACCAAGCGCTGGCTGACGCCGACGTAACTCTGGTGGTGGTGGATGGCTCGCAGAGTCTTTCGATCAACGATGAAGCTCTAATCGATCGGGCCAAAGCCGCCGGCAAGGCTTTAGTCGCATCGAATAAATCCGACCTCGCGACACAAGCGCAGGTATCTGGCGCGCTGTGCGTTTCTGCGCTCACCGGCGCCGGGATCGAAGAGCTTCGCCAAGCGATTCTTGAAGCAATCGCCCCGCATGGGCGTCTGGAACAAGACGGCGGATTCATCACCAGCCTTCGCCATGAGCAGCTCTTGAACGAGTCGGGCGAAGCACTCGCGCAGGCTCGCACCGCGGCGACCGTGGGCATTCCACATGAGATGCTGTTGCTCGACCTTTATGCAGCCTTGCGGCCGATCGATGCGATCACCGGCGCGACGACGGCTGACGACATCCTGAATCGGATCTTCTCCACGTTTTGCATCGGGAAATAATCAATTCGGTCCCGACACAAAAATGCTCACCATATCGGTGAATCCCTCGAATGTCTGCACCGCCAGACTTTGCGGACCGCGAGGGAGGCCGAACGGGATCTTGATATTCATGACGTACACACTTTTCAACGTCGGGCTTAGCCCTTTGAACTGCAGATCGGCGACGGGAACGCCGCCGATCGTGACTGACACGGGAGCATTCACGTTGGAGAGTGTGCCCGAAGGGGCCGGCGCTCCTTCTGTAACCGGCGGAGTCACCGCTCCCAAGCCCGTCAAATACACCGTCACGTAGGTGCCCGGCACAGCGGGATTGGATGCGTCCACTTTGGTGCCGTTAAGCTGTCCCACAATTGCGTCGCCCAATCCGTTCGAGGTCCAGGCATAGACGCCCGGACCCGTGGCCGCTAGGGGCACCTCGACTGAGTTAGAAGAGGTCGTGTTTACTTTGACCACGACCGTGGCGGTCGGGCCGGTAACTCCGTAGGGTACGACGGCGCTGATGAATGTGGGCTGAACTACATAAAGCGGTGCGGGGAGACCATTCACTGTGACTTGCACTCCTCCGAGAATAGTTGGATAAGAGCCGGCGGCCGGCGCAACCAGGTTTTGCGTTCCGAACCCGGTGCCCTGCAGGGCAACATACGAGCCGGGGCTTAACGGATATCCCAGCGCGAAATTCGCGGCGTTCAGCACGCGCTGCGGATCGAGGAACACGCCCGTTCCTGATTGCGTCGGCATGCGCGCGCCGAAGTACAACTCGTAGCTGTTGGAACTCTGGATATCGACGCCGCTGGTCGCAAAGGTCTGACCAGTGAGGGAGACGTCTACGTGTCCAGTGGTCGATTGATAGGTTCCAGAGCCATCCGGACCCAACCCATAGGTCAGCAGCACGGCCGCGTCAAACAGGCCGTCGGATTGCCGTGTGCGCCGCGCCCAAACCGCGCCGGAGCTGGTGACGTTTACGCCCGCCGCGACGGCCGCCAGACGCGAACGATCGGCATCGAAGCGCATCCCCGCGCCGTAGTAGAAGTCATGCCAACTCGCATTGCTGGCGCCGGTGCCGAAAGCTTTTACCCCAACCACTACTCCGTGACCGCCCGCCGCAGTGGAGCCTCCGATGAAATAGCTGCCGTCCGCGGCTACGAAAACTTCCTTGTTGCCGGAGATCAACTGTTTGTTCACATCGCTTCCGGCGGCCAGCGGGAAACCCAGCGTAGTTGCGTTCGCACCGACCAGATAAGTGATGGGAGGCACCGTCTGATTCGTCAACAGACCGCCGAGGTTCAGGGCTTGACCGGTGACCGTAGTCTCCGCAAAGCCTCCCGAGCCGTTGGCGGTCAGCTTGAAGTTGGTGTTGCGAATATTCGCCGTCCCGCCGTTCGGAAACTCAAGGCTCGAAACCCAGTAGGGACCGCTGAGACTTCCCAAAGACGTAGTCGGAATCGCGAGAAACAAATCGAAGACCGTGGGCCCCGCTTCCGTGGAGGATCCCACCAAAGCGCCTACGCCCAGGCGCGCATTCACTGTGGTGCCCGCGCGCACCGGGTTCGAAAGGGTAGTAAAGCCTCCGGCCTTGACGGCGTATGTTCCTGAGCCGGTTAACGCCACGGGCGCCGCAGTACCGACCAACTGTTGACCATTGATGGTGAAAGCTCCGTTACCATCGAAGTTGAGCGTGCCCCATCCGGACCTCGTGTCAACTACGTTTGTTCCGCTGGAATCCGTCACCAGCAGCACCTGCCGAAAATAGTACTGTCCGGTGAGCGATGCGTTGTTCGAAACCTGCGCCAGAGTGATGCCTGCGAAGGCTAGCATCATGATTAAGTATCTTGGAAACATAACTAGAGCTTCAGTCTACTTGAACCCATCCTGAAAGAAAGAGTCTCGTGCGAGAAGAGTTATTACAAACGCTTAGACTGGCCGTGCCCTTAGTACTGGCCGAGCTCGGCTGGATGGCGATGGGCGTGGTGGACACCATGTTCGTGGGCAGGGTGGGTGCCGAAGCGATCGGCGCAGTGGGACTGGGCACCATGGTGTTTTATGGGATCGCCATTTGTGCTGCAGGAGTGCTGCTGGGGCTCGACACGCTGGTGGCTCAGGCCTTCGGAGCTGGAGATCGCCAGGATTACCACCGTTCGCTGGTCGCTGGCGTTGGCATGGCCGTGCTGATGATTCCAGCGGTGATGGGATTGGTCTGGACGTTGGAAAGAATGCTGCCCCAGATGGGAGTGAACAACGAGGTGGTGCTGGCCACGCGGCCCTACCTTCACGCGCTGATCTGGAGCACGCCCCCTTTGCTTATCTATTTCGCGCTGCGCCGGTATCTTCAAGCCCTGCACATTGTGCGGCCAGTGATGATCACACTAGTCACGGCGAACCTGGTCAATCT
>Ga0207711_10004166_pt1 | contig 12380 bp, 12 predicted proteins | sample KBSS34metaG_FD_184401 | JGI IMG/M metagenome (GOLD analysis project Ga0207711, IMG submission 184401) | Switchgrass rhizosphere microbial communities from Kellogg Biological Station, Michigan, USA - KBS S3-4 metaG (SPAdes) (version 2) | ecosystem: Host-associated > Plants > Roots > Rhizosphere...
TCGAGCTCGACAGCGGCCACGCCAAGTCCGCCCAACACTTCCGCGGTATGCTCGCCAAGGCCCGGTGGCGGCAGGTCGGCATCCGCCCGCTGACCGTCGAACCGCAGCGGCGATCCGACCTGCGGGACTCCGGCAATCGCGCGGACCATCTGGCGATGCTGCGCCTGGACGTCGGCCAGCGCCTGACTGATGCGGTTGATCGGGCCTGCCGGAATCCCGGCCACCTCGAGCTGGTCGAGCCAGTCCGCTGCCGACTTCTCCCGGATGCAATCGCTCACCAGCCGCACGATCTCCGACCGATTGGCAACGCGCGCCTCATTGCTACGGAAACGTTCGTCTCCGGCCCATTCGGAATGCCCGCAGATCGCCGCCAACCGCGCGAACTGGCGATCGTTGCCGACCGCGATGATGATCGGCCGGTCGGTGGTCTCGAACGGCTGGTAGGGCACGATGTTGGGATGGGTATTGCCCTGGCGTGGCGGGTCTTTGCCCGAGATCAGCGCGTTGGAAGCCTGGTTGGCGAGCATCGCCAGCTGGGCATCGAACAAAGCCATGTCGATGTGAGTGCCCTCGCCGCTTTTTTCGCGAGCGAAGAGCGCGGATAGTATCGCCACCGCGGTGTACATGCCGGTGAACAAGTCGACGACGGCCACGCCGACACGCATCGGTCCACCGCCCGGCTCGCTGTCGGGCAGGCCAGTGATGCTCATCAACCCGCCCATGCCCTGAATGATATAATCGTATCCCGCGCGGTCGGCGTACGGGCCGTCCTGTCCGAAGCCCGTGATCGACGCATAAACCAGCCGCGGATGAGCAGCTCGCAGGCTGCTCGCGTCGAGGCCGAATTTCTCGAGCCCGCCGACTTTGAAATTCTCGACCACGACATCTGCGCCTGCGGCCAGTTTTCGCACCAGCGCCGCGCCTTCCGGCTGGCCGAAATCGATCGCCGCCGACTTCTTGCCGCGATTGCAGCTCAGAAAATAGGCCGCGACCCGATCAGCACCTTCGCCATGCCACGGGGGACCCCAATGGCGCGTGTCGTCGCCGCTGCCAGGCCGCTCGATCTTGATCACCTCGGCGCCGAGATCGGCGAGCAATTGCGTGCACCAGGGCCCCGCCAGCACGCGGCTCAGATCGAGGACCTTGATGCCCTCAAGCGGCTTCAATGGCGGCGGCCCCAGATCCGCCGGTCGGACAGGACCGCCCGAGCGGCATTATGGCCTGGCGCGCCGGTCACGCCACCGCCGGGGTGGGCGCCTGATCCGCACAGGTACAGACCCTTCAGCGGCATGCGGTAATCGGCGGCACCGATCATCGGCCGCGAGCTGAACAGCTGGTCGAGCCCCATCTTGCCGTGGAAGATGTCGCCGCCAATCAGGCCGAAACGGCGTTCGAGGTCGAGCGGCGAGTGCATCTGCCGCCCGAGCACCGACTTGGCGAAGCCCGGCGCGTGGCTGTCGACGGTCGCGATGATCGCGTCCGCGGCCTTTTCACGTTCCTTGTCCCAGCTGCGGCCGGGACCGAGGTCGTAGCGGAAATGCTGGCAGAACAGCGAGGCGACGTGCTGGCCCTTGGGTGCGAGGCTCGGATCGAGCGTCGAGGGGATCAGCATTTCGATGATCGGCTGCTTGGCCCAGCCGTTCACTTCGGCATCGACATAGGCGCGATGCATGTAGCCAAGGCTGGGCGCCATGATGATTCCCGCGGTCAGGTGATTGCCCTTCTTCGGCAGCACCGTGAACTTCGGCAGTTCCGACAGCGCGACGTTCATGCGGAAGGTGGCGCTTTCGCACTTCCAGGCGTGCATCCGCGACGCAACGTCGGCGTCGACCGCACCCGCCGGTACCAGCCGGTCGAACAGAAGCTTGGGATTGACCCCGGCGATGACGGTGCCGGCGCGCCACGCCTTACCCCCGGCGACAACGCCCGCGGCGCGGCCGTTCGCGACGATCAATTCCTCGACCGGGGTGTTCAAAACAATGTCGACCCCCGCCTCGCGGCACGCACGGGCCATGGCCTGGGTGATCGAACCCATTCCGCCGATCGCGTGCCCCCAGGCACCCGGGACCCCGGCCGCCTCGCCGAACAAGTGGTGGAGCAGGACGTAACCGGTGCCGGCCGTCTGGGGCGACGCGAAATTGCCGACCACGCCGTCGAAGCCAAACAGGGCCTTGGTCAGCTCGCCCTCGAAATGACGATCGAGGATCTCGGCCTCGCTGCGCACCGCAAAATCGTGAACGATGCGGGTTTCGGCGAGCGACAGCCCGGCCATGTCCTTGCCCAGACTCAAGAGCTTGGGGATCGCGCTGATCCGTGCCCCGACATTGGGCGGCGCCCGCAACAGCCATTTCTTGAGCAGTCGAACGACCGTTTCAAGCTCGGCGACGTAACGGTCATAGGCCTCGGCGTCGCCTTTGACGTGGCGCCCGATTTCCTTGCGCGTCAGGCCGCCTCGCCCGGCCAGCAAATAGTCACCGTCGCCGGGCAGGAAATTGTCGGTCTTGCGCAGCACCACCTTGAGGCCATGCCGCTCGAGTTCGAGATCGCGGATAACCTTGGGATTGAGCAGGCTGACGGTGTAGCTCGCCGCCGAATTCCGGAATCCGGGAAGGAACTCGTCGGTCACCGCCGCGCCGCCGACATTGCCGGCGGCCTCGAGGATGGCGACCTTCAGGCCCTTTTTCGCCAGATAATAAGCGCAGGTCAGGCCATTGTGGCCAGCGCCAATGATAATCGCGTCGTGCAAGTCGCCCCCTGAAGTTTATCGCATCAGCACAAGCTCTTCGGCCATGGTCGGATGAAGCGCAACCGTGGCGTCGAAGTCGGCTTTCTTGAGCTTGGCCCTAACCGCGATGGCCGCGACCTGGAGCAATTCCGGCGCGTCGGGCCCAATCATGTGGATGCCGACGACCTGGTCGGTCGTCCCGTCCAGCACCAGCTTGTAAAGCGAGCGCTCGTCGCGCCCGGCAAGAACGTTTTTCATCGGGCGGAAGTCGGACGTGAAGGTCTTGACCGAGCCCAGCCGGTTGCGCGCCTGGCCTTCGGTCATGCCAACGCCGGCGAGCGGCGGGTGGCTGAATACTGCCGAGGGGATGCAGTTGTAATCGACCTGGCACGGCTGGTTGCCGAAGAAGGTATCGGCAAACGCCTGGCCCTCGCGGATCGCCACCGGGGTCAGCTGGACGCGATCGGTCACGTCGCCAATCGCGAAAATCGACGGCACCGACGTACGATTGTCGGCATCGACCGTGATCTGGCCTTTGTCGCCGACCTCCACGCCGGCAACATCGAGTCCCATGTCCTCGATATTCGGCCGGCGGCCGACCGCGAACAAAAGCTCATCCGCATCGATATCGTCGCACCCGGTCATCGCGATGTGGAGCGACCCATCATGGTTGCGCGCAATCTGGTCGATCGTTGCGTGGAACCGATATTCGATGCCCTTGCGCAATGAGATTTGGATCAGTCGGTCGACGATCTGCTGGTCGTATTGGCGGAGCATGACGTCGGTCCGATTGACCAAGGTAACCTTGCTTCCGAACTGGTGGAAAATGCCGGCGAATTCGTTCGCGATGTAGCCACCGCCGACGATCACGATCCGCTTCGGGATCCGTTCGAGATGGAACACTTCGTTCGAGCTGATCGCATGCTCGATGCCCTCGATCTTGGGCATCAGCGGCCGCGCGCCGGTCGCGATCAGGATCTTGTCGGCCGTGACGCTCTTCCCGCCCGCGAGTTGAACTGCATCGGGACCGGTCAGGACTGCGCGTTCCTTGAAAATCGTCACGTCATGATTGGTCAGCGTTTCCGTGTACGCACCTTCGATACGCTCGACTTCTGCCAGCACATTGTCGCGCAGCACCGGCCAGTTGAAGGTCTTCTGCGGGACGTCCCAGCCGAACATCGCGGCATCGTCGAGATCCTCCGCAAAATGTGCGCCGTAAACCAGCAATTTCTTGGGTACGCAGCCCCGGATGACGCAGGTCCCGCCGACGCGATACTCCTCAGCAACGGCCACCCGCGCGCCATAGGCCGCGGCAACCCGCGCAGCGCGCACGCCGCCCGATCCCGCGCCAATGACCAGCAAGTCAAAATCAGCCATTCACTTGCTCCGCCCGACGGGGGCCAACCACACGGCCCGATCCTTGAAATCGGTCGTGATCAGGAAATTCTTCAGGATGGACGTGCCGATATTCATGTCATTGTGGCTCGGCTGGTCGTCGATGTTGGCATGGAGATTGTGGAAGCGCCGCCCGGCGACTTCCAAGGTCGGTAGCAGAACGTAGTCGCGCACGATCGCCCCACCGATGCCGCCGCCGGCCTTCTTGCCGAGAATCTTCAGGCCCAGTTTCTTCACCAGGTCGCGCGAGATCATCACGTCGGATCCGTTGCCGAGGTCGAATTCCGCTTGCGCGTCAACGCCGTTGGCCTTGACCGGGATCGCTTCGATCCCGGCGTGCGCGGTCAACGGCAGCCTCGCGCCGCGCGGCGCCTTCTTCTTGCTCACCGCTGAAATATGACCGCCACTGAGGTCGATCTGCAAACGGGCGGAATCAAACAGTTCGCGACCGACGATTGCCTGAGTTGGCCGCTTGATCAGCCTTTCCGACAAGTTCTTGAGGTCGAGCACGACAACCGCCTCGGGATGAATGTCGATGCCGAGCGCGTTGATCGTGACGCCTTCGACGATCCGCGCCGGTTCGGTCCCGGCCGAACCCTTCATCAGTTGCGGCGTGCCCTCGGGAAGCTTGGCCTTGGCCGCCAGACCGGGATCGACAATGGTTGCCTCCGCCCCGCTGTCGAGCAGGGCCTCGGTCGCAACATGGTTGATCCTGGCGGTAATGAACAACCGGCCATTGTAAACGCGCAGCGGCTCGGCCGAAGCCGACGCGGCACCTGCGATCAACGCTGCACCCAGAAGTAAGCGGATCATACGCCTGCCCTTTCGATGAGCGCGCGCGTCGATGGATCGAGGCTGCCATCGTCCGCTCCGTCCGACAATTGACGCGCGATTTGCTTGCCGAGCTCAACGCCGAACTGGTCGAACGGATTAATGCCGAGCAGCACCGCGTTGGCGAAGGTGCGATGCTCGTAGAAGGCGATCAGCGCACCCATCGTGCGTGCGTCCAAACGGTCGAGCAGGATCGTCGCGCTTGGGCGATTGCCGGAATAGGCCCGCTGCGGGTCATCGCTGGCCTTGCCCTGCATCAGCGCAGCGCCCTGGGCGAAAGCGTTGAGCAACAGCATGCGGTGGCGGTCAGGATCCTGCGCGTCATCGGCTTCGCGGACCGCGACGAATTCGACCGGGACATGGACGGTGCCCTGGTGAAGCAGCTGGAACACGGCATGCTGGGCGTCGGTACCGGTTCCACCCCAGGTAACCGGCGCGGTCGGATGGTCGACTGGCTCGCCCGCGACCGTCACCGATTTGCCGTTCGATTCCATCTCCAGCTGCTGGAGGTAGAATGGCAGCAAGCGCAGGCGCTCGTCATACGCGAACACCGCGCGGGTTTGGCAGCCGATCGTCTCGACATAGAGGCGGTCCGCCGACGCTGCGATCAGCGGCACATTCTTGCCCGGTTCGGCGAAGCGGAAATGGCGGTCCATCTCGGCCGCGCCTTCGAGCAGTTCTTCGAACGCGGTCCAGCCGAGCGCAAGTGCCGCGGAAACGCCGACCGCGCTCCACAGCGAATAGCGCCCGCCGACGCCTTCGCCGAACGCGAGGATGCGTGTCTCGTCGATCCCGGCGTCGAGCGCCGCCTCGGGGCTCGCGGTGACCGCGATCACCCGCCCGTGCGGATCGCTGATCCCAGCCGAGCGCAACCAGTCGAGCGCCGCACCCATGTTGTCGAGCGTCTCGGCGGTGGTGAAAGTCTTCGACACGACGACCACCAACGTCGTCGTCGGGTCGAGCGCTTTGACCGCATCGTCGACGGCCTGGCCATCGATGTTCGACAGAAAACGGACGTCCAGCTTCGCGCTTCGCCGACCCAGGGCATCGACCAGCAGCGCCGGCCCCAGCAGCGAACCGCCAATGCCGATATGGAGGATGCCGGTAATGTCGCCGAACGCGCCGCCCTCGACCGCGTCGACCAAGGCGCGGGTTCGCTGGTGGCGGGCAGCGGCAAGATCGACGTCCGCCGGCGCACCGTTTCCGCGCTCGGCGATGTGCGTTGCCGGCCGCCCTTCGCTGACATTGACGATTTCGCCCGCAAACAGCGCATCCCGCTTGGCCGCAAAGCCCATTTGCACTGCTCGGGCGGTGATTCCGTCAAGCACGCTCTGGTCGAGGTGAGTCTTCGACCAGTCGAAATAGAGCCCGGCGACGTCGACGCTGAGGCTGGCCAGCCGGTCAGGTTCGGCCGCGAACAGCTCGTCGAGCCGCTTGATCCCGGACTGCAGATTGTCGGCCATTGCGGGAGGCACATAATGACCGGGCGGACAATTGCCACCCCGCCCTTGACCTCTCGCCTGCCCGTCGAAACAAGCGCGCGCATGCGCTCACTCACCAAACAGCGGTCCGTCGGGGCCAGCGGCCGGTTCCGGCCTGCCCGGAAACAGGACGGCAGCTGGGGCCTGATCCGCTTTGTCGTGACGCTGCTGCTGATCGCCTGGGCGCTCAGGAGCTTTGTCTTCGCGCCATTCAGCATCCCGTCGTCGTCGATGCTGCCGACGCTCTATATCGGCGACTATCTGGTGGTCGCCAAATGGCCCTACGGCTACTCGCGCAACAGCTTCCCGTTCGGCTTCCCGACATTCAGTGGCCGGATTCTCGGCGGCCTGCCCAAGCGCGGCGACGTCGTCGTCTTCCGCCACCCTTATGAAGATGAGGACCTGATCAAGCGCGTGATCGGCCTGCCCGGCGACACCGTCGAGGTTCGGGGAGGCCTGCTGATCCTCAACGGCAAGACGGTGCAGCGCGAAACGCTTCGTCCATTTGAGGCTCCGATCAGCGCCAACAGCCCGTGCAAGGTCGCGCCGATGGCCGTTCCCCGCGTCGTAGCCTCGGGCGAGGGCCAGCGTTGCCTCTATTTCGCGTTCCTCGAAACGCTGCCCGGCGGACCAAGCTACACCGTACTCGATCAGCTCGACGAAGGTCCCGCCGATGACTTCGCCGCGGCCCGGGTTCCGGCCGGCCATGTCTTCCTGATGGGCGACAATCGCGACGATAGTCTCGACAGCCGCTTCGGGCCGGCCGAGGGTGGCATCGGCATGGTTCCCGCTGACCATTTGATCGGCCGCGCAATGGTGACTTTCTGGTCAACCGACGGTGGCGCATCCTACGTCAAGCCGTGGACCTGGTTTACGGCATTGCGCGGCCGTCGCATCGGCAACGGCTATTCGGGGACGCCAGAGTGAGCGACCTTGCGTCATTCGTCCGTGACCAACTCGGCCATTCGACCAGGAACCTCGATCTGTTCGAGCGGGCGCTGACCCATTCAAGCGTTGGCGGCGACAGTTATGAGCGCCTCGAATTCCTCGGTGACCGCGTGCTTGGCGTGGTCATCGCCCGGGCGCTTTACGACCGTCATCCTGGCGAGCCGGAAGGCAGTCTGTCCAAGCGTTACAATGCCCTGGTCGCGCGCGAGACCTGCGCCGAGGTTGGGCGTGAACTCGGCATTCCGGCGCAGCTCCGCCTGGGCAAACAAGCCCGGGGCGATGGAGCGAACCAGAGTGACAATGTCGTTGGCGACGCGGTCGAAGCGCTGATCGGGGCCCTGTTGCTCGACGGCGGGATGAGCGAGGCCGAACGTTTCATCCTCGCGCGCTGGGAGCCCTATTTGGCCGGCCAGGGACTTGCCCCGCAGCACCCCAAGTCGGGCCTTCAGGAGCTGGCGGCGGCGCGCGGGCGCAAGCCCCCGGTGTATGAGATCGTCTCGCGCACCGGCGCGCACCATTCGCCCAAATTCACTGTCCGCGTCTCGGTCGGCAGCCTGGGTGAAGCGACCGCCGAGGGCTCATCCAAGCAGGAAGCCGAAACCGCCGCCGCCGCCGCCTTGCTGGAGCAATTGCAATGACCCGTGCCGGCTTCGTCGCAGTGATCGGCGCGCCCAACGCGGGCAAATCGACTTTGGTCAATGCGCTGGTCGGGCAGAAGGTCGCGATCGTCAGCCCCAAGGCGCAGACCACGCGCGCCCGGCTGATGGGCATCGCGGTGCTCGGCGACGCGCAGATCCTGCTGGTCGATACACCCGGCATTTTCGAACCCAAGCGGCGGCTCGACCGGGCGATGGTCGCGGCGGCATGGGGCGGCGCCGGCGACGCCGACCTCATCCTCCTCGTGATCGACGCCGACGCCGGGCTTTCGAAAGAAGTCGATCGGATCGTCGCCAATGTCGTGACGCGCGATCATCCCTTGTTCCTCGTCCTCAACAAGATCGATTTGATCCGCAAGGACAAGCTGTTCGCGCTGTCGCTGGATCTCAGCGCGCGCCTCAACCCCGACCAGGTGTTCATGATCAGCGCGTCGCAGAATGATGGGATAGCCGACGTCAAGCAGGCGCTCGCCGACGCACTGCCAGAAGGGCCGTGGCTCTATCCCGAGGATGAAGTCTCCGACGCGACCGACCGGATGATCGCGGCCGAGCTGACACGCGAGCAGATCGTCAACCAGCTCTACCAGGAGTTGCCCTATGCCGCGGCGATCGAAACCGAGACGTGGGAAGACAAGCCCGACGGCTCGACCACGATCCGCCAGCAAATCCTGGTTGAGCGCGACAGCCAGCGGGCGATCGTCATCGGCAAGGGCGGGTCACGGCTCAAGCGCATCGGCCAGGGCGCTCGCGAGGCCATCGCCGAGCATCTCGGCCGGCCCGTGCACCTGTTCCTGCACGTCAAGGTCAACCCCAAGTGGGACGAGGACCGCGGTCTCTACAAGGAGATCGGGCTGGAGTGGACGGACTAGAGCCTTATCGGAACATCTTCCACACAAGCGCCGCGAAACTCACGCTGGACACGCAACCGGCCGGCGATCCCGTTCTTCCGCCGAGCAGCCGGAATGGTGCGGAGGGCCGTGCGAAGTTCATCAAGGCTCTGCCCGACGGCAAGTTCGATATACGCGTTGTCGTGATCGATTTCACCGATGGCCCCTAGAAGTTCGGAGCGCGTGCTCGCATCCATCCGACCGTCCACCGCCAGCGCCGTAATCCGGGCAGCTCCCTCTGCCTCCCTGTCCTGCAGGTCGTAGATACGTCGTCCCCGGCCGTATGCCTCCGCCCAATTGGCGACCACAGCATCAGGCAGGTAATTCAGGGCACCGCTGGACCGGGCGGTCTGCCACGCCTCCTCGGGCCAAAGTCGTTCCGGCGCACGATAGGCGCTCGGGATAGCTCGGACAGCTGCTTCCCTGGAGGCTCCCGGATTCACGGCAACAGGGGTTGCGATCCAGTCCTCCGACCCGCGGGAAAGCCGGTCAGCAAGGGTTTTCAACTGGCCCTTCAGACACGGCTGCACAGACAGGCGTTCATAGCCGTCTCTTTCGTGCTGGAGCAGTTCGGCTTCGATGTTGCGCTTCGCCTGCGCCGCTTGGGCGCGCCAGTACAGGTTGTCGGCAAGCTGTTGCGCGAGCAACGCCAAGGCGATGCCGACGAACACGACGCCGACTTCCCATCGCAGCGCGGACCAGCCTTGCGGCGGCGCAGGAAATCGCACGGTCATTCTGAACTCCCCCGAGCCGGGCTATCAGGCATCGGGCAGGTTAGCTAGCGCAGCACCTCGGCCACCCAGGGCGGAACAAGATCGCCCGCCCGCCCGATCCGGCTTTCGTCGAAGTAGGTGCTGCCGATGCTCGGCTCCAAGTTGATCTCCAGCGTGGTCGCGCCGCAATAGCGCGCGGTCTGGACGAAGCCGGCAGCTGGGTAGACCGCGCCCGAGGTCCCGATCGACACGAACAGGTCGCAGGCCCGGACCGCGTCATCGATCCGCTCCATGTCGTAGGGCATCTCGCCGAACCACACGATGTCCGGCCGCACCTCACCGTCGGCCTGGCAAACAGGGCAGACCGCGCCCTCGCCCATCGGCCCGGTCCACACGAAGCGCTCGTCGCACGCCAGGCACCAGCCTTTGGTCAGCTCGCCATGCATGTGGATCAGCCGCTTCGACCCCGCGCGTTCGTGCAGATCGTCGACATTCTGGGTAACCAGCAGCATCTCGCCCAGCCATTCGGCGTCGAGCCGCGCCAGCGCGTGGTGCGCGGCGTTGGGCTGCACGGTCCCGAGCTTGGTGCGTCGCGCATCGTAGAAAGCATGAACCAGCGCCGGGTCGCGTTCGAATGCCTCCGGCGTACACACGTCTTCTACCCGATGCCCCTCCCACAGCCCGTCCGGCCCGCGGAAGGTCGCGAGCCCGCTTTCGGCCGACACGCCGGCCCCGGTCAGGATGACGATGTTGCGAATATCCATGCGCTCAGCATAGAGCGGGCGAACGATGAGCGAAGGCCAAATCCGCATCGGCATTGGCGGCTGGAATTTCCCGCCGTGGCGCGGCGTGTTCTACCCGGACAAGCACCCGCAGGCGAAAGAACTCGACTATGCGTCGAGCCAACTCGGCGCGATCGAGATCAACGCGACCTTCTACGGCCGGCAAAAGCCGAAAAGCTGGGAGAATTGGGAGAAGATTGTCCCCGCTGGCTTCCAGTTCGCGATCAAGGGCTCGCGCTATTGCGTCAGCCGCTCGAAACTTGCCGAAAGCGCCGACAGTATCGCCAATTTCTTCGGCCAGGGCTTTCAAGTGCTCGGCCCCAAGCTCGGGCCGATCCTGTGGCAATTCGCCAAGTTCAAGCGCTTCGACCGCGACGACATTGCCGCGTTCATCGATCTGCTCCCGGTGGAACTGGACGGCATCACGCTGCGCCACGCGATCGAGCCGCGTCACGCCAGCTTCGACGACGAGGCGTTTTTCAACCTCTGCCGCGCCCGCAACATCGCGATCGTCCATGAGGACTCGGACGATTATCCGCTGATCGAGGCGAGCACCGCGGACTTCGCTTACGCGCGGCTGCAACGGATGAATGAGGACATTCCGACTGGTTATGACGACGCCGCGCTCGATGCCTTCGCGGACAAGGCGCGAGAGTGGCGCAAGCGCGGCGACGCTTACATCTTCATGATCAACGGAGCGAAGGTCCGCGCTCCGGCGGCGGCGCTGGCGCTCCAGGGGCGGCTTGTGATCGAGAGCTAGTTATCCTTGCAGCTTAGGCTGCTTCGATCGGGAAGCCGGCTTCGACGGCTTCCTTGAAGGCCCCCAGGTTATACACCTTGGCATAGCCAAGATCCTGCAGCGCCTTTCCCGAGAGACACGAGCGGCCTCCGGAGGCACAGTAAAGAATCACCGGCCGATCCGGTCGAAACTCCGGATTGTGATAAGGGCTCAAGATGTCGGCTCTAAACTCCAGCATCCCGCGGGACACATTGAGCGCGCCGTCGAGCTTCCCGCTGGCCGATAATTCTTGCTCGTCTCGCACATCCAGCAACAGGGCCCCGTCCTCGTTGATCAAGCGCTTTGCTTCATCCGGCGTAATTTTTGACACGCCCGCATTCGCCGCTGCGAGCATCTCTTTGATTGAGCTTGGCATATCATGTCACTCCGTGAAAATTGATGCCGATCCGTAAGGTGGCCTGCAGCATCCGGCGCGGCGCCGCGCCGGATGCCCACAGTTAGGCAGCTTCGTAGATGCGGATGTCCGGTTCCGCGTCGAGGAGCGGCTTGAGCGCGTTCACCACATCGATGGTGAAAAGCTCGGTCGAAAGATAAGCCCTCGCCTGGTCAGCCGTCTTGAACGTGTGGAGCACCTGCACGTCCTCGTCGCGCACCAGAAGCTCCTTGGATTTGGCGCCGCTTATCGTGTCGAGAAAGGGGTCCTTGTAGCGTTTGTAAATCCCAGCCGCCGCAGGCCGGTTCGCGGGCGACACCTTCATGTTGATTTCTAAGTAGGCCATGCAATCGTTCCTTCTCTGTTTCATTGACCTACCAGTAGGTAGGCAGCGCGCATTTAGAGTTTGCGAATGTCGAATGCAAGACCTATCTTCTGATAGGTAGAATAAGCGCGTCAGGAGTTCCCAGTGAGTGATACCGTCGAAGCAATCATGGATTCCGCGGAGCGTCGCATCCGTGCGGGCGGGTACGGGGGCTTCAGCTTTCGCGACTTAGCGGCCGACGTTGGGGTGAAGAGCGCCAGCGTCCATTATCACTTCCCGACCAAGGGCACTTTGGTTGCGGCCGTGGCGCGCCGCTACAATGAGCGGGTGGCCCAAGCGGTCGATGAGGAAATCGCTGCGGGTACCAGCGTCGTGCAGGCTTGGCGCAAGGTTTTCCGGGGCGCGTTGGCCGAGGGGCCGGCGATGTGCTTGTGCGGGTCTTTAGGCGCGATCGCTTCTGAACTC
>Ga0207711_10004169_pt1 | contig 12373 bp, 7 predicted proteins | sample KBSS34metaG_FD_184401 | JGI IMG/M metagenome (GOLD analysis project Ga0207711, IMG submission 184401) | Switchgrass rhizosphere microbial communities from Kellogg Biological Station, Michigan, USA - KBS S3-4 metaG (SPAdes) (version 2) | ecosystem: Host-associated > Plants > Roots > Rhizosphere >...
CGAACACATGTGGTCACCGAAGGGGCCACAGCAGCGTATGACGGCGCGCGCCGCCGTGAATGATGAAGGAAAGATCTTCGCTTGGGATTATTTGGACCGCGGTTTCCCGTGGAGCGAAGCGCAAGGTACGCCGCAACTCGCCGAGCGCCAGATCGGCGCGAAGACCGATCTTCTAGGCAATCCCAACGGTGTTGGCGGAGGCGGCGAGTATTACGAGATCGAGCATCACCGCGTGGCGGGCGCCGTGATCGCCTGGCCGCAGGACGACCCCTCGCCGCTGCGCACGTGCGCTCTGCGTTCTCCCGGCGAGCCGGCGCGGAACTTCGGGAGCGAATGTTTCCTCGATGAGATCGCGGCTGACCTAAAAGTCGATCCGGTGCAGTTTCGTCTGCGTCATCTGAGCAATTCCAAGCGCATCAGCGAGACGCTGGTTGCGGCCGCTCAAAAGGCCGGTTGGAGGGAACGTCCTTCGCCCGCGTCCCCCAGCGACGGCGCAAAGGCCTCGGGAAGAGGAGTTGCGCTCTCGGTTCGCAATGGCACGATCATCGCGGCCGTCGCCGAAGTGGAAGTCGACCAGATCACCGGCAAAGTCGTGGTAAAAAAAGTAACCGTCGCGCACGATTGCGGGCTGATCGTAAACCCCGATGGCCTGCGCTTCCAGATCGACGGAAACGTGATGCAGGGTGTGAGCCGCGCATTGCTGGAAGAAGTGAAGTTCGATGCCTCCGGCGTGCAGAGCCAGAACTGGGCGACGTATCCCGTGCTGCGCTTCCGCGAGGTTCCCGAGGTGGAGACCGTGCTGATCAACCGGCCGGAGCTGCCTCCCACGGGTGGCGCGGAGCCTGCCATTATCGTGATTCCCGCAGCGATCGGCAACGCAGTCTTCGACGCGGTGGGCGTGCGGCTGCGCCAGGTTCCCTTCACCCCGGAGCGCGTGCTGGCAGCACTGAATTCGAAGCCGTCCGGCACCGCTCGCGCCTGAGCGGGAGCGCCGGCTGTCTCGTAGTTGTCGCGCCACGGATCCGGACTTGTTCCCCAAGCCGCGAACCATAAACGCATGGCAACCCTTTCTTATTAACCTTAACTGCCTCTGACCCAACCCCCGAAAGTTGCTGGCAGCCGATCTCCGTGATAATCCGCAATCAACTCCTTTAAGATCTGGCTGACTATATCTTTGGGTCTTGCTAGCCTGTTAGCAATGAGAGGTCGGACCCAACGATCTCTCCAAAAACGGGGGTTTGGGGGTGCCCTTCTCCAATCTGCGGAAGTCTTCTTCTGCTCAGATTTTCTACAGCTCAGTAACACTGTGATAAGTGCGATGGACGCTACCTTTGGGGTGTAACGGGCTAAGCGGCCGGCAGTGCGAACACGTCGCTGTGCTTATAGGCTTTAAATAAGCAGTGACACCCAGGGCAGTCCAACTACCCACGAGTGCGACTCTCCGTACCAATCCGGCGCCTCCTGAGCCGACTTTGGGACCTTGGTGGTGCGAAGGGGATTTATCAACAGGAAGCGGGCGCTACCAACGCAGACCGTCAGACATGTGTCGTCCCCCTGGATTACCGGACCCTGGCCGACTTCACGGGAGTAATGTCCCAATCGCCGTTGAAAATCCTCCCTAGGGCTAGGCGTACTTGGGAAGTAATTTGACTGCGTTTCCGCGATCGATGCTGCGAAGTTCATCAGCCGTGAAGCCGCAATTCTGTAAGCCCGCGGCGATGTTAAAGCTGCTACCGAATGGGAAGTCAGTTCCGAAAACGATCTGCGAAGTGGAGACAAGCGTCTTCAAGGCGGTCATCTGGATCGGATTGGTCGATCCTGCCGTGTCGTAATAAAACCGTCTCAGTTGGCCCAACCGCGAATCCGGTGCCGTCGCTTTGGCCAAATTGGCGGCGCTAGCCTGTTGCCCCAGGAAGCGCCCGGGCAGAGCGAGGATGGTTCCTCCGGCGTGCGAGAAGATGAATTTGATGTCGGGGCATTCCGCCGCCCGGCCACTCTCGATCAAACTGATGATGGTGCGCGCCGTGTCGGTGTTGTACTCAATCGTCGTATCGCTGATGCCAGGAATTAGATTCTGGCAGCAGTCCGCCACTTGGGCGTGGGTGTAGACCACGGCCTTGCGTCTGTTCAGCTCCCGGAAGACATCGGCGAACGCCGCATCTCCCAGCCACTTATTGCTATAGCTGCTTAACAAACCCACGCCATCGGCTTTCAGTGTGTCAAAGGCGTACTCGATTTCCTTGAGGCAGTCGTTGCTATTGGGGAATGGCAGCACGGCGAACAACCCGAACCGGCCCGGATAGTCGGCAACCATCTTCGCGCCGAACTCATTTAACTCGCGTGCTAACTTTTGGGTCTCGAGAGCGGCTCCGAACCAGATACCCGGAGTCGTAATCGAAATCATCGAAGCCTGCACGCCACCCTTATCCATGTCCTCGATTGCTTTGGAGGGCGAGTAGGGTTGCCATGTCTGGAAACCCGCCGTCTTCTTGTCATTCATGATTTTGATCAGCGCCGTATTCGCGAAATGATGGTGAAGATCGAGGCGCCGGGTAGCACCGCCCGGACTTTGTGCCGCCGCTTTGTGGCTCGGAAAGAGTCCGCTCGCTCCTAACGCAGCAAGTCCCGTTAGCACCTGTCGCCGCGATGGCAGTGTCACTCGGTTATTCACATTCGCGATTGTCCTAGCGTCCATGGTTGGGAATTATGATCACCCGATCTTCGATTTGTCAAGGGTCCAGCTCGTTACGCAAAAAAGGTAAACACAGACTGCGCGACCTGCTGAGAACAAGCCTCGGTTCACGCCCGCCGCACTAGGCGTGCGTCTGGCGAATGGATCGTGTATCATTGGCGGCGGTTCGCCTGCCGAACCTTTCGCGGCAGCGGAGATCTTGGGCTAAGTTGCTTTTTCTAGAGGGAGTGTTTCCTATGATGAGACGCAGCGGTTCGCTTGTTTTCTCACTCAGCGTCGTCTTGGTTTTGGCGTTTCTCGGTGCGCCTGGCCTTTTCGCGCAGGGCACTACGGGCACCATCCTCGGCACGGTGACCGACATGTCCGGTGCCGCCGTTGCGGATGCCACAGTGCAGGTTCGTAACGTTGGCACGGGACAGAATCAATCCGTGCCCAGCGATGCGCAAGGGCGTTTCCGCGTCGCGGATCTCGGCGTCGGAGAGTATGAAGTGCAGGTATCCAAAACCGGTTTTTCTACATTGGTTCACAAAGGCGTCACTTTGAACGTCGGCGCGCAGATGGTGGTCGATTTCGCACTGCCCGTCGGCCAGCAACAGCAGACTGTAACCGTCGAAGGCCAAGTTTCGCAGGTGGAAACAACGAACTCTGCGGTGGCCTCTTTGGTGGATCAGCGCCAAATGAGCGAACTACCCCTGAACGGGCGTAACTTCGAACAGTTGATCCAGTTGGCGCCCGGGGTGGCAACGCACACGGCCTTTCAACGCTCCGGCTTTCAAGGACGCGCGGATCAATACTCGGTCGCCGGAGGACGGCCCGAAGGCCAGCAGATCCTTTTGGATGACGAAAACCTGGTCACATATTGGAACAAGGGTATCGCTTCAATTACAGGCAACTCTCTGGGTATCGAGGCTATCGGCGAGTTCCAAACCCTGACCAATACGTTCAGCTCGCAGTTCGGCGGCAATGGTGCGGTCATCAACGCGGTCAGCAAGTCTGGCACGAACAGCATCCATGGATCCGCCTATGAATTCCTGCGCAATAGCGCCTTCGACGCGCGCAAATATTTTGATAATTTCCTGCCGCCGGGTGCGACAGCATCCTCCGTACCGCCGCTGCGTAAGAACCAATTTGGCGGCAGCCTGGGCGGTCCCATCAAGAAAGACAAAACCTTCTTCTTCGCGAACTACGAAGCGGTCCGGCAGTTGCTAGGTGAAACCAATACGGCACAGGTTCCCGACGCTCTTCATCGCTCGCCCACCACAAAAAACCCGGTTCAGGCGCAGGCCATAGCTGCAGCGATGGCGATTTATCCGCTGCCCGATCCCGGTACGGTGAATGCCTCTGGAATTGGCAGAAGCGCGCAGTCAGCGAGTTCTGTTGCCCACGAGAGTTATGTCTTGGGCCGCGTGGATCACACGATTTCGGAAAAAGACTCTGTTTTCGGCCGCTACATTTTCAACAAGGCAGACCAACTCGAACCCTACAATTCCACCTCAGTGCTACCTTACTGGGGCGAGCAGGACAACTCCTTCAATCAGTTCAGCACCCTTGAATGGCGCCGGATTCTTTCGCCTACTATGGTTAACGTGGCGCGCACCAGTTTTTCACGCACCACCAACAGCGCCGTGACCACCGGATCAACGTCGGCGCTGCAGTTTTTCCCGGGATCCGGGCGCCAGGACGGCAACCTATCTATCGGCGGCATATCGGCGATTGGAGCGAATACTCTGATCCCGTTCGACCTGCGGCAGAATCGGTTTACGGAAGCGGACGATATGCTGTGGACACACGGAGCCCATAGCGTGCGCTTCGGCGCGGCGTTTGCCCGCCTCCAGACCAATACCTATTTCCCCACGCGTTCGGGCGGTGCTTGGGTCTTCCAGAGCCTCCCGGCGTTCCTGGCGGGCACGGCGCTCACGTTCAACGGCGCGATCAATTCGCCCACTGCGTACTCGCATCGCGATTTTCGCGATTTTGAATTTACGCCCTACCTTCAAGACGATTGGAAAGTTACTTCCCGGCTGACGCTCAACTTGGGCGTGCGCTGGGAATTTATCAGCAATCCCACTGAGACCCACAACCAACTGTGGACCATCGTAAACTTCGCGACGGATAACGCCTACATCAACGTTCCTAATGTGATGAAGAACAACCCTACCATGGGAGCCTGGAATCCTCGCGTGGGCTTCGCGTTCGATCCGTTTGCTGACCATAAGACTTCCATCCGCGGGGGCTTCGGTCTGTTCCGCAACCCCATCATGCCTCCGAATTATGGCGGCAACTATTGGGGCAACAAGCCCTGGCTTCAGGTGCTCGAGAACTCCCCTATCTATCCCACTCCCTTCGCGACAACTCCGGGTACCATTCCTCCCTTTACCCAGCCTTCTGGATTCGACTACAACACCAACACGACGCCCTACATGATCCAGTACAATCTCAATGTGCAGCGCGAGATCGTGTCCGGCACCACGCTGTCCGTGGGGTATGTCGGCTCCCACGGCGTGCACCTACTGACGCAATACGAGCACAATCCTCCCATTCCCACAGTAGGCGCCAACGGACAGATGGTTTTTGGCGTTCTCAACGGGACCACTGTAAAAGGCAATCCGCGTCTCAACACGTCCGGTCTTTTCAGCGTGTACAATGCCTTTGCTCCTATTGCAACTTCCCGCTACAACTCCCTGCAAGCGGCATTGAATCGCCGGTTTACGCGTAACGCACAAATGCAGGTCTCTTATACTTGGTCGCGTTGCCTGGATAACGGCGGTTCCTGGGCCAGTTATCAATCCAACGGCGCCGCCGGTGAATCCAATCCCTACAACTTTAATCAGGACTTCGGTCCCTGTGTATTCGACGTCAACCAAGCCCTGCGTGTAAACGGATTGTATGCGCTGCCATTCCATGGCAACCGGCTCGTGGAAGGCTGGCAGCTTACTGGCATCATGACGCGTAGCACCGGGCTCCCCTTCAACATCAGTAACGGCTTCGACATCGTAGGCTATACGTCGTCCGGCACTCCGCGTCCCAACGTCGTGTCCGGCTGCAATATGAATTCCGGCACGTTCACCTGGGCCGGCAATACGTATACGGCCGGAACTCCGGACCGCTGGTTTAATCCGAATTGCTTTTCGATGCCCGCGCCGGGAACACTAGGCAATGCGGGCGCCGAGCTCGGGCGAGGCCCGAACTTCATTAACGTGGATTTTGGCATCGTCAAAGACACCAAGGTCAACGAAAGGATGCGCGCACAATTCCGCGCAGAATTTTTCAACATCTTAAACCACGCGAATTTCTCTGTGCCCGCCAGCGCCTCGATTTTTACCGCTTTCGTGAATAATCCTGCCACTGGCGTGGGGGTCAATTCTACCGCGGGCGCGATCACCAGCACGGTTGGCAGCGCGCGCCAGATCCAGTTCGCTCTGAAACTAGTGTTCTAACACGGAAGCGAGGTTATTTCATTGTCCAAATCAAAACGCTCTCCCGTAGGACGTCGTGGATTTTTGAAGGGTGCCATGGCAGGAGCGGCCGCGCTGGCCGCGCAAGCGCCGAAGGGCGCCGCGCAGGTTCCTAATGCGGATGGGCGGTCGGCTAGCACGGAAGCAGCGGCGGCGGGCGCGAACGGCGTTCGCGTCGTCGATCGCCCGGGTTCGGACTTCATGGTAGACGTCATCAAATCGCTCGGCATCGAATACGTTTTTGCGATGCCGGGCTCGAGTTTTGCGGGCCTTCACGAATCCATTCTGAACTACGCGGGCAACAAGAATCCCGAATATATAACCTGCATGCACGAGGAATCTTCGGTGGCGATGGCAAATGGCTACGCCAAGGTTGAGGGCAAGCCGGTAGCGATTTGTGCGCACGGAACGGTGGGGCTGCAGCATGCAGCCATGGCTGTCTACGACGCCTTCAGCGACCATACGCCGGTTTATATGATCCTGGGCAACACACAGGACGCTACACGCCGGGGCGGCGAAGTCGGCTGGGTGCACAGCGCACAGGATCCCGCTGCGATGGTGAGGGACTACACGAAATGGGACGACCAACCAGTATCGCTGGCGCACTTTGCGGAATCGGCTGTGCGCGCCTACAAAGTCATGATGACGCCACCGATGGGTCCGGTAGCGATCACTCTCGACACGGATCTGCAGGACGAGCAGATTCCTCCCGGCCTCGATCTTCGGATTCCTAAGCTCTCCATGTCCGCGCCTCCTGCCGGTGACGGCGCTGCTGTCGCCGAGGCTGCCAAGATGCTGGTGGCGGCCGAAACTCCCGTGCTGATCGCCGGCCGCGCCGCGCGCACTCCGGAGGGCGTTCGTCTATTGGTGGAACTCGCCGAAACCCTGCAATGCGCCGTGCTCGACCAGCACCGGCGCATGAATTTCCCTAACCGGCATCCTCTGAATCAGAGCATGCGCGCCGGGGCCGGAGGCAAGCCATTACTGATTCCCGCGGCGCTGGCGCCTGATTTAGTGGTGGGCTTCGAAAGCAATGATTTTTACAGTGCTCTGCGCGGAGTTCGCCAGCGCAATCCCCAACTAAAGGTGATCAACATCAACTCCGGCGACCTGTTTTTGAGAAGCAACTACCAGAACTTCCAGCGTTACACGGAAGCCGATCTTTCCATCGCCGCCGACGCCGAGGCTACACTTCCTTATCTAATCGAGGCCTGCAAGAAGCTGATCACGAACGATCGTAAGCGTGCGTTTCAGGCTCGCGGCGCCAAACTCGCCGAGGCGCACAATCAAGCTTTGGAGAAAGCACGTCTTGACGCGTCCTATGGATGGGATGCGAGTCCAATCAGCACCGCGCGACTCTCAGCGGAACTATGGGGGCAGATCCGCACCGAGGATTGGGCTTTGGTGACCGATAGCTCGCCATGGATTCATGACTGGCCACTGCAGCTGTGGGACTTTACCAAGCACTACCAGTACATCGGCGGCGCCGGCGCCGAAGGCGTCGGATACGCAGCGCCTGCCGCGGTCGGCGCGGCTTTCGCGCACAAGCGCCACGGACGCCTGCCCATCGCGATTCAGCCCGACGGCGATTTGATGTGCGCCAACGGCGTGCTGTGGACCGCGGCGCATCACAAGATCCCGATGCTGACGCTCATGCACAACAATCGTGCCTATCATCAGGAAGTGATGGGCTTACAGGGGTTGGCGAATCGTCGCCAGCGCGGCATCGATCACATCCAGATTGGAACAAAGATTTACGATCCGTTCATCGATTACGCGAAGCTGGCGGCGTCGATGGGCGTGCGCTCGGAAGGACCGATCACCGATCCCAAAGATCTCGCGGGTGCTATCGGGCGCGGAATTCAAGCCGTCAAGAGTGGGGAGCCGTACCTCGTGGACGTGGTCACGCAGCCGCGTTAACAGACTGGGGCGATAACATGAAGAGGACCATTTTGGCCGTGCTGCTATGTGCGGCGTTCGCGGCAAGCGGGTTCGCACAGACTCGAGGAGGCGACGCCGTCAAGGGCCAAGGGTTATATCTCAAGAACGGTTGCTACGAATGCCACGGAACGGTAGGTCAGGGAGGAACCGGGCCACGCATCGCACCGCGGACGGCGGCGCTTACGTATATTCGAAAGCCCGCGGGCCAGATGCCTCCATACACGCCGAAGGTTATGCCGGACGCCGACCTTGCTGACCTGCTCGCCTACCTCGTGACGATTCCGGCGCCGCCTCCGGCAAAGAACATAGCGCTGCTGAATCAGTAACGAGCTTCGGCCTGGCCTAACCGATTGAACGCGCTGAAGGAGTTCGCAAAATTGGCGCCCCGTCAGAGTCGTCGAGCTATAATTCGGCTGGCCCTATGACGCCGCAAATCGTTTATCTGGCTTACGCTCTCTTGTGATTTCGTGGATTGGTACCGAGAAACGCGCTAGCGTCCGCCGAACCACCTCGCCGTATCGGAGGCGGAAGCCGCCGCTGACCCCTGGCGATTCCTGCTGATACCAGCGCACGACAAACCCGTTCCTGGTGTTATGGGGATTTCCACGCCAGGAGTCCGGCACCATCAACGGCCGTGTGCTTTCCTCAATGTGTTCGCCGCTTGGAACTGCCCGGCCACCCTTATATCAGTATTGTCTATGGACGTATGGCCGACCATTTAATCCCGCCAACCATCGAGAAGGAAAGGCTAGATTATTTGCCTTCGGGCAGACAGCAAGACTAGAGATCTTCACATTTCATGTTCCTTGGACTCCAGACTGGTCTTGACGCGACAACCCACGCTCAAGGTTTCACCGTCACCGTTACATCGCGCGAGGTGAACAACTGTCCGTCGCTTGCGGTTGCCCGCAGCACGTATGTCCCGGGTACGCTGAAACTCGCTTTCGACGTCAGCGTCACGGGTTGTCCATGGATGACTGGGCTTGCATCCGGATGAAAGGTAACTTTGCCGGGACCTCGGTACTGAATAAGCTTGATCTGGACGCCCTGTGGCCGGCGGGGCTCCGCATTGCTCGCCACGTTCCCGGTGACGCGCTTGTATGGCTTGGGGAGTCCGTCGTCGGTTGCTGAGACGGTCAGCGTCGCGGCGTTCGGCAAAGTGATGGTCTGGGTCGCGTCGACGGTCACGGACGGAGGCTTATTCTCAGGGTCGGGTACACCCCCTCCAAGATTCTCGACAATCACCGCGTCGCTCAGCTCCCATTCCGGCTGCAGCCATCCCTTGGCCTGGTCGCTTCGACCCCGGGATGTCAGCGTCCACACCACTTTTTCGTTCTTATCCCAGTCCTTGGGCACCACCACTTTGAAGAGGAACCGCTGCCGTCTGGGATAGAAATGTGTGGGCTGACCCCGGTCGCCGAGCGACTCACCTTTCATCACGATGGTGTTGTCGACGCCTAGCGGGATGTCAACCTCCTCCTCGTAATTGCGGTTCAGATAGCCAAACACCATGCTGAAGGTTCCGTCGGGGTTATGCTCCCATCCCTCAAATACGGGAGCCACGTTCTGGCCGCTCGCATACTGGATCTGGGCACTCGCGCCAGTGCCCAGCGTGATCATGATGAACAGAAAACCGCACACCCGGCAAGCGCGCATCGGCTACTCCGATTTCTTAGCGGTCAGTTTCGTTTTGCGCTGTTGGACCTGCTGTTTGTAGTCTTCATCGGAGAGATAGTAGTAGCTGACCCAGGCGCCGCCCATTTCGTCGATGGTCCTCTGACCATACGTAATCAAGTTATCCGGATCAGGGTTGAACTTGTTCCCAGGCGAGTTGTCGTACCACGAAATGAGGTGCAGGATGGTCCCTGCGGGCAGAAGGGGCTGATCGTCTTCGTCGTAGAGATACACCAGATGCCGGGCGAACTGGTATTTGCTCACGCAGCTCAATGTCTCCACTTTATGCCCCCCCGGATAGATAGCCTCCATGCACGAGGCCTTCCCACGATTGTGCAAGTGTGGCTGGAAGGATAGAAGCCGGGCCGGCTTGGTGAGGGTGTTGTAGCCATCAAACCGCACGCTGTCGGTGTTGGGCGGGATGTCGAGATCCTTTGGATCTCCGACCTTCTCCGTCGTCTCGGCGTACTTTGGCGTGAACCCTTTGGGGTAAAGCTCCAGAGCCAGAGCCACGTTGATCAGGGTCTCCTGGCCGATCGGGTGCAGATGAAGGTTGAAGTTGATCTTGGTCCCCGCCTTGATCAAGCGACCGGCGCCTTCCGGAAACACATCGGCGTTCTTGCCGAGTGCATACTCATTGAGGAAGGTTCCCTGGACATCGCTCCCATCGCCGGGATCGTCGTCCTGCTTCATGGATGTGCTGGCATGGTGGACAGCCCTGAAACCTTTGACTGGTTTGATCTCGACGCCCTTGATATATCGGTCCTCGGTCAGACCGGCATCCACCAGAACATCTATCCAGCGGTCCGCCGCCTGGGCCGGTACCAACACATCCTTCGGCAGCTGAACGACCAGGTCCGGCCGGATGTGCCACTGGTCGGCATCGTCGAACTTTCGAGGTGCAGGGATGTCGGCGGGATCCCCCTTTGCCGCGCCGTTGTCCACCCACTTAACGATGGTCGCAATCTCTTGGTCAGTGAGCGAGACATCGTTTTTGAAGTTGTGTATGCCGACGTGTTTGTCGATGTACCATGGCGGCATCTCCCGGGCGACAACCTTCTGCTTGATCGATTTGGCCCACGGCCGGGCTTGCTCATAAGTCAACAGTGACATCGGAGCAAACGTGTCCGGCCGGTGACACACTTGGCAGTGGGCCTGGAAAATCGGGGCAACGTCCTTGGTAAAGGTAACCTGTCTTTGAGCGGGTTCCTGCGCGCGCGCCGTTTGCGGAGTCGTCAGTAACGCGATCATGCCGGTAGATGCCGAAAGGATGACACTCAATCCGATGACTTTCATGTAGCCTCCTGCTCAGCGCCCGGTAGCAGCGTGCCCCGCCATACCAAGCGGGAAATTCGCACCGCGCTCCCGTTCGCGTTATCGTACTTAATTGCCTGCTCACTGATCCGGACTTCCACACGGATAACGCCGATGGTAGATATCTGAATTCACTGTGTCAAGGGTCGGCACCAACGCTCCAGTTACTTCAGCGCACTCTCCAGCCGGAGCGGAAAGGAAAATAGGTCCTAGTTTACGGCGTCCCCGGAAGTTTCCATCAGAAAAAGTAGCTTCCGGATCGCCGACCATACGGGAGTTATCCGGACAAGAGATTTCTAATGAGAATGTTGGCGGAAGTTCCTGGCGCTATTGGCAACTTACGTCATCGCCTTGCGGAGTGGTGGCGCAGTTCGCTGGAGAAGTTCAGCGGCGGAAGATCACAGGGCCCGTGAGTGCCACTTCTACGATTAGCGCGTTTTACGTCCAAGTGCTCGCTAACCTCCCAGAAGCGTGTTTCTCGTTCCTAATTCGTCCACGCCGTGCCACCTTAACGTTTTGAATGTTCCGGTAGTTCCGAGCTGGGTGCAGATTCAATATTCCGTTGCCTCCAGCCGATTTAGGCGCTCGCGGGTCGGGTCGAACACCCAGTTGAAGAACAACCCCAGGAAAAGGAGTGCTGCAAAAGCAGTTGCCAGGATGAATCCGTACTTGGCGTGCCCCATCGCGTCACTTATGGCGCCCATCGCCAATGGCCCGATCACGGCGGATAAACAAGTGAAGAACAGGATCACTCCGGCGATGGCGCCATGTTCCGATTTTGGGAAGCAGCTAATGCCTTTAGAGTTGATGCTGGGATAAATGACGGACATGAACAAACCGGATGTCGGTAACAGATAAACCGCGACGCCCGCGCCACCGGCGACGCTCGCCCCGAAGCAGATCAGGATCAGACCGCTGAAGAGCGCCAGCACACTAGTCCAGTAAAAATGCTCCAACACCCGTGCGCCGATGAAGCGACCAGCAGCACGGAGGATGAAGAAGATGGAAATGCTGTAAGTAGCCAACGCGGCCGCGGAGCCCTTATAATCAGCGAGCAGCGTCGGCATCCAGACATAGATGGCCGCTTCGGCCGCGACGTAAAGAAAACAACCCATCGAAAATGCAAGAGCAAAAGGATTGTGCATCGCTGCAATAGAGTGTCGCAAGCCTGAACCCTGCTCGAGGTTCTCTTCGGACTTGATTGTTTGCGGATAGTTCGCCCGCGTAGCAATCACGATCAGCAAGAGACACATCGTGCCCGCAAGAAGGTAGATTCCTTTCCAGGAGGCGCCGGTCG
>Ga0207711_10004171_pt1 | contig 12371 bp, 12 predicted proteins | sample KBSS34metaG_FD_184401 | JGI IMG/M metagenome (GOLD analysis project Ga0207711, IMG submission 184401) | Switchgrass rhizosphere microbial communities from Kellogg Biological Station, Michigan, USA - KBS S3-4 metaG (SPAdes) (version 2) | ecosystem: Host-associated > Plants > Roots > Rhizosphere...
CGAAGGTGGGCACCAGGGAAGGTGCGGTCGGTTTTCAACGCGCGGCGGAAGCATTCGAGCGCTTCGGGCATCTTGGCTTCCCCGAGAGCGACGTTTCCGAGATGGAAGAGTGCCGTGGGTTCTTCGGGGGAAAGCTCGAGTACCTGGCGGAATTTTTCGCCGGCAGGGGAAAACTCTCCCAGATCAATGAGAAGCTCGCCAAGATCGAGCATCACGTCGATGTCGCCGGGATTAGAGCGCAGCTCTTCGATGAAATGGTTCATCTGCTGGGAAGGATTGTCGCCGCAGTCGCAATTGATCAGCTTGGCAGGCACACCAACGGCGGTGCAGCCGGGCGGCACGGATTTGAGCACCACCGAACCGGCGCCGACCCGGCTATATTCCCCGACCTCGATATTGCCCAGCACCTTGGCGCCCAGCGACAGCAGCACGCCGCGGCGGATCTTGGGATGACGGTCGCCGCTTTCCTTGCCGGTGCCGCCCAGGGTGACGTCCTGCATGATGGAGACATCGTCTTCCACCACCGCGGTCTCGCCGATCACAATGCCGGTGGCGTGGTCGAACATGATGCCCTGGCCAATCTGCGCCGCCGGATGAACGTCCACCGCGAATTTCTGGGAGATGCGGCTTTGAAAAAACAGGGCCATCGCCTTGCGCCCTTCCCGCCACAGCCAATGGGCGACGCGATAACTCTCCAGCGCGTGGAAGCCCTTGTAGAACAGGAAGGCGTCCAGGTGGGAATGGCAGGCGGGATCGCGCTCAAACACCGCCGACAGATCGGCGCGCACGGCAAGGCCGATGCTTTCGTCGCCGGAGACGGCGTCATCGAATATTTCGCGGATCGCCAGCGGGCTCAGATCCTCGCCGCCCAGCTTGCGGGCGAGATGATAGGACAGCGCCTGCTCCAGCTGGTCGTGCTGCAGGATGGTGGCATGGACGAACCCGGCCAGCGCGGGTTCGCGGCCGGCCATGGCTTCCGCCTGCTGGCGCATGGCGGTCCAGATCGGATCGATGGTGGCGGAGACTTTTTCGCGCGCGGTTGCCATGGGTCTTCCTGTTGGCCGCCTTTTACCACGAAAGTTTGTAGAATTTCAAAACGCTCGCCGGGGACGTTTAGGGGCCATTTTTGAGCCATCAGGCCAAGACCCCAGACAACCGAGCAAATTTGCAAGGGACTGAAATCGCGCCCTACCCGCCCGGCAGCGGCCCTTTCGCCCCAGGGGGGCTCAAGTCGCGATCAAAAAGCTGTAAGCGAAGACCGCCGCCGCCGCGGTCGAGAAGCCGATAACAAGAGGCCAGGAATCCATGAAATCCTCCCAACGAGGACTTCAGATGGCTATTCCCAGGTCCCGTTCAACATGCGCCGGGAGCGGGACTGCCCGGCCCCCAAAACAGGTCTGCGCCTTTTCGGCTTCGCTGTTGCGATTGATCAGGCCGTACTGCCCAGAAGCTTGAGTCCCAGGATGCCGAACACAATGAACGCGATGCAGCCAACCCGGGCGGCTGTAAAAGACTCGCCGAAGAATGCGATGCCGAGAACCGCCGCGCCGACTGCGCCAATCCCGGTCCAGACGGCATAGGCCGTCCCGACGGGAAGCTGGCGCAGCGCCAGCCCCAGCAGCCAGAAGCTCAGTCCAGCCGCAACCAACGTAATGGCGGTGAAGCGATGCTTGGTGAAGCCGTCTGAAGCCTTCATGCTGACAGACCACACAATCTCAAGCAGCCCGGCGACGACAAGAATCATCCAGGCCAAGTTAGGCGTGAGAGCAACAGGCATCTTGGTCCTCCATAAGATGTGGAGGATGGGGGCTGTGCCGAGCGTTTTCAACCGCACCCTGCAAGGCGGCATCCGCGATGCAGGCTCAACGCGGACTCGAGGAACTCGCCTAGCGAATGCCGATCAGCTTGTGGGTCTGCAAGCTCAGCCGCCATTGTGGATGTTCCAGGCAGTAGCGGGTTGCAGCCTCGGTATTTCGGACACGGTCCGGTCCGTCCATCGGCTGCAGGAAGAAGTTGCGGAAATCCTGGCCGGCATAGCGTTCAGGCGCCGCGCCGTCTTGCGGATAGATCAACTTCAACTCGTCGCCATGCTTGAGCTTTTGCTCCGCATCCGCCTTGGGACTGACGCAGACCCAGTCGATCCCGGGTGGCGGCAGCAAGGTGCCATTGGTCTCGATCCCGATCTCAAAGCCTTCTTCGTGCAGCGCCACGACCAGCGCCTTGTCGAGCTGCAACAGCGGCTCGCCGCCGGTGCAGACGACATAGGGCCTGCCCTTGGCATTCGAAGGCCATTGCGCGAAGACGGCGCGCGCCAGCGCAGGCGCATCCGCGAACTTGCCGCCGCCGGGACCATCGGTGCCGACAAAATCGGTGTCGCAGAAACGGCAGACCGCATCGATGCGGTCCTTCTCCAGCCCGCTCCACAAATTGCAGCCGGCAAAGCGTAGGAACACCGCGGCGCGCCCGCTCTGCGCGCCTTCTCCCTGCAAGGTGTAATAGATTTCCTTGACGCTGTAGGTCATCTAACCCGCCGCACGGTACTTAACATATCCCGCGGCGCGTAATTCGCAGGCGGGACATTTGCCGCAGCCATAGCCCCAATCATGGCGGTGCGCACGGTCGCCCTCATAACAGGTGACAGTTTCCTCGACGATCAGTTCGACCAGCGCGTCGCCGCCCAGTTCGTTCGCCAACCGCCAGGTCGCGGCTTTGTCGATCCACATCAAGGGCGTGTGTATTTTGATATCGCGCGCCAGGCCCAGCGATAGCGCCTTTGCGGTCGCCTGGACCGTTTCATCGCGGCAATCGGGATAACCGGAAAAGTCCGTCTCGCACATGCCACCCACCAGGTCGACGATCCCCCGCCGATAACCCAGCGCTGCCGCCGCGGTGAGGAACATCACATTGCGGCCGGGAACAAAGGTGGTGGGCAGCCCGTCCTGCCCCATTTCAATCCTGACCGCGTCGGTCAGCGCACTGCCGCCAATGGCTTTCAGCGTGTCCAACGGCAAAAGATGATCCGCACCCAGGCGCGATGCCCAAGCGGGGAAACTCGCGCGCAGCTTTTCCAGAATGTGCGGCCGCGCCTCAAGCTCGGCATGGTGCCGCTGACCATAGTCGAAACCGACCGTCTCCACCTGTTCGAAGCGTTCGAGCGCCCAGGCCAGGCAGACGGTGGAATCCTGTCCGCCGGAAAACAGCACAAGTGCAGATGTCGCCATGGCGGGGTGTTACCTCCGCGAGCATCAAAAAGCTAGGCGACTTTCACGCGGTCGGGCCGGGCGCCGAGGCGGGTTGCAGGCAATGCAATGGTGACGGTCGTACCCTCGCCGATCGCGCTTTGGACGCTCAAAGCGCCGCCATGCAGTTCCGCCAGCGCCTTGGAAATGGATAGGCCGAGGCCGGCGCCTTCAAAGCGCCGGGACAGCGAGCCATCCAGCTGGCGGAATGGCTCCAACGCTTGGGAAATGGTCTCTTGCGCCATACCGATGCCGGTGTCCTCCACCAGCAAATGCAGGCTGCCGTCGGTTTGGGTACGGGCGGCAAATCGCACGCACCCTGTCTCGGGCGTGAATTTCAGGGCATTGGCCAACAGATTGCCCAATGCCTGGGCCAGGCGGCGGGGATCTACATGCAGCGACGGCAGATCAGCCGGCACATCGATCTCGATCCGGCGTTGGTCGTGGGTTATGGCGCGCGCCAGCTTGATGGCGGATTCCGCCAGATCCAGGGCATTTTCCGGCCGCGCCTCGATCGTCAGCAAACCGCCTTCCAGGCGCGAGACATCCAGCACGTCATTGATCACCGACAAGAGGCGTGTGCCGCTGTTGTGGATGTCGCCGGCATATTCGCGATAGGCCTGGTTGCCGATCGGACCCAGCACTTCGTCGCGGATGATTTCGGAAAAGCCCAGCACGGCGTTCAGCGGGGTCTTCAATTCATGGCTCATGGCGGCCAGGAAAGCGGCCTTCATCTTGTTGGCGATTTCCGCCTGGCGCAAGGCGACACGCAGGGTGCGCTCCTGCTCGAATTTCTCGGTGACGTCTTCGACCGTTCCCTCATAGCAGAGAAGTTCACCCGACCAGTCGCGCACCGCACGCGCATTTTCCGAAATCCAGATACGGCGTCCCGAGCAATGGTAGATCTCCGAAACGAAGTTCGTCACCACGTCATGCGCCTGCATCAGGGCGCGGAATTCGTCGCGCCGCTTGGGATCGACATAAAGCTGGGCGCTGATGTCGGTAAGCCCGATGATAAGCGCTTCGGGCGTGCGGTAGCCGTAAATGTCGGCGAGCGCCTGGTTGACGGCCAGATAGTGGCCATTGGGCGCGGTGCGGAAAATGCCTTCGACGGCGTGATCGAAAAAGGCGCGATAGCTGGCCTCGCCCGCGGTCACGCGCTTGCGGGTGTTTTCCGCCACCCGTTGCAGCAGGGAGAGCACAAAACAGAGCACCGCCAGGATGATCAGGCCGGCGGTGAATTGGCCGCCCAGATGGGTGACCATCCCCAGGCCCACCACGATGCCTGCGGCGAACGCGGCGAGCGCGGCCGCAAGGCCGGGCGAGCGGCTTTGGCCGGGATTTTCCATCGGGTCCTTCAAGGGGGGCATGGGGTCCGGCTTAGGGGTTCTGGGCCTTGGTAGCGGAAAAATCTAAATGCCTTATTGAGGTTAGGAGCCTCTCGGACCTGCGACAAGGCGTCCGGCGATTAGGCCTTTGGAAACCTTCATGACTGTTCGGCAAAAAAACGCTTTTTTGCACGGCGCGCTGCATCAAATCGTGCAAAGGCGCATTTTGTTGCCCAGCCGCTGCGCAAATCGCCGTCCTGTTTTGTATTCGGGCATGGTTTGTGATTGATTGCGCGCGCTGTCCCGCCAAAAATAATCTGAAAAAGAAATGGCCCTGTTCGAGACCATCCAGCCTCTTTTTGTCCTTTCGGGTTTTTTCGTCGGTTTCCTGGTCGGCATGACCGGGGTCGGCGGCGGCTCCCTGATGACCCCGCTTCTGATCCTGCTTTTCCATGTCCAGCCCGTTACCGCGGTGGGCACGGACCTGATCTATGCCAGCGTCACCAAGACGGGCGGCAGCCTGGTGCATGGCGCCAACAAGACCATCGACTGGCGCATCGTGCGCCGGCTGGCGACCGGCAGCCTGCCGGCTTCGCTACTGACGCTGCTTGTACTGTGGCTGCTGAAGATCGATCCGGCGTCTTATAGCGCCCTGGTGACCAAGGTGCTTGGCGCCGCCCTGATCCTGACCGCGGCGGCGCTGATTTTTCGTAGACGCCTGTTGGCCACCTATTCCAAACGCGTCGGTCTTGTCAGCGAAGAGCAGACCCGCACCTACACTATTCTTACCGGGCTGGTCCTGGGCGTGCTGGTGACGATCTCTTCGGTTGGCGCGGGCGCGCTCGGCGTCACGGCACTGCTTCTGCTTTATCCGGAACTGCCGGTGGTCAAGATCGCGGGTTCCGACATTGCCCATGCCGTGCCGCTGACCCTGGTGGCGGGGATGGGACATCTGGCCAGCGGTGGCGTGGATCCAAGCGTGCTGGTCTCGCTGCTCTGCGGTTCACTTCCCGGCATCATGCTGGCCAGCCTGTTCGCACCGCGCCTGCCCGATTCCGCCCTGCGCATCGTGCTGGCGCTGACCCTGCTTGTTGTCGCGATCAGGCTTCTCAGTGCCTGACCGTGTCTCATCCGGAAAGAAAAGCCAGCCCCGCGCCTGGCAGCGGATGTTGAGCGGACGGCGGCTGGACCTGCTGGAGCCCAGCCCGCTGGATATCGAGATCGAGGACATTGCCCACGGCCTGGCGCGGGTGGCGCGCTGGAACGGCCAGACCAGGGGGGAGCATGCCTTCTCGGTGGCGCAGCACAGTGCGCTGGTGGAGCGGCTGGTGATGGAGCTCAATCCCCGGCTGTCCCGGCAAGCCCGGCTGATGGCCCTGCTGCACGACGGTCCGGAATATGTTGTCGGCGATCTCATTAGCCCCTTTAAGGCCGCCGTCGGCATAAATTACAAGGCCTTGGAAGAAAGACTTCAGATGGCAATTCATCTGAGATTTGGCCTGCCGGCCAAGGTCCCGGCCCAGCTTAAAATCCTGTTCAAACGGGCCGACCACCTGTCGGCCTATTATGAGGCTACACAGCTGGCCGGCTTCGAGGAGGGGGAGGCCCGCCGCCTGTTTGGAACCCCTCCCAAAGGCCTGAAAATGCCCCGGCTGGCCCCCTTGAGCACCGCCGAAGCCCAGGCTCAGTTCCTAAGCCGATTTCACAGGCTTTATACGGAGTAACTGCTAAAAGCCCCGCCATGTCCCGCCTGCTGGTCGCCCCCCTGTCGAGCCTCGCCGACGCTTTGGACGCACACGCGCCCTCGCACCTGATCAGCCTGCTGTCGCCTGAGCACATGATCGAGACGCCGACCGGTTTCCCGTCCGCCATGCATCTCAAGCTGGGCATCAACGATATCGTCGATCCGCTGGCCGGCACCGCCCCACCCGCCCGCGAACATGTCGATGAACTCCTGGCCTTTGCGCGCGGCTGGGATGGGAAACAGCCGCTCCTGATCCATTGCTGGGCGGGCATTTCGCGATCCATGGCGTCGGCCTTCGCCATTCTTTGCGACCGGCTCGGACCTGGCCGCGAAATCCAGATCGCGCGCGCCATGCGCACCCGCGCGCCTCACGCCCAGCCCAACCGGCTTCTGGTGCGCCATGCTGACGAAGCCCTGGAGCGTGGTGGCAGAATGGTTCTGGCGCTGAACAGCATGGGGCCGCCCTTGGTGGTGGAAGAAGGTGTCACCACCGCCTTCCCGCTGGAGGGACTATGAGCCCCAGGGAGACGGTCTCCATCGGTCTGTCGGCAGCCATTGTGGCGGTGGAAGGCGAGCAGCCTTCGGTGCTGGTTGTGGCGCATGAGGGCTCGCAGGATGCCCTGCCCTTCGGTCCCTTTGATCCGGTGCGTCATCGCACCCTGGAATCGGGCCTGCGCAAATGGGTCGGCGAACAAACCAGATTCGAGTTGGGCTATACTGAGCAGCTCTACACTTTTGGCGACAAGGGCCGGCACCTGCCCTCGCCCGGCTCTGGCGGGCGTGTGGTGTCGGTGGGTTACCTGGCCTTGACCCGAAAAGGCCGCGAGGCGCCCGAGACGCAATGGCGTGGCTGGTACCAGTACTTTCCCTGGGAAGACTGGCGCGACAAGAAACCGGTGATGATCGAAAGCATCATCCTTCCGGCGCTGAAGAAATTCGTCAAAGACGCGCCTGACAAGGAGATCGCCGAACTGAGGCGCGAGCGCGTCAATGTCTGTTTCGGCGAAGGCTGGGACGAAGAGCGCGTGCTGGAGCGCTATGAGCTGCTTTATGAAGCGGGCCTGGTCGAGGAATTTTACCGCGACGGCGGCCAGGACGATAAAAAGGCCGAAAGCAAAAAGACCACCGCCAAGACCTCCGGTTTGGGCACGCCCATGCTGTTCGACCATCGCCGTATCCTTGCCACTGCCATCGCGCGGCTGCGCGGCAAGCTGAAATACCGTCCGGTTGTGTTTGAGTTGATGGCCCCCACCTTCACCCTGCTGGAGTTGCAGCGCGCGGTCGAGGCCCTGGCAGGTTTGCGGCTTCACAAGCAGAACTTCCGCCGCCTGGTGGCCGAACAGGGGCTGGTGGAAGGTACCGGGCAGTTCTCAACACCGGGCCGCGGGCGTCCCGCCGAACTATTTCGCTTCCGGCGGGAGGTCCTGAAGGAGCGGCCTGCACCCGGTGTGCGGCTGGGAGCACGGCGGGCCAAAACGGGGCTTTGACGCCATTTTTGATGGAGCTACGGGCCTGATCCGGCTCGATGATTCGCAAAGCCCAGCCGTGTAAAATTGTCATCGGCGCGCAACACATGTCTGATCCGCGCGTTTTCGACTCTTGACCCCTTAATGCTCTTGTGTAGCATAAAGCCCTGAACCGGCTCCTTGAAAGCCGGGTTTTTTATCCCAGATATATACTCGAAATGAGTATATAGGGTGATGGAGGACGAAGATGGGTGTCGAACTGGCCTATACCGACGCGGTGGCGCGGGAGACCTCCAGCCTCTACGCCAAGGTCGCCAACTTCATCCCCAAGGCGGAATGGATCGCCTATGCCCCGGTGATCGCCGAGATCAACCGGCTGAAGCGCGAAAAACACGCGGTCATCCTGGCGCACAATTACATGACGCCGGAAATCTTCCACGGGGTGGGCGATTTCGTGGGCGACAGCCTGGCGCTGGCCCGCGAAGCGGCGCGCACCGACGCGCAAGTGATCGTGCAGGCCGGCGTGCATTTCATGGCCGAGACGTCCAAGATCCTGTCGCCGCAAAAGACTGTGCTGATCCCCAGCTTGAAAGCAGGCTGTTCGCTCGCCTCGTCCATTACCGGTGCCGATGTGCGGCTACTGAAACAGAGATATCCCGGCCTGCCGGTGGTCACCTATGTGAACACATCCGCCGATGTGAAGGCGGAAAGCGACATCTGCTGCACATCCGGCAATGCCGTGAAGGTGGTCGAGGCCATCGCGCGGGATTTCGGAACCGACACCGTCATCATGATCCCGGACAAGTACCTGGCCCGCAATGTCGCCGCCAAGACGGGTGTGAAAGTCATCACCTGGGAAGGCGCCTGCGAAGTGCATGAGCGCTTCACGGCGCAGGAGATCCGCGACTATCGCGCCGCCCATCCCGGTATTGTGGTGCTGGCGCATCCGGAATGCCCGCCGGAAGTGGTGGCGGAAGCCGACTTCGCCGGCTCGACCGCGGCGATGATCAACTATGTCGGCGATCACAAGCCCCAGCGTGTGGTGATGATCACCGAATGCTCGATGAGCGACAATGTCGCCGTGGAGCATCCCGAGGTGGAATTCGTGCGGCCCTGCAATCTGTGCCCGCATATGAAGCGCGTCACCCTGGACGGCATCCTGCATTCGCTCCAGACCATGACCCATGAAGTGATCGTGCCGGCCGATATCGCGGCCAGGGCGAAGGCGCCGATCGATCGCATGCTTGCGATCAAGGCCTGAACAGGCTCGAAATGACCTCGCACATTGACAACATCATCGAAACCGACGGCGCACTCATATTGGGCGCCGGCATCGCGGGCCTTTTCACGGCGCTCAAGCTCGCGCCCATGCCCTCGATCGTCCTGGCGGGCACCCGCCCCGGCCTGTCCGGCTCCAGCGCCTGGGCGCAGGGCGGCATCGCGGCCTCGGTCGGCGAGGGCGACAGCTGGCAATCCCACGCCCAGGACACAATGGTGGCGGGCGCGGGCCTGTGCGATCCCGCGGTGGTCAATCTGGTGGCGCAGGAGGCCCCTGCCCGCATCCAGGATCTGGTCGGCTTTGGCGCGCCGTTCGACCGCAACGCGGACGGCTCTTTGGCGGTGGGCCGCGAAGCCGCCCATTCCCTGCCCCGCATCGTGCATGTGAAGGGCGACGGCGCGGGCGCCGCCATTTCGGCGACGCTGGCGGCGCGCGCCAATGAAGCGGACTGCATCACCCTGTTGGAGGGCTTTCACGCCGTCGAACTGGCGATGGAAAATGGCCGCGTCACCGGCATCTTCGCCCGTTCCGGTCTTGGCCCTGACGCCCGCCTGATCCTGTTTCGCGCCCGCGCCGTGATCCTGGCCACGGGGGGACTGGGCGCGCTCTATGCGGTCACCACCAATCCGCTGGAAGCCCGCGGCGAAGGCTTGGGCATGGCGGCCCGCGCCGGCGCGGTGATCGCCGATCCGGAGTTTGTGCAATTTCATCCCACCGCCATCGCCATCGGCCGCGATCCTGCGCCATTGGCGACCGAAGCGTTGCGCGGTGAAGGCGCCGTGCTGGTCAATGGGCTTGGGGTGCGCTTCATGACCGCCATCCACAAGGATGCCGAACTGGCGCCGCGCGACATCGTCGCCCGCGCCATTCACCGCCAGATCGTGGCGGGCGAAAAAGTGTTCCTGGATTGCCGTGACGCGATCGGCGCGGAATTCCCGCATCACTTTCCCACCGTCTATGCCGCCTGCATGTCGGCAGGCATCGATCCGGTGCGCGATCTGATCCCGGTGGCGCCGGCCGCGCACTATCATATGGGCGGTATTGCCTCGGATGCGCAGGGCCGTTCCTCCCTGCCCGGTCTTTGGGTGGTGGGCGAATGCGCCTCCACCGGTCTTCACGGGGCCAATCGGCTCGCCTCCAATTCCCTGCTGGAAGGCCTGATTTTCGGGGCGCGCGTGGCCGACGACGTGCGCGGACAGCTGGCGGCCGGCGCGATGCGCGGCCTGCCGCCGGCACCGCAACGTTTTGCCTCGCCGGCTCCGCCCCATGTCCTGCGCGAGGCGATGAGCCGCGACGTGGCGCTGGAGCGCAATGCCGAAGGCTTGCGCGCCGCGCTGGGCGTGATCGGCCGGCTGCAAACCATCACCAATGAGCCGGCGCTGCTCAATATGGCGGCCGCCGCCAAGCTGGTGACGGCGGCGGCGCTCGTGCGCAAGGAGTCGCGCGGCGGCCATTGGCGCAGCGATTATCCCGAGACCAAAGAGACGGGCGTGCGTACGTTCATGACCTTGGCGGAAGCGGAGCGGATTGCTTCCACCGTGGAACCCCACCAGCGCCGCGCCAGCAAATGAATCCAGCCCTGCCGTTCACGCGGCCGCCCTCGGCCCTGGCCGTTGAGCCGCAGGTGCGCGCCGCCCTGCAAGAGGATCTGGGCCGCGCCGGCGACATCACCAGCGATCTCACTATTCCTGCCGACAAGCAGGCCGTGGCGCGGCTGGTGGCGCGAAAGCCCGGGCGCATTGCCGGCCTGATCTGCGCCGAGGCCGCGTTCCGGCTGGTTGATCCATCGCTGCGATTTGACGTTTCGGCGCCGGATGGGTCAGACGTGGCGGCGGACGGACTGCTTGCGACGGTCTCAGGTCCGGCCCGCGGCATCCTGACCGCCGAACGCGTCGCGCTGAACTTCCTGGGGCCCTTGTCAGGCACCGCCACCCTGACCGCAGCGCTGGTCAAGGCGGTCGCGGGCACCCAGGCGCGCATCGTCTGCACCCGCAAGACGCTGCCCGGTCTGCGCAGCTTGCAGAAATATGCCGTGCGTTGCGGCGGCGGCTTCAATCACCGCTTCGGATTGGATGACGCCGCCATGATCAAGGACAACCACATCCAGGCGGCCGGCGGCATCGCGCCGGCGGTCGCGCGGTTGCGCGCGGGCCTCGGTCACATGGTGAAGATCGAAGTGGAAGTGGACCGGCTGGAACAGCTGGAAGAAGCGCTGGCGAACGGCGTCGACACCATCCTGCTCGACAATATGCCGCTGGACGACATGCGCCGTGCCGTGGCACTGGCCAAGGGCAAGGCGGTGCTGGAAGCATCGGGCAATGTCACGCTTGAAACGGTGCGCGCCATTGCCGAGACAGGCGTGGATTACATCAGCTCCGGGGCGCTGACACATAGCGCTCCCAATTTAGATGTCGGCCTGGATTTTTAACCCGGATCAGCTGTCCCGCGTCGGGCGCGGCATGCCGCGATAGAAGACATGGTTGCCGATCTGGGTGGTGCGATCCATGGTCTCGGCCCAATCCGGCGCCACCGACACGGCGTGATAATTCAGCGCACCGCCGGTGGAATTCTTCAGTGCCACCTGGCCGGTCAGGATCTGGGCCGCCAGCATCTCAGCCTGGTGCCATTCGCCGGGCTTCTTGGAGCGCCTCATGATGTCGGCATTGCAGGTGAAGGAGAACTGGCAACCGGGCTTGTCCTTGCCCTCATAGACCACGGCGCAAATGGAGTGGCCGTAGTTGCCGCGATTCATGCGGTGGAACACCACTTCGGCGACCGCCTTCTGGCCGCCGGCGCCTTCGCCGCGCGCTTCGTAATACAAGGCTTCCGAGAGGCATTTGTGCTCAGCCAGCAGCTGGTTCATTACCGTGTCGGTGACGGGCCGGGGCGCTTCGACGGCCAGCACCGCGGGCTTCACCGCGATTTTGTCCGTAGACGGATGATAGGTCAGCGAGGCGCCGATCGCGGCGCTGGCGGTGGCGAGAATGATCGCCATCGCAGCCACAAGCACGCGGTCGGAACGCGAAATCGCGTCGTTGGTTTTCTTGGACATTGGGGTACTCGTTTCGGCTATTAGGTGTCGCTTGGTCAATTTGGCTTGGTCAATTTCGCTTTTGCGTTTACTTCCGCACTCTCGGCTTCTGCTCGCATTTGCTACTTAATCAGGCTGTGTCGATTGAGCGTGTTCCTCTAGAGGTTCCGAATAGTTCCCAGCACCGGATGTGTCGGCTTATGCCCATCCCGGAAACGAATCGTCAATCAATTTTTTTCGTTTACGTGACAGGGAGTCACGCGCTTCCGAAAAAATCCAGGGAT
>Ga0207711_10004179_pt1 | contig 12362 bp, 12 predicted proteins | sample KBSS34metaG_FD_184401 | JGI IMG/M metagenome (GOLD analysis project Ga0207711, IMG submission 184401) | Switchgrass rhizosphere microbial communities from Kellogg Biological Station, Michigan, USA - KBS S3-4 metaG (SPAdes) (version 2) | ecosystem: Host-associated > Plants > Roots > Rhizosphere...
TTCCATGTTGGGTCCCCATCGGGTTGGCTATTGCTTGTCTCAATTTTGATGAGGAGGGCATCAACCCAACACCTATCCAGGTAGGTAGGTGCAAATTTGTATCCAAAATGCATAAGTTTTTCAGCGTACGGGACAGGCCCGGGCGAGGAGAGACGACCATGCACGCAGCGATTCGAGTTGGCAGCACCAGGGAATTCGACGATTCAGACATTCACGAAATGTACCGGCTACGCGCCCGGGTCTTTCACGGGCGGATGGGATGGGACATTCCGATCATCGCGGGGATGGAGGTGGACGGCTACGACGCCCTTGGGCCGCATTACATGCTGATCCAGGACGCAGGCATGAAAATTCGCGGTTGTTGGCGCCTGATGCCGACGGAAGGCCCGAACATGCTGAAAGATACGTTCCCGCAACTGCTGCACGGCAAGGCTGCGCCGGTCGGGCGGCACATCTGGGAACTGAGCCGCTTCGCGATCGAAACCGATCCAGAAAATGAACAGACGTTCGGCTTTGCCGACGTCACGATGCTGGCGATCCAGGAGCTCGTTACGTTTGCGGACCGCATGGGCATCACACGTTACGTAACCGTAACGACCACGCCGATCGAACGCCTGCTGCGCCGAACCGGTATCGAAATCGCGCGGCTTGGCCCGCCGTTGCAGATTGGCGTCGAACGGGCGGTGGCACTCGATATCGCGGTCAGCGAGCAGACGCGCAATGCGCTGTTCGGACCGATGGCCGCCGCAGCCTGACCGGGAGACGAGAGCCGCGCAAGGCGGCTTCCCTGGAGCCTTGTTTCGGCGCGAAACCGGCCCGGCAGGCCGGTTGGCCCATAGCCGCGCCTACTTGCTGCGACGGAATGTGATGTGCGAGATCTTCCGTACCAGCAAGGCCGCAGCGAGCGCCGCGCAGCCGGTCAGCAGAACGCCGATATGAATCGACTGCACCAGCACATGCCGCGCCGCATCGACCAGCGCGGGGCCTTCGAGCCCCGCGCGCTTCAATTGCACCAAAAGCGCGTCGCGCGAGCTCTCATCGACGAGAATGCGTGGATCGGCAAGCTGTGTACGCCACTGCGCCGCCACCGTTTGGCCGAGCACCTGTAGCGAATCGTCCACACCTGACGCGTAGCGGCGATTCACGATCGTCGCGACCACGCTGGTGCCGAGCATGCCGCCCACCATGCGCGTCGACTGCAGCAACGCCGTCGTGATGCCCAGCCGCTCGCGCCCGGCAATCTCCTGGCCGAACACGTTCAGGTTGTTCAGGATGAAACCGAGCCCGATGCCGACCGCGGCCATCGACAATTCGAGGTAAAGATGCGGCGTAGCCGGCGACGCGAGCGCGATCCCCAGCGAAGCGGCCACCAGCAATGCGAAGCCGATCGACAGAATCGACGTAGGCCGCGACATATGAAGCACGATGCGCGTATTGATGAAGCTGCCGAGCGCAATGCAGGCAGCGATCGGCGTGGCCAGCAGGCCGGCCTGTTGCGGCGACAGGCCAAATCCGCCTTGCAACAGCAAGGGCGCGAAAAAGATCAGCGAAAACATCACGAAACCGGACAAAACGGACAGCGTGAACAGCGTGACGAGATGCGCATCCTTGAACAGGTCGAGCGGGATGATCGGATGCGTCGCACGGCGCTCGCAGACCAGCAGCAGCGCAGCACCGGCTACCACCAGCACGGCGAGCAGCAGATTGGCGCCATTCAGGCCGTCCTTCGGCACCGCCTCGATGAAAGTCTGCAGACCGCCCAGCACCAGCGCCACCAGCACCGCGCCGGCCCAGTCGATGCGCACGTCGCCGCCGCGCTCGCGCCGATAGTGCGGCAGATGCGCCCAGATAAAGTACAGCGCAAGCGCGCCGACCGGTAGATTGACCAGAAAAGTCGAGCGCCAGCCGAAATGCTGGCTAAGCCAGCCGCCGAGCGACGGCCCGGCCGCCGTACCGATGCCGTACGCGGCGGCCATCACCACCTGCCAGCGCACCCGCTGATGCGGATCGGGGAACAGATCGGGAATCGACGCGAACGCAGTGCCGACCATCATCCCGCCGCCCACGCCCTGCAGTGCCCGCGCGAATACCAGAAACGGCATGCTGGTCGCGAGGCCGCACAACAGCGAAGCGGCCGTGAACACCAGCACCGCGGCGATGACGAAGCGCTTACGGCCGAAGTAATCGCCGAGACGGCCGAACACCGGCACGGTCACGACGGACGCGAGCAGGTAGGCGCTCGCAATCCATGCGTAATATTCGAAGCCGCGTAGTTCGGAGACGATCGACGGCAAGGCGGTGCTGACCACGGTTTGATCGAGCGCGACAAGCATATTGACCAGACCGATGCCAAGCATGGCCAGCAACGCATCGCGGAAAAGCAGGGGACGGGAAGGATTCACTTCGAAAGGCACGCGCGAGGCACGCAAAAAACACAAGCTGATTGAAAGGCCGCGGCACACAGCACCGCGCATAAACAAGATTGACCGCCGATACGCGCGCTACGAACCGAACATCCGGTCACGCGCATTCTGCAGATGGGTTCGCATCGCCTGCTCCGCCGCTGCGGCATCGCCAAGCCGGATCGCATCGAGCACCGCACGATGCTCGGCCTGCACCAGCCGGCGACGCTCCACCGTTTTGACGAGCGACAGGTTGCGCGACAGGTCCATGCTGAACACGATCTGCTCTTCGATAAACGACATCATCGTGATGAAAAACTGATTCTTCGACGCCCGCGCAACCGCAAAATGAAAGATGAAATCGTCCTTCGCGCCGAGGCCTTGCGTCTCGATGACACGCTCCAGTTCCAGCCACGCCTGTTCGATCGCGACGATATCGTCGGTGTCGGCCATCTGTGCGGCAAGCGCCGCTGCACCAGCTTCGGTGACGATGCGAAAGTCGTAGCAGCGGCGGATATCGGACAAGGATTCGAGCGGTGCGAAGCGGCGCACATTCGGATCGGGCCGACGTGCGACCGTAGTGCCCGAGCCATGCCGCGTCACGATGATGCCGTCGGCCCGCAGACGCGCGAGCGCCTCGCGCACCGTCGGACGCGAGGTGTCGAAGCGCTCTGCCAGCGCATGTTCGGTGGGCAGCCGCTCGCCTTCCTTGTACTCGCCTTCGAGAATCTGATTGAGGATGTCGCCGTAGATCTTGTCCGGCAGCCCCGTCGATTTGCGCTCGTTCATCATGCCAGCAGCCGACTTGTCAGAGTAGGCTGCAATTGTAAGGCAACTGGCCCGCGACGAACCGGTAGCCGCGCATCGATGGTTTCGCCGCAGCCGCGCATGGCATGACTCGCAGGCGAGCCCGACGCATCCCGAACCGCGAAAAATTTGCTAAATGTTTGATTGACATCATGTCCGCGAGCGCGTGCATCCTCTACTTCTATTAAGCTTTCGGGTACGCATCACCGTCATCGCTGTCAAACATAGGCGTCACTATATGCGTTCCCTGATGCGGCACCAGGACGCCCTTACCCTTACCCCTGCCCCTTTCCGCGCGGAGCCATCATGTACACACGCATTCTCGTAGCAGTCGACGGTAGCGAAACTTCCCGTGGCGCTTTCAAGGCGGCGCTGCGGCTTGCCGAGACGTTCGGTGCGGCATTGCGCGCGTACTACGTGATCGAGAACACACCGATGTACTTCGAGGCACCCGGTTACGACCCGTCGATTCTGCAGAAACAGTTCGTTCAGCAAGGCAAGGACCTGACGGCCGAATTGATGCAGGCGATGCACGAGCGCAACGTGAGCGGCGAGGTGACCGTAGGCGAAGCGACGCCGGCCGACGACGTGCCCGAACTGCTGCTGAAGGCCGCCGCGGATTTCGAGGCCGATCTGATCGTGATGGGCACGCATGGGCGGCGTGGCATGCAGCGGCTGATTCTCGGCAGCGTGGCCGAGCGCTGTGTGCGTCAATCGACGCTGCCGGTGCTGCTGATTCCATCGGCGGCAAGCCGCGCAGCCGAAGCCAAAGACGCGAACAAGGACGCGCAAGCGTAACAACAAGGCTGCAGGCGCGTCACTTTGACGCGAAGTTGTGCGCACACCGAATGGGACAATGGAGCTATCGCGACCTTCCGTTGTCCCGCCGCCATGCTAAGTCCTGCCGCTTCAACGCCCATCGTCGTTCACCGCGCCCGCGGCAACACCGTCAGCGCGCCCCCCATCCGCCACAGCGCACGTTGTTCGACCTGCGCGATGCGTCACCTGTGCATGCCGCAAGGCTTGCGCGCTGAAGATCTGCCGAGACTCGAAGCACTGATCTGCACTGCGCGCACGGTAGCACGCGGCGAGACGCTCTATCGTGCCGGTGCACGCTTCGAATACCTGTACGCGGTACGCGCCGGCTCGCTGAAAACCACCATGGCGCACCGCGACGGTCGCGAACAGGTCACGGGTCTGCGGCTTGCCGGCGAAGCGCTCGGCCTCGACGGCATCAGCACCGATGCGCACACCTGCAGTGCAATAGCACTGGAAGACAGCTCCGTTTGCATCGTGCCGTACACGGCGCTGAAGCACATGTGTCGCGAAACCGATACGATGCAGGATCGTCTGCACCGGCTGATGGGCGAGCAGATCGTCCGCGAAGCCAGCCAGATGATGCTGCTGGGCTCGCTGAACGCGGACGAGCGCGTCGCAGCGTTCCTGCTCGACGTGTCCGAGCGCAACGCGCAGCGCGGTTATTCATCGGCGGAATTCAATCTCCGCATGACGCGCGAAGACATGGGCAGCTACCTCGGCATGACGCTCGAAACCGTCAGCAGAACGCTGTCGAAATTCCAGCGCCTGGGGCTGATCGGCACACGCGGCAAGTTGATCCGTATCGCCGATCTCGAGGGCTTGCGAAATCTTTGACGAGGCTGCGCAAATATACGATTGGGCTACAGCTCACGTCCCTTTGTTGACTTCACAGGGATGCCGTCACAGGTTACAGTCTTAGGTCTCCCGTTTCCCGCATGGAGACCCGGCCAAATGAACCGAGATCCCCGCCTGCAACACCCACTCGTGCAGCGTCTGAAAGACGCCCGTGAGATTACCGACGAACTCTTTACCGTCGTCAAAACCGAGTACCTGTATGAACGACCGATCCGAGAACGGCACCGGATCGTGTTTTATCTCGGTCATCTGGAAGCATTCGACCGCAATCTGTTTGACGAGCGCCTGGCCAGACTGCCGGCGTTCAGTGCGGAGCTCGACCAGTTGTTCGCCTTCGGTATCGACCCTGTCGATGGCGGCTTTCCCACCGATCAGCCTTCCGACTGGCCATCGCTCAGCGTAGTGCGCGATTACGCGCAGCGCGCGCGCGAACAGATCGACTATGCACTCGCCACGCTCGAATTCGGCAGCGACGGCATTCGCACCGGCTCGGCCGAACAACTGTTGCAAGTGGCGATCGAGCACCGGCTGATGCACGCCGAAACGCTCGCGTACATGCTGCACCAGCTGCCGCTCGAGCAAAAAGCCGCACCGGCCGGTACGACGGCATACGCAACACGCTCCGGCGAGTTCGACACGCATGCCGGCACGGTTACGCAAGCAACGATGGTGCAGATTCCCGCGGGGCGCGTCGTGCTAGGCATGAAACGGGAAGACGGCCAGTTCGGCTGGGACAACGAGTTCGGCGCGCAGCAGGTCGACGTGGACGCGTTCGAGATGGATCGCCATATGGTGACAAATGCCGCGTTTCTGCGGTTCATCGAAGCAGGCGGCTACCGCAATCGCGCGTACTGGAACGACAAGGACTGGGCGTGGAAAGAAGCGGAACACGTCGCACATCCGGTTGGCTGGACGCAGCGCGACGGTGCGTGGACGCTGCGCACGATGTTCGAAGAAGTGCCGTTACCGCCCGATTGGCCGGTGTACGTGAGCCACGCGGAAGCGAGCGCTTACGCGAAATGGGCCGGCAAATCGCTGCCCACTGAAGCGCAATGGCAACGTGCGGCACACGGCGTGTCGCAAGACGATACGCTGCCGGGCAACTTCGATTTCCGCAGCTGGGACCCTACGCCCGTGCACGCGCATCCGGGCAATATCAGCGCGTTCGGTGTCGAAGGGCTGTTCGGCAACGGCTGGGAATGGACCGCTTCGCTATTCGAGGCGCTGCCCGGGTTCGAACCGTTTCCGTTCTATCTCGGCTACTCGGCGAACTTCTTCGATGGGCAGCACTACGTGATGAAGGGCGGCTCGCCACGCACCGCGCGGTGCATGTTGCGGCCCACTTTCCGTAACTGGTTCCAGCCGAGGTATCAGCATGTGTACGCCGGATTTCGGTGCGTGCGCAACTGAGCTGCGAGCAATCGCCGGACATCGGGCACGCTTCCGGCGAAACGAAAACCGTGCGGATTGCTGTCTGCATGCGAGTTCACCGATTAGCCGCAACCAGCCGGCGACTGCTCCTGCCGCGGTGCTCTGCCACAACTGCCGGCGCGCCATGCAACACCGCGAGCCAGCCATGCTCACACCACCGCAGATCCGTCATGCGCCTGGTCTCGGCCGCCGGCACGTATTTCTCAACGAGCGTGCGTAGCTTTTCCCGCGGATATCCGTCCATATTCACGACGCCGCCGCCCAGCAGGATGGTGCACGGCGACACCATTGCGACGGCTATACCCACCGCTATCGCCTGATAGCGGACAAAGCGGTCGAGTTCGTGAGCCAGCGGTGCGTTCGATCCGGGCTGGCAGAAGATGCGATCGATAGCCACGCCGTACCGATCCGCAATGCGCTGCAGCGCGCGACCGGATGCATAGGCTTCGAGGCAATCGGGCGGCGCGTCTTCCGGCATGGTGCTGTCCCCAAAGAACGGCGTCCTGCCGATCTCAAGCGCCCAACCCGCGCCTCGAAACGGCTTGCCGTCATCCATGAACGCTGCGCCAATACCGGTACCGAAGAAAATGCCGAGCACGTGATCGGCGTGGCGTGCGGCACCGCTTAGCACCTCTCCTGTCAGCATCAACACCGCATCGCGCTCGAGCAACACGGTTGAGCCGGTCAGCTGGCCGAGCTCCGTGGCAAGCCGGCGTCCATTGAGGCTCATGACGTTGGCCGCATGCAGCACACGGTCCTCGTCCGTGTCGATAAAGCCCGGTACCGCCACGACGATGGTGCTGGGCCGCATGCCGGTATCGGTCGACACCTCGTCGATCATGTCTGCCAGCGCGCCGACGGGATCGCTATCCCTCAAGGCATCGGTCGAAAACAGCCTGCGGTAGCCGTCGGGCAATCCGGCACGCGAATAGCCGAACTTGATGTGCGTGCCGCCGATGTCGATCACCAGCACGGGGCTGTCTTCCGTCGGAGCAGCCGTCTTTTGTGCCGATTTCATACGCGGCTCCGCATCGGTTCCAGAAACTCGCGCAGCACGTGCTGAAACTCCGCGACGTATCGCTCGCGACTTTCCGTCTTCGATGTAATCAGCTGGAAGCTGGCATCGCGAATCAGATGGCAGAGTGTCTGCGCCGTTTCCACGGGGTGAACGAAATCCTGTCCGTTCGCGATAACCAGCGTGGGCAACTCGAGTTCGTTGACCGCGGAGCGCGAGACGCCAGGGCCTTGTGCCGGAATGCGGCCGAGCAGCTCAATGGTGGACAACGGATTGGGGCGCCTGAAAAAACCCTGCATGGACGCGGCATTGTCCGGAGATACGGTCTCGACCTCGCGCAGGAGCGTCGATGCGTTCAGGCGCTTCCCGGCCTGTTCCGGCCCGTGCCGCTCAAGCAGTTGCGCCACCTCGCGATAGATCTGCAGGTGTTGTGGAGCATTTTCGCAAACCCATGCGGGGCGCGCGAGAATCAGGCCCGACGCGCGGTCGGGATAGACGGTTGCCAGGCGCAGCGCAATCGCCGCGCCAAGCGAAATGCCACCTGCTACGGCCCGTCTGACCTGAAGCAGGTCCAGCAGATCGAGCGCGTCCTCAGCGAACTGCCGGATCGACAGCGCCGATGCGTCACCCAGTTCGGACAGACCATGCCCCCGGCATTCGAGCGTGATCCGTCGAATGCCCTCCATGTCCGGAAACACCTCGGCCGGCTGGTTGCGATCCGCTCCCAGTCCGTGTTGCCACAGAACCGGCGTGCCATGCCCCTCGTCCACATAGGCGAGGCGGCATCCATCCCGGGTCTGAAAGAAGCCGTGTGTCATGACGTCCGGTCCCCGATGATCGACGACAGATAAGCAGCAACACCGGGCGCGTCAGCTTCCTCGAAATTGTGGCCAACCAGCGGGCCGTCGTAACCAGCCGTCTTCATTCGCGCCACGAACGACGGCAGGTCGACCGCCCCCTTTCCGGCCGGCACAACTACGCCGTTCGCATCGATATCCTTGGCGTGCACGAGAAACAGGCTACCGCCGAGGAGGTCGGCCGCCTGCGCGACGATCTCGTGCTGCCACGCTTGCGCTTCGGGCGGCAGCAGATTCGCCGCATCGAGCACGATGCCAAGACGCGCCGAATTCACCTCATCGAGAATCTGACGGGCGAGCGCCGCGTTGGCGATCACGTTGCCCGGCTCCGGCTCGATACCGAGCACGAGGTTGAACTCGTGCGCGATGGACAGTGCGAAGTCCAGTTCTTCACGTAGCGCATGCCACGCCTCACGCGAGCTATTCTCCGGATGGGCCTGCCACATATTCGCGGCGTCGCGCGATCCCGTGCACAGCGTGACGAGCGAGACGTTCATATCGCGCGCGGCTCGCATCACGTTCGCGAACCCAACCCGATCGCGCCTGCGATGTTCCGCATTGGGATGCGCCATGTTGTAGGTGCCCGACAATGCGCAAATCGCGACGCCGGCCTCGTGAGCGCCCGTTGCAATGCTTGCGCCAATACCTGCCGGCAATTCAGCCGGAAGCGACGCGAGGCCCGCACACGACAGATTGAACTGGACAGCGGAAAAGCCGTCGGCCCGAATGCGCGCGAACAGTTCGCCGGGATACTTCGCCGCATACGTGCGGGCAAATACGGCAGGCGTCATCACACGGCTCCTTCGACTTCGGCGAGGCGCACAGGCTTGCCGGCGCGTACCGAGTGGGCGATTGCGACCATGGACCGGATCGAGGCGACACCGTCGTCGATGTCGGCACCGCGCATCGGCGACACGCCAAGTGCGGTATCGGCGAAACCCTCGACCTGACGGCGGTAGAAATGCCCATCCGCACCGAGCACACGGGTGGTCGTCGCATTGCTCTCGTGGAAGATGTCGACGTCGCTGCTCTTGTAGTACCAGGGGTTGTAGATCCTGGCCGCGACACTGCCATGCTGGCCATAAATCTGGAAGCCCTCGTGCCAGTCCATTCGAACCGCGACGGTCAGATCGAGATGGCCGAGTGTTCCCGTTTCGAATTCGACATCTACAAACCAGCAATACGCGCCGAACTTCTGGTTCAGCCGCGCGTTGACCGCGCGTATCGGGCCGCCGAGATACCGCGCGAGATCGACCAGATGGCTGCCGTGAGCGAGCATGTAGTAGCGTTGCCGGTCCGCCTTGGGGTCGCCGCCCGGGCGAAGCACGCGCGTGCCCTGCCGCGCAAGCGGTTGAATCGCGTCGGTGTTGGTGTATCGATGCGTCGAGTCGCAGTACCACGCCTTCAGGGCCAGCATGTCGCCCATTTCATCTGCTACGAACGCCTTCGCCGATTCGATGCCCGGATCGAACCGCAGCATGTGGCCGACCTGAAGCACCTTTCCGGACTGCCTGACTGCCGCCGCAAGTCGTTCCACCTCCTCCACCGAAACGCCGATCGGTTTCTCGCACAGCACATGTTTTCCAGCGGCCAGCGCAGTCAGCGCGGCGGGCACGTGAAAGGCATCGGAGGTGCCGATAATGACGGCTTCGATGTCAGGATCGGCGAGCATCTGGTCGTAGTCGAAGAACGTTTTCTGCGCGTCGTAGAACTGGCCGAAATGCTTCGCGAGTCCCTCGTCGACATCGCACACTGCATATAGCGCCGCATTGCGCGCTTTCTGCACAGACTCCAGATGCGCAAACTGGGAAATCGGTCCGCAACCCAGCACGCCGATCCGTAATTGCCGCTCGTCCTTGTTCACAAATCTCTCCATCGGTTTCAGATATTTCCGTACACGAAACCGCGGCGTCAGCTACGCTCGCCCCGGTTCTTCAGCTGATCGAGCAGCACGGCCGCGAGCAGAATCGCGCCGCGCACCAGGTACTGATAGAAGGCGTCGATATTCAGCAGGTTCATTGCGTTCTCGACAGTGCCCATGATCAGCACACCCACCACGACACCGGAGATCGACGCGCGCCCACCCAGCAGCGAAACGCCGCCCAATACGCATGCCGAAATGACGTTCAGCTCGAACCCCTCTCCGGCATTCGGCTGCCCCGACGTGATTCGCGACGCGAGGATGACGCCGGCGAGCGCGGTCACCGCGCCCTGCACAAGAAAAATAGTGACGCGCACACGCTCTACGCGGATACCGGCAAGCCGTGAGGCTTCAGGATTGCCACCGATCGCCAGCGTATTGCGGCCATAGACAGTGTTGTTCAACATCACGCCGAACACGATGAAACAGGCGAGCGCCACCCAGATCGGCATCGACACGCCGAACAGCGTGAGATTGCCGAAGGCGATGAAGCGCTCCGACGATATGCCCACCGCTTGCCCATGCGAGACGATGAAGGCCAGTCCCCGCACGATCTCCATGGTGGCCAGCGTGGTGATGAGAGGATTGATTCGCAGGTACGCAATGACGGCGCCATTGACGAAGCCGATGGCGCAGCCCGCACCCACCGCCACGGTCACCGCGATCACGGCGCTTCCTGTGGCGTTCAATACCATCGCGCACAGCACACCGGCGAACGCCACCGTAGAGCCGACCGACAGATCGAAATCACGGGCAGCGAGGCAGAACATCATCGTGCATGTGACCATGCCGATCTGCGAGACCGACAGTGCGAGCCCCAACATGTTGTCGATGGAAAAGAAATGCTCGACGCCAAACGACATCGCCACAAACATGACAACGAAGATCAGCACAAGACTGTATTCGGCAAGCGGTTGCCGGAAGCTGGCCGGCTCAGCCGGCCTACCTGCCGTCAGGCCGCCCGCGCCTGCCGCACCCGCATGGCTCATCTGCTCGTTGGTTTGCACATCTGTCTCCTGTTTGCTGGCGGATTTCGAAGGCGATGTCTCGCGCAATCCGTACAATTGAACTTCGCTGAAAGTTATGCTGCCGGGATGACCCCATGTGCGGCTGGATTCGCCCGGTCAGGCAGCGCCAGCGACAGCACAGCCTGCTCGCTGGCAGCTTCGCGTGACAGTTCGCCGGCAATGCACCCTTCGCGCATCACGATCACGCGGTCGGAAACGCCCAGCACTTCAGGCAGCTCCGAGGAGATCACCACAATCGCGCAGCCCCGCTCGGCGAGCTGGTAAATGACGTTGTAAATCTCGTGCCTCGCGCCGATATCGATGCCGCGGGTCGGCTCGTCGAGAATCACGACGCGTAGCTCCGGTTCGGCGAGCCAGCGCGCAAGAATGGCTTTCTGCTGATTTCCGCCGGACAGCAGCCTGATCTTCTGGCTGCGGCGAGGCGTCTTGATCTGCAATTGCCGGATGAACCCGTCGGCGATATGCGCTTCCTTTCTGCGGTTCAGAAAAACGCCGGCCCGCAAGGAATGGCGCCGGCAACTGATGTTGATGTTGTCGGCTACGCTCGCTGTCGCGACGATGCCTTCCTCCTTGCGGTCTTCAGGACAGAGCACGATTCCATGCCGTATCGCCGCGCGAGGACTATCGACACGCACGGTCGCGCCATCGAGACGGATACTTCCGCCCTGTTTCCTGCGCGAACCGTAGACGAGGTGCATCAGCTCGCTGCGCCCCGCCCCCACCAGACCGAAAAACCCAACGATCTCGCCGCCACGCACCTGAAAATTCGCGGGTTGCGTGAGAGGCTTCGCGACCAGTTGAGCCACCGAGAGACGCACGTCTCCCAGCTTGCGAGGCCGGAAGCGGTAAATATCCGCAATCTCCCGGCCCACCATTTCGCGCACCAGCGTCGCGCGCGGCAGATCCTTGAGATCGGCATGCGACGCAATCCGTTTGCCGTCACGAAACACCGTGCAGGCGTCGCAAAGCTCGTAGATTTCATCCATGCGGTGCGAGATGTAGATCAACGCGCAGCGTTCGCGTTTGAGCTGACGGACCAGCCTGAACAGCACTTCGGTTTCGGTGTGCGATAGCGAGCTGGTCGGTTCGTCGAGCGCGATGATCCGCGCATTGCGCATCAGCGCCTTGCAGATTTCGACCATCTGACGCTGGGCAATCGACAGCTTGCGAAGATTCATCGTGGGGTCCAGGTCGACACCCATGGCTTCCAGACGGGCACGGGCCAGC
>Ga0207711_10004180_pt1 | contig 12361 bp, 13 predicted proteins | sample KBSS34metaG_FD_184401 | JGI IMG/M metagenome (GOLD analysis project Ga0207711, IMG submission 184401) | Switchgrass rhizosphere microbial communities from Kellogg Biological Station, Michigan, USA - KBS S3-4 metaG (SPAdes) (version 2) | ecosystem: Host-associated > Plants > Roots > Rhizosphere...
AGAGCAGCTGCGCTTGGCCGTTGCCCGGATGGGCGAGGATGTCGCCGCTCTCGCCCAGCAGGTCGAGCATCTGGAGCACCAGCACCAGCATGAACAGCACGGCCAGGATGCGGGTCGTGAACAGGCGGGCGAGGTAGACGGTCAGCGTCCGCGACGGAAAGAACTCGAGCTGCACCACGTCAGGCATTCTCCGCTGCGTCCGGCCCCGGGTCGGGCAGCATGATCGGGCCGCGCCGATTGCGCCGCAGCAGCGACTTGAGCTTCTTGGTCACGACCTCGCTCGCCTTTTCCAGCCAGCCGATCGCCTGGCCGCCCGGCACGTAGGCCACGCGGTAGTACATCCACACGATCATCGCGGCGAACAGCAGGAACGGCCCCCACAGACCGATCACCGGCCCGATCTTGCCGAGCGAGGCGACGTCGGACGCGTACTGATTCACCTTGTGATAGGCGACGATCAGCACGATCGACACGAACAGGCCGAGCGAGGAGGTCGATCGCTTCGGCGGGATCGCCAGCGCCACCGCCAGCAGCGGCAGCAGCAGCATCATGACGACTTCGACCAGCCGGTAGTTGAAGTTCGCCTGGCTCGAGATGCGCTCGGCCTTGGGCAGAGCCTTGTCCCAGCCGATGTGCAGCAGTTCGGGCAGCAAGTATTCGCGCCGGTCCTCGTCGGTGCCCCGGTTGCGGAAGCGCTCGATCGCGGGAAGGTCGATCGGCAGGTCATGGCGCGAGAAGCTGAGCACGCGCGGCACCTGGCCGGGCACGTCCTGGATGATCTGGCCCTGGCGCAGGCGCAGCACGATCGTATCCGGCTGGTTGCGCAGCGCCAGGAACGTGCCCTCGCGCGCCGAGATCGAGAGCACCTGGCCCTTCTGGTCGGCCACGCGCGCGAAGATGCCGATCAGGCGGCGGCCGTCGTCTTCGCTCTGCTCGATGCGCAGCGCCACCCGGTCCTTGAGCGTGGTGAACTCGCCCACCTTGATCGCGGCCCCGAGCGCGCCGGAGCGCAGCTCGTAGTCGAGCTGCTCGTAGTAGTAGCGCGCCAGCGGCTGCAGGTAGCCGACGATGGCGAAGTTGAGGAAGGCGAGCGCGATCGCGATCATGTACGGCACGCGCAGCAGCCGGGTGTAGCTGAGGCCCACGGCGCGCATCACGTCGAGCTCGCTCGAAGTCGCCAGCTTGCGGAAAGCGAGCAGGATGCCCAGCATCAGCCCCAGCGGGATCGCGAGGCTGGCGTATTCCGGCATGAGGTTCGCCAGCATCTTGAAGACGACCCCGACCGGCCCCCCCGCGGTCGCCACGAAGTCGAACAGGCGCAGCATCTTGTCGAGCATGAGCAGCGATGCGGCGAGCAGGAACACGCCGAACATCGGCATGAGAGTCAGCCGCAGGATATATCGGTCGATGGCGGTGAAGAACTTCACAGGGTCGCAATCACGAGCGTGGGGGCCTTCGCCTTAACGGGATGCGAGCGCGGGCGGAAGGGCGGAATCGCGGCTGCCATCGCTCTCCAGCCTGTCGACCGCACTCGTCACCGCGACATCCATGGTCACGTTGCCGATCGTGCGCACGAGGTCGGGCAGCATCTCGACCGCCACCAGCAGCGCCAGCGGCTCGACCGGAACGCCCATGGCGATGGCGATCGGCCCGATCGAGGTGACGAAGCTGATCGCGCCCGGCAGCGACACCGCGCCCAGCGTCGTCGCGAACGCGGTGAACGCGCCGGTCGCGAGCACCAGCGGCGTCATCGCCACGCCCGTCAGGTGCCCGGCATAGATCGCGACCGCGACATTCATGCCCGGCCCGGTCGAGCGGAACAGCGCGACGGCGAGCGGCAGCGCGAACTCGGCGGTGTTCTCGCGCAGGCCCAGGCGCCGGCAGGAGACCAGCATCGCCGGCAGGCTGGCGAGCGAGGACTGCGTCGAGAATGCGACCGCCTGCGCCGGAAGCATGGCCCGGGCGAAGGCGAGCGGCGAGCGGCGGCCCACGAAAGTCGCCAGGCCGTAGCCGCCGATCATCACGACCATGCCGATGCTGGCGACGATGACGATGTAGTGCGCCAAGGCCGCGAACGCCGCCCCGCCGCTGCCGGCCGAAACGGCGAAGGCCAGCCCGAACACGCCGATCGGCGCAATGCCGAGCACCCAGCCGATCACGACCATCATCGCCCCCGCGAGCCCCTCGAACAGGGTGGCGAGTGCGACGCGGGGCGCCTCGGCCAGGCGAGTCGAAGCCAGGGCGAACAGCGAGAAGAAGATGATCACCGGCAGCATGCCGTTGTTGCTGGCGGCGGCAATGATGTTTGAGGGGATCAGCGAGGCGAGGAAGTCGGCGATGGTCGGCACCGGGCCGGGATCGGCGGACTGCGCGCCGATCGCGGCGGCGGCGTTCGCCGGCACCGGCCAGGCCTTGAGCAGCAGCGGCGTCAGCACCGCGCCCAGCATGGCGCTCAGCGCCAGCACGCCGAAGATGAGGCCCAGCGTGCGCCGCGCCATCGCGCCGGCCCGCGCGGCGGCCACGGTCTCGACAATACCGGTGAACAGCAGCCCGGCGACGAGCGGCAGGATCGTCATCGTCAATGCCTGGAGCCACAGCTTGCCCACCGGACCTGCAACCGCCAGCACCACGCGGCCCGGGTTAGTCCCTTGCAGCAGCCATCCCGCCAGGAGCCCGAGCGCGAGACCCAGGAACGTGAGGCCGGCGGGCACGCGGATTTCAGGCATGCGCGTCGCGCTACTCTCGGCCGTCATGTCGCTCCCGTCGCTGCGCGAACAGGTGACATAGGCACGCACTGGAGACATAGCAATTTCTTGGCAAAACCCCGATAGGCACGGCGGCGCTCTTTTTCGGCATTCTTCGGAGCATCCATGGGCAAGCAATTCTTCGGCACCGACGGCATCCGCGGCAAGACCAACGCGGGCGTGATGACCGCGGCGACCGCAATGAAGGTCGGCCAGGCCGCCGGCACCCGCTTCCTGCGCGGTGGCCACCGCCACCGCGTGGTCATCGGCAAGGACACGCGCCTGTCGGGCTACATGCTGGAGAACGCGATGGTGGCGGGCTTCACCAGCGTCGGCATGGACGTGGTGCTGCTCGGGCCGATGCCGACCCCGGCCGTCGCACTGCTGACGCAGGAGCTGCGCGCCGACGTGGGCGTGATGATCTCGGCCAGCCACAACCCGTACGAGGACAACGGCATCAAGCTGTTCGGCCCCGACGGCTTCAAGCTCTCGGACGAAGACGAGCTGGCGATCGAGGCGATGCTGGCGCAGGACATGCCGCTTGCCGCCTCCGGCGAGATCGGGCGCGCGCGGCGCATAGACGATGCACGCGGGCGCTACATCCATGCGGTCAAACAGTCGCTCGCCAAGGCGATCCGGCTCGATGGGCTCAAGATCGCGGTCGATTGCGCCAATGGCGCCGCCTACCAGGTCGCCCCTTCCGCGTTCTGGGAGCTGGGGGCCGAGATCGTCGCGCTGGGCGTCAATCCGAACGGCAAGAACATCAACCTCAACTGCGGCTCGACTCACGTCGGTGCCTTGCAGGAATCGGTCGTGGCGTCCGGCGCGGACATCGGCATCGCGCTCGATGGCGACGCCGACCGGCTGATCGTGGTGGACGAGAAGGGCCAGGTGGTCGACGGCGACCAGATCATGGCGCTGATCGGCAGCGAATGGGCCACCCAAGGCCGCCTTGCCGGCGGCGGCGTGGTGGCGACGGTCATGTCGAACCTGGGCCTCGAGCGCTTCCTCCAGGGTCGCGGGCTCGACCTGGTGCGCACCTCGGTGGGGGACCGCTACGTGCTCGAGGCGATGCGCAAGGGCGGCTACAACGTCGGCGGCGAGCAGTCGGGCCACATGATCCTGCTCGACCATGCGACCACCGGCGACGGCACCGTGGCCGCGCTGCAAGTGCTCGCCGCGCTGGTCCAGTCGGGCAAGCGGGCGAGCGAGCTGCTGCACTTATTCGATCCCGTGCCCCAGTTGCTGCGCAACGTGCGCTTCGCCGGTGGCAAGCCGCTGGAGGCCGGCAGCGTCAAGGCGGCGATCGCCGAAGCCGAGGCGTCGCTGGCCGGCAAAGGGCGCCTCGTCATCCGCCCCTCGGGCACTGAGCCGGTCATCCGCGTCATGGCTGAAGGCGACGATGCGGGCGAAGTGGAAGCGGCGGTCGCCGCGATCTGCGTCGCGGTCGAGCAGGCGGCGGCGTAAATGCTGGAGATGCGCCCCGACTGCGAACGCTGCGGCACCGACCTTCCGGCGGAAGCCTCCGGCGCCTTCATCTGCAGCTTCGAATGCACGTACTGCGCCGAGTGCGCCGAGGCGCTGGACGACTTGTGCCCCAACTGCGGCGGCGAACTCGTCGACCGCCCGACGCGCGCGAAGAAGCACCACGCCAAGAGCCCGCCCAGCGCGGAGCGGCGGTTTCAGGGGTAGACTGCGCGGAGCGGCCCGCTTTGCCCCGCCCGCCCCGCTGCGACTAGCTTCGCCTCTCGGCTCAGCAAGTCTCGCGCCCCTCCCGCAAGCGGGTGGGGAAGGGAGATTGCCTTCCCGCTTGCGGGAGGGCCGGGAGGCTTGGCGGCTTGCCGCCTAGCCGGACGGGGTGGGCGGAGCTTGCGGATGTGACCGGCCTCACTTAGCGCACGCGCCATGACCCCGCCCCGCATCCTCTCGATCGCCGGTTCCGACAGCTCCGGCGGGGCGGGCATCCAGGCGGACATCAAGACCATCACCATGCTCGGCGGGTTCGCGATGACGGCGATCACCGCGATCACGGCACAGAAGACGGTGGGGGTGAGCGCGGTGGAGGTGCTTTCGCCCACGATGGTGCGGGCGCAGATCGCGGCGTGCGTGGACGACATCGGCGTCGATGCGGTGAAGATCGGGATGCTGGGCTCGGCGCAGATCGCCCACGTCGTTGCCGAGGCGCTGGAAGACCTTGGCGTGCCGGTGGTGTTCGATCCGGTGATGATCGCCAGCAGCGGCTCGGTGCTGGCGGACGGGGCGACGATCGCGGCGTTCGAGCGGCTGATGCGGATCGCGACGCTGACGACGCCCAATGTGCCCGAACTGGCTGCTCTGGGCGGCGCGGAGGCGATGGCGCGGCGCGGCGTCGCCTATCTCGCCAAGGGCGGCGATGCGGTGGGCGACGTGGTCACCGACCGGCTCGTGCGTCCCGGCGCGGAGCCGGTCGCGTGGAGCGCGCCGCGCATCGTCACGCGCCACAACCATGGCACCGGCTGCACCTTGTCGAGCGCCATCGCGGTCCAGCTCGCGCGCGGCGCCGACCTCGCCTCCGCAGTGGAGTCGGCGCGCGAAGTGGTGCGGACGGCGTTGTCGGCCGCGCCCGGCTTCGGCGCCGGGCACGGACCGATGGGCCATCATGCCTTGCGTTGATCCTCCGGCTCGAAGCCGAGCGGCAGGTAGCGGCGCTTGCCGGTGAGGGGATCGAACCAGACCTCGATCGGCTCGCCGGTCTCGCTGTCGACCTCGCGCTCGCCGGTGCGCTGCCAGTTGGCGGACGCTTCGCCGGACGCGCCGCGATAGCGCCGCTCGACCAGCACGCTGGCAATGACCAGCGCGCCCACCCCGGCGAGCATCCAGCCGCCGTCGGCGAACACGCCCAGCGCGATTCCGCCGCCCGCCATCAGCCCGCCGACGACGAGCGCCGTGGTGCGCGCGCCGGGACTCACGGCCGGGCCAGCCGCACCGCCGTGCCGTAAGCGACGACCTCGTTCATCGTCTGGCCGATCGCGCCCGAATCGAAGCGCATCATGACCACCGCGTCGGCACCCATCAGCCGGGCGTTCACCACCAGCCGGTCGATCGCGTGGCGGCGCGTGTCCTCGACCAGCGAGGTGTACTCCTTGATCTCGTCGCCGATGATCGAGCGCAGCCCGGCGACGATGTTGCCGCCCAGGCCCCGGCTGCGCACGACGACGCCGAAGACCCGGCCGAGGCTCTCTTCGATGGTCTGGCCGACGATGTTCTCGGTGGTGGTGACGATCATATGTGTGCTTCCCGGCTGTTCCAGAGGCAGCCTAGACCCAAGTGAAGGGTGCGCGCCAGCTAGGGTTTGCGGGCGGGAAGCCGCGCCAGCACCGCGCGTCTGCTGGCGTCGCTCAGCCTGGGCCAGGCCGCGATCTCGTCCATCGTGCGGCGGCAGCCTTCGCACCAGCCGGTCGCGGCCGCGATGCGGCAGATGCCGGTGCAGGGAGAGGGGCAGGGGACTTGCGCCATCGCTCCGCCTCCAAGCAGCACCGCAACCGCACCGCAACCGCAATTATCTTGCGTTTGCCCGCAACGAAGCCTATGTGCCCGTCAGCAACCGGCGCGCGAGCTCTCAAGCCCGCCGCAATCCGCAGGCAGCGTGAGGTCCCGGCGAGACAGCCGACGACCGTCCCGGACGAGCGGTTGCCGTGTGAACCAGCTTCCTTCTCACGCAGGGTCGCATCGAACGAACCCTTGCGATGCGCGCGCATTTCGACGTGCGCCTTGCTGTACTCTGAAAGACTTTCATGTCCTATTTCAACGACCTTGGCCTGGCCGAGCCCATTCTTCGCGCGCTTGGCACCAAGGGCTATTCCGATCCCACGCCGATCCAGCGCCAGGCTATCCCTGCGCTGATGGAGGGCCGGGACCTGCTCGGCATCGCGCAGACCGGCACCGGCAAGACCGCCGCGTTCTCGCTGCCCTCGCTTCACCGCCTTGCCGCCGATCCCAAGCCGCGTCCGAACGCCGGCTGCCGCATGCTGGTGCTCAGCCCCACGCGTGAGCTGGCGGCGCAGATCGCCGAGAACATGCGCGGCTATGCCAAGTATCTCTCGCTCAACATCTCCTGCGTCTTCGGCGGCGTTCCCGTCGGCAAGCAGGCCCGTGCGCTGGAGCGCGGCACCGACGTACTGGTCGCGACGCCCGGCCGCCTGCTCGACCTGATCGACCAGCGCGCGCTGACGCTGCGCCATGTCGAGATCTTCGTGCTCGACGAGGCCGACCAGATGATGGACCTGGGCTTCATCCATGCCCTCAAGCGCGTCGCGGCGATGCTGCCCAAGGACCGCCAGAGCCTGTTCTTCTCGGCGACGATGCCCCAGGCGATCGCCGAGCTCGGCCGCCAGTTCATCAACAACCCGGTCAAGGTCGAAGTCGCACCGCAGTCGACCACGGCCGAGCGGGTCGAGCAGTTCGTCACCTTCCTGAACCAGGCCGAGAAGCAGGCGCTGCTGACCATCAGCCTGCGCGCCGGCCTCGCCAAGGACGAGAACGGCGCCAGCCAGATCGACCGCGCGCTGGTGTTCAGCCGCACCAAGCACGGCGCCGACCGCGTCGTGCGCCACCTGGTGACGGCGGGCGTGCCGGCGGCCGCGATCCACGGCAACAAGAGCCAGGCGCAGCGCACCGCGGCGCTCGGCGGCTTCCGCCAGGGCTCGGTCCGCGTACTGGTGGCGACCGACATCGCTGCGCGCGGCATCGACGTCTCGGGCGTCAGCCACGTCTACAACTTCGAGCTGCCCAACGTCGCCGAGCAGTACGTCCACCGCATCGGCCGCACCGCGCGTAATGGCGCCGACGGCATCGCGGTGAGCTACTGCGCCCCCGACGAGAAGGCGTACTTGCGCGACATCGAGAAGCTGACCCGCGTCAAGCTCATGCCGATGCCGCTGCCCGAGGACTTCCTGCGCGAGGCTGCGCGCTTGCCGGCGCCGTCGCGCAAGGCGGTCGAGGCCGAGCAGAACGTGCGTCCGCGTCATGGCGAGCGCCGCGATGGCGAGCAGCGCCGCGAGCGTCCGCGCCAGGATCGCCGTCCCGACGAGCGCCGCCGCGACGAGCAGCGTCCGCGTCCCGCCGGCGGCGAGCGCGTTGCCCGTGATGGGCAGCGGCCCGAGCGCGGTTTCGGCGATCGTCCGCAAGGCGATCGTCCGCAAGGCGATCGTCCGCAAGGCGAACGTCCTCAGGGCGAACGCGGTCCTCGCCGCGACGAGCGCAGCCAGGGTGGCGATCGCCGGTTCGGCGAGATGCCGCGCGGCGAACGTCCCCAGGGTGAGCGCTCGGGTGGCGAACGTTCCGGTGGCGAGCGCCGTCGCGACGATCGTCCGCATGGTGAGCGCGCCCAGTCGGACCGTAGCCAGGGCAACCGCGCGCGGTCCGATCGTCCGCAGGGCGAGCGTCCTCGGCACGACGGTCCCAAGCCCGAGCGCCGCGATGGCGAGGGTGCTGCTCATGGCGGCGGCCAGGGACAGAACCGCAATTTCCGTCCGCGTGGCGGCGGTAACCCGGTCGGTGCCCACAAGGACCGCGTTCGCCGCGCCGGCTGATCGGCGACCGATGCCGCGTCGTCCCGGGTAGAGCCCGGGACGACGTGCATCTGGAGGTTGTGCCCGGTCGGGCACGCAAGGCATAAGGCGCGCCATGTCCGCAGGGTTCACAGCTGCTCTTGTGTCCGCCGCCGCGATGAGCGCGATCGTCGGCTTGCGCTATCTGGCGACGAGCGGGCTGTTCGCCTGGCTTACGGGCCGGGTGAGGCCCGGGCTCTATGACGGGCTTGCGCCGCAGATCGCGCGCGAGGTGCGCTGGTCGCTGCTCTCCGCGGTGATCTATGGCGTTCCGGCGGGCATCGCCGCCTGGGCGTGGCGGTCGCATGGCGCGACGCGGATCTACGACGATGTGAACGCCTATCCGCTGTGGTGGCTGCCGGCCTCGCTGCTCGCCTACTTGTTCCTTCACGACACCTGGTTCTACTGGACCCATCGCTGGATGCACCGGCCGCGCGTGTTCGCGCTTGCCCATGCGGTGCACCACGCAAGCCGCCCGCCGACGGCCTGGGCGGCGATGAGCTTTCATCCGCTCGAGGCGGTCACCGGCGCGCTGGTGGTTCCGGCGCTGGTGTTCGTGATCCCGATCCACGTCGCCGTGCTGGGCGTGGTTCTGCTGGTGATGACGGTGATGGGCATAACCAACCACATGGGGTGGGAAATGTTCCCGAAACGCTTCATTCATTCACCATTGGGCAATTGGGTGATAACGGCGAGTCACCATCAGCGTCATCACGAGCTCTATCGATGCAATTACGGCCTCTACTTTCGTGTGTGGGATCGCCTCTGCAAGACCGATCGCGGGCTTTCGGCGCCCTGATCCTCGCGACCGGGATCCCGGCGCTGGTCGGCGCGGGGTTGCCGGGCACCGACGTGACCGCCAGCATCACCGGGTTGCGCTCGGCCAAGGGGCAGATCCTGGCCTGCATGACCGCGCGCCCCGATGCCTTTCCGGGCTGCACCAACGATCCCGCCGCGCGTCGCCTGGTGGTTCCGGCGACGACCGTCGCGCCGCTCAACTTCGGCCAGGTGCCGGAAGGCCGCTATGCCATCGCCCTCATCCACGACGAGAACGGCAACGGCCGGCTCGACAAGCGGCTGATGATCCCGCGCGAGGGCTTCGGCTTCTCGAAGGACGCGCCGGTGATGATGGGCCCGCCCCGGTTCGACAGCGCCGCGTTCCCGGTCGGCACGCAGACCGAGCACCTGACGATCCGGATGCGCTATCTACTCTGATCCTGCCCACTGCAAACTTGCAGGCGAGTGCCCGCCGCCGTAACCGAATCGGGTGGCGCGGCGGCAATCATCTTTAGTGGGCAGGGTGATCGACGCGGGCGATGGCGCGCCCATCGGCACGTTCTCGCCGTTCCGCTACCCGGTGTTCCGGGCGATCTGGATCGCAAATCTGTTTTCGAACCTTGGCGGCATGATCCAGTCGATCGCGGCCGCCTGGATGATGACCGGGCTGACGACGTCGCATCAGCTCGTTGCCTTGGTGCAGTCCTCGGCTGCCGTGCCGATCCTGCTGCTGGGCGTGTTCGCCGGCGCGATTGCCGACAATTACGACCGACGCAGGGTCATGCTGGTGTCTCAGCTGGGCATGCTGCTGGTCTCAGGCGTGCTTGCGGCGCTGACGTATGCCGGGTGGATGACACCGGGACTGTTGCTCGCCTTCACGTTGAGCGTGGGCTTGGGCACGGCGCTGAACTCGCCGGCTTGGCAAGCTTCGGTGCGCCAGCAAGTGGACCGAAGTCAGCTGTCGCAAGCGATCGCGCTCAATTCTATCTCGTTCAACATCGCCCGCAGCATCGGGCCGGCGCTGGGCGGTGTGCTCATCTCGATCTGGAACGTCTCGTTCGCCTTCGCGGTCAATGCGTTGAGCTACATCGGTCTGATCGGCGTACTCCTGTGGTGGAAACCGGAGCCGCGCCAGATCGATCGGCGTCCGATCCTGCCTGCGGTCGCGGTGGGCATCCGCTACTGCGCCCACTCGTCGCCGATCCGCCGCATACTGTTGCGCAGCTTGTCGCTGGGATTCAGCTTGTCGGCTTACCAAGCGCTGCTTCCCACACTGGTGAGCGGACAGCTTCACGGAAACGAGTTGCAGTTCGGGCTGATGCTCGGGCTGTTCGGTATCGGTTCGATCGTGGCCGCGCCGCTGATCGCGCCGGCACGCCGCAAACTGCAGCTGGAGGGGATACTGGCGCTCGGCTCGCTGATGTTCGTGTTCGTATTCTCGTTGCTCGCCGAAGTGCAGGTCGTCTGGTACGCGCTGCCAGCGGCGTTGCTGGGCGGCATGGGCTGGGTGCTGATCCTCACCAGCGTGAACACCGCGGTCCAGATGCGCTCGCCCGATGCCATCCTCGGGCGCTGCCTGTCGATCTACCAGGCGGTGACCTTCGGGGGCATGGCGCTCGGATCGTGGTGCTGGGGCGCTCTGGCGGACTGGCGCGGCTTGCCGACGACGCTGCACGCCGCCTCGGTCTTCCTCGTCGTCTCGTTCCTGCTGCTGCGCTTCCTGGCACCTCTGCCCAAGCCGGGTGAGGGTGTCGTCAAGACCTAGCTCCCGGCAAATCCGCCCCCGCAACGCGGGCAGGCCCTTCACCGATAATTTACCACGCTGCGCCACAAGCGATACCGAAGGGGTCGATGGGGTCGATGGGGTCGTTGATGGACGCTTTGCACAGCCAGGTTCCGGATCTTGGGGGCGGCGCTTCTTTCGAGGATGACGAGCCGGCTGATGGCCCCGGCGCGGTCGTGGCGGTTTCGGCCAAGGACGAGCGCCGCCTGCAAGTGCGCGCCTACAACTTCTGGGCGAGCCTGCTCGGCGACCGGCAGCTGCCCTCGATCGATGATCTCGAGACCAGCGGCCTGCCGGACTTCGCGCCCAAAGGCGTCCTGCTCGACTTCACCGCCGGGCCGGACAACCCGGTGATCGCCTTCCTCGGTGCCGACCTCGCGGAAGAGAGCGGTGCGCCAGGTCCGATCCGCAATCTCGCCGACGTGCCCGAAGGCACGCTGCTGTCGCGCATCACCACGCACTACATGCAGATCCTGGACAATCAGGCTCCCGTCGGGTTCGAGGACGAGTTCGTCGACCGCCACGGCGCCACGATGGTCTATCGCGGCATCCTGCTGCCCTTCTGCGGCAATGCCGATCGCATCGAATACGTCTGCGGCGTGATCAACTGGAAGCAGGTCGAGGCGGGCCGGCCATCCGCCCGCGCCGACAGCGCGCCGCTCCACGCCGCGCGGATCGAGCCGATGCCGATCACCGAATGGGCGGACGGTCCGCTCGACTTCGATCCTGGCCCGGACGATCCCGTTCTCTCGGGCAAATTGCCCGTCGAGGCGCTACGGGCGCTGCCGACGCGGTCGCTCGGAATGGTCTCGCACGAAGGCGTCGAGTTCGCGCTGCTACTGACACGGCGCCTGCCGAGCGGGGAGATCGTCGTGCTAGGCGAATTCGGTGAGGATCACCCCTTGGTCGAGCGCGCCGCCCGCCAGCTGCTCGCCTGAAGCCACACCGGCGGCATTGCCGCTTGCGTCGCTCCTTCGGACCGGCGAGGACGGCACCATGCCGCGTCGCTTCAGCCGTGGTTCAGGCCCGGAGGAGTTAGCCAACCGCCATGCGCACTCGCGGCATTCGCGCTTTCCTGGTGGCTGTTGCCGCGCTTTTGGCGCCGATGCCGGCCGTTGCCCAATCCGTCCTGCGTGACGCGGAGACCGAGGCGCTGTTTCGCGACATGTCGCGGCCACTGGTCGCCGCCGCCGGGCTCGATCCCAAGAACGTCGATGTCGTCCTCGTCAACGACCCGCAGGTCAACGCCTTCGTCGTGGGCGGCCAGGCGGTCTACCTCAACTCCGGCCTGATCAACGCGGCGGACAGCGCCAACCAGGTGCAGGGCGTGATCGCCCACGAGCTCGGCCACGTCGCCGGTGGCCACGCGGTGATCAACCCCGGCGCCAGCGCCGCGACCAACATCAGCCTGCTCTCGCTGCTCCTGGGCGCTGCTGCGGCGGCGGCGGGCGGCGGCGAAGCGGCCATGG
>Ga0207711_10004188_pt1 | contig 12355 bp, 7 predicted proteins | sample KBSS34metaG_FD_184401 | JGI IMG/M metagenome (GOLD analysis project Ga0207711, IMG submission 184401) | Switchgrass rhizosphere microbial communities from Kellogg Biological Station, Michigan, USA - KBS S3-4 metaG (SPAdes) (version 2) | ecosystem: Host-associated > Plants > Roots > Rhizosphere >...
GGCCCAGATCGCGGCGTCCGTCGGCGTCTTGGTCGGCAGGACGGTGACCAGGGTCCAGATGTTCAGCAGGATCGGCGCGGCGGCGGAAAGCACGAAACGGTTGCGGGCGTTCAGCACGCCCGAGAGGTGGGCGTAGATCGCCATGCACGGCAGGTAGGGCATGGTGATCATGGTCAGGATCACCGCGAGATGAAACTTCTCCGGATTGCTGACGAAACCCGGCGCGATCACCCGCATCAGCCAGGGCATGGTCAGCTCGGCGACAATCGTCAGCGCCAGGGTCGCCGCCGCCAGGGTGGCCATGGCGTCGGCCGCCAGCTCGTCGGCGACGTGCTCCCCGTCCTTTTCCAGCGAGCGCGAATAGGCCGGCACGAAGGCTGCGGCGAAGGCGCCTTCGGCGAAGATCCGGCGGAACAGGTTGGGGAAGGAGAAGGCGGTGTTGAAGGCGTCGGCCGCGAAGGTCGCGCTGGCGCCCATGTAGTAGCTGACCGCCAGGTCGCGGGCGAACCCCATGATCCGGCTGATCAGGGTGAAGGCCGAATAGACCATGGACGAGCGGATCAGCCCGCCGGCCTTCGCGGCCGGTTTGGTCGGGCGCGGCGCAGGCTTGGTCGCGGTCAGCGGCGTTTCGGTCACGAAGTCGTCCTGGTGGAAGCGAAGCGCCAGATCATTAGCGCGCGACGCTGGCCCGCGCGCGCTGCAAATTGGCGCGCCGCCCCTGCGCCTCGCCTTCGTCCACCACCGCCGCCTCGAGCGCCGTCTTCAGGCTGCTCTTGCGGCTCTTGTCGGTCAGCTTCCGGCCCTCCGGATCGACGACATAGAAGGCGTCGACCGCGCGTTCGCCGTAGCTCTCGATGTGCGCCGAGAGGATCGAGAGGTCGGCGTCGGAAATGGTGCGGGCGAGATCGGCCAGCAGGCCTGGACGGTCGCGGCCCGAGGCCTCGACCACGGTCGAGGTCTCCGAGGCGTCGTTGTCGAGCATGACGGTGGGGGTGATCGCGAAGGCCGCCGCCCGGCCCAGATCCGGCGTGCGCCGCGCCTCTCGGGCGCTGGGTTCGCCACGGGCCGCGGCCTCCAGCGCGCGGGCGAGCTTCTCCAGCGCCCTGGGCGTGTCGCCGCCGAACGGCTGGCCGGTGACGTCCTGGACATAGAAGACGTCGAGCGCCTGGCCGCGACGGGAGGTGAACACCCGCGCGCCCAGCACGTTGGCGCCGGCCGCAGTCACCGCGGTGGCCAGGTCGGCGAACAGCCGCGGCCGGTCGGCGGCGGCGACCACCAGTTCGGCGGCGTTGCGCTCGCTGAGGATCCGGCCCTCGGCGGCCGCCCCGCCGGCCTCGTCGGCGCGCTTGGCGAGCCGGGCGTGGGCCACCACCTCCTGCGCCGGGAAGGCGCTGAGATAGGCGTCCTCCATGGAGTCCGCCCAGGGCTCGGCGGAAGGATCGGCCTTGGCCACCTGGACGCGGGCGTCGTAGGCGGCGTTTTCGTAGTGGCGCTTGAGCGCGGCGGCGGCGTCCGACCCCCGGCCGCCGCGGAACACCGCCTCGGTGGCCATGTAGAGCTCGCGCATCAGCTGGCCCTTCCAGCCGTTCCACACCCCAGGGCCCACGGCGCGGATGTCGGCCACGGTCAGCACCAGCAGCAGGCGCAGTCGCTCGGGAGTCTGCACGATCTTGGCGAAGTCGGCGACGGTGCGCGGGTCGGAGATGTCGCGCTTCTGGGCGGTGTCGCTCATCACCAGGTGGTGCTCGACCAGCCAGGCGACCAGCTCGATCTTCGAGCGCTCCAGTCCCAGCCGCTCGCAGGCCTGGCGCGCGGCCCGGGCCCCCGCCTTCTCCTGGCCGCCGGCGCCGCCCTTGCCGGTGTCGTGCAGCAGCATGGCCAGGAAGAGAGCGTCGCGATCGTCGATCAGCGGCGTCACCTGCACGGCCAGGGGATGGTCGCTGGCCAATCGTCCGGCGGCGATGTCGGCGATCACGCCCACCGCCCGCAGGGTGTGCTCGTCCACCGTGTAGGAGTGGTACATGTTGAACTGCATCTGGGCGACGATGCGGCCCCACTCGGGGATGAAGCGGCCCAGGACGTCGGTCTCGTTCATCAGGCCGAGCGTCCGCTGTGGGTCCTTCCCGCGCGCCAGGATGTCGAGGAAGATCTTCGCGGCATGGCGGTCGCGCCGCACCGCCGAAGTGATCAGCGGCGCGGCGCGGGTGGCCAGGGTGAAGGCGTCCGGATGCAGGTCGAGATTGCGGCGGTCGGCGATGCGGAACAGCCGCAGGAGGTTGATCGGATCGCTTTCGAAGGTCGCCGCGCCGTCGACGTTGAGCCGGCCGCCGACCTCGTGGAAGCCGGGCTCGTCCAGCGGCTTGGCCTTCGGCGCCTTGCGGCCCGGCAACAGCCGCGAAATGCCCTTCGGCGCGCTCTTCACCTGCTCGGCCTCGAGCTTGGCGGCGAAGACCCGGGTCAGGGTGCCCACCTCCTTGGCCACCAGGAAGTAGCGCCGCATGAAGCGCTCCACCGCCGGGGCGTCGCCGCGGTCGCCATAGCCCATCCGCCGGGCGATCTCCGGCTGCAGGTCGAAGGTCAGCCTTTCCTCCGGCCGCCCGGTGGCGAAATGCAGATGGCTGCGGACCGCCCAGAGGAAGTCGAAGGCGCGGATGAAGGCGCGCACCTCGCGCCGCTCGAACATCTCGAGCTGCATCACCTTCTCGATCGGCTGGCCGGGATGCAGGTACTGGGCGATCCAGAACAGGGTGTTGAGGTCGCGAAGGCCGCCTTTGCCTTCCTTCACATTGGGCTCGACCATGTAGCGGCTGAAGCCGGCGCGGCCGTGGCGCTCGTCGCGCTCCTTGAGCTTGGCGGCGACGAACTCGGCGCCGGAACCGCGCACCACCTCGGTCTGAAAGCGCTGCATCAGCTCGTCCGCCAGCCCCTGGTCGCCGGTCAGTCGCCGGGCCTCCAGGATCGAGGTGCGGATGGTGAAGTCCTCACGCGAGAGCCGGATGCACTCCTCGACCGTGCGCGAGGCGTGGCCGACTTTGAAGCCCAGGTCCCACAGGGCGTAGAGCACGTACTCGATCACGCTCTCGGCGTGGGCGGTCTGCTTGTAGGGCCGCACGAACAGCAGATCGATGTCGGAGAAGGGCGCCAGCGTCCCGCGGCCGTAGCCGCCCACCGCCATCAACGCCAGCCGCTCGCCCTCGCTGGGGTTGCGGGCGCGGTAGATGTGCACGGTGACGAAGTCGTAGAGGGCGGTGATCACCTCGTCGGTGACGCCCGAGAGGAGGTTGGCGGTCTCGATCCCGCCGGCGCCGTTCTCCAGCCGCTCCTTGGCGATCATCCGCCCGCGGAACAGGGCCTGTTTCAGCACCTCCAGCGCCGCCTTGCGCTGTTCCTGCGCGCCGCGCAGGTTCTCCAGCGCCGCCGCCGTCAGCTGGCTTCGCAGCTTGACGCCGTCCACGACGTATTCCAGGCGGGTGGGGCGAAGGCGCGGCGGCATGCTGACGATATAAGCCTATTGTCGGACGAACGCAGGGCCTTGATGTCGTTGGCCGACACAAGGTCCTGCGAACCTTTCACGAGATCCGTTCGGAATGGGTGAAGACCTCGAACCCGTCGGCGCGGGCGACCGCCGCGAGGGTCAGGCCGCAGGCCTGGGCGGTGCGCACCGCCAGCGCCGTCGGCGCCGAGACCGCGACCACCAGCTGCGCGCCGATGGCGGCGGCCTTCTGCACCATCTCCACCGAGACCCGACTGGTCAGCACCAGGATCCCCTCCCCGGCGGCGCCCTGGCCGGACCTGGCCAAGGCGCCCGCCAGCTTGTCGAGCGCATTGTGCCGACCGACGTCTTCCCGCATGGCGACGAGGCCGCTGTCCGGCCGCCACCAGCCCGCCGCGTGGACCGCGCGGGTCGCCGCCCCCAGCGACTGCGCCGCCGCCAGGCCTTCCACCGCGGCGTGGACCTGGTCGGCCGTGACCCGCTGGCCCTCGCCCACCCGGCGCACCGGCGGCAGGGCCGCCTCGAGACTCTCGACGCCGCACAGGCCGCAACCGGTCGGCCCGGCCAGCCGGCGCCGGCGCGCGGCGTTGACGACGGCGCGGTCGGCCGCCAGCCAGACCCGCGCCTCGAAGCCGAGGTCGCTCTCGACCACCTCCAGGCCGGAGATCTGCGACAGGTCGTCGACCAGGCCTTCGGTCAGGCTGAAGCCGACGGCGAAGTCCTCCAGGTCGGCCGGCGTCGCCATCATCACGGCGGTGGTGGCGGCGTCGTGCACCAGGGCCACCGCCGCCTCTTCCGGCGCCAGCCGGCTGGCGGGGATGGCCTGGCCGCCCGCGTGGCGGATCACCTGCAGATGGCGGCAGGTCGCCGGGTCCGCAGGCGTCGGAATTGTCGTCTGGGCGTCGCCGTCGGGCATGATCTTCCCTTGCAGAGGGCGGCAGCATAACGTTCTAGAGTGGTCCTGGGCCCCCGGCGAACTTTCTGCGCCGCGCGCCGTCGGGCCGACAGTCACGCGTCGCGGGAGTTGCAGATGGGTCGGTCGGAAAAGAGCACGCCGCGTCCGGCCAGGAAACGCCCCTATCGCGGCCCCGTCGGCGGCTGGGGATCGCTGGAAGGCATCAGCAAGGTGGCCCTGGCGGAAGGCGTCTTGCCGGTCGGAGAGCTGCTGCGCCAGAACAAGCCCGACGGCTTCGCCTGCACCAGCTGCGCCTGGGCCAAGCCGGCGAAACCGCACACGGCGGAGTTCTGCGAGAACGGCGCCAAGGCCACGCTCTGGGACCTCACCCCGCGGCGCTGCACGCCGGCCTTCTTCGCCGAGCACACGGTCACCGAGCTGCTGGACTGGAGCGACTACGACCTGGAGCACGCCGGCCGGCTGACCGACCCGCTGCGCTACGACGCCCAGCTCGACCGCTACGTCCCCTGCAGCTGGGAGGAGGCGTTTACGGCGATCGGCGAGGTCCTGAAACAGCTCGATCCCAAGTCGGTGGTCTTCTACGCCTCGGGCCGGGCCTCGCTCGAGACCAGCTACATGTACGCCCTGCTGGCGCGGATGTACGGCAACCAGAACCTGCCCGACAGCTCGAACATGTGCCACGAGTCGAGCTCGGTCGGGCTGAAGCAGAGCCTCGGCGTGCCGGTCGGCACGGTCACCCTGGACGATTTCGGCCAGACCGACTGCATCCTGTTCTTCGGCCAGAATCCCGGCTCGAACAGCCCGCGCATGCTGCACGACCTGCAGGCCGCGGCGAAGCGCGACGTGCCGATCGTCACCTTCAATCCTCTGCGCGAGCGCGGGCTGGAGCGGTTCGTCAGCCCGCAGTCGGTGCAGATGGTGACCGGCGCGGCGACCCGGATCAGCTCGGAATACTATCAGGTGAAGACCGGCGGCGATCCGGCGGTGCTGGTCGGCCTCTGCAAATGGCTGATCGAGGCCGACGACGACGCCCGCGCCTCGGGCGATCCGGCCATCCTCGACCATGCCTTCATCGCCGAGCACACCAGCGGCTTCGAGGCCTTCGCCAGCTATTGCCGCGCCACGACCTGGGACGAGATCGAACGCCACGCCGGACTGCCGAAGGCCGACATCACCCACGCCGCCGCCACCTACGCCCAGAGCACCGCGGCCATCGGCGTCTACGGCATGGGCCTGACCCAGCACCGGCTCGGCGTGCAGAACGTCCGGCTGATCACCAACCTGCTGATGCTGAAGGGCAATATCGGCCGGCCCGGCGCCGGTGTCTGTCCGGTCCGCGGGCACTCCAACGTCCAGGGCCAGCGCACGGTCGGCGTCACCGAGAAGCCGGAGCTGGCGCCCCTCGACCTGTTGAAGCAGCTCTACGATTTCGAGCCGCCGCGGGAGAAGGGCCTGAACACCGTCGAAACCTGCGAGGGCGTGATGGCCGGGACGGTGACGGCCTTCATCGGCCTTGGCGGCAACTTCCTGCGCGCCATTCCCGACATCCCCCGCGTCGAGGCGGCCTGGCGCGACCAGGCGCTCACCGTCCAGATCGCCACCAAGCTCAACCGCAGCCACCTGATCAACGGCAAGACGGCCTATCTGCTGCCCTGCCTCAGCCGCATCGAGCGCGACGAGCAGGCCAGCGGGCCGCAGACCGTCTCGGTCGAGGACGCCACCAGCTACATCCACGCCTCCTTCGGCGACCGCAAGCCGGCGAGCGACAACCTGCGCTCCGAGCCGGCGATCGTCGCGGGAATCGCCCAGGCGACCTTGCCGCCCAATCCCCGCGTCGACTGGGCGGCCTGGACCGCCGACTACGCCAAGGTGCGCGACGCCATCGAGGCCACCTATCCGCAGTGGTTCGAGGGCTACAACGCCCGCGTGGCCGGCGGCTTCTATCGCGGCAACAAGGCCCGCGAGCGCGACTTCAGCGACGTCGCCGGCGGCAAGGCGAGTTTCGTGACGCCGACGGCGCTGTCCGCCACCGGTTTCGCCGAAACCCCCGGGATCTACCGGCTGATGACCCTGCGCTCGAACGACCAGTTCAACACCACCGTCTATGGCTACGACGACCGCCTGCGCGGCCTGAGCGGCTCGCGCGAGATCCTGCTGATCAACGAGGCGGAGATGGCGCGGCTCGGCCTTGTCGCCGGAGACGTGGTGGCGCTGGAGAGCGCGGCCACGGACAACGTGCCCCGCCGCAAGGACGGACTGACCGTCACCCCCTTCAACCTGCCGGACGGCTGCCTGGGCGCCTACTATCCGGAGTGCAACGTTCTGGCCCCGATGTCCCACTACGCCGAGGACAGCATGACGCCGGCGGTGAAGTCGTTGCCGGTGCGGATCGTCGTGGAGCCGCGGCGGGCGGCGGAGTAAACTCCCGGCCAAAGCACGGCGAGGCTCCCATGGGCGTCGAACTCAACCACACCATCGTGCACGCGGCCGACCGCGAGGCCTCGGCCCGGTTCATGACCGAGGTGTTCGGCCTGGCCGAACCGGAAAGCTTCGGGCCCTTCCTGGTGGTGCGCACCGCCAATGGGGTGAGCCTCGACTATATCGCCGACACCCCGCCGATCTCGCCGCAGCACTACGCCTTCCTGGTCTCGGACGCGGAGTTCGACGCCATCTTCGGGCGGGTGAAGGCGCGCGGCCTGACCTATTGGGCCGACCCCTTCAAGCAGCAGCCCGGCCAGGTCAACACCCACGACGGCGGCCGCGGCGTCTATTTCGACGACCCGTCGGGGCACTTCCTGGAGATCATCACCCGGCCGTATGGGGTCTCCCGCCCTTAATGGGGGGAAAGAGTCAGAGCAGCCCCTTCAGCCGGTACAGCGCGTCCATCGCCTCGCGCGGGCTCATGCCGTCGAGGTCGAGGGTCTTCAGCGCCTCCTCCACCGGGCTGGGTCCGAAGGTCTCGGCCTGCGCGACCGCGGCGGCGGCGAACAGCGGCAGGTCTTCCAGGTGCGCCGGGGCGCCGGCCTCGCGCTCGAGGCGCTCCAGCACCGACTTGGCGCGGGCCACCACCGCCGGCGGCACGCCGGCCAGCTTGGCGACCTGCACCCCATAGGAGCGGTCGGCGGGACCGGGGCCGGCCTCGTGCAGGAAGATCAGGTCGCCGTTCCACTCCTTGGCCCGCAGGCTGAGGTTGGCGCAGAAAGCCAGCCGGCCCTCCAGCACCGCCAGCTCGTGGTAGTGGGTGGCGAACAGGGCGCGGCAGCGGTTGGTCTCGTGCAGCGCCTCGGCGCAGGCCCAGGCGATCGCCAAGCCGTCGTAGGTGGCGGTGCCGCGGCCGATCTCGTCAAGGATCACCAGCGAGCGCGGCGTGGCCTGGGTGAGGATGGCGGCGGTCTCGACCATCTCCAGCATGAAGGTCGAGCGGCCGCGGGCCAGGTCGTCGCCGGCGCCCACCCGGCTGAACAGCCGGTCGACGACGCCGAGCCGCAGGCTCCTGGCCGGCACGAAACAGCCGGCCTGGGCCAGCACCGCCAGCAGCGCGTTCTGGCGCAGGAAGGTCGACTTGCCGGCCATGTTCGGGCCGGTGACGATGGCCAGCCGCGCGCCGCTCGCGCCCGCCCCGTCGAGCCGGCAGTCGTTGGGGGTGAAGGCCTCGCCGGCGCGGCGGACCGCGGCCTCGACCACCGGGTGGCGCGCCTGCTCGGCCTCGAAGGCGGTGGAGCGGTCGACCAGCGGGCGCACCGCGCCCACGTCGTCGGCCCATTCGGCGAGGCCGGCGGCGACGTCGAGCCGGGCGGCCGCTTCGGCGGCGGCCTGGATGGCGACGGCGACCTCGACGGCGGCGGCGCGCCAGGCCTCGAAGGTCTCGACCTCGATCGCCAAGGCCCGCTCGCCGGCCTGGGCGATCTTGGCGTCCAGCTCGGCCAGCTCGACGGTGGTGAAGCGCACCTGGTTGGCCAGCGTCTGGCGGTGGATGAAGGCGCCGTTGAGCGGAGGATTCAGCAACGGCTCGGCCGCCTTGGCGGTGGCCTCGACGAAATAGCCGAGCACGGCGTTGTGGCGGATCTTCAGGGCGGCGCCGCTCTCCTGGACGAGGCGGGCCTCCAGCTGGGCGATCACCCGACGGCTGTCGTCGCGCAGGGCGCGGGCCTGGTCGAGTTCCGGCCGCACGCCGTCGGCGACGAAGCCGCCGTCGCGAGTCAGGGCCGGAAGCTCGGACCCCAGGCCGCGGGCCACCAGGTCGCGGAAGGCCAGCAGCTCGGGATGCTGGTCGAGATGCAAGGCGCCAAGAGCCCCTGCAATCTCCGCCGGCGGCTCGACCAGCGGATCCGGGGTCGAGGCGAACAGGCCAAGAACGCCGTCGGCGGCGACCAGGCCGTCGCGCAGCGTGCCCAGGTCGCGCGGTCCGCCGCGGCCGAGCGCCAGGCGCGACAGGGCGCGGGCCATGTCGCCCAGGCCCTTCAGCTGCTCGCGCAGCCGCTGGCGCTGGGCCCGGTGGCCGCAGAACCAGGCCACCGCGTCGAGCCGGGCGTCGATCGCCGCGGGGTCGAGCAGCGGCCGCGCCAGGCGTGCGGCCAGCAGGCGCGCCCCCGGGGCGGTGACGGTGCGGTCGATGGCGGCGAGCAGCGAGCCGTCGCGCCCGCCGGACGTCGACTTCTCGATCTCCAGGCTGGTGCGGGTCGCCGGATCGATGGCCATCACGTCGGCCTCGCCGGCCCGCCGCGGCGCCGACAGCGCCGGAAGCCGACCGGCCTGGGTGGTCTCCAGATGGGCGGCGATCAGGCCGAGTGCGGCGATCTCCGCGCCGCTCAGGACGCCAAAGCCGTCGAGCGTGTCGACCCCGTAGAGCCGTTTCAGCCGGGCTTCGGACGCGGCCGGCTCAGCCAGCGCCTGGGGCAGCGGTTGGACGAAGCCGCCGACGGATTTGAGGGCGGCGCCGATCGCCTCGTCGGCGAACAGCCGGTCGGGGACGAGCACCTCGGACGGCCCCAGCGCCGCCAGCGCCGAGGCCAGGCCGCCGACGCTGGTCGCCAGGCATTCGACCTCGCCGGTGGACAGCTCGACGCTAGCCACCGCCGCGGCGCCGGCGCGCACGGCGATAGCGGCCAGCCGGTTGGCGCCGCGGGCGTCGAGCAGGCCGTCTTCCGTCAGGGTGCCGGGCGTCACCACGCGGACGACGTCACGCCGCACCACCGACTTGGAGCCGCGCTTCCTGGCTTCCGCCGGATCCTCCATCTGCTCGCAGACGGCGACCTTGAAGCCAGCGCGGATCAGCTTGGCGAGATAGGCCTCCATGGCGTGGGCCGGCACCCCGGCCATCGGGATCGGCTCGCCGCCGTGCTGGCCGCGGGCGGTCAGGGTAATGCCGAGCGCCGCGGCCGCCCTCTGGGCGTCCTCGAAGAACAGCTCGTAGAAGTCGCCCATGCGGAAGAAGACCAGGGCGTCCGGCTGGCGGGCCTTGGCCTCGAAGAACTGCGCCATGACCGGCGAAGCGCCAGCGGCGGCGGTGACGCCGGGAGATTGGGCGTCGGCGGGGATCGAGGGCGCGTTCATGGAAGATGTGAAGCTATCGTTAAGGACGACTCGCGTCAGCCCCTTGAACAAGCCCTGCCGGGCGCCAAGCTGTGGGTAGATGTCGCAATCGCCTGGAGCCTCGCTCTCCTACGTCATCCTGCCGGCCGGCCCCGCCGACGCGGAAGCCTTGGCCCAGGTGCATGTCGCCGCCTGGCGCGAGACCTATCAGGGGCTGCTGCCGGACGCCTTCCTGGCGCGGATGTCGGAGGTCAGCCATACGCGCCGTTTCCGACACGAACTGACCCGCCCTCGCCCGCACGAGGTGATTCTGGCGGCGGCGAACGCCCACGGCCTGTTCGGCTATGTCGCCGGCGGCCCGTCGCGCTCCCACGCCGAGGGCGAGGCGGAGATCGCCACCCTCTACCTGCTGCGCGCCGCCCAGGGCCACGGCGTCGGCCGGCGACTGTTGACCGACGCGGCTCGGGTGCTGGCGGCCGAGGGCGCGCGCACGCTGATGATCTCGGTGCTGGCGGGCAACGCCCACGCCCGCGGCTTCTATGAGCACCTCGGCGGCCGCCCCGACCCGCCCCGCCACGAGCCCGGCCCGGGCGGGGCGCCGGTCTCCGAAGTCACCTACCGCTGGCCGGACATCGGCGTGCTGTCAAAATGATCCTTCTCCCGCAAGGGGAGAAGGGGAACCTCGCCGCCTACTTGTCGGTCTGTGGCGGCTTCACCGCCGCCACCTTGGCGGTCGGCTTCGACATCTTCGGCGTCGCCGCGACCGAGCCATAGCGCAGCACGTCCTCGCCGCGGGCCAGCTGGAAGTCCTTCTTCACGTCGAAGTTTTCCGGCGGCTCCTCCGCCGGCGCGTGGGCCCCGGCGCGCACCTTGCCTTCGTCGGCGTTCAGCGCGTTGCGGAACGAAGCCTCAGAGAACTGGTAGGCCTTGTTGGCGATGCTCTGCGCCTCGTCGCGGGTCGAGGCGACTTCCAGGTCCGGGGTGATGCCGGTCTTCTGGATCGACCGGCCGGAGGGGGTGAAGTAGCGCGCCGTGGTCAGCTTCAGCGCCCCGTCGAGGCCGCCGCGCAGCGGGATCACCGTCTGCACCGAGCCCTTGCCGAAGCTGGTCAGGCCGACGACCTGGGCCCGCTTGCGGTCCTGCAGGGCCCCGGAGACGATCTCCGCCGCCGAGGCGGTGCCGGAGTTGATCAGCACCACCATCGGCATGCCATTGGTGATATCGCCCGGCCGGGCGTTGTAGCGCTCGACGTCGCGCGGATCGCGGCCGCGCTGGCTGACGATCTCGCCGCCTTCCAGGAACAGGTCGGAGATGCCGACCGCCTGGTCGAGCAGGCCGCCTGGATTGTTGCGCAGGTCGAGGATCAGCCCCTTCATGCCGGGGTTCTTCACCTTCAGCTGGGTGAAGGCGGCCTGGGCCTCGTCGGTGGTCTTCTCGTTGAAGGCGGAGACCCGCAAGACGCCGTAGTCGCCGTCCATCTTGGCGGTGGCCGACTTTGGCTTGATGACTTCGCGGACCAGCTTGACGTCGAAGGGATCGGCCTTCTCGCGGGCGATGGTCAGGGTCACCGTCTCGCCGGGCTTGCCGCGCATCTGCTTGACCGCGTCGTTGACCGACAGGCCGAGAACGCTCTCGCCGTTGACCGCGGTGATGTAGTCGCCGGCCTTCAGGCCCGCGGTGGCCGCCGGCGTGCCATCCATCGGCGAGATCACCTTGACCACCCCGTCCTCGCTGGTGACCTCGATGCCCAGTCCGCCGTACTCGCCGCGCGTCTGGTCGCGCATGTCGGAGAAGCTTTCGGGATCGAGGTAGCCGGAGTGCGGGTCGAGCGAGGTCAGCATGCCGTCGATCGCCGACTGGATCAGCTTGGTGTCGTCGACCTCGGTGACGTACTGGCGCTCGACGGTGTCGAGCACGTCGCCGAACAGGCCGAGCATGCGGTAGGTCTTGGCCCGCGGTTCGGCCGAGGCCAGCGCCTGCTGGCTGACGTAGGCCATCGAACCCGCGCCGAGGACAAAGGCCGAAACGCCGATCAGAAAGTACTTCTTCATAGCCCGAAGGCTCCCTCTGCGGTCGTCAGACCGCCGCTGACTTTCAAAGGCCTTGTAGACGCGCATGCCTGCGCCCGGCCGGCTATCTCGTCATCCAGCGTCCCGGGTCCACCGGTGCGCCGCCTTCCCTGACTTCCAGATAGAGTTCCGAAGACGATTGTCGAGCATCCGGCATCCATCCGACAGGCTGTCCCGGCGCGACGGATTGTCCGACGGCGACCGAAGCTTGGGCCAGCCCAGCCAGCACCAGATGGTATCCACCGGTCAATCTCAAGATCAAGATGACGCCCCAGCCCTTCACGGGGCCGGCATATTGCACCACCCCGGCCGACGGGCTGACCACTCGCGCGCCGCGCAGGGCCA
>Ga0207711_10004189_pt1 | contig 12354 bp, 6 predicted proteins | sample KBSS34metaG_FD_184401 | JGI IMG/M metagenome (GOLD analysis project Ga0207711, IMG submission 184401) | Switchgrass rhizosphere microbial communities from Kellogg Biological Station, Michigan, USA - KBS S3-4 metaG (SPAdes) (version 2) | ecosystem: Host-associated > Plants > Roots > Rhizosphere >...
ATCGGCGCCTCTGCTTGGGCGCAGCCGCCGGCGGGATTCACTCCGCCGACGTTCGATGGGCTCGACAAGGACAAGAACGGATCGTTGTCGAAGGCGGAGGTCGAGGCGTGGGTCAAGTCCCTGCCGGAAAACCCGAACGGGCCGCCGCGCAACGCCGACGACATCTTCGCGCGTTGGGACACCAACAAGGACGGCAAAGTCTCGAAGGAAGAGTTCGATGCCCGGCCGCGCGGCGGCGGGGGCGGTGGTGGCGGTGGTGGTCCTCCGGGTGGCGCTCCTCCGGGCGGCGGCGCACCCCGCTAAGCGCAACGAAGCTAAACGCGCGCGCGACGACGGCGTCGCGCGCGCTTTTCTTTGGGCCGCTTACTCGAGGCCCGACGAGCGCGCCTGCTCTCGGGCGAGCACCGCTTGGTCGCGATCGCCGTCGCCGTGCGCGACTGCGCCTAGCAGGCGGTCGTGATAGACGTTGTGGCTCGGCATCGGCACGCGCGCGAGATCCGCGGCCGATGCGATCAGGTTCGCGTCCTTGAGGCCGACGGTGATCGGCGAGCCGACTTGGTCGTAGCTCTCGTCGACCATTTTCTGTCCATAGATCTTGTACGCCGGGGCCGCGAACAGACCCTCGGTCATCACGTCCTGAAACACCTGCGGCTGGACGCCGTACTTGCGCACGAGCGCGAAGCCTTCCGCCATCGCGACCATCGCGCAGCCGAGCACTGCGTTGTTCGCGAGCTTGATCGCGGTCGCGGACTCGGGTTTGGTCCCCGCGACGAAGATCCTGCGGCCTATGACTTTGAGGAGCTCGGTGCAGCGTGCGACCGCCGCATCGGGGCCCGCGACGACGATCCCGAGCTGACCGGACGCCGCGAGGTCGGGCCGGCCGAGCACCGGCGCCGCAACGAGCGTCTGGCCCGCCGCGCGGTGCTTGCTCTCGAGCTCGCGCACGGTTGCGACGCCGTGTGTGCCCATCACGAGATGGATCGCGCCGGCGGCGAGCCCGCTCGACAGGCCGCCGGGACCGAGCGCGACCTGAGCGACGATCGCGTCCTCGACGAGCATCGTGACGACGATCTCGCTGGCGGCCGCGAGGTCGACAACGGATTTCGCGACGCGCGCCCCGGCTGCCTCGAAGGGCGCCGTCTGCGCGGCGACGACGTCGAATACGCAGAGCTCGTGCCCCGCGTCCAACAACCGGCGCGCCATGCCGCCGCCCATTCGACCGAGCCCGATGAAACCCACGCGCATTGCTGTCCCTCGCCCGTTAGCTGTCGCAGCAGAAAGTCGCAGCACTCTGAGGCCATTGTATGGAGGTGGCAAGCGGCGAAATCGCTGAGTCATACTGCGAGGACCATGGAGTTCGGAGCGCAATGAGCGCGGTGTCGCCGCGCGCCGGCAAGCCCGCGACGCCGGACATGCTGATCGACGTCGCGGAGCTCGAGCGCGAGTACTTCGCGCGCCGTCCGGATCCGTCCGTTGCCGCCGAGCGCGTGTCTTTCGGCACGAGCGGCCACCGAGGCACTTCGCTCGCGGGGTCGTTCAACGAGGCGCACATCCTCGCGGTGACGCAGGCGATCTGCGAGCACCGCCGCGCGCACGACATCGACGGGCCGCTCTATCTCGGCAAGGACACGCACGCGCTATCCGCGCCCGCGCAGAGCACTGCGCTCGAGGTGCTCGCGGCGAACGGCGTCGACACGATCATTCAGCGCGACGATGGCTTCACGCCGACGCCCGCGATCTCGCGCGCGATCCTCGCGTACAACCGCGGCCGCGGCGAGCATCTCGCGGACGGTATCGTCGTAACGCCGTCGCACAACCCGCCGCCCGACGGTGGCTTCAAGTACAACCCGCCGAACGGCGGCCCCGCCGACACGGACGTGACACGCACGGTGCAGGATCGGGCGAACGAGCTCTTGCGCGCCGGCAACGCCGGCGTGCGCCGACTCACGCTCGAGAGCGCGCTGCGCACGGGCCGGATCGTCGAGCAGGACCTGATCGGTCCGTACGTCGACGATCTCGCGAACGTCGTCGATCTGCCCGCGATTCGCGGGGCCGGGCTGAAGCTTGCCGTCGACCCGCTCGGCGGAGCGTCGGTCGGCTACTGGGCGCCGATCAACGAGCGCTATGGGCTCGACGTCGACGTCGTGAACCCGCGCGTGGATCCGACCTTCGGCTTCATGACCGTCGATCACGACGGCAAGATTCGGATGGATTGCTCGAGTCCCTACGCGATGGCGCGGCTCGTATCGCTGAAGGATCGGTATCGGCTCGCGTTCGCGAACGACCCGGACTCCGACCGGCACGGGATCGTGACGCCGTCGGTCGGGCTCATGAACCCGAACCATTACCTCGCGGTCGCGATCCGCTATCTGCTCACGCATCGGCCGCGCTGGCCGTCGCGTGCGGCCGTCGGCAAGACGCTCGTCTCGAGCAGCATGATCGATCGAGTCGTCAGCGACCTCGCGCGCACGCTTTACGAGGTGCCGGTCGGGTTCAAGTGGTTCGTTGCGGGCCTGTTCGACGGCTCGTGCTGTTTCGGCGGGGAGGAGAGCGCCGGCGCGAGCTTCCTGCGCCTGGACGGCTCGGTTTGGACGACAGACAAGGACGGCTTGATCATGGATCTGCTCGCGGCCGAGATCACGGCCGTCACGGGCCGCGACCCGGGCGAGCATTACCGCGAGCTCGCCGCGAAGTTCGGCGCGCCGACCTACACGCGGATCGACGCGGCGGCGACGCCCGAGCAGAAAGCGCGGCTCGCGAAGCTTTCACCGGCGTCGGTCGCGGCGGCAACGCTGGCCGGCGACCCGATCGAAGCGAAGCTCACGAGCGCGCCCGGCAATGGGGCCGCAATCGGCGGGCTCAAGGTGACGACCAAACGCGGCTGGTTTGCCGCGAGGCCGTCGGGTACCGAGAACATTTACAAGATCTACGCGGAGAGCTTCGACGGCGAAACGCATCTCGCGGCGATCGTGCGCGAGGCGCAGGCGATGGTCGATGTGGCGCTGCGCTAGACGAACGGTCGCGGGAAGCAAAGACGACGCCTCGCGCTAGCGAGCGACCGAGCTCGCGCCGCACCGGGCGGGCGCTCGTGCACCCCTGGTTGCTGAAATACGACACTGGGGCGCTGCATAGACGAAGGCCGATGCGCACAAAGTGCGGTTCTCGGCACGCGGCCGGTTCCGACAGCATATAAGGATGCCGCGGTCGAGATCCGTAAGCGGGTATGTCGGAAAATAGTACGTGTTGTATCGACGACGCTTCACTATTGACCAATCAGAAATGCTTGCGCTACTGTCGCGACCACGCGACGGACGATCTTAGGGGTAAGGATTGTCAGCATCGCTTCGCGAGTGAAGATCTTTGGGGTGGCACCTTCCAGTTTCTCGGGGATTTCCAGGGGGAAACCAAATGCTTTTGCGTAACGCCTACAGGCATCTGTGGGCCGTGCGGTCGCACGACCGCCGGTCTTCGACGCATCTTTCCATGGCGATCGCAGCCGCGCTCGCCGGCTCGACGCTCTTCTCGGGCGCAGCTTCGGCGCAGCAGCTCGAAGAGATCATCGTCACGGCGACGTTCCGCGCCACGAACGTTCAAGACACGCCGATCGCGATCACGGCCGTTAATGCCGAGATGCTCGAGAATCGCGGCCAAACGAACATCGTCGACGTCGCCCGGCAAACGCCGAACGTCACGATGACGCCGGCAGGCCAAGGCGCCGGCAGCGCGATGATCACGTATATCCGCGGTGTCGGCCAAACGGACTTCAACTACGCGCTCGAGCCCGGCGTCGGCATGTACGTCGACGAGGTCTACTATCCGAATCTCACGGGCTCGATGGTCGAGCTGCTCGACATCGACCGCGTCGAGATCTCGCGAGGACCGCAGGGCACGCTGGCCGGCCGCAACTCGATCGGCGGATCGGTCAAGATCTATTCCGTCGAGCCGAAGAGCAACAGCAACACCGGCAAAGCGGAGCTCACGCTCGGCGACTACAACTCGGTGCAGCTGAAGGGCTTCGCGGATCTCACGTTCCTCGAGGACAAGCTCAGCGCCCGCATCTCCGGCGTCTCGAGCAGCCGCGACGGCTACGTGACGCGCGTCGACTACAAGTGCACTCACCCGACGTGGCCGGGCCCAACGTTCGAGAACGGCCGGCTCGACACCTGCAAGCTCGGCACGCTCGGCGGCCAGAGCTTCACGGGTGGCCGGTTCGCGCTGCTATGGACGCCCTCGGACAAGTTCCGGGTCAAAGTGCTCGGCGACATGATCAACCAGGACAACGAGTCGGCCGCGCTCGTGCTCACTCGCGTGACGGACTCGCGTCACCTCCGGAGCCCGACGCCGGGTACGGGTCAGTTCAACCCGACCACAGGCGTCTATGAAGGTACATTCCTAGACACAGACGGCAATCTAGCCACGACGGCCGACCGCGTGTATTTGAACAGCCAGTTCGTGACGCACGGCAAGTACCGCGGCGACCCGATCGTGAACGACCCGTACATCACGTACGCGACGTTCCTCGATCCGATGCCGTCGCAGACCAACCGACCGTACTCGCCGACGACCACGGACCCCGGCATCCAGTTCACCGACAAGGGCCTCTCGGTGCAGATCGATTGGGACCTCACCGACAAGCTCGCGCTGAAATGGATCTCTGCAACCCGCGCTTATGAGGACACGTGGCATTACGACTCGGACGGCACGCCGTTCTTCAGCACAGGCGGTACGCAAGCCTTGCAGCACCGGCACCAGACGCACGAGCTCCGCTTCACGGGCTCTACCAAGAACGATCGGTTCGATTACACGATCGGCGCGTTCTACGCCGACCAGTACAAGGCCACGTTGACCGGGCAGATCGATCTGTACTATGCGCAGCTGAACTTCATCCACGGGCCGGATCCGACGCCGTCGGATTCGAAGGCGATCTTCGCGCATACCAACTGGCATCTCGGGAAGAAACTCGACCTGCAGCTCGGGTATCGCTACACCGAGGACACGAAGTTCTACGAGTGGCACCGCCACAATCCCGATGGCACGGAGATCGTCCCGTGCCTCGCGCCGCCGCCTCCGGGAGGCGCGAACAGCCTGCTCAATCCGCCGAACTGCGCGATCTACGGATTTAGCGGCCTGAGCAAGACGTTCAAGAGCAATCACGACGACTACCGCGTTGCGCTCGACTGGCACATCACGGACAACACGATGGTGTACGCGTCCTATGCGACCGGCTACAAGGGCGGCGGCCTGAACCCGAGGCCGTTCTTCGCGGTGCAGGTCGCGGAGTTCGGCGAAGAGGAGATCAAGACCGACGAGGTCGGCTTCAAGACGACGCTCGCGAACGGCAAGATCCGGCTGAACGGCGCGTACTTCCACAACGAGCAGACCGGCATCCAGCTGAACCAGGCCGCCTGCGAGACGCTCGTGCCGCAGGGGGGTCAGACGCCGTTCCCGGTCACGATCGGCGGTGTGACCTACAGCACGTTCATCGGCCCGCCGTGCGCGAAGCCCGCGAACATCGGCGATGCGAAGATGGACGGCTTCGAGCTCGAGATGCAGGTCGCCGCGACCCAGCGGCTCTCGTTCGACTTCTCCGCCGCCAACGTGGACTTCCAGTACACGCGGCTCGACCCGACTGTCGCGTTCAACGGGCCCGGCGGCGTGCCCGGTGGGCGCGGCCAGATGACGCTCGACATGAAGGCGCCGTACACGCCGGAGACCACGTGGAGCGCGGGCGTCCAGTACGCGTTCCCGATGAAGGCGGGCGGCTCGTTGACGCTGCGTCTCGACACGGCATTCCAGGACGAGGTTTACACGCAGGCGGTCAACTACGCGCAGGCGCAGCCGCTCAACGATCGCAAGACCGCGTGGATCGACAGCTACGAGCTCACGCATGCGCGCGCGAGCTGGCAGTCCCCGAGCCACGAGTGGCAGGTGGCGATCGACGTCCACAACCTCGGCGACAAGGTCTACTACCAGAACATCGTGGACGGCGTTTATACGACGATCGGCTACCAGACGGCCCAGATTGGAGCGCCGCGAATGTGGACGATGTCGTTCAGCAAGAGCTTCGGGCTCTGACAATGGGGGCGTGAACCGGCGGCTGTAGCATCGCGGTCAGGCAACCGCCGCAGGGAAAACTCGAGGCGTTGGCGACACGGTCGCCAACGCCTTTTCTTTTCGGGAACCCACTCCTTTCCGTTCGAGGGGCTTTTCGGCTGCGCCGAGCTTTTGCAAGCGGCCCCACCGAGACCTAAGCTGCTGGTCTCGCGAGCTGCCTTTCTCCCCAAACCAAGAACAAGGAGCAAGTCATGAACCGCGTCGAGAATCGTCTGGCCGCCATCCTGCACCGCGGCTGGTGGCTGTTGCTGCTGCGTGGACTCGTCGCGATCGCGTTCGGCGTGCTGACCTGGTTTCAACCGGGCATCTCCGCCGCAGCGCTGGTGCTGCTGTTCGGCGCGTACGCCTTCGCGGACGGCGTGCTCAGCGCCTGGACGGCGATCGCCGGGCGTGCGGACCATCAGTATTGGTGGCTGTTGTTGCTGCGCGGTCTGCTCGGAATCGGCGTCGGCATTCTCGCGTTCGTCGAGCCGGGTGTCGTGGTCCTCGCACTGCTCGTCTACATGGCGATCTGGGCGATCGCGACCGGCTTGATCGAGATCGTGACGGCCATCCGGCTGCGGAGCGAGATCGAGGGCGAGTGGCTGCTGATCTTTTCCGGGGTCGTGTCCGTGCTCTTCGGCGTCGTGCTGCTCGCGAGGCCCGGACAGAGCGTGCTCGCGCTCCTCTGGCTGATCGCAACGTTCGCCGTCGTATTCGGCGTAGTGCTGGTGATCCTCGCGTTCAAGGCCCGCGGCTTCGCGCGCCGGGTCGCGGCCGCCTGACAGGCACCAGAGCCGTAAACATTCCGACACATTGCGCAGCCACGCTCGCACTCGCGGGCGTGGCCGCGGCGGAATCTCCGGCGTCATCCGGGGTCTGATCGCCTCGGTCGCCGCGAAAGCGCCCATTGATAGACAGACGGCGTGCGCGGAACATCGATCCTTCACGCCGTCGTTTCGTGCCAAAGGGAAGAGGAGCAACGAGTATGGCGAAGCCGAAGAAGACCGCCTCGACCGCGAAGTCACCGCTCGCAAAGGCAGAGCTCGCACTGATCGACGCCTGGTGGACCGCCTGCAACTACTTGTCGGTCGCGATGATCTACCTACAGGACAACCCGTTGCTCGAGAAGCCGCTGAAGCCGGAGCACGTGAAGCAGCGCTTACTCGGTCACTGGGGCGCGAGCCCGGCCCTGTCGTTCGTCTGGGCGCACTTGAACCGCGTGATAAAGCGCGACGACCTCGACGTCATCTTCATCGCGGGCCCGGGTCACGGTGCGCCTGGCGTGATCGGGCCGACGTACCTCGACGGCACGTATGCGGAGATCTATCCGGACAAGAGTGAAGACGCCGAGGGCATGCGGAAGCTGTGCAAGCAGTTCTCCTTCCCCGGTCACATCGGCTCGCATGTGACGCCCGAGACGCCTGGCTCTATCCACGAAGGAGGCGAGCTCGGCTATAGCCTCTCGCACGCTTACGGAGCCGCGCTCGACAATCCCGAGCTAATCGTCGCGTGCGTGGTCGGCGACGGTGAGGCCGAGACCGGGCCGCTCGCGACGGCGTGGCACTCGAACAAATTCCTGAACCCCGCGCGCGACGGCGCAGTCCTCCCGATCCTGAATCTCAACGGTTACAAGATTGCCAATCCCACGATCCTCGCCCGGATCGATCACGACGAGCTCGAGGCGTTGTTCGTCGGCTACGGGTACAAGCCGTATTTCGTCGAGGGCTCCGACCCGAGCGTGATGCATCAGGAGATGGCAGCAACTCTCGACGCGGCCGTCGCGGAGATCCGCGGCATCTGGAAGGACGCGCGGCGAGAGAGCGCCGCGAAGGCGAAACGTCCGCGCTGGCCGATGATCGTGCTGCGCTCGCCGAAGGGCTGGACCGGCCCGCAGGAGATCCGCGGCAAGAAAGTGGAAGGCTACTGGCGCTCTCACCAAGTGCCGTTCTCCGACGTCCGTGGCAATCCGCGTAACTTGAAGCTGCTCGAGAGCTGGCTGCGCAGCTACGCGCCCGAGAAGCTGTTCGATGCAGGCGGCAAGCTGCGGCCGGAGCTCAAGGCGCTCTCGCCGGCCGGTTCGCGTCGTATCGGCTCGAATCCTCACGCCAACGGCGGCTTGCTCCGTAAAGATCTACGGATGCCCGACTTTCGCGACTACGCCGTCGCGGTCCGCGAGGCGGGCAAGGTGCTGCACGAGAACACCAAGCCGCTCGGCGAGTTCCTGCGCGACGTGATGCGCAACAACCTGACGACTTTCCGCGTGTTCGGCCCCGACGAAACGGCTTCGAACCGCCTACAAGCTATTTACGAGGTCAGCAAGAAGACGTGGATGGCCGAGATGCTGCCCGAGGATGCCGACGGCGGCGAGCTCGCGCGCGACGGTCGAGTGATGGAGATGCTGTCCGAGCACACGCTGCTCGGCTGGCTCGAGGGCTACCTCCTCACGGGCCGCCACGGCTTCTTCCACACCTACGAAGCGTTCGCGCACGTGATCGACTCGATGTTCAACCAGCACGCGAAGTGGCTCGACATCTGCAAGAACCACGTCCATTGGCGGGCATCAGTAGCCTCGGAAAACATCCTTCTGTCGTCGACGGTCTGGCGTCAGGACCACAACGGCTTCTCGCACCAAGATCCCGGCTTCATCGATCTCGTCACCAACAAGAGCCCGAGCGTCGTGCGCGCCTACTTCCCGCCCGACGCGAACACGTTGTTGGTAGTAGCCGACCGCTGCCTACGCTCGACGGACTGCGTCAACGTGATCGTCGCGGACAAGCAGAAGCATCTGCAATTCACGACGATCGAGCAGGCGATCGTGCATTGCGCCAAGGGGATCGGCATCTGGGCCGAGGCGAGCACGGACGAGGGAGTGGAGCCCGACGTCGTGCTCGCGTCTTGCGGCGACGTCGCGACGCAAGAAGCGCTGGCCGCGGCCGCGATTCTGCGCGAGCACTTGCCGGACCTCAAAGTCCGGTTCGTCAACGTCGTCGATCTCTTCAAGATGCAGCCGGCGACCGAGCATCCGCACGGCTCGACGGCGGCGGAATTCGACAGCCTGTTCACCGTCGACAAGCCGATCATCTTCAACTATCACGGCTATCCGTGGCTCATCCACAAGCTGTCATATCGATTCCGCAATCACGACAACCTGCACGTCCGCGGGTACAAGGAAAAGGGCAACATCAACACGCCGCTCGAGCTCGCGATACTCAACAACACGGATCGCTTCGATCTCGTGATCGACGTCATCGACCGCGTGCCGAGGCTGCAAACCACGGCGGCGCACCTGAAGGAGCGGATGAAGAACGCGATCCTCGAGAATCTCGCCTACGCGCGCTCGGAAGGCATCGACCGCGCCGAGGTGTCGAATTGGACCTGGCCGTATTGAGCCGCCTGCCGTGAGCCGCGCCACGTCCACGGCCGCGCCGACGGGCGAAACATCGGCAGAGCCGGTCCGCACAGGGCTGTCGACGGAGACGTTCAAACAGGCCGTCCTCGACAACCTGATGTACTTGCAGGCTCGCTATCCCGCGATCGCGACGACGCAGAACTGGTACATCGCGCTCGCGCACAGCGTTCGCGACCGGATGCTCGAGCGCTGGGTGAGCACCGTGAAGGCCTACGCGGCGCGCGACGTGAAGGTCGCATGCTACTTCTCGGCCGAGTTCCTGATCGGCCCGCAGCTCGGCAACAACCTGATGTGCCTCGGAATCGAGGACGCCGCGCGCACCGCTATCGCCGAGCTCGGCCAGGATCTCGACGTGTTGCTCGCGTACGAGAACGAGCCCGGCCTCGGCAACGGCGGTCTCGGGCGGCTCGCGGCGTGCTACCTCGACTCACTCGCGGCACTCGGTCTGCCCGCGCTGGGGTACGGGATTCGCTACGAGTTCGGCATCTTCGATCAGGAAATCCGCGATGGTTGGCAGGTGGAAGCCACGGACAAGTGGCTCGCGCAGGGCAATCCCTGGGAGATCGCGCGGCCCGAGGTCGGTTGGTATGTGAACTTCACCGGCCGCACGGAGCGCTTCACCGACGGTGAAGGCCGAGCTCGGGTTCGCTGGGTGCCCGGCGGCCGGGTGAAAGGCATCGCGTGCGACATCCCGGTCCCGGGCTATCGAATAAACAACTGCAACACGCTACGACTCTGGCGCAGCGAGGCCGTGGAGTCGTTCGATTTCGGTGATTTCAACGTCGGCGACTACTACGGCGCGGTGCGCGAGAAGATGATCTCGGAGACGCTGTCCAAGGTGCTATACCCGAACGACGAGGCGGCGGCGGGTAAACGACTGCGTCTCGCGCAACAGTATTTCTTCGTCTCGTGCTCACTCCAGGACATGCTCCGCCTGCTCGAAATGAAGGGCGCATCCGTCGAGCAGCTGCCGGACCTGTTCGCGGCACAGATGAACGACACGCATCCCGCGCTCGCGGTCGCCGAGCTCATGCGGCTGTTGGTCGACGAGCACCGCCTCGACTGGGACAAGGCCTGGGAGCTCACGCAGCGCACGTTGGCCTATACGAATCACACGCTGTTGCCGGAGGCGCTCGAAACCTGGGGACTGCCGCTGTTCGCGGAGTTGCTGCCGCGGCCGCTCGAGATCATCTACGAGATCAATCGCCGCTTTCTCGACGGCGTGCGCCGTGCTTACCCCGGCGACGAAGCCCGCGTCGCGCGCATGTCGTTGATCGAGGAGGGCGGCGAGAAGCGAGTCCGGATGGCGAACCTCGCGGTCGTCGGCAGCCACGAGGTCAACGGCGTCGCGGAGCTGCATTCGAAGCTGCTCGAGGAGACGGTGCTCCGCGACTTCGCCGAGTACTGGCCGGATCGATTCTTGAACGTGACCAATGGCGTGACGCCGCGCCGCTTCTTGCGGCTCGCCAATCCCGCGCTCGCAACCCTGCTCGACGAAACGGTGGGAGAGGCGTGGGTCACCGACCTCGCGCGCCTCGAGGCCCTCGAGTCGCACGCCGACGACCCGGCGTTTCGCGAACGTTGGCGAGCGGTGAAACAGCTCAACAAGGAGCGCCTCGCGAGGCACGTCCTCGAGCGCACCGGGATCTCCATCGACCCGTCCGCGCTGTTCGACATCCAGGTCAAGCGAATCCACGAGTACAAACGCCAGCACCTGAACGCGCTGCACGTGATCGCATCGTATAGGCGCCTGTTGCAGAACCCGCAGCGTGCGGTCGCCCCGCGCTGCTTCCTGTTCGCGGGCAAAGCCGCGCCCGGTTACACGATGGCCAAGCTGATCATCCGACTGATCAACGGCGTCGCCGAGACCGTGAACGCGGATCCCGTCGTCGCCGGCCGCATCAAGGTCGTGTTCTTGCCGAATTTCAGCGTGAAGAACGCGCAGCTCGTGTACCCGGCTGCCGACCTTTCCGAGCAGATTTCCACGGCAGGCAAGGAGGCGTCTGGAACGGGCAACATGAAGTTCATGATGAACGGCGCGGTCACGATCGGCACGCTCGACGGCGCGAACGTCGAGATCCGGGAGGAGGTCGGCGCCGACAACTTTTTTCTGTTCGGCTTGACGGCGGCCGACGTCGCGCGGATGCAGCGGCAAGGCTATCGCCCGGGCGAGTACCTCGAGCGTAATCCCGAGCTCCGCGCGGCGCTCGATCTGATCGCCGATGGACGCTTCTCGCGAGGGGATCGCGAGATGTTCCGGCCGCTCGTCGACAACCTCACGCGCTCCGACCCGTTCTTGGTACTCGCCGATTTCGAAGCTTACGTCGCCGCCCAGGAGCGGGCCGGTGCTGCTTGGCTCGATCGCGACGCGTGGTCGCGGATGTCGATCGCGAATGTCGCCTATTCTGGGAAGTTTTCCTCCGATCGATCGATCCGCGAGTACGCGAAGGGTATCTGGCACATCGACCCTGTGAGCGTCGGGCCTCGCTGAGCGCGCGACACCCAGGTCTTGCGCGTTGATTGCGCGGAATTACTGTCTACCGAGTCAGTTGCCGAGGAACGCAGCGGCTGGCGACGCGTGCCGCGAGCGAACCAGACAACCCGGTTCGGCTGAACACCAAAGAAATCTTGGGTTTTGTGAGATGTTGGCTGCGAACAACTGTTATCAATGGAAATGGCATTACAAGAACCTGGTTTCGCGCTGGCGCGTAATGCAGACTCCGCGAGGGGTTCGGCTTAGCGGGCTTGCTCGCTAGTTGAGAATAAGGGGGAGATGTTTCCACGAGACAACACTTTCTCCCGCGGGGGAGAATATGTCGTTGTCATTCGTTCAGACGTGCTCGCAGGTC
>Ga0207711_10004190_pt1 | contig 12351 bp, 10 predicted proteins | sample KBSS34metaG_FD_184401 | JGI IMG/M metagenome (GOLD analysis project Ga0207711, IMG submission 184401) | Switchgrass rhizosphere microbial communities from Kellogg Biological Station, Michigan, USA - KBS S3-4 metaG (SPAdes) (version 2) | ecosystem: Host-associated > Plants > Roots > Rhizosphere...
TCGCCTGGATGTCCTCGCGCGCCTCGTCGGAGTCAGTGTGCGGGTCGCCGTCGTCCGGCTGAAGCCGGACACTACGTACGCTGCTGTCTCTGTCGTCGTCGTACGTGGTGTCCGTCTTCAGCCGGACCAACTGCAGCGTCGATTCGAGGATGTCGAGCGCCCCTGTGAGGTGCGCGGCCGCGTCGAGGGTCTGCCCCAGCGATTCGGGCGTGGCGCGCACCCGTTCTTCCGATTTCAGACGCCCGTCGCCGCGATGTGCGAATGCGACCTCGTTGAAGAACGCCGACGCATGATTCCGGAGACGGGCGACCGCCTTGTCGATCTCCGCCCTGTCGTCCGGGTCTTCGATGGTCCTCGAGCCGGCGGCCTTCTGGACGTCGCGCGCGAGCTCCTCGAACCGGTAGTTGCTGACGCTGAAGCCGAAATGCTGCGTGGCGACGTCCTCGAGCTGATGCGCTTCGTCGATGATCGCGCGGCTGCAAGAGGGGATGACCTCGCCATAGGCGTTCTGACGAACGGACGCGTCCGCGCACAGCAGGTGGTGGTTGACGATGACGACGTCGGATTCGGCGGCGCGCTGGCGCATGCGGGTGACGAAACAGTCGTCGTAGCGCGGACATTCGGCGCCCAGGCAGGTGTCGGCGGTCGCCGACACCTCGTTCCAGAACGACAGATCCTCGGGCAGATCGCGCAGCTCCGCGCGATCGCCGGTTTCGGTCCGCGTGGACCACTCGCGGATGACCGGCAGAAACACATCGTGAACCGCCGGACCGGCGCCGTCGTGGAGCTGATCGAGCTTGTGCAGGCACACGTAGTTCGCGCGACCCTTCATACAAGTGGCGGTGAAGGGAATGCCGAGGGCGTCACGCAGCGCCGGGATGTCCTTGAAGTAGATCTGCTCCTGGAGGTTCTTCGTGCCGGTGGAGATGAGCACGCGCTCGCGGCTCAGGATGGCGGGCACCAGATACGCGAGCGTCTTGCCGGTGCCGGTCCCGGCCTCGGCGAGCAGGACGCCGCCGCGCGCGAAGACCTGCGCCACCGCAGCGGCCATTTCGATTTGCCCGGCGCGCGGCTCGAAGTCCGGCATCGTCCGGGCGAGCGGACCGCCGGTCGAAAAAATCTCTTCGACGCTTGCTACGATTCCGGGTACAGGGGGAACTTCCGACACAGGGTTTCCACTTCGGTCCGCACCAACGCGAGCGCGCGGTCGTCGGCCGGCGCCGCCAGCGCGCGCGTGATCAGCTCGGCAATCGTATCCATCTCCGCTTCGCGCATCCCGCGTGTGGTGACCGCCGGCGTGCCGATCCGGATCCCGCTCGCCACCATCGGCGGATTCGGATCGAACGGAATGGCGTTCTTGTTGACGGTAATGCCGGCCTTGTCGAGCGCCGCCTCGGCCACCTTGCCGGTAATCCCCTTCGAGAAGACGTCGACGAGCATCAGGTGGTTGTCGGTGCCGCCGCTGACCAGTCGGAATCCTGCGGCGACGAGCGCGGCGGCAAGCCGCGACGCGTTCGCGACAATCTGCCGTTGATAATCGGCAAACGACGGCTCCGCCGCTTCCTTCAGGCACACCGCCTTGGCGGCGATGACGTGCATCAGCGGTCCGCCTTGCACGCCCGGGAAGACGGTGCGATCGAGGTCCTTCGCGTAGCGCTCGCGGCAGAGGACCAGACCGCCGCGCGGCCCGCGCAGCGTCTTATGCGTGGTCGTCGTCACGAAGTCTGAGTGCGGCACGGGACTGGGGTGCACGCCGGCGGCGACCAGACCGGCGATGTGCGCCATGTCGGTGAACACGGCCGCGCCAACGCGGTCGGCGGCGCGGCGGAAGCGGCTGAAATCGATCACGCGCGGGTACGCGCTTGCGCCGACGATGATCATCTTTGGCTTGTGCTCGTCGGCGAGGCGGTCCAGCTCGTCGTAGTCGATGCGTTCGTCGTCTTTCCGCACGCCGTACGGGACGATCGTGTAGAGCTTTCCCGAAAAATTCAGCGGATGCCCATGCGTGAGGTGGCCGCCGTGCGACAGGTTCATGCCGAGCACGGTGTCGCCGGGCTGCAACAGCGTCAGGTAGACCGCCATGTTCGCCTGCGCTCCCGAGTGCGGCTGCAGGTTGGCGTGTTCGGCGCCGAACAATTCCTTGGCGCGCACGATTGCCGCACGCTCGACGACGTCCACGAACTCGCAGCCGCCGTAGTAGCGCTTGCCCGGATAGCCCTCGGCGTACTTGTTCGTCAGTACTGAACCGGCGGCCTCGAGGACGGCGCGGCTGACGAAGTTCTCGGACGCGATGAGTTCGAGTCCGCTGTTTTGCCGATGCCGTTCGTCACGAATCGCGGCGGCGATGTCCGGATCGGTCTCGGCGAGCGAGCGCCAGGTACTGGGCGTGGTTTGTGTGACCATTGTCAGCCTCGCGATTTCTCCAGCGCCGTAATCTGATCGAGGCGGCGCTGATGGCGACCGCCTTCGAACGCGGTGCCGAGCCAGAGCGTCAGAATCTCGTCGGCCAGCCCGAAGGCGACGATGCGCCCCCCCATGGCGAGGACGTTGGCGTCGTTGTGCTGGCGCGACAGCCGCGCGGTGTAGAGATCGTTGCAGAGCGCGGCGCGGATGCCGATCACCTTATTGGCAGCGATCTGCTCGCCTTGGCCGGAGCCGCCGAGCACGATGCCCCGGTCGGCGGCGCCGGACGCCACCGCGCGCCCGACCGCCGCGCAAATCGGCGGATAGTCGACCGGGACGTCGCTGTCCGTGCCGTGATCGTCGACCGTATGTCCGAGCCGTGCGAGTGTCGACTTGAGGTGCTCCTTCAACGCGAACCCCGCATGGTCGGCACCAATCGCAATTCGCACGGCCAACGATTGTACTATGTCCGTTCGACGTTCGACGTTCGACGTTCGACGTGCGTCGTTCTGGTTCGACGTTCGTGGTTCGTGGTTCGTCGTGCGCTGCACGCCGCACGCCGCACGACGCACGACGAACGACGAACGTCGAACGACACGTCTTTATGACACCAACGGTTGTGATTTCGTCGCGCGGAGAAGAGCGGCTGCAGAGCGGACATCCGTGGATTTATCGCGCCGACGTGGCCAACGTCCACGCGGGGGCGGGTGACATCGTGCAGATCCGGAGTCCGCGAGGACGCACCCTCGGGTCCGCGCTCTACAGCGACCGCTCGCAGATAGCGCTCCGCTTGCTGTCGTACGGCGACGCGCCGGCCGACCTTGCGCTCATCCGCCGGCGTCTCGAATCGGCGATCGCGTTCCGCCGGTCGCTCGCGATTGACGCGAGCGCGTATCGGCTGGTGCACGGTGAAGCGGACCTCCTGCCGTCGCTGATTGTTGACCGCTACGGCGACTACCTGGTCGTTCAGACGCTCTCGCAGGGGATGGATCGGCTGCTGCCGGAGCTGATGCCGATGCTCGCAGAGCTGTTGCAGCCGCGCGGGATTCTCGCGCGCAACGATCCGCGGGCGCGAGTCCTCGAAGGACTCGAGCAACGGGTCGAGGTGGTGGCCGGCGACGTGCCAGAGTCCGTGACGGTGACGGAAACCGGCGTCGAGTACGACGTCGATCTCCGGCGCGGCCAGAAGACGGGTCTGTTTCTCGACCAGCGGGAAAACCGCGCGGCAGCTGCCGCCTACGCGCGCGGCCGGCTGCTCGACTGCTTCAGCTACAACGGCGGCTTCGCGCTGGTGCTCGGTCGCTCGTGCGACCAAACGATCGCGAGCGATGTGTCGGAGGATGCGGTGACCCGCATACGCCAGAACGCTGCGCGCAATGGTGTCGCCGTCGATGCGCGGGTGGGTAACGCATTCGACGAGCTGCGGGGCCTCGATCGGCTGGGCGAGCGGTTCGACACCATCGTGCTGGATCCGCCGGCCTTCGCGAAGAACAAGGCGGCAGTGTCGAACGCTCGCGCGGGCTACAAGGAAATCAACCTGCGCGCCCTGAAGCTCCTGAATCCCGGAGGGACGCTGATCACGTGCAGCTGCTCGTATCACGTCAACGAGGCGGCGTTCGCGGAGATCGTCTATGAAGCTGCGGTCGATGCGCAGGTCCACGTCACCGTTGTCGAGAAACGGATGCAGGGACGCGATCATCCGGTCCTGCTCGGCGTTCCGGAGACCTACTATCTCAAGTGTTTCATTCTGAGAAAACTCGCATGAACGCCGGTGTCGCGCGAGCGGCGGCCCGCGCCCGGCGCGCGCTGAAGCAGATGGCGCGAACGGCAGGCGACTTCGACGCCAGCCGCTACTTCAGGGGAGCAGGAGACCTCGGGTTCTACAACGTGGGCACCAGCGCGATGCGCGAACTCGCGAGGTCGATTCAGGCGGAGCACCGCGATGTCTGGACCGTGGACGAGGCCCTCGCGTTTGCCGAGACGCTGATCGCGGATCGCCATCTCGAGGTGAAGTCGGTCGGTATCGAGGTGCTGGCGCGGTGTCGGCGCGAGTTCCGCCCGACGCTGCTGACGACCTGGAAGCGCTGGCTCGCGCGAAACCACTCCGCGAACTGGGCCACGACCGACGCGATCTGTGGTGCGCTCATCGGTCCGCTGATCGTCGCCCATCCCGAGCTTGCTCCCCGGCTGCGCGTCTGGTCGCGCGACCGGAACATGTGGGTCCGGCGCGCTTCTATCGTCGGCTTGATCCCGCTGGCGCGAAGGGGCGAGTCTCTCGATCTGGTGTACGAGATCGCGAAACGCCTGCACGCCGATCGCGAGGATCTCATTCAGAAGGCGGTTGGCTGGGCGCTGCGGGAAGCCGGCAAGAGCGATCCCGCCCGCCTGGAGCGCCATCTCCGCGCCAACGGCGCGTCGATTCCGCGGACGACCCTTCGATATGCCATCGAGCGGTTTCCAGAGTCAAAACGTCGTAACCTCCTGGTTGCAACGCGGAAGTCTCAGGTCTCGAGGCGCAAGGCTCACGGCTCAGGTCGCGAGAAAACGGACAAGGACTAAACCATGGGTGCTGAAGCGATGTGCACGGCGCGGTTCAAGGGTCAGAAGGCGCCAGGCAAGGCGCGCCTCGAGACGGAGGTCCTGCAATTCCGGAGCGGCGACTTGAAGCTGTCGATTCCGTTCAAGCAGATGTCGAAGGTCGTCGCGCGCGATGGAACCTTGAGCGTGACGTTCCCCGACGGGACGGCCGCGTTCGACCTTGGTCCGGCGGCCGCGAAGTGGCAGGACAAGATTCTTCACCCGCCGTCCCGGCTGGCCAAGCTCGGAGCCAGGCGCGAGTGGCGCGTGTCGGCGCTCGGCGTGCACGACCCAGCCTTTCTGAAGGAGCTCGAAGGCGCGGTCGCGTACTTGTCGATCGGCCGCGTCGCCAAAGCGAGCGACGCGATTTTCCTGGGCGCAACCAAAGAGGCTGAACTCAGCCGGATCGGGAAGCTGAAGTCCTCGCTTCGTCCCAATGGCGCGCTGTGGGTGATTCGTCCGAAGGGCCGGCCCGAGATCTCGGAGCTGGCAGTGATGCGAGCCGGCCAGGCCGCCGGCCTGGTCGACGTCAAGGTCGTCAGCTTCTCGGCGACGCACACGGCCGAGAAGTTCGTCATTCCTCTCCGGGCTCGGCCCTGACCTCGACGTCGGCGACCAGCCAGGGCACCGTTGGGTGCGATTCGTCGATCCGGAGCCTGACGAATCGTGCCGTGGACCGCGTCAGAGCGATTTCAATCGGTATCGTCCTCGGATCGCGGAGCGCACCGCGCATCGTCAGGCCCGCAGTGCGTTCGGTGGCGACGATGGTCCAGTCGACGCCGGTCTCGGAAGTCTCGACGATCAACTTCCTCGGATAGTTTCTCCGGTATTCTCCGACCGAGACGACGACCGCACACGGACGCGCCTTGCGTCCGAGCTCGAGCGTCAAGCTGTCGCCGACCTGCTGCGGGTGTGCGGTCATCCACCACGTCCGCGGATCGCGATCGGTCAGCACGCGAAGGGGCGCCGCCCCGTCGCGAGCGACGGCGGATGCGATCGCCACGTGGTCGCCGCCACATATGGGGGCTCGAGGCGGCGGCGATCCTGCGGAGAAAAACTGCCAGTGCCGATCCGCACCGAGCGGCCTGATTCGAGATCCGGACTCGAGGAACTGCCGCCACAGGCCCGAGGGGTCCTTCCGTTGATCGACGACGACGAGGACCGGAGCATCGGGCGGAAGGCCGTCCAGCGCGGCCGGGTCGTACTCTTCGAGCGCTGACTTCAATGTGAAGTAGTGCGTGGCCTCGAATCCGCTGGCGCCATTCAAGACCGGGTGACGGTGATCGGTCGTGCGATACATGGCGGCGATGTCGTCGAAGACGTCGCCGAGCGGCAGCTCCAGAACGGCGGCGAAGCCATCGGCTCGACCGGCAGGCCAGCGGTCGGGCAGCGGCGCCATCGGCAGATTCATGACCCAGCTGTCTGCCAGGACACCGCACATCAACAACAGCGTGAATGCCGGACGCCAGGCGCGGTCCGAAGCGAGGCGGCTGAACGCCAAAGCGCCTGCGACCGACAGGGCGAGCATCGCCGGCATCGCGAATCGGGCGGGCGCACGGATCGCGCCGAAGACCGGCAGCTCCATCAGCCAGGCATAGACCGGTTTGTAGAGGATCTGATGGCCGAACAACGAGGGCTTGGGACCAAGGGCGCACAGAAACAGCAGCGCCGTCGCGATGCCGTAGAACGCCAGCGGCGAGCGGAGCGCGTAGGCGCGTCGCATCCTCGTCGATGCGCCGATCCAGACCACAAGCGCGAGCACGGCAAGAGAAAACGGCTTGTATGGCGCGTCTGAAGAAACGCTCAGGCCAGCCACGGCGATTCGCCATGGGGCGGTCGTCCAGCCGAGGATGGCGAGCGCCGCGCACGCAGCGGCCGCCGCCGTCAGCCAGCTCGTCCACCGATCGAGACGATCGCGCGCTGGCGATTGCAGCCGTCCGAACATCACGCCGACGCAAACGATGGCGACGATCGTCAACCCGGGAAAGAGCTCGCCTTCCGGGTGCGCCCATTTTGCCGTCCATCCCCACAGCGCGATCAACGGCGACGCGACACCGAGGCCGCTGACGTCGGCGCTGAGCTGAATGATCTCGGTGAAGGAGCGCTGCAGACCGTACAACGCATGGATGCGTTCGTAGCCTTTCATCAGCGGCACGAGAGCGACGATCGCAACCGCGCACGAGAGGGCGATGGCCGCCAGCCGCCTGGTGTCGCGCCATCCGATGAACCAGAACACCCAGAACACCAGCAGGACGGAAAAGAACAGCAGGTAATAGCTCGTGAACAATCCCTGGACGATCAGCGCGGCGCTGAAAACGGCGAGCCAACGCCACTCGGATGTGTCGCGATAGCGGTGGAGCGCCGCAAGCGCGGCCGGCATGCCGAAACCGCCCAGCAGTTCGAGGTGCTGCAGGTGCGCGACGCGGTACGGACAGAAGCCGTACGCCAGACCGCAGAGGATTGCGGCATCGTGCCGGCGCGTGACCGTGAACCCGAGCCAGTGCGCCGCCAGCGCCGAGAGCGGGAACGTCGCCAGCAGCGTCAGATTCCCGGCGGTCACCGCACTCAGACCCAACCACTGCATCGGCGTCGCGATCAGGCTTTCGCCGAGGCGATGGTCGGAGAACGCCACCGAGCCCGTCGCCGGCCAGAACCACAAGCCGTCCCACCATCGGTCAGTCAGCGGAGTCGTGTGGGCGTTCCACCACAGCAGTGTGGTGCTCATGAGCGGGTCGCCGAGGTCGTGCGGCACCGCCGAAGAGAGATGCCACACGAGCGGATATGTCATGACGCAGGCGAGCGTCGTGTAGAAAATCGGCAAAGAGAGGTAAACCCGACGCATCGGTCCGGACACCAGGGTGTGTGCGAACCATACTGCAAGGCGCGTGCTATAGTTCGATCAAACCGCCAGGGGTATCCCCGCAAGGGGATTGAGACAAACCCTTGGAACCTGACCCGGTTAACACCGGCGGAGGGAGCGCGGACATGTCAGAGTTTTCGACGGCCTATCCCAACTCCACGAAAACCTACGTCGACGGACCGCAAGGCGTGCGCGTTCCGGTGCGCGACATCGCGCTCGAGAACGGCGCATCCTCGATTCGCGTCTACGACACGAGCGGACCGCAGGGACACGACGTCAAAGCGGGTCTGCCGAAACTGCGCGAGCCCTGGGTCAGCGCTCGGCTACAGCCTTCGCGCTCCACGAGCGATGCGACGGCGCCGGCCGACCAGGCTGCGACGGCCTCAGATAACAGATGGAGCGCGCCGGCTCCAGCCGATCGCCGGAGCGCGAAGGCTTCAGCCGAGCGGTGTGTCACCCAGCTGCACTACGCGCGCAAAGGCGAGATCACCCCGGAGATGGAGTTCGTCGCCGTTCGTGAGGGGCTGCCCGCCGATTTCGTCCGCGACGAGATCGCCCGGGGCCGCGCCATCATTCCGGCGAACGTCAATCACCTCGAGCTCGAGCCGATGATCATCGGCCGCAACTTCCTGGTGAAGATCAACGCCAACATCGGGAACTCCGCCGTGTCCTCTTCCATCGAGGAAGAGGTCGAGAAGCTGCGCTGGGCGACGCTGTGGGGCGCCGACACGGTCATGGATCTCTCGACGGGCAAGAACATTCACGAAACCCGCGAGTGGATCATTCGGAATTCAGCAGTGCCGATCGGCACGGTGCCGATCTACCAGGCGCTCGAAAAAGTCGGCGGCCGCCCGGAAGATCTGACCTGGGAGGTGTACCGCGATACCCTCATCGAGCAGTGCGAGCAGGGCGTCGACTACTTCACCGTCCACGCCGGCGTCCTGCTGCGCTACATTCCGATGACGGTCCGCCGCGTGACCGGCATCGTCTCCCGCGGCGGCTCAATCATGGCCAAATGGTGCCTCGCCCACCATCAGGAGAATTTCACCTACACGCACTTCCGCGAGATCTGCGAGATCATGCGCGCCTACGACGTGTCGTTCTCGCTCGGCGACGGACTGCGTCCGGGGTCGATTGCCGACGCGAACGACGAGGCGCAGTTCGCCGAACTGCAGACGCAGGGCGAGCTGAACCGGATCGCGTGGGAGTACGACGTCCAGGTGATGAACGAAGGTCCGGGCCACATCCCCATGCATCTCATCAAGGAGAACATGGAGAAGCAGCTCGATTGGTGCGGCGAAGCGCCGTTCTACACGCTTGGTCCGCTGACCACCGACATCGCGCCAGGCTACGATCACATCACGTCGGCGATTGGCGCGGCGATGATCGGCTGGTACGGCACGGCGATGCTCTGTTATGTCACGCCCAAAGAGCACCTCGGCCTGCCGAACCGGGACGACGTGAAGGCGGGCGTGATCGCATACAAGATCGCGGCGCACGCCGCGGACCTCGCCAAGGGCCATCCGCGCGCGCGCGAATGGGACGACGCCCTGTCGAAAGCGCGCTTCGAGTTCCGTTGGGAGGATCAGTTCAACCTTGCGCTCGATCCGGTCACCGCGCGCGCGTACCACGACGAGACGCTGCCCGCCGACGGCGCCAAAGTCGCGCATTTCTGCTCGATGTGCGGACCGAAGTTCTGCTCGATGGAGCTCACGCAGCAGGTTCGTGACTACGCGAAGCAGGGGATGGAGGAAAAGTCGGTCGAGTTCCTCAAGAGCAAAGAGATCTACGTCAAGATCTAAGAATGTAAGGATGTAAGGATGTGAGGATCTCGGGACGCTGATGGATGTGAGGATCTCGGAGCTCTGATGTACGAGCGCGGTGTCCGTCACTTCGTGGCGGCAACCGCCATCATCGCTGTCTTCGCGTATCTCTGGATTTTCACGCGGCCGGGCTACGCGCCGATTCACTCCGACGGCTTCAGCTATTACGTGTACCTGCCGTCGTGGGTCATCTATCGTGACGTCACGATGGAAGCCCTTGCCCGCGACTGGTACGGAGGAAAGTACCCGGGCTTCACCGGCCTTCTCCGATGGCCCACGACCGGGCTGTGGGTGGACCTCCATCCCATCGGAACCGCCATCCTGATGGCGCCATTCTTCGTGATGGGCGACCTCTTATCGGTGTGGTCGAACCTTCCGCGTGACGGCTTCTCGTTGTACTACGAGCATGCGGCAGGGGCCGCGGGCATCGCGTATCTGCTAGCCGGCCTGGCGGTGCTGCGCCGGATTCTGCGGCGCCATTTCAGCGACGGCGTCGTGCTGGCGACCCTGGTGAGCATCACCTGGGGAACGAATCTGTTTCATTACGGCGTGTTCGACGGCACCTTCAGCCACGCCTTCGCGTTTTTCCTCGTCTGCTGCTGGATTCTGATCATCGAGCGGTGGTGGGAGCTGGAACGGCCGACGTGGCCTCTGTCGCTCGCGTTGGGAATCGTGGCCGCGCTGATCGTGCTCGTCCGCCACACCAACGCGATCTTCCTGCTCGTCCTGCCGCTGTACGGCGTGACGCGATGGACCGATCTGCGCGCGCGAATCGCCTCGATGTGGGAGCGCCGGAAATGGCTGGGCGTGGCGACGCTCGTCGGCGCTCTCGGCATCCTCCCGCAGTTACTTCTTTACCGCATGAGCACGTCGTCGTGGCTGGTCAACCCGTACAGTGCTCTGGACATCGGCTTCTCGTTCGGATCGCCGCGTATCGTCGCCGTGTTGTTCAGCACTCAGAAAGGACTGTTCTTCTGGTCGCCGCTGCTGCTGCTCGCCATTTTCGGCGCGATCGTCGCCGAGGGATGGGCGCGGCGTCTCGTGGCCCCTGCGATCGCCGTGTTTGCGATTCAGACGTACCTGGCGGCGAGCTGGTGGGACTGGCAATTCGGCGCCAGCTATGGTCACCGCGCGTTCACCGACGCACTCCCCTTGGCCGCGGTGCTTCTCGCGGCCTGCTTTCAATGGCTGGCTGGCCGTGTCGCGACCCGTCGCTTGGTGACCGGCGTCGCGGCCGCGCTGGTCGCACTGTCGATTGCGCAGATGGTGCAGTACTGGACCGGAAAGATTCCGATCGCGAACACAACCTGGCAAGAGTACCGCGACGCGTTCCTGCGATTCCGATGACACGCCGGCGCATCGCGATCATCGTTGGTGGCGTCGCGCTGGTCGCGGCGCTCGCATACCTGCGCGATCCGCCCTGGCTGGCCAACGTGACCTCCGGGATGCGGGAATGGGACTACAGCGATCCAAGGATGGTCTATCGGTGGACCGCCGGCCGCGCGTCGTTGTTCATCCCGAGCGACGCCAAGGCCGTCATGATCCCGCTGCGTTCGGGTATCCCCGGTCCCCTGATGGGAGAGGTGCCGGTGGAGATCCGCGTCGACGGCCGCTTCCTCGCAACCATCATCCTGACCGATCCCATGGAATGGGTCCGCAAGGAGATCCCGCTCGGCAACCGGGTGACGCACCGCCGCTTCCGCCGGATCGATTTGCATGTTCCGCGCGCGGTCGGAGAAGGCAATCTGGGCATCATGACCGGGCCTCCGACAATCTGGTAGCCCGCAGCCGGCCGCGCGGCGCACGACGTGCCTCGTTTGCCAAAACGTGAACCGTCAGCCACCAATTTTGTCGTTCACATACGAAATTGGTAGGTTGGTCTCGGACCGGCGTGGCTAACGCGCGACAACCGGGACGATTTGGATGATGGTGGGGAACCGCGCGGGCTGGCCGCCGGGCTTCGGGTTCGGGTAACCCTGCGAGACATCGGACTGGAAGTCCTTGATCGTCACGCCGGGCGGGAACGCCATCGTGTTCTCGTTGAACTTGCCGACGTCGAATTCGTGGGTGGCCGGCACGTCGAACACGAGCTCCCCTTTGTCCTTCAGCACCGTGCGGTAATACGCGACGAGATCGACAAACGCGGCCGCGGAACCGAAAATGTAGTAGCGCTGTCCGCGTCCGGCGTCGTACGACGTGATGAACTGCGCGCCCGGATAAATCGGCACGCCCAGCATCGCTTCGCTCGGCGCGGCTGCGGGTGTTGCCGGCGCGGTTCGTGCGGGTGCGGTCGTCGTCGGTGGCGGCGCGGGTGCCGGGCGGGCGGGCTGAGGCGGACGCGGCGCGCCAGGAAAGGGTTGCGGCACCGGCTGCTGCGCAAAGACGAGGACAGCCGGTGCACAAAGGACGCAAAGGGTACAAAGGACACAGAGGGTTCCGAGCCGCCTTGGTGTCCTCTGTTCTTTCCTCCGTGTCCTTGTGAGGATCATGAACACGATTATAAGCCTCCGCGATTTCTGCCGCGACGAACGGCCGTGGTTGCTCGAGACGATCGAGGCGCTCGTGAGGCTCGAATCGCCGACCACCGACAAGGCCGCCGTGGACCGCTGCGGGCGCGTGCTTGGGGCGCGGCTCGAAGCGATCGGTGGTCGCGTTTCCCGGCTTCCCCGTGAGGACCGAGGCGATCAC
>Ga0207711_10004191_pt1 | contig 12348 bp, 11 predicted proteins | sample KBSS34metaG_FD_184401 | JGI IMG/M metagenome (GOLD analysis project Ga0207711, IMG submission 184401) | Switchgrass rhizosphere microbial communities from Kellogg Biological Station, Michigan, USA - KBS S3-4 metaG (SPAdes) (version 2) | ecosystem: Host-associated > Plants > Roots > Rhizosphere...
ATGTCGGCGGTTTCGCAGTCTGACGACAAACACGAACGGCTTTACGTTTGGATTCAAGAGAACTTGCTCGTCGCCAGTCCGAAGTTGGAACAGCTTCAGGGCGTTGGCATCGCCATCGGAAACGGAAACGTGACGAGCTTCACTGCCACCCCGTTCCGCAACCGCATTGCAGAGATTTACAACGCAGGAGCGGGTTTGGTAGTCGCAGCGAATCTCGAAAAGGTTGTTGCTGCTACTAAGACTGAACGCAGCAAAGGTCCAAACGCTGAGAAGCAGGAAAACGCGCTGAACAAGCTCGGTATTCTGAGTGTGAAGTACTTCGTTCTCGATCAGAAAGACACGAACGGCAAGACGCACACGGAAGCTTCACTATCATTCAACGACGCGAACCGCGGTATTCCATCGTGGCTCGCAGCGCCGGGACCGATGGGCTCGCTCGATTACATTTCGCCCGACGCAAATGTCGTAGCTGGTTTCGTTGTGAAAAACCCCGCGACACTTGTTGATGAGCTGCTCGGCGTGCTGGAAACGGTAAATCCCGAGTTGCGCAAGAACCTCGACGCGCTGCAATCGCAGCACGGTCTGAACATCCGCGACGACATCGCGGCGCCGCTGGGTGGAGAGTTTGCCTTCGCGATTGATGGACCGATCCTGCCGACGCCTTCGTGGAAGATGGTGTTTGAAGTCAACGATCCGGCGCACCTCCAGCAGACGCTCGAACGCATCGTCACTGACGTGAATAAACAGGCCGCATACTTCGGCAAGTCAGGCTTGGCCTGGGAAAAAGCCGAGGTTGGTGGCCGCACGTATTACACACTGCGCTCGGTTGACTTCGGAGCGCTCCAGATGAACTACGTTTACGCCAACGGATACATGATCGCTGGTCCCAGCAGGGCCCTCGTCGAAAGAGCTTTGACCTCGCAGGAGAATGGTTTGTCGCTGCTGCGATCGGCGAAGTTCACGGCGGGCCTGCCGGCTGACGGCAATGCAAACTTCTCGGCAGTGTTCTATCACAACATCGGCGGGCTCGTTCCGGCTGGTGTCGCCACCGCCGCGCAGAACCTTCCGAGTGGACCACAGGAGGCGATCAAATCCATCGCTTCTGACATGCCGCCGACGCTGGCTTACGCTTACGCGCAAGGCGACACCATCACGTTCATGGCGAACACTGAAGGTGGACCATTCGGACTTGGTCCGGCAACGCTCCTGGGTATGCCCAACGCGCTCGAGATGCAACACATCATCCAGCGGGGCATGGGTTCGAACAAGTAGTTGTAGACAGGATGAACAAGATTTTTACAGGATTTACAGGACTAAGCTTGTAAATCCTGTTCAATCTTGGCAATCCTGTCTTCAACTGAGCATGGGAATCAAGTAATGAAGCTCGTTTTAATGTCTCTCGTCTCGTGGCTGTCTGCGCTCGCGATCCTCTCGAGTTTCTATATAGGGCACGGAGACGGTCCCAGCGTCACCGTTACCTCAATGATCATGGCGGCGCTGCTGTTCTCGCTCGCCTATGCGCCCTCGCTCTTCTGGCTGCGCCAACGCATGGGTGGTTGCAAGCCGGCGCTGCTCTTTCCTCTTGCTTCCGCTGTCGTACTCAACACACCTGTCTTCCTGATCGAATTTCTTGCGATCGGCAGAACTTTAGCACCCTCGGATGCGTTAGCATGCATTGTTGCTTTTCTGCTGATGGGCACAGTCTTCGGACTCGGTTTCGTTTGGAATTATCAGGACGCAGCGTTATAAAGAAAAGAGTATGGCACTCCCCGCTTCGGTTCCAGAGGAACCGATCAGATCTCAAGCGGCTCTTACTGAGCCACCAGTGATCGACCTTCACGGTCTCAGCGTTTCTTTCGGTCACCGGCCAATACTAAAGAACCTTCGCGGCGATCTGCGTGGTAAAGCCATTGGTCTGCTCGGTCCAAACGGCGCCGGCAAGACGACGCTGATTCACACCCTCCTCGGATTTCACGCACCATCTTCCGGCACCGCGCAGATATTCGGCATGGACATCATCGATCAGACCAAACAGATCCGATCGTTGATTGGCTACATGCCGGAGCGCGATTCGTTCATCGCGAAGATGAGTGCGGTTCACTTTGTGCGGCTGATGGGTGAACTGTCAGGACTGCCTTCGGAAGCCGCGCTCGAGCGCGCGCACGAAGCGCTGTTCTACGTCGGACTCGGCGAAGCGCGTTATCGACGACTCGAGACTTATTCGCTGGGCATGAAGCAGCTCGCGAAGCTCGCGCAGGCGATCGTTCATGGCCCAAGACTAATCTTTCTCGACGAGCCGACAAACGGTCTCGATCCGCCGGCCCGCCTGCGTATGATCAAGTTGATACGTGAGATTCGCGACAGCGGTCACGCACACATCGTTTTGTCGTCGCACTTGCTGCTCGACGTCGAGGAGTGTTGTGACGAGATTCTGATTCTGAAGGATGGGGAGATTGCCGTCTACTGCAATCTCGAAGAAGAGCGTAAATCGAATCGCAAGTTTCTTATGCTCGAAACGCGCGGCGATCAGGAGAAGTTTGTTAAGGCTATTCAGCAACTCGGTTGTGAGTATGCGGTGTCAGGCGATCATCGATTGAAGATCGTTCTGCAGGAAGGCGTGGAGGTGCGCGACCTTTACCGTCTCGCCGAAGAGCAGCAGGTGCAGCTCAGACGTTTGAGTTACAAGCGCGATTCGCTCGAAGACATCTTCCTGAAGGCAATGGAGAACAGCTATGGCGGTTTATGAGCAGACTTATAAGCCGTACAAGGGCGTGCTGACTCCGGAACGGAGTCGCTTTCTAATCATCCCGCGACACACGTTGCGAGGTGTCTTCAACTCCAAGCTGTTTACTGCATTTTACGTCATTTGTTTCATCCCGCTCTTAATCGAGGCGGTTCTGATCTATTTACACCACAACGTCACTGCTCTCACGATCATGAACCTCAACGCGCGGCAGTTAATACCTATTGACGGTTCATTCTTCTGGACGTGGGTCACAGTTCAGGGTTGGTTCGCATTCTTCGTCGCGCTGCTGATTGGACCACCGCTTGTCTCTCGCGATCTGCGAAACAACGCGCTGCCGCTTTATCTTTGCCGTCCGTTCTCACGTACTGAGTATGTGATAGGCAAGATGTCGGTGTTGTTGATCCTGTTGTCGTGGATTACATGGGTGCCGCAGTTGCTGATGTTTCTCTTTCAGTCCTACCTGGAAGGATTCGCGTGGTTTCGGAGCAACTTGTTGATGGTGAGTGCGATAGTGATCAGCGGGATTGTTTGGATTCTCCTGCTCGCGTTACTGTCGCAGACTGTTTCGGCGCTTTTGAAATGGCGCGTCGTCGCCAGCGGAGCGATGCTGGGTTTAGTATTTATTCCGTTCGTGTTTGCCGGGATAGTCAATCTGATCTTTCAAACGCGCTGGGCAAACCTCATCAGCCTGCCTAACCTGATGAGCAATGTGACGGCAGGTCTGTTCGGCACCTTCGATCGCGTCAGCGGCAGGATTCAAGTCTCTGATTTCGACGACAACGTCGTTAGAGAAATACTGCTGCTGGAGCCACCACTGTGGGCCTGCTGGACAGTGCTCTTTCTGTTTTGCGCGGTTTGTTTGGCAATCCTGCATTGGAAAGTTAAAGCGTACGAGGTAGTTCGTTAAATAGAGTATGACTTCCTCAGATCAGCTCATCGTCTTCGAAAACGTCTCCAAGTTCTATGGCGAGATACTCGGAGTGAACCGGATCAACCTCCAGATTGCGCCTGGCATTACGAGTCTTGTCGGGCCGAACGGAGCAGGGAAGTCGACGTTGATGAACTTGATGACGGGACTGCTGCGTCCCACGCGCGGATCGATCAAGCTTTTAGGCATCCCGACTGATGAGCCGGAAAGTTTGTTTCGCAAAGTCGGCTACTGCACGCAGTTCGATTCTTTTCCGCGAGGCGTGACTGGTCGCGAGTTTATTACGTCGTTCCTGCTCGTCCACGGTTTCAATCGCAGGCAGGCGAACGATCTGGCCCAGCTTGCAATCGAGCGCGTCAACCTCGCCGATGCTGCGGATCGGAAAGTGGCGGGTTACAGCAAGGGCATGCGACAACGCATTCGCCTCGCGCAGTCGATCGCGCACCAGCCGGCAGTTTTGATTCTGGATGAGCCGCTTAACGGTCTCGATCCGATGGTGCGCTCCGAGACGATCGCCCTCTTTCGCAAACTCGCTTCCGATGGTCTGCACCTGATCATCTCGTCTCACATTTTGCACGAGGTCGACATGATGTCAGACCGAGTCGTGTTATTGAACAACGGTTACATCGTTGCTGAAGGCAACATTCCCGGCGTGCGCGACGAGATGCAAGAGCACCCGATGCAGATCCTGATTCGTTGCGATCAGCCGGCGAAACTCGCTTCGTATGTTTTTGCTCAGGACCATGTCGTCGAGGCGCGACTACACGAAGATCGACGCGGTCTGTTTGTGAAGACGCGCGACGCCGATCGTTTCTACCTGTTGTTGAATCATGCCGTTGCTGAGGGTGAAGTTAACGTGGAGTCAGTAGCGCCGGTTGACGACGATCTGAGCGCGGTTTACCAGTACCTGATAGGGACCACGGGCGGCAGCGCATAGGAGTCTAGTGAATGAGTTCTGCGGTTGAGATAGCTCAAACTACATCCGAACCAATGCCGTCGAGCTGGGGACTTTGGCTGCGGCAGATCGGCGCGATCTTTCGTCTCGAAGTCGAGAAAAACTTTCTCAGCCGTCGCTCGATACTGATTTACTTGATTGCGTTCCTGCCGCTCTTTCCCCTAATCATTTTGGCCCCCTTTACGCCGCCGGGAAAAGAGTGGCGAGATTTCAACCAGTACAGCGTGATCTATTCGATCATGTACAACACTCTGATCCTGCGCACGCTCATCTTCTTTGGCTCGGCGTGGATCTTCATGAACCTGTTTCGCGGTGAGCTGGTCGACCGCAGTTTGCACTATTATTTTTTGAGTGCGGTGAGAAGGGAAGTGCTGGTCGTCGGAAAGTATCTCTCCGGGCTGGTGACTACGATCGTTTTGTTTACTTTCACCACCGTGACCGCAATGCTGCTGCTTTACTTTCCTCACTTTTACTCGCAGAGCGTGCGCTACTTTACTGAGGGGCGTGGTCTGACGCAGCTTCTGACTTACGCCGGCATCACGATACTCGCGTGCGTGGGTTATGGAGCGTTCTTCCTCGTTGTGGGGTTGTTTGTTCGCAATCCGATCATTCCCGCGATTTTGCTTTACGGTTGGGAGTGGCTCAACTTCCTTTTGCCGCCGCTGCTGAAAAAAGTCAGCGTGATTCACTATCTCAACTCACTCGTGCCGGTGCCGCTTTCTGAAGGCCCATTCGCCGTCGTGGCCGATCCGACGCCAGCTTATATCGCGATTCCGAGCATGCTGGTGGTCACGATCATCGTCCTGATCCTCGCCGCCTATCGCATCCGCCACATGGAAATCCGTTACGGCAGCGACTAAATTTTAGCCGCGGATCTTCGCGGATAAACGCAGATCGATCCGCGTTTTCAATCCGCGTTCATCCGCGTCCTACTAAAGTTTTAGTTGACACGTGTTCTCCCGGTGCGGTATCGTCTCGGGCCTAAAGTCTTAGGAGGAGAGATGCCGCGTCAGAAGAGTGAGCAGATGACACCGCTCGAGCTGGAGATCATGCAGGTGCTGTGGGAAACAGGTCCGGCCACCGTCCAGCAGGTGCAAAAAGAATTGAAGCGCGAGCTCGCTTACACCACCGTTCAGACAATGCTCACCGTTCTGCATCGCAAGCAAAAAGTTAAGCGAACACTCAAAGACAAGGCTTACATCTACAAACCTGCCGTCAGCCGCACGAAGTTTACCGGCCACGCGGTGCGTGAGTTCATCGATCGGCTTTTTGGCGGCTCGGCCGAAGGGCTCGTGATGAATTTGCTGCAGGAGAAACACCTGACGAAGGCGAAGCTGGCAGAGCTACATGCGTTGATCGAGAAGGAGGAACGCGATGCTAAGAGCTAGCGAGTTCATCCTCAACTTTGTTTTGAATTCGTGCTGGCAGATTGCGGCGATTGTCGCGGTCGCAGCGCTCGCATCGTGGCTGTTGAGGAATGGACCGGCGCGTTACCGCCATGTTCTCTGGGTCGTTGCCCTCGCAGCATCTCTGATCGTCCCAGTGCTTACTGCAACGCGCATTATTCCTAGATTTCAAGTACAAACAGAACCGAGCGCGGTAGCGCCGGGTAAGGTGAACAATAGCGGCTCACAGGAAGATTTGACCGTCGATCACATCGGCACACGGCGCACAACGACAGTCACGACCACCCCACGCATCGTTCTCTTTCTCGTTTTCGCATACACCCTTTTCATTCTCCTACGCTCGATCAGACTGGCTTGTTTCTGGCAGCGAAAAGAACACCTGCGCAAGACTGCAACTCGCACGGGTCTCGCGCCGGAAGTTTCTGCAGCGGCCGAGCGATGTCGCGAAATACTCGGAATCCGAGATGTCACCGTAACACGATCAAGTGAAGCCCGCGTGCCGTACACAATTGGCGCGCGTCATCCGCTGATCGTCTTGCCTGACGCTTACTGCTCAACTGTTGACGACGCAAAGCTGCTATCCGTCATCGGTCATGAGATGGCGCACGTCGCTCGTCGAGACTTTCTGACAAACCTTCTCTGCGAGCTGTTATGCGTACCCGTTTCGTTTCACCCACTCATCTACTTGATGAAGCGCGAGATCGATCGTACGCGTGAGCTTGCCTGCGACGAGCTCGTGACGCGACGCGTTCTCGCCCCAAAAGTTTACGCGCGCTCGCTTCTGTGGGCGGCAGATGTCACGCGGCAATACTCTTCACAGGCATTCATATTGAGCATCTTCGACGGCAAGATTTTAGAGGAGAGGATCGTGAGACTCATGAAAAGTAACACACGCGTTGGCGCACGGTTCGCGCGAGCGTTGATGTTCGCGGCAATGGCGGTTCTCTGTTTATCAGCGCTGGCTTTATCGATGTTCGCAGTCGAGCTACAGACCACCGTGCATGCCGCCGTGACGCAGTCGATCCTGACTTCGACCACCGCAGCCGTTCAGGAGCGCGTTGGCCCAGTCTCGGTTGCTCGAGAGACAAGGAACGACAACCAGACGAACAGAACGCCGCAGGACGACCGCGCCATGCCGGCATGTAACGCAGCCCGGAGCGGTGACACCGAAGCCATCCCGTTGCTCATCGCCATGCTTGGCGACGACAGCAAGTCGCAACTCGAAAAGTGTTGGGACACGAACCGCTGGAGCCCAGCTCTGCAAACATTCAAACATCCTTCCCCAGGCGAACAGGCCGCGCTCGCGCTCGCATCTTTCGGCCGTCCGGCATTTGCGCCTTTGACCAATCAACTCGACAGCTCAAACGCAACGGTGCGTCGTAACGCAGCGTGGGCCATCGGCGAGTTGACCAACATGGCGCCCGGCGAAAGAGCAAACGCGGTCCCACAACTGATCACCTTGCTCGGCGATTCCGACGAATGGGTACGTATGGCGGCCGCACGCGCACTCGGCGAGCTGCGCGATCAACGCGCCCTCTCCAAACTCGTCGCGACACTCTCAGACGATGATTGGCGCGTCCGCGAGCTCGCGACCTGGGCGTTGAGCGAGATGAAAGACGCGCGTGCGGTCAATGCACTTTGCAACGTCCTGCTCTCGGATGTTCGTGCCGAAGTCCGGCGTGGCGCAGCGGAAGCACTCGGCGAGATCAGCAGTGCCGACGCACTTCCAGTGCTGAGACAGGCTCTGAATGACAAAGAGCCCAGCGTCAGCGCGAAAGCCGCCTGGGCCATCTCCGAAATCGAAGGCTAATCCGCGGTAAAGACAAATTCCAAAGGAGGCATCGCCGATGTCCAGCTACAAGTGTGTCCTGTTAATACTTTTCCTGGCGACCACGATCTGCGCCCAACCAAAAGCGGGCATGCTCAAGATCAAGCCTTACACTTTTGAGAACGACAAGAAAGAAAAAGTCGACGCGGAATTCGGCACGCTTCTCGTTCCCGAAAACCGTACGAACCCGGAGAGCAACCCCATCGAGCTCGCCTTTGTGCGTTTCAAGAGCACGGCGAAGAATCCGGGACCGCCGATAGTCTATCTCGCCGGTGGCCCAGGCGGCTCGGGCATCTTCACTGCTAAAGGTTCTCGATTTCCACTGTTCATGGCCCTCCGCGAGATAGCGGATGTAATCGCATACGACCAGCGTGGCACCGGCTATTCAAAACCGAACCTCGGTTGCTTCGATCAGCTCTCGCTTCCATTAGACGTGGCGCCCACGCGCGAAGCCGCGATAAAAGAGTTGCGCGAGAACTCTCGCAGTTGCGCTCAATACTGGCGCGACATTCAACGCGTTGACCTCACCGGTTACAACACAAACGAGAGCGCCGACGATCTCGAGGACTTGCGAAAAGCTCTCGGCGTTAACCAGATCAGTCTCTGGTCGATCAGCTACGGAACTCACCTCTCATTCGCGGCAATGCGACGGCATCCGACGAGTATTCATCGTGCGATCCTCGCCGGCACCGAAGGCCCGGACCACACCTACAAGCTTCCGAGCAACATTCAAAAACATCTTGAAGATCTCGCAGCGGTAATCCAGGCCGATCCGGAGGTTGGAAAAGAGGTTCCCGATTTTCTCGGATTGATGAAGTCAGTCTTCGATCGCCTCGACGCGAAACCAGAAACGGTCGAGATCACTGATCCGCGCACGAAGCTCAAAGTCAAAGTCATCGTGAACAAGTTTGTGATGCAGTACATCGTTGCAAACAACATCGGCACCACCGTGACTGCACGATTCCCGGCGCTTTTCTATCGCGCGTCGAAAGGCGATTTCACGAATCCGGCGCAGGTTTGGCTCGATCAGTCGCGGAGCGAGATCGGGTCGGCGATGTCTTACATGATGGATTGTGCTTCAGGACAGACGGCGGCGCGTCGCGAGCAGATTGCGCGTGAAGCGAAAGGGACGCTGCTGGAAGACATCTTCAACTTTCCGTTTCCGGATGTTTGCACGGAATGGAACGCACCGGATCTCGGTGATGAGTTTCGTGCGCCGCTGAAATCAGATGTGCCCGTGTTGTTTATCTCGGGAACGCTCGACGCGCGCACGCCAATCAGCAACGCGGAGGAGTATCGAAAAGGATTTTCAAACAGCACGCATATCATCATCGAAGGTGCGGTGCATTCGGATCCGTTGTTTCTATCGTCGCCGAAGATCAAAGAAGGGATGATGGAATTTTTGAGAGGACAGCCGGTGACGACCACGAAGATAACGGGCGCGCCAATGAAGTTTATTTTGTAACGCGGATTTACGCGGATAAACGCGGATCAGCAAAACATATTCTGATCTGCGTTCATCCGCGTAAATCCGCGGCTTATTTTCTGCTTACGTAAGTATTATCGCGGATCCAGAAGCGCCACGGTTTGTCGATATACTCTTGTGCGTAGTCGATGCCGATGCGTGGGCCACGGGCGATGCGACGTGGCGAGACAGTTTCGAGGTCTTCGAGCCAGACTTTGTCACCGAGTAGATCCGCCGCGTTGAGTTGTCGATCGATGCCCATTGCGATGCATAGCTTGCCTGGGCCATTAGTGAGGTTGTGATCGAGATGCCCGTGCCGGCGCGCTCGCATCACCTCGATTCCTTCGACGGGTTCGAGTGCACGAACCAGAATTGCGTGGGGAACGTCAACAGCGCCACAGACCACGTTGAATTGATAGTACATGCCGTAAACGAAGTAGACGTACGCACAACCGCCACTCTGGTACATCGTCTCCGTTCGTTTCGTGCGGCGTCCGCCGTAAGCATGTGACGCTCGGTCTTCAGGTCCACGATAAGCTTCGACCTCCACGATCTTCCCCGACACACGTTCTCCGTTCGGCCCGGGCACAACCAGCAACTTGCCCAGCAGATCACGAGAAACCGCGAGCACGTCTGGTCGAAGATAGAATTCGCGCGGGAGCTTGCGTGGCGTCATCGAGGCTGTTGGCGCACTTTCCAGAGCATCACGAAAAATATTATCCACCCGATCAGCACAATCCCGCGGCGCACCCATTTCTGTCCGACACGCATCGCCATGCTTGCGCCGAAATAGCCGCCGGCGAGCGCGGCACAAGCCATCAGGAGCGCATCCGCCCAGACAACATATCCCGCAACCGCGAAGATCAGCACGGCCACGGCGTTGATACAGATGCCGAGAAAGTTCTTGATGCCGTTGGCGCGATGCAGCTCGTTGAGACCGAGAACGCCCATCGCGGCGAGCATGAGTATGCCGTTGCCCGCCCCGAAATAGCCGCCATACATCGCGGAAAAGAATTGAAAGATCATCGCGCCGGTCCACCAGAGGCCCATGCGCTTCTCGTCAATCGATCCGAGTCGCAGGCGCCTGTTGACGATCCCGTTCGCCATGAAGAGCAATGTGGCGAAGAGGATCAGGAACGGTACGAGGTCAGCGAAGACTTTCGACGGCGTTCGGACGAGCAGCAGTGCGCCTAACGCGCCTCCTATGAGACTCGTTGTGCCGAGTCGAAACAGCATTGTGGAGCTGTGTTCGAGCTCTTTGCGATACCCGAACAGGCCGCCGAAGAGGCCGGGCCAGAGTGCGACCGTGCTGGTCCCATTGGCGACTTTCGGATCGAGCCCGAGCCAGATAAGGACTGGAAACGTCAGCAGCGTCCCTCCGCCGGCGATGGAATTGATCGCGCCCGCTGCGAACGCGGCGCATAACATGGCAAACACGGGGAAGAGACGCATCGTTTGAGTTAACGCATGTTAATATAAAACCGTGCAAATCCTGTAATCCTGTCCAAAATGAGATCAATAATCACAGCACTAGTTTTCATCCTTGTCTTTCAGGTAACCATTTCCGCTCAGAACGGAGCTCGAATTGACTGGCCACGTTACCAGGACATGGCGGTTGATCTGATGCAGCAGTACCTGCGCGTCAATACTTCAAATCCGCCAGGCAACGAGCTCGAGGCCGCGCGGTTTTTGAAGAAGATCTTCGATCAGCACGGGATTGAAAACGAGATCTTCGAGTACAAGCCGGGGCGCGCAAACATCATGGCGCGTCTCAAAGGCAATGGCTCGAAGCGTCCGATAATCCTGCTGAGTCACACTGACGTAGTAACTGCAGAACCTGCTTCGTGGGAAGTCGATCCTTTCGCGGGCATTATCAAGAACAATTCGATCTACGGTCGTGGCGCACTCGACATGAAAGGCGAGGGACTGCTCCATCTCATGACGATGATCCTGCTCAAGCGCGAAGGACCACCGTTGTCACGCGACGTGATCTTCCTCGGCACGGCTGACGAAGAGGTTAACGACGAAGGCTCGCTCTGGATGATCGCGAACAAAGCCGACCTCTTCAAAAACGCCGAGTACCTGATCACCGAAGGCGGTGACAATCTGATCGAAGGCGATTCCGTTAAAGTGGTCGGCGTGGATGTCGCGGAGAAAGCGCCGTTCTGGTTACGACTCACCGCTACCGGTCTTCCGGGACACGGCTCACGGCCCGTCAATGATTCCGCGACGAACCGTCTCATCCGCGCGATGAATCGCATTCTCGATTGGGAGACTCCGGTAAAACTTCTGCCTGCGGTCGAGCAGTTCTTCAAAGACATTGCACCGTTGCAGTCGGAGCCGTTGCGCGCACACTTTCTGAACATTCGTGAGTCGTTGAAGAACCCTGACTTCGTGAAGGCGCTGACGAGTCAACGCGAGTTCAACTTTCTCGTGCGCAACACGATCTCGATCACGATGCTTAGTGGCAGTAAACAAACTAACGTTATCCCCAATGCTGCGACGTGCAATCTCGACGTTCGACTGCTGCCGGGCGAGTCGCCGGAAGAGTTTCTCAAGGCGCTGACGGCAGTGATTGCAGATCCCTCGATCAAGATTGAGAACGTCAATCGCTTCAAACAACCGAACAGTTCCCCGATCGACACCGAGTTGTTTTCTCTCATCGCGCGCAAGACGAAAGAGAGGCACGCGGGCGCAGTTGTCACAACAAAGATGCTCAGCGGTTATACTGAAAGCCAGCTCTACCGGCAGCTCGGCATAACGGCTTACGGATGGGCGCCGATTTACACGACGTCTGAAGAAGACGAAGGCGTGCACGGCAACAACGAGCGCATCTCGGTGAAGAACGTGCGCGACGGCACGCGCGAGCTGTACGAAATCGTCAGAGACATCTCCCGTTAGCAGCCCCCGTTTTAAACTTCTTCTCTGTGCAATCTCTGTGTTCTCTGTGTCTCTGTGGTGGAGACCAAGACAACCACAGAGACACAGAGAACACAGAGAACACAGAGATTACACAGAGA
>Ga0207711_10004193_pt1 | contig 12342 bp, 14 predicted proteins | sample KBSS34metaG_FD_184401 | JGI IMG/M metagenome (GOLD analysis project Ga0207711, IMG submission 184401) | Switchgrass rhizosphere microbial communities from Kellogg Biological Station, Michigan, USA - KBS S3-4 metaG (SPAdes) (version 2) | ecosystem: Host-associated > Plants > Roots > Rhizosphere...
CGTCATCGTCAACATCGTCGTCATGTCTCTGCGACCGGGGCAGCCTCCGGCGTTGGTAACCTACTCGCCGCTGCTCCCGCTCGCCTTGCTCCTGTTCACTGGTCTGTACTTGTTCGCGCTGCCGTACGCCACGAGGTGGCGTCGTGTGCGACGCGCCGATTGAATGGAGTTCATCTCATGAAGACAAGCGACGCGCGGACGAAGGCTTCTCCCAATCAGCCGGTCGGCGCGAAAACCAGAGCATTCGGTGATTGGCGGGGCGAGATGCTCTCGCGGCTGCGCGCCCTGATCAAGCAGGCCGACCCGGAGATGATCGAGGAGCGGAAATGGCGGAAGCCTTCGAATGGAATGGCAGGAGTCCCGGTCTGGTCGCACAACGGGATCGTGTGCACCGGTGAGACGTACAAGAACGCCGTGAAGATGACCTTCGCCAAAGGTGCCGATCTCAAGGACCCGTCGGGCCTGTTCAATTCCAGTCTCGAAGGCAACGTCAGGCGCGCCATCGACTTCCACCAGGGCGACAAGCTGGACGAGAAGGCGCTGAAGGCTCTTATCCAGGCCGCCGTGGCCTTGAACAAGTCTTCAGCCCGCGGCTAATCCGCAACGTCGCTCCGTCTCCTCGCCCCCCAAGCCGATGCTGCCGCTCGAGCAAGATCCACCCATGGATCGATGAAGGATCGATGTGAGCCGCCGGCCGGTATCGCCCGTTCGATCGATGAATCCAGGATCCTCTTCTGAACCCCTTTTGGCCCGTTGCGGTGCATTGTTAGCGAACCGTGTCGGATGCGATAAGCACACACGGTGTCGCGAATCAACGTTCTCGTCGCGTCGACTTCGGTAGATACGAAAGCTGAAGTCATCGCCGAGCGGGTCGCCGCTCGGTCTGACATGAACCTGATCGGTGGCCGCTGTTTGAAGGCGGACGATCTTGAACGGTTCCTCGACGTCGAAACGTCACTCGCGCAACTCGCTGTCATTCTGCTCGGCAAGCCCGCGGAGACGCGCGAAATCGCCGAACGGTGGATCGCGAAGCGGCCCGATCTGGTCGTCGTGCTCGTTGACCTCGTCGACGATGTGATCCGGATCCAGGCGATTACGCTGCGCGATCCGCGATTGGATGCGCTGCTCACTGCGCTGCGGAACATTGTCGAGCGTGTTGGTCCCGAATCGAAAGACCGCGTTGTTCGCATCGAACTGCCGACGCCGGCAGCGCGGGTGGACGAGGAACAGCCGACCGTCGACGCCGAAGAGAAACCCGGCGAGTCAGCGGACAGCGCGCTCGTCGCTGGCGCCGGCGAGGACGGCGAGATGCCGCCCGGTATCCACGACCGCCCGCTGCTCGACGCATCGGTGGAGTGGCTGTACCGGCTGCTGCGGGATGCCGTCGAGCGCACCCCGGCCGAAAACGGCGACGTGCACGGCTTGTCCGTCACGCGCGCGACGCTGCTCGAAGCGCTCGACACGCCGCTCGAGCGCGCGGCCCAGGAACACCCTGCCGACCTCGCAGCCGCCGACAGAGCGCTCGACGCCGCGCTGGTCGCGGCGCGATCCGGCGACGACCCAGATCCGGAGCCGCTTGCGATCGCGGCGCGGCGGCTAGATTTGGGGCCGCTCGACTTCCGGATGCTGCTGCTCGGGCTGGCGCCGGAAATCGACTTCCGGTTCCAGCGCTGCATCGGGTTCCTGCTCGACGAAATGGGCCGGCGCACCGGCACGTTCGGCCTTTACACCACGCTGCTCGGCGCGAGCACGCGCGTGCGCCGAGAGCTCGCCGACAGCGGCGCGCTCGACCGCTGGTGCCTCGTCGACGGCGCCGCGGGGCAGCATGCGGCGGCTGACGAACCGTTCAGGATTGATCAGTACGCCGCACGGTGGCTGCTGGGTGAAGCGGAAGCCTTGGGCGCCGATCCGCGCGTGCGTCGTGTCGTGCGTCTCGATCCATGGCTTGGCGCCGCGCTCCTCAACCGGCCGCAGGAGCGTTGCAAGGCGGCGGATCTGTTCCGGCGCCTTCCGCGCGAGAAGACGTTTCAGTGGCTCGTGCTGAACCGCGCCGACGCGAGCGGATGGCGCGCGCTCATCGAGCTCGGCGCCACCATCGACAAGACTGCGCCGATTCGGGTCGACGCCGCGCGGCTCTCCGGGCTCGACCTGATCGAGATTGTCGAGACCGCTGGGCGGCTCGTGCGCTATTCGCGATGCACGCGCCGTCCGCTCGTCGTCGACAGCGTCAAGGCCGAGTCGACTGACGGAGACGACGAGTGGCTGCGCGCGTTCTTCGCCGGCATGAGCCACGCCGGCTGCCGGGCGCTCGTCGTCTGTGCCGACGAGGCCCGGATCGTGGCGTTCCTCGGAAAGGCTCGGTTCCTGCTGATCGACGAAGACGCGCTGTCGCCGGACGCGCGGGTCGAGGCGATCCGCAGCGCCGCGGAAGGCGCCGACGTCTACCTCTCCAACGAAGACGCCCGCGCGATGGCGTCGCGGTTCCCGCTGCGGGTCGACGCTCTCGAAGAGGCGATGCACCTCGCGCAGAGCCGGGCGCTCGACTACACGGCCGACGATCCCCGCGTCGCCCGTTTCACGACGGCGTGCAAGGAGCTCGTCGCCGAAGGCATCTCGCACCTGGCCGATCGCCTCGAGCCGATCTTCGAGCTCGACGACGTGGTGCTGCCCGCCGACCGCAAGAGCCAGCTGATCGAGATCGTGGACAACGTGCGCCTGGCGCACGTCGTGCTCGACGAATGGAGGTTTGGCGAGCGGCTGCCGTACGGCCGCGGCGTCACGGCGCTCTTCTTCGGGCCGAGCGGCACGGGCAAGACGATGGCCGCGATGGGCATCGCGCGGCGGCTCGACATCCAGATTCTGCGCCTCGACTTGTCGCGCGTCGTCAGCAAGTACATCGGCGACACCGAAAAGAACATCGATCGCGTCTTCACCGACGCGCAGCGGACGGGCGCCGCGATCCTCATCGACGAGGCCGACGCGCTCCTCGGCCGGCGCAGCGAGGTGAAGGACGCCCACGATCGCTACGCGAACATCGAGGTCGCGTTCCTGCTGCAGCGGATGGAGGCCTACGACGGCCTCGCGATCCTCACGAGCAACATGCGGCAGACGCTCGATCCGGCGTTCCTGCGCCGCCTGCGGTTCATCATCGAGTTTCCGCGCCCCGACGCCGACGCGCGCGACCGGATCTGGCGTCAGTGCCTCCCGGCCGGGACGCATACACTCAACGACGCGGCGTTCCGCCAGCTCGCGCGCAAGGTCGACGTCACCGGCGGCTACATCCGGCAAATCACGCTGCGGGCGGCCTTCATCGCGGCCGCGGCCGGCTCGCAGATCACGCTCGAGCACGTGGCGCAAGCCGCGCGCGCGGAACTGGCGAAGCTCGGGATGCCCGCCGTCGAGCTCGACGTCGCGCAGGTGAGGGCGGCGTGAAGGCCGACGCCATTCTTCGCGTCACCGAGGTCCTGCGCGGCCGGCTCGAGACCGCGCTCGCCGCGTCGGGAGTGCCCGGCACGGTCTTCGTCGGCCCGCTCGACGACGTCGACGTGAGCGGCGCGGCGCTCATCCTCTTCCTGTATCGCATCATGCCGAGCGCGAGCCTGCGCAATCGCGAGCATCGCGTCGCGGCCACCGGCACGCCGCCGGTGCAGGTGTTCCACAACTCGATGCCCCTCGATCTGTTCTTCCTCGTCACCGTCGGCTCGACGCCGGGGGCGAGCGAGGAAGCGCCGCTGCGCGCGCTCGGCTACGTCATCCAGGCCCTGCAGGCGGAGCCCGATCTCACCGGCGCCGGCGTCAGCAACGAAACCGTGCACGTCACGCTCGAGCCGTTGTCCACGGAAGAAGCGAGCCGGATCTGGGCGCTCTTCCCGACGGCGAACTACCGCACGTCCATCGCGTATCTCGCGTCGCCGGTGTGGATCGATCCGGCGCAGCCGGAAGCGGTCGCCGCGCGCGTCGCCCAGGACGACCTGCTCGCCGGCATGAAGTCTCCAGGAGCGGCGCCATGAGCCGCCCGTTCGACATCCAGCTGCCGCCCGAACAGGGCTATCGCCGCCGCGGCCTGTTCGCGATCGAACTGCTCGATCCCGTGACGCTCGAACGCGTCAGCGACGGCGTCAAGGTGACGGGGGAAGGACTCGCCGGCAAGCCGTACGTGAACTCGAGCGGCATGTTCGTGTGGCTGGACGAAGACGTCAACAAGCTGACGAAGCTCTCGATCGATCCGAAGGTGCAGCCGTACGACAAGGTCGACCTTGCGCCCGCCGATCTCACCCTGCCGCCGGCGCGTCCGCCGGTGACGACGATCGAGCTGCCGCCGCGCGTGGACTATCCGCTGCCGGCCGGCGCGACGGCGGCGCGCGGGACGCTCATCGAAGAGCAGGTCGTCCCGCCTGTCCCGGTCGAGGGCGCCTTCGTGCATCTTCGCTGGCTCGACGACGACGGAGTGACGTGGCGGGACGCGCGTCCGGTGTCGCGAACCAACCCGCGCGGCGATTTCGTCGCCGTGCTCCGGCTGGCGTCCACCGACGTGCCGCATCTCGATGGGGCGCGTCGTCTCACGGTGCGCCTGCACGTCCGCCGCGGATCGGACAAACGCGAATCCGTCGATCTCCAACTCCCGCAAGGTCGCGTCGCGGACCCGTCGACCTTGAGTGCGTTGATCGTCGCGTGGGATGACCTGCGGCCCTGAGTCCGCCATGAGGAGACGAACGTCATGACCGAGCACAAGCGGCCGCACGATTGTCCGCCGACCACCGACAACCCGGCCGATCAGCCGCATCCGCCGGGAGACGGAAAGGGCTGCAACGACATGCCGACGTCGACGCCACCGACGGTCGACGAGCCGGAGAAGTGTCCCGACACCGACTGCTGCTGTCCACCGGGACCGGGCACGACGGCGAACTGCCTCGAGGATCTCATCGCCGCGCAGGCCGCGTCTATGGCGGCGGCGGAGAAGGCCGGCAAGTTCAAGGAGGACCTCGGCAAGCTCCTCGACGCGGCGAAGAAGGCGAGCCAGGAGTACACGCGCGACAAGTACGACGGTCTGGTGACGCGATGGGTCGACGAGGACGCCGCGATCGTCGAGCTGATTCGCCGCCTCGTGTGCGTCGTCCCGTGCTGGAAGTGCGTGATCGAGTGCCACATCTGCCCGTTGATCAACCAGATCGTCATCGCCGAACGGTGGTTGTACAAAGGCGGGCTGCCGACCACGGCCAACAACCTGTACGACTTGCTGAACTGGCAGACGCGGAACAAGGAAGCCGCGGAGCGGATCTTCAACCGCATCAAGGCCGTGCTCGACGTGTGGGCGACGCCGTACAAGACGATCGACGCCGCGCTCGCCGCGAACAAGGGCTGGATCAAGACGGCCGGCGACCTCCTGAACACGGATCCCGGCAAGGCGGTCTACGACCTCTTCCTCAAGATCATCCCGCTGCATCTGGCGATCGCGCCGCCGTCGGGATCGAAATGGAAGACGAACATCGACAAGAAGTACACGCAGTTCTGCGGGTGCGACACGGGCACGCCGGATGACTGCTGCGGTCCGAACGTCGGCATGCTGAGCGTCCGCGAGCGCATCACGGGGCCCCAGCCCTACCTGATAGATCCGAACGACTACTTCACGCTGATCTGCTGCCTCGTGCAGAAACGCTACGCGCCGGCGCGCGACGAGCTCGGCAAGGCCGACGCCGGCGTGACGACGGTGCAGAACCAGATCAACAAGTACAAGGCGCTCATCGACGGCATCAAGGATTTCGAGAAGAACGCGCGTCCAACGGTGCCCGGACAAGTCGATTGCTGCGATTACGAGTGCGACGACAAGGACGAAGAGAAGTCGCCCTATCAGGCGCGCTGACGCTGAAGCTGGAGAACCGACATGCCTGAGTACCTGCATCCCGGCGTATACATCGAGGAGATCGAGCGCGGGCCGCGCCCGATCGAAGGCGTACCAACGAGCACGGCGGCGCTGCTCGGCGAGGCCGAGCGCGGGCCGGTGACGCCGCGGCTCGTCACCAGCTACAAGGACTACCAGCGCTGGTTCGGCGACGTGTTCGGGCAGACGAAGTTTCTGCCGTACGCGGCGAACGGCTTCTTCGAGAACGGCGGCCGCCGCGCGTTCATCTGCCGCATCGTCGGCGACGGCGCGGTGACGGCGCAGGCGGCGTTCGGCGACTTCTTCATCCGCGCCGCCGGCCCGGGCCAGTTCGGCAACCGGGTGTTCGCGCGGATCGTGCCGGGCACGACGAAGAAGGCCGACGGCACGAGCGTGGGCTTTCGTCTCCAGCTCGCCTACTGGAGCGGTGCGGTGCCCGCGGTCGATCCGTTCACGGCGGAAGGGCGCCGCACGCCGCCGCTTCCGGCGATCACGGAGGACTTCGACGATCTCGTCACCGACGAGTCGTCGCCCGACTACTACGGCAAGCGCGTCCCCTTCATCGATCTCGACAAGGGCGAAACGAACCAGGGCCCCGAGAGCTCGGCGCTCGGCGTGCTGGTTCGGAACGCGGGCGTCGACCCGCGGACGCCGCCGGCCAACGCCGGCACGCTGCTGTCGGGCGGGGCCGACGATCAAGCCGCGGTTGGCGTCGACGACTTCAAAGGCGCGGCGGTGCCCGGCGGCCGCGGCGAGCAGGGCCTTGCGGCGCTCGAGCGCGATCCGTATCGAGACGTCGCGCTGGTGCACGCGCCCGGCATGGTCGACCAGGACGTGGCCACGGCCGTCATCACGCACTGCGAGAACCTGCGATTCCGTTTCGCGGTCATCGATGCGCCGAAAGGACAGAGCAGCTCGACCGATCTCGATCCGCGGACGAAGATCGCCGACTCCGAATACGCGGCCTTCTACTATCCCTGGATCGTCACGTCCGATCCGCGGACCGGCGCCCGCAAGCTCATCCCGCCGGGAGGACCGGTGCTCGGTATCTACGCGCGCTCGGACACGGAGCGCGGCGTCTTCAAGGCGCCGGCCAACGAGACCGTGCGCGGCGCGCTCGCGCTCGAGTACGACATCACCGATCAAGTCCAGGACGACCTGAACCCGAAGGGCGTCAACGCCATCCGCAGCTTCCCGGGCCGCGGCATCCGCGTCTGGGGCGCGCGGACGATGACGTCGAACCCGCTGTGGAAGTACGTCAGCGTGCGGCGCCTGTTCATCTTCCTCGAACGGTCGATCTACGAGGGGACGCAGTGGGTCGTGTTCGAGCCGAACGACGACAAGCTGTGGGCGCGCGTGATCGACACGATCCGCCTGTTCCTGCGCGGGCAGTGGCGGCTCGGCGCGCTGTTCGGCCGCACGGAGCAGGAAGCGTTCTTCATCACCTGCGACCGCACGACCATGACGCAGGACGACATCCTGAACGGGCGCCTGATCTGCGAGATCGGCATCGCGCCGGTCCGACCCGCGGAGTTCGTCGTGTTCCGCATCTTCCAAAACACGGCCGAGGCCCAGCGCTAGGAGCACGCCATGGCACGGATTGATCCGCTACGAAACTTCCGCTACCGGCTGGAGATCGACAGCATCGCGCAGGCGGGCTTCAGCGAGGTGATGATCGCCGAAACCACCATCGACGCGGTGGACTACCGCGAAGGCACCGATCCGCCGCACGTCCGCAAACTGAGCGGCCTCACCAAATACGGAAACATCACGCTCAAGTGGGGTCTCACCGTCGGCGGCACGGCACTCGATCTGTTCAAGTGGCACGCCGAGGTCTCGGCGGGCCAGATCAAAGAGAAGCGCAAGAAGGTGGTCATCGTCGTCCAGGACGAGGCGGGGCAGGATGCCGCGCGCTGGGTCGTCAGCGACGCGTGGCCGATCAAGTACGACCCCGGCGATCTCAAGGGCACCGGCAACGAGGTGCTGATCGAACTGCTCGAACTCGCCAACGAAGGCATCGAGCGGGTGAACTAGGAGGGCCGCGATGAGCGCCACACACACCGGCTTCCAGACGGAAATCGAGTTCGAGCTGCCGAAGGGTTTCCTCGACGAGACCGCCACGCTGCACCGGCGCGGGACGATGCGTCTGGCGACGGCGGCGGACGAAATCCTGCCGCTGCGCGATCCGCGCGTGCAGCAGAACGAGGCGTACCTCGCGGTGATCGTCCTCGCGCGCGTCGTCACGCGGCTCGGATCGCTGACGGACATCCACACCGGCGTCATCGAGGGCCTCTACGCGTCGGACTTCGGGTACTTGCAGCAGCTGTACGAGCGGTTCAACGCCGTGGACGACGAGTCGACGCAGACAGCGGAGCGTCCGCGCCCGTCCGCGAAGGCGCTGCGGAGGGTCGCCGTGGGGGAAGCATGAGGGCCTATCCCGTGAAATCGCTGTACGAGGAGATGGCCTTCATCGCGCACCACTTCCACTGGTCGCACGACGATCTGATGCGTCTCGATCATCGTGAGCGGCGGCGGTGGTGCCGGGAGATTTCAGCGATCAACCGGACGCTCGACGGCGCGCCGGCCAATCCGTTCGACGTGTGAGCCCGGGAGCATATGCGTCAGGACCCACTCCGCGGCTTCCGCTTCCTGCTCGAGATCGACGGCATCGCGAGCGGCGGCTTCACGCGCGTCAAAGGCATCGCGCGCGAGGTCAAGTACGAGTCGTATCGCGAAGGCGGCGTCGTCGAATACGAGCACAAGCTCGTCAGCCAGGTGTCGTACCCGGTGCTCATTCTCGAGCGTGGCCTGGCCCTCGACGACTTGTGGCAGTGGGCGCAGGCCATTGCGGATGGCGAAATGACGCGAAGAACGATTCACATCCGGCTGCAGAACGAAGCTGGCGAGAAGGCGTGGGCGTGGCAGATCCAGCACGCGCTGCCGGTGAAGTGGTCGGCGTCGGATCTCGACGCGCAGAACTCACCGGTCGTGATGGAAAGCCTCGAGCTCGCGCATCACGGGCTGCGGAAGGCGACATGACGATAGTGACACCGCGCGCGTTTCGTCGGCTCAGCCTTGCGGCGCGTCGGGCTGCTGGCTGCTTCGCCGCGGCGCGCCGCTCGGACGGACGCGCCGGCGTCTGCCGGCCGATCGTTCTCCGCTGGCGGCGGCGGCGAGTCCGGACCGACGCCGCGCGGTCCGTCGCGGCGGGTCCGGCGGCGCCGCGCGTCGCGTGGTATCCACATTTTCATCTGCATTTCGGCGCCGCGACCTCGAAGCAGGCCCGAAGCGCCGCACCGGCGATAGTCGGTGGTGTCCTGGTTCGCGATCGGGAACGCGTTCTCCGCGAGCGTCGTGAGCTCAGGTCGCTCTCGATACTGCGCTCTACGCGCGAGTGGCGACGTCAGACCGTTGTACCGGGTCGGGCCTCCGGTTCGACGGGAATCGTCAGGCCGCGCCTCGCGCAGGAGGCTCAATCGGCGCGCTCGCGGTCCGTTGTCACCACCGGTCCAGTACACACCAGACGCGTGCCGCTCGATCGCCGGCGGTCGAGCGGCACGGCGCAACGACCCGCCCGGCCACTGCAGCAGATGCTGGGGACCGCGCCGGGCGGCCTGAGACGATGGCGCGAACCGCAGGCGGCGGGTCCGCCGGCTCGGCTCCGCCGACACACGATCCGTCGCACGCCGGAGGCCGAGCCGTTGCCACTGCAGCCTCGCCATGCAGTTCCCCTCGTGTGGCGAAATGCGGAGACCGGGTCCACGCGGCCGCTTGCGGCGCCGGACCGATCATTGACGCCGATGGCGTCGTCGCCCGATTCGACTCGCCCGAGCGGGCCGCCGGCAGCGCCTGCGGCCGAAGCGATGCGGACTCGCATTCCTGTTCGTCCTGGCGACTTCGAGCCCGGCGTCCTCGACCGCCTCGCGGACGACGTGATTCGCCGCGTCGAGCGCCGCGTGCGCATCGAGCGCGAGCGGCGAGGGCTGTGAGCCATGGGTAAGCCCCAGCTGAAGAAGGCGACCGTCACCGTCCTCGACGGCTCGGACAAAGGGAAGGTGATCGCGGTCCTCTTCAACCCGACCGAGTACAGCTTCGAGCGGACGAACTCGTACAAGGCGACCGCGGTACCAGGGCTGGGGTCGCCGCTGCTGCAGTTCGTGAACGGCGAGTCGGCACAGCTCAGCATGGAGCTGTTCCTCGACGACTACACCGATCCCGAAGGACCGACGTCGCTCCTGCAGCGAGAGCGCGATCCGCTCATGAAACGGCTGCGCGATCTCACCAAGCTCCTCGAGATCGATCGCGACCTCCACGCGCCGCCACCGGTGCGCTTCAACTGGGGGCCGATGGAGTTTTCGGCCGTCATCGAGAAGCTGGGCCGCAAGGTGACGATGTTCCACCCCGACGGCACGCCGGCGCGGCTCTCGCTGTCGGTCTCGTTCAAGGAATACCGGACGCTGCGGCAGCAGCTCGAGGATCCGCGCCGCGAGTCCGCCGACAAAACCAAACGCCGCGTCGTCGTCGGCCGCGAAGCCCTGTGGCTGATCGCGGCGCGGGAGTACGACGACTCGAACGAATGGGTCCGGATTGCCGAAGCCAACGATCTCGACGATCCGCGCGAGATCGCTCCGGGCGACTGGCTGCAGTTGCCGCCGATCGAGAACCCCGATGGAACTGGCGACGTTCGCTAAGACCTACGCCGATTTCTACGCGCCGGCGTACGCGATCCGCGTGGGCCGCGACGACCTGCAGCGCGATCTGCTGGTGGCGATCAGCCAGGTCGAGGTGGACATGGTGCTGGGCGCGGCCGCGCACTTCACGTTCACGGTGACGAACTCGTACAGCCACAAGCTGCACGCGTTCAAGACCGGACGTGGAGCCGACGTGCTGAGCCTCCTGACGTTCGGCGCGGAGATCGAGGTGTGCATGGGCTATGGCGACGCGAAGTCGACGCCGACGGCCGTCAAGGGGCTGATTACCGAGATCACGACGAACTTCCCTGACGGCGCCGCGCCCGAGTTGAGCGTCTCGGGGTACGACCATGGCTTCCCGCTGACCATCGGCAAGAACTCGCGGACGTGGACCAAGCGCAGCGACAGCGATGCGGCGCACGAGATCGCGAGCTTCAACAACCTCGACGCGAAGATCGAGACGACCAAGGAGCAGCACGCGCAGATCGAGCAGAAAGAGGAAAGCGACTGGGAGTTCCTCAAGAAGCTCGCGGATCGGAATCACTACGAGCTCTATGTCGACGAGCGCAAGACGCTGCACTTCGCGCCGCCCAACGACAAAGCGACGGCGATTGTGCGGCTGGCATACGGCGAAGGGCTGCTCAGTTTCAAACCCGAGGCGAACCTGGCCGGGCAGATCTCGAAGGTCGAAGTCTACGGCTGGGATCCGAAGACCAAAAAGCAGATCGTCGGCCGCGCGTCGGCGGGCGAGGAATCCGGGCTGACGGGCAAGAGCGCCGCGCAGCACCTGAACGGCTTCGTGCGGGATCCAGCGAAGCGGCCGACGCTGCGCCTCCGGCAGCCGGTGTTCACGCAGTCGGAAGCGGACAAGCGGGCGAAGGCGGCGCTGAACGAACGCGCGAAACAGTTCCTCACCGGAGAGGGCGAGACGATTGGACTGCCGGAACTGCGCCCGGACCGCAACGTCGAGCTCGACAAGCTCGGATTGCCGTTCTCGAAGACGTATTACATCCAGCAGGCGACGCACAAGATCGATTCGAGCGGCTATCGCACGCGTTTCAAGGTGAAGGAGACCGGCCTATGAACCTCACCGTCGAGCAGGCGCCGCGCGAGACGGCGCTCGAATCGGGCGGCTACGTCAAAGGCGTCGCGATCGGGATCGTGTCGAACAACAAGGACCCGGAGCGATTGGGCCGCGTCAAGTTGAAGTTCCCGTGGCGCGAGGATCCAGACGAAAGCAACTGGGCGCGGCTGGCCGCGCCGATGGCCGGCAAAGATCGCGGATGGGTGACCATCCCGGAGGTTGGCGACGAAGTCCTGGTGGCCTTCGAACGAGAGGATCTGCGGTTTCCGTTCGTGGTCGGCGCGTTGTGGAACGGCAAAGACAAGCCGCCGTTCGACAACGCCGACGGCAAGAACGACAAGCGGATGTTCAAGTCGCGAAAGGCGCACACCCTCGTCTTCGACGACGGGGCGAAGGGCGTTGTCGAGCTCGCGCACGAGAAGGGCCGGAAGATCACGTTCGACGACGACGGCTTCGCCGTGGAGGACGAGCGCGGCAATGTCATCAAGGTGGACAGCACCAGCGGTGCGATGACGATCGAATCCAAGGGAGAGCTGACGATCAAGGCGATGAAGATCACGCTCCAGGCACAGGCGTCGCTCGACATCAAGGCGAGCGGCGTCGCCACGATCCAGGGCTCGCTCGTCAGGATCAACTGAGGCCGGGGATGGGACAGCCTGCTGCGCGCCTCGGCGATCAGACGAGCCACG
>Ga0207711_10004195_pt1 | contig 12338 bp, 12 predicted proteins | sample KBSS34metaG_FD_184401 | JGI IMG/M metagenome (GOLD analysis project Ga0207711, IMG submission 184401) | Switchgrass rhizosphere microbial communities from Kellogg Biological Station, Michigan, USA - KBS S3-4 metaG (SPAdes) (version 2) | ecosystem: Host-associated > Plants > Roots > Rhizosphere...
CCGGTGAGCAGTGGCTGTCGGTCGTCTCGGCTCTGATCGACGTGGTCTCGGTGGTGCTGGTGAAGCCGCCCGCCGTCACGCAGGGGCGCAACCGCCTGGGCGACGCGGCCGCGAGCAAGCTGGCGTCGCGGCTGCGGCAGCGCGAGGCGGTGCTGGTGAGCCTGGGTAATGGAACGGCGCGCGATGGCTCCCCCGAATCCTGGCCGCGAACGGATGCCCGCCTCGCCGTCACCGCGAGCACCTGGGCGGGCATAGGTGCCGGCTTCGGGCATCTGACCGCGCGCCAGGTCACGGTCAGCTCGGCGTCGCGCTCCTGGGCGGGGCGCGCCAAGTCGCGCAGGCTCTGGCTGCCCGGCCCGGATCAGCGGCTCGAGGCGGTCGTGGCGCGCGACGAGGTCGGCCCACGACGCGTGCGGCACGAGGTCGCGGGCTGACGCTACTGTCTGCACCATGACCCCCGAGTTCTGGATCACCACCTTGGTCGTCGTCGCCACACCGGGAACCGGCGCCCTCTACACGATCGCGGCCGGGCTCAGCCGCGGATGGCGAGCCAGCATCCTGGCCGCCTTGGCGTGCACGCTCGGCATCGTCCCGCACCTGCTTGCAGCGATCACCGGCCTGGCCTACCTGCTTTACGCGAGTTCGGTGGCCTTCCAGATCGTCAAGTACGCCGGCGTCGCCTACCTGCTCTACCTCGCGTACCGCACCTGGCGCGACAAGAGCGCGATGGCGGTCGAGGGCGACATCGCTCCCCGGTCCGCCGGCCGGGTGATCGCATCCGGCATCCTGATCAACCTGCTGAACCCGAAGCTCACGATCTTCTTCTTCGCATTCCTCCCGCAGTTCGTGCAACCGGGCCGGCCGGGAACGATCCCGCTCATGCTCGAACTCAGTGGCATCTTCATGGCCGTCACCTTCGTCGTCTTCACGGTCTACGGCATCTTCGCCGCCGGGCTGCGCCGCCACGTCATCCAGCGCCCGCGCGTGCTCACCTGGATGCGCCGATCCTTCGCCGCCGCGTACGTGCTGCTCGCCGGGCGTCTCGCACTGCAGAGCCGCTGATGGCCGCCGTCTACGAGTTCTCCGCACCGCTGTGGCAGTGGATGGCGCGACGCGACGAATGGTTCTTCGTGAGTGTGCCCGAGAGCATGTCCGACGAGATCGCGGCGAGGAGCGAAGGTCTCACCGGGGGCTTCAACTCGGTGCCCGTGCAGGTGACGATCGGACGCACCAACTGGCGCACCTCGATCTTCCCGGGCGGTGACGGGCGCTACTCGCTGCCCATCAAGAAGGCCGTCAGGATCGCCGAGGGAATCGATCGTGACTCCCCCGTCGACGTCACTATCGAACTCCGGCTCGGTACGCCGTAGGCGGCTCTACGAGACCACGAACTCTTTGCGCATGTGTACCAGCTCGACGCCCGAGCCCAGTTGCTCGCGGTGGGTCTCGACGTAGCCGCGGCGCGCGTAGAGCCGCAGGTTCGCCTCGCTCAGCTTGCCTGTGAACAGCACCGCAGCATCCGCCGCCAGCGGGGAGTTCTCGTCGGTCGCTGCCGCTTCGCCTTCGGCCGCGTTCATCAGGATGCTGCCGAAGCCATAACCCTGCACATCGGGGGCCACTGTCAGCCGACCGATGTGCAGCAGGCCGCCCACCACGCGGGTGCGGACCGCGCCGACCATCCGCCCGCTCTTGCGCAGCACGAAACCGCCGCCGGTCTCGATCTCGTCGATGAGCTCGTCGAGCGTCTGCGTCAACGCCGGAAGAAACGCGTCGTTGTACAGTTGCGCCTCGCTGACGTACGCGGCGCGCTGCACCGTGAGAACCTCGCCGGCGTCCGCGGTGGTCATCCGCAGCAGCTCGAGGTCCTGTCGGTTCATGGTCTCGTTGATCACGATCGACCTCCTGATCTGCCGACAGTCTGTCAGCGCAATCCGGGCTGGTAATCGCCCCAAATCAGGTGCCGCGCGTGCTCACTCCTCGCCGATGTCCTCGTTCCAGAGCTTGGGGTTCGCTTCGATGAACTCCCCCATGATGCGGATGAGCTCAGGATCGTTGACCGTCGTCACCGAGAAGCCGTTCTCGACCAGCCAGTCCTGACCGCCGAAGAAGTTCTCGTTCTCGCCGACGATGACCCGACCGATGTTGAACTGCCGCACCAGCCCCGAGCAGTACCAGCACGGCGAAAGGGTGGTCGCCATCGTGGTCTTGCGGTAGTTCTTCTGCCGACCGGCGTTGAGAAACGCCGCCGTCTCGCCGTGCAGCGCCGGGTTGCCACCCTGTACGCGCTGGTTGTGCCCGCTGCCGAGCAGGCGGCCCTCCTCATCGAAGAGGGCCGCCCCGATCGGGATCCCGCCCTCGGCGAGGCCCTTCAGGGCCTCGGCCGTGGCGACGGCGAGCTTCTCGGCGTCGGTGGCGTAGATCCGCTCGTTCATGGATTGCTACGCGACAGCGTCCGCGGCGTCGACGCCGACGATCAAGTCGGGCTCCTCGGCTACCGGCCCGCCCACCTGCGGCTTGAACACCTTGAACAGAACGAAGTACAGCACTCCGGCCAGAACGAAGCCGACCAGCGGGGTGAGGTCGCCGATCGGTGACTTCAGCCCTCCGGTCGCCTGCACGACGAGTCCCGTGTACAGCGTCTGGTTGGCGAACAACACGATCGAGATGACCCCGGCGATCACCAGAGAGATCACGCCGGCCGGGTTGCGGTACTTGGCTTTGTCGGGGATGAAGGCCGCGATGGCGGTGCCACGCCGCAGCAGTCGGTCCACCAGCACGATGCCGAGCCACGGAGCGATCCAGTACGCGATCACCAGCAAGAAGTTCTCGTAATTCGACGTGTAGTTGGTCAGGATCGAGATGAGGGCGATGACTAAGCCCAGAATGCCGAAGGCGACGGCGATGATCGCGCGGCGGAGTGTGAACCGGATCCGCACCCCTGCGGCCAGGAACGACATCGCGCCCGAGTAGATGTTGAGCGCGTTGGCCGCGATCGCGCCGATCGCGATGGCAACGAGGGTGATGTCGGCGATCCAGATCGGCATACCGCTCACGAATGCGTCGGTCGGCGACGCACCCTTGGGTGCGACGATCAGCGCGGAAGCGGCGCCGGCCGCCATCAGCACGGTGCAGGAGACGAAGTTGCCCAGACCTGCCGCCCATCCCGCCTTCACGAGGCTGACGGTCTTGGGCAGGTAGCGGCTGTAGTCCGATGCGTAGGGGTTCCAACCGGCCGCGTAGCCGAACGCCGCCGATGCGGTGAGCGTGAAGCCGGCCAGGCTGAATCCGTTGTGGCTGGCGATGCCGGGCGTGACCTGGGGGTTCGCGAAGATCGCGATGGTCGCGATGAGGAAGACCACGCCGAGCACGATGCTCGCATAGCGCTCGAACACCTGCACCAGATCGTGGCCGACGAATGCCAGTGCGACCTCGAGGACGACGATGATGAGCAGGGCGATCCAGATCGGCATGCCGGTGAGTGTCGCGAGGGCGAAGGCGCCGCTCACCGAGTTCACGGCGAACCAGCCGAGCCCGGCCATCACGGTGTTGATCGCCGCGGGCAGGATGTTGCCGCGCAACCCGAACGCCGTCCGGCTCAGGACCAGCTGAGCGAGGCCTTCGCGCGGGCCCCAGGTGGAGAGGATGCCCTGCGTCGCGGCCCCGAGGGCGTTGCCAAGGACGATGGCGGCGATCGCTTGCCAGAACCCGAGGCCGAAGAACGCGACGCCGATGAAGCCGACGAAAACGGTGGCGAACTCGAGGTTCGGGGCGGTCCAGGTGGCGAAGAGTTGCCAGGGCGAACCATGGCGCTTGGAAGCCGGGATGGCTTCGATGCCCCCCGGTTCGACAGACGTAGGACGGGCGGGGGCGGTATTGGTCATGGCGCCCAGCGTAGGGAGTCAGGCGCGCCGGGCTCGCATCGAATCGCCAGTTTGTTACACAGGATTAACGCGAGGTGAACGAGCGGTCGCGATCACATCACGAAGACGAAGTCCGAGAGCCGGGTCCACCCTTGCGGTGCCGCCTTCGTGACCATGGGAAGGTACTTCGCGGTCGCGCCATCGGGCAGCTGATCCGTCACGACCTCGTCGCCGTTGCCGCAGCCCGCCGTCCAGTGGCTGTCGTCGCCGGCACCGGCCATCACCAGGCAGACCGATTCCGCTCCCTTGACCGCGAGAAAGATCCGTCGACCGTCCCAGACGCCCTGATAGCGGGTGCTGTCGGGATTGATCCGGATGCTCTCGGCAACGCCTTCAGGCAGGCGGTCGACGTCGCTCTGACTCGACGACAGGAAGGCCGGATGCGACACGGTCGGGCTCGGGTCGGCCGGGTGCACTGTCGGAGTCGTCGAGGGCGCGCAGCCGCTCAGCAGCAGTGCGGCGGCGATCGCCGTCGCCAGAAGGCTCCTGATCGACATGCCATGAGGTTAGGTCGGAACCGCGGACGACCGGCAGCGCTCATTCGGGGGTCCGGGGCGTGGAAATCGCTGGATTTCCGGCGAAATTGACCGTCTCCGCACCGCGTTCTGGGGGTAATGAGATCGCCTCGTTAGTCGTGCTCGCTCCGGTCGATCAGAGCCGACATCAACGCGACGCCCGAGGTGAAGACGGCGCCGGTGGCGGGATCCACGGTGAGCTTCTGAAACGAGCCGTCCGTGAAGTGCAGTCCCTCAGCGGTGAGCAGGCTGACCCGGGCGCGTCCGGCGGTGAGCGGCGGGCGGGCGCTCTCCCACACGCCCACCGTGGTGAGCAGGGGGCGGGCCGCGGTGAGCAGGGCGTCGACCAGGGCATCCATCTCGGAATCGACGGCGTGCCAGATGATCGCTCCCCCGGCCTGATTGAGATAGCGCGCCGTGTGGTCGTCGTAGGCGGCGAGGGTGTCGTAGCCCTGCTCGAGCGGGACGTCGAGCACGACCCCGTAGAGGCGCTCGGGAAGAGCGGTCAAGGCGTCGCGGTCGAGCTGGCGCAGGCAGCTCCAGGCCTGCAGGTACTGGCGCGATTCCAGGTCGGGGGTGTCGAGCACCGCGTGGAGGGCGGCCTCGGCAGCGGGGACGTCGGCACGCGCCATCGCGTGCTCGGCATCCTGGAAATGGATCCACGGGGGCTCGTTCGAGGTGCCCGCCCAGTCTTCGATCGGCACGTCGCCGAACAGCAGTTCGCGGAGCTCGGTCATGCGGGTAACGCTACGTGGTGAGTCGGCCCGCGAGGTGAGCCAATTGGTTCATGTCACGGCCTTCTCCGAGCCATGTGACGCATCTCGAGTGGCTTGAAGAGCATTGACACAGTCGAACGTGTGTTCGAATATAGGTTATGGGCGCGAACAGTTCGGCAGCGGGTGGCGCGCAGCCGCGCCTGCTGGTGCTCTGGGCACCCGACTGGCCCGTGCTCGCCCACGCCCGCGCGAACCGTGTTCCGGATGATGCCCCCCTCGCCCTCGTCGACAAGGGTCTCGTCTTCGCGTGCTCGGCGACCGCCCGGGCGGAGGGGGTGGCACGCGGGCAGCGGATCCGGGAGGCGCAGTCGCGCTGCCCGCGCCTCCACGTGCTGCGGTACGACCCGGCTCTCGACGCCCGGGCCTTCGAACCCGTGCTGGCCGGGCTCGAGCAGGCGCTGCCGGGGCTGCATCCGCTGCGGCCGGGAACGGTCGCGGTGCGCGCACGCGGACCGGCCCGCTATTACGGCGGCGAGCAGGCGGCGGCGCTGACCGTGCTCGGCACCGTCGCCGAACTCGGGGTGGAGCAGGCACGGGTGGGCATCGCGGCGGGGTTGTTCGCCGCCGAACGTGCGGCACGCATGGGGCGTGAGCGGGTCACCATCATCCCCACCGACGCCACCGCCGCCTTTCTCGCACCGCTTCCGGTGAGCCTGCTCGAACAGCCCGAGTTGGCGAGCCTGCTCCCCCGGCTCGGCATCCGCACCCTGGGCGAGTTCGCGGCGCTCGGCGAGCAGGATGTGGTGGCGCGCTTCGGTCCGTTGGGTGCGCGCCTGCATGCGCTCGCCGGCGGCAGAGATCCGCGGCCGGCGACCCCGCGCATCCCGCCCCGCGACGTCGACGTGCAGGTGGATTTCGAGCCCGCCCTCGACCGGGTCGATCAGGTCGCGTTCGGGGTGCGGGTGGCATCCGACGACTTCGTGAATGCGTTGCTCGCGCAGCGGCTGGTCTGCACGGCGGTGCGGGTAGAGCTGATCGGCGATCGCGGCGAGTCGAGCGAGCGGGTGTGGTTGCATCCGCGGTCGTTCTCGGCGGCGGAGGTGGTCGACCGGGTGAGGTGGCAACTCCAGGGAGCCATGCAGGGAGATACCAGTGCGGGCGAGCTGCGCTCCCCCGTCACCCGCGTGCGCATCAGCCCCGAGGCCGTCGACCCGGTCGGTGCGCACGAGCGCGGGCTGTGGGGCACCGGACCCGACGAGAACGTGCACTCCGGTCTGTCGCGCGTGCAGGGCATGGTGGGACACCGCGGCGTACTCACCGCGACGCCGTCCGGCGGGCGCACCCCGGCCGAGCGGCAGACCCTCGTGCCCTGGGGCGACCGGCCGCCGGCGTTCGATGGTGTTGCGGCACGCGATCCGAAGAAGCCGTGGCCGGGGTCGCTGCCCCCGCCGGCTCCGGCGACCGTCTACGAGTTGCCCCGGCAGATCGCGGTGCACGATGCGCGGGGCCGCCCGGTCGCCGTCGACGAGCGCGGCGAACTCAGCGCCCCGCCCGCCGTCATGGTCTCGGGTACCGGCGCGCGCCGCCCGCTGACGGCCTGGGCAGGGCCCTGGCCGCTCGAGCAGCGCTGGTGGGATGCCGCGACCGCCCGCAGCACGAACCGCTTCCAGGCGGTCGACGGCGATGGCGTCGCCTGGCTGCTGGTGCTCGACGACGAGGGCTGGTGGGCGGAGGGCCGCTATGACTGACCCTTGGTGGTCGAGTAGCGCCGCAGGCGCGTATCGAGATCCGCTACAGCTCTTTGCGCATCACCCAGCGCACGCGTCCGCCGCTGTGCGCTGTGGTCTCGACGACGCGCGTGAAACCGGCCCGCTCGAAGAGCCGCGTCGTGCCGACGTAGCCCGAGATGACATCCACCTTGCCAGGCGTCTCGGATTCGATCGGGTAGCCCTCGACGGCCCGCGCCCCGTGCGCTCGCGCGTGCTCGACAGCGCCGTCCAGCAGCACGTTCATCAGACCCTGGTGGCGGAACTTCGGTCGCACCACGAAGCAGACCGCCACCCAGGCGTCGGCTGCGGCGACCGGGCCGTCATCGAGGAGCGGGATCGTGCGCGAGTTCATCAGCCGCCGGTAGCTGGAGCGTGGCGCGATCGAGCACCAGCCGGCGACATCGCCGCCGACGTAGGCGAGCACACCCGGCCCGGGTTCGTGCGAGCACTCGTCGGCCATGTAGAGCGGGCGCTCGAGGTTGTTCAGCCTGCTGTCGCGGTAGCTCATGCACCAGCATCCGCCCGCGCCCGGCTTCTGCACCCCGGCGACCAGCGCGAAATCGTCGAATCGGCCGACAGCGGGCAGCACCTCGATCGTCTCGCCGTCGGGCGTCGTCGCGGTCGTGGGTGCCATGGCGCGATCCTAGGCAGAGGGGCGACTGCGCCGGTAGTCGGTGCCGTCGGCGTTGCGCTCGATCAGCCCGGCATCGACGAGGGCGCGGCGCAGGGTGTTCGGGTCGGTCGTGAAAGCGAACAGCTTCTGCGTGAACGGCTTCTCGGCGAGCACTTCATCGGTGCCGATGAGGCGTTCGGCGATCCAGCCGAGCAGCTCGAGCCGATCGTCGGCCGAGCGCGGCCAGTGGTCGATGCGCCCGTCGGCGCGCAACCAGCGGTCGACGCCCTCCTTTTCGGTGCGATCGGCGCGCAGCATGGCGCGCAGCCGTGGTTCGTCGAGCTGCTGGGCGGGCGTCAGCAGTCCGCTCTGCATCAGGATGCGTCGGGCCTCCCGTCGCTCGGGAGCGCTGACCTCGGGGTCGGCCTCCACGATGATCTCGGCCAGGGTGCGCCGCAGCCGGGGATTCACCAGGGCCGCGAGCACGGCGCGCCAGGCCTCGGTGCTCGCTACTACGGCGCTCGGTTCAGCATCCATGCCTTAACGCTAGGCGGTGGGTGATGGGCTGGAACAATCCCCCGATCCCCTGGTCGGAGTTCGAGCGCGCCCTGAGCGACCGCCGCCGTCCGCGGCAGATGCCGGCGGGCGTCGACGGCGGAGACAGCCCGGCCTGGTCGCTCAAGCGCGGGCCGTACGTGGCGCCGCAGGGCATCGTGCGCGATCCGGATGCTCTGCCGTACGCCGAACTGCACGCGCACTCCAGCTACAGCTTTCTCGACGGGGCCTCCTCGCCCGAAGAACTGCTCGAAGAGGCGGAGCGCCTCGGCCTGCACGCCCTGGCGATCACCGACCACGACGGCTTCTACGGCATCGTCCGTTTCGCCGAGGCCGCCGAGACGGCCTCGGTGAAGACGGTATTCGGCGCGGAACTGTCGCTCGGGCTGAGCGGCCCGCAGAACGGCGAACCGGACCCCGAGGGCAGCCACCTGCTCGTACTCGCCCGCCAGGAGGAGGGCTACCACCGGCTGGCCAGCGCCATCACCGAGGCGCAGCTGCGAGGCGGCGAGAAGGGCCGCCCCGAGTACGACCTCGAGGAGCTGGGCGAGCTGGCGGGCGGGCACTGGGTGGTGCTGACGGGATGTCGCAAAGGTGCGGTGCGACAGGGTCTCGATACGTCGCGAAGCGACTACTCGACCGCCAAGAGTGCAGAGGAGCTCGATCGCCTCGTTCGGTTGTTCGGCCACGACAACGTCTACGTCGAGCTCATCGACCACGGGGAGCCGCTCGACAGCGAGCACAACGATGTGCTGGCGGCGCTGGCGGCCGAGCGAGGGCTTCCGGTGATCGCCACCGGCAACGTGCACTACGCCGCGCCGAGCGACCGGCAACTGGCCACGGCGGTCGCCGCCGTGCGGGCGCAGCGCAGCCTCGACGAGCTCGACGGCTGGCTGCCGGGCGCGGGCACGGCGCACCTGCGCTCGGGGCGCGAGATGCGCGCCCGGTTCGCCCGGTATCCCGGAGCGGTCGAGCGCACCGTCGAGCTCGCCGACGAGCTGGCCTTCCCGCTGCGCCGAGCCAAGCCTGCGCTGCCCAAGCAGGAGGTTCCCGAGGGGCACACCCCGATGAGCTACCTGAAGAAGCTGGTCTGGGATGCGGTGCCGCGCAAATATCCCGACATCACCGCGGCAGACACGAAACGCATCGAGGCCGAGCTCGCGGTGATCGAGACCAAGGACTTCCCCGGCTACTTCCTGATCGTCTACGACATCGTCCAGTTCGCCCGCAGCCGCGGCATCCTATGCCAGGGTCGCGGTTCTGCCGCCAACTCGGCGGTCTGCTACCTGCTCGACATCACCGCCGTCGACTCGATCTTCTACCAGCTGCCCTTCGAGCGCTTCCTCTCCAGCCTGCGCGACGAGGAGCCCGACATCGACGTCGACTTCGACTCCGATCGGCGCGAGGAGGTGATCCAGTGGGTGTTCGAGAAGTACGGGCGGCGCAACGCGGCGCAAGTGGCCAACGTCATCCAGTACCGGCCCAAGAACGCCATCCGTGACATGGCGAAGGCGCTCGGGCACAGCCCCGGTCAGCAGGATGCCTGGAGCAAGCAGGTCGAGCGCTGGGGCGCGACGCTCTCCAGCGCCGACGACAACGACATCCCGGATGCGGTGGTCGACCTCGCGATGAAGCTGCTGAAGGCGCCGCGGCACCTGGGCATCCACTCGGGCGGCATGGTACTGACCGACCGCCCGGTGGGCGAGGTGGTGCCGATCGAGCACGCCCGCATGAGCGATCGCACCGTCATCCAGTGGGACAAGGACGACGCGGCCTGGATGGGGCTGGTCAAGTTCGACCTGCTCGGCCTCGGCATGCTGGCCGCCCTTCAGTACTGCTTCGACCTGATCCGCGAGTCGACCGGCGAGGAGTGGGAGCTCGCCACCATCCCGAAAGAGGAGAAGGCGGTCTACGACATGCTCTGCCGCGCCGATTCGATCGGCGTGTTCCAGGTCGAGAGCCGCGCGCAGATGGGGCTCCTCCCCCGGCTGCAGCCGCGGCGCTTCTACGACCTGGTGGTGCAGATCGCGCTGGTGCGGCCCGGTCCGATCCAGGGCGGGGCGGTGCATCCCTTCGTGCGCCGCAAGCTCGGCACCGAGGCGGTCACCTATCTGCACCCGAAGCTGATTCCGGCCCTGGAGCGCACGCTCGGCATCCCGGTGTTCCAGGAGCAGCTGATGCAGATGGCGATGGCCGTCGGCGAGTGCTCGGGAGAAGACGCCGACCTGCTGCGCAGGGCGATGGGGTCGAAGCGCGGGCTGGAGAAGATCGAGTCGCTGCGCACCAAGCTCTACGAAGGGATGGCGTCGAACGGGCTCACCGGCGAGGTCGCCGACGAGATCTACGGCCGCATCCAGGCCTTCGCCAACTTCGGCTTCGCCGAGAGCCACAGCCTGAGCTTCTCGCTGCTGGTCTATGCGAGTTCGTGGCTGAAGCTGCATTACCCCGGCGTGTTCCTCGCGGGGCTGCTGCGGGCCCAGCCGATGGGCTTCTACTCCCCCGCGACCCTGAGCGCGGATGCCCGCCGCCACGGTGTCGAGGTGCGCAGGCCCGATCTGCAGCTGTCGGGGGTCGAGGCGGGGATGGAGCCCCTTGCTGGTCGAGTAGGCGCGGAGCGCCGTATCGAGACCCACGTCGACGGTCTCGATACGTCCGCTGGCGCGGACTACTCGACCACCTCGGGTGCCACCGGACTCGCCTCGTGCACCGATCGCATCCAGCCCCCGGTCGGCCCCTTCGACCGCTCGGAGCCGGATGTCTCATCCGACCATCGCCGCGACGGCAACTGGGCGGTGCGGCTCGGCCTGGCCGCCGTCAACCGGATCGGCACGAAGGTGGCCGAGCGGATCGTTGCCGAGCGCGACGCATCCGGCCCGTATCGCTCGATGGAAGACCTGGTGCGCCGCACCTCGCTCACCACCGCCCAGCTCGAGTCTCTGGCGACGGCGGGCGCTTTCGACTGCTTCGAGCTGACCCGGCGCGAGGCGCTCTGGCGGGCAGGATCGGCCGCGCAGGACCGCGAGGAGTTCCTGGCCGACTCGATCGTGACGGTGCAACCGCCGCTGTTCGCCGACCCGAGCGCGTTCGAGACGCTCGCCTCGGACCTCTGGGCCACGGGTATCTCGACCGACGATCATCCCTTGCGGCATTTCCGCGAGGGGTTGATCGAACGGGGTGCGCTCTCGTCGCGCGACATGCGCACGGCCGAGAGTGGTCGCCGCATCGAGGTGGCCGGGCTGGTGACCCATCGGCAGCGGCCGGCCACGGCATCCGGGATCACCTTCCTCAACCTCGAAGACGAGCACGGCCTGGTGAACGTGATCTGCTCGATGGGGGTCTGGGCGCGTTACCGCCGCGTGGTCCGGGAGTCTCCTGCTCTCGTCGTGCGCGGCATCCTCGAGCGATCGGACGAAGGGGTGACGAATCTGCTCGCCGACCGATTCGAGCCGTTGCGCGTCGGTGTTCTGCACCGCTCGCGCGACTTCCAGTAGCCGAGAACCGCTCTCGTCGCGCGGGTGCTGCGGCCCTACACTGCTTGCCATGCAGCTCATGCTCATCCGGCACGGCCAGTCCGCGGCCAACGTCGCAGGCATCCTCGAGACGCGCACTCCCGGCCCCGGCCTGACCGCCCTCGGCATGGCGCAGGCGGACGCCCTGCCGCAGGTTCTTCTGAAGCACAAGATCGATGGCGTCTACGCGTCGGCCCTCGTACGCACCCAACTCACCGCGGTCCCGCTCTCGGGCAGCAGGATCCTCGAAACGGTCGTGCTGCCCGGCCTGCATGAGATCAGCGCAGGTGATCTCGAGGGCACCAAGGATCCGGTGCAAACCGGCCGCTACATCGCCACCATTTCGGCCTGGCTGCACGGCGACCTCGACACCAAGATGCCCGGCGGGGCCGACGGCAACGCCTTCGTCGAGCGCTTCGACGACAGCATCGCTCAGATCGCCGCGGCCCACCCCGACGGGATGGCCGTCGCCTTCAGCCATGGCGCGGCTATCCGGGCCTGGACGGCGCTGCGGGCGACCGGCACCCCCTCACGGGCCGCCGCGGCCGGCGAGTTGCACAACACCGCGGGGGTGACCTTGAAGGGCGACCCGACCGCCGGGTGGACGATCACGGCCTGGTCGGCGAACGCGCTCGGGGGCGCGCATCTCGACGGACCGAAGTCGAAGGACATCACCGGCCACCACCCGCTCTGACGTGTCGCCAGTGGGCACCGCGGCTACGAGATCGAGGTCCCTGTGGT
>Ga0207711_10004198_pt1 | contig 12335 bp, 8 predicted proteins | sample KBSS34metaG_FD_184401 | JGI IMG/M metagenome (GOLD analysis project Ga0207711, IMG submission 184401) | Switchgrass rhizosphere microbial communities from Kellogg Biological Station, Michigan, USA - KBS S3-4 metaG (SPAdes) (version 2) | ecosystem: Host-associated > Plants > Roots > Rhizosphere >...
ATGCGACCTGCTCGTCACCGCTTGGCCCATGCACGCCATCAAAGGCCAACCCGGTGCTCCACAGCTTCAAGGACAAGGACGCCGGTTGCCTCAGCGGACCTGGCCACCAGAGCATCTTCAACGCTGCCGGACACACGTTCATCAGCTTCCACGCCTGGGCAGCGACATCGGCATGCCGGAAGGCTCCGGAGGATGCGCGCTATCTCTACGTCGCGCCATTGTTCTGGAAGAACGGCGTGCCGACGCTGGGCCCAAGCATCCGCTGACGGGGGTCAGTCCGCGAGCAGCGGGTCGGATCTAGCGGCGCAGTTCCGCGCAATGAAATCAGAATGCGTGGGCAGTTGCTCGGCCATGTGCCGATAGCTGAGCCGCATCTTGTCGATCGCGTCGGTCATGAAGGCCTCGTCCATAGCGTTGGCCGCGGGCTCCTGCTCCTCCGGCACGAGCCCCTGCCCCAAGAGCACGGCGACCCAGCTCGGCGCACTGAACAGTTCCCGCCCCTGCCGGAACAACCGCCCCTTGGCGGACCACAGATCGAGCTTACTTGCCAGGCTGTCGGGCACCTCCATAGTCCGGCAATAATTCCAGAAGTCGGAATCGTCCCGGCGCGTCACCTTGTAGTGGAGGATGATGAAGTCGCGGACGTCCTCGAACACGTCCTGCATCTGGCGGTTGTATTCGTCGCGCTCGACCGGATTGAACCTCTTGTCCGGGAAGAGCGCCAGCAGCTTGGCGATGCCGCTCTGAACCAGGTGAATGCTCGTCGATTCAAGCGGTTCGACGAACCCGCTCGACAGGCCGAGCGAGACAACGTTCCCGCTCCACGCAACGCGGCGGCGGCCGGCCGTGAAGGAAAGGTGCCGCGCCGGTGCCAGCGCCTCCGCCTCGAGGTTCGCGAGGAGCAGTTCCTCGGCGGCTTCGCGCGACAGATGCGTGCTCGAATAGACGAGGCCATTGCCCATCCGGTGCTGGAGCGGGATCCGCCACTGCCAACCCGCCGCGCGAGCCGTGGAGCGCGTGAAGGGTTCGGGCGGACCGGCCAGGCGGCTGGGCACCGCAACGGCGCGGTCACACGGCAGCCAGCGGCTCCAGTCATCATAGCCCGCTGCAAGCTTCTCCTCGATCAACAGGCCGCGGAACCCGGAGCAGTCGATGAATAGGTCGCCTCCGACTGACTGGCCGTCTGCAAGCGCAACGGACAGGACATGACCCGAAGTAGCGTCCTGCGCGACATCCACGATCTTCCCTTCGATCCGCCGCACGCCTCGACGCTCCGAAAGGCGGCGGAGGAATTGCCCATAAAGGCCGGCATCGAAGTGGAATGCGTAGCTGAGCTGCGGGAGTGGCATCGGCGCGTCCAGTGCCGGACGGGTGAAGCGCCCAAGCTCGGCCGCCACCCCGCTCATCGACCATTCGCGGATGTCGGGCAGGGCCCGACGTTTCGATTCCCGCAAGTAGAACTGGTGGAACTGGACGCCGCGGTAGTCCTGCCCATGCGGCCCGAACGGGTGGAAGTATCGCTCGCCTGACGCGCCCCAGTCGACGAACTCGATGCCAAGCTTGAACGTCCCCTGGCTCGCGGCCAGGAACTCATTCTCGTCGATGCCGACCATATGGTTGAACGCCATCAGGGGCGGGATCGTCGCCTCTCCGACGCCAACCGTCCCGATCTCGTCGGACTCGACGAGGATGATTTCGAGATCGCGCTGGTCGAGCAGGCTGGTGAAGGCGGCCGCGGCCATCCACCCGGCCGTACCCCCGCCAACGATCACGATCCGCCGGATGGCATGATCAGTCATGTCCGCCATCCGTACGGGTTGGAGCGCGCTACCCTTGCCGATCAGCCCCGCTCAGGGGCCGCCGGTGCAGGCGGAGGCGGCGGAGGCGGCGGAGCTGGTTCAACGACGGGCGCAGGAACCGGCGCCGGAACGACCATCGGCGGCGGCGGCGCGGCATGATGCTCGCCCCCGAAGCGGAAACGCACGCCACCCGACAGGATCGTCTCCTCGAACCGCACCACCATCGGGAAGATCACCGTGCTGGCCGGTTGACCGTTCGCATAGTTCACCCGGACGATGTCGGACTTGAACGGCCGCGGGAAGATGTTGGTCCAGTCGAGGAACAGCGTCAGCTTATCGTTGACCGTGTAGCTGCTCGAGAAGTCAAGCCTGGGCGACGGACGCCCGCGACCCTGGAGCGTGTAGAAGCCGTCGCGTTCACTAAGCCCGCCCTCAGGATATTTGCCCCGCCAGCTGTACGAAAGCCGCGCCGAGAGCGGCCCGTGCTCGTACATGCCGGTGAGGTTGAAGTTCCAGTTCGACACGTCCGGGATCGGCAGGGTCAGCGTCGTGGCGTTCGGGTGATTGGGAATGCCGAGCGCCGGATTTGCAGGCCCTGGAACGCACGGGGTGACATTGGCAGGGCAGAACAGCAGATATTGCGCCGTCGCGTCGATGTAGCTGACGTTGGCTTCGATACCGAACGATCGCGCGAACGTGGGCAGCCAGTCCCAGTCGAAGAAGGTACGAATCTGGCCTTCGAAGCCCTTGATGTTCGCCTTCTGCGTATTGACCGGGCCAGTAACCAGGAGCGGCAGGCCCGTCGCGGGATCCGGATCGGGATACTGGAACTGTCGCGTGAGAACGAAGCCCTTCATGTCCCGCTTGAAGGCGGAGACCGATGCGAAGCCTGTGTTCGAGAAGTAATATTCCAGGCTCGCGTCATAGTTGTTCGAGCGCAGCGGCTCGAGGAACGGGTTGCCGCCGGAGCCGGTCCGGAAGCAGTTGCTCGCGCCTGGTGAACAGCCGGTCGGCTGGTCGAGGTGCAACGACGGATTGAGCTGCTGGAACGTCGGCCGCGTCAACGTCTTGGTCGCGGCAAGGCGAAGCACCCATTGCCGACCGAAGTGGGTGTTGATGTTCAGGTTGGGCAGCCAGTTGGTGTAATTGTTGTGGAAGGTGACCGGCGTCGGCGCACCTGACGGGGGAAATTGAGTGCCCGTGATGTCGTCGGTCGTCCGCACGACGCGCATGCCAAGGATGCCGTCAGCATAGATATCGCCGCTGCCGAGGCGCAAATTCGCCTGCGCGTATCCGGCCAGGGTCTTCTCGTTGATGTCGAAGCTGCGGCCCGGATCGACCGGCGGGCCGTTGATCGACCCCTGGCCGGTCAGGTCGATGTTGAACTGCCTCAACTGAGTGAGGTTGCTCCATACGCTGTCGAATGTTGGCGCGTACCAGCTCGTCGGGAACGGCGGCATGTTGTCGCCGCGGAAAGCCGAGTGAAGCAGCTGGTAATCGAGCGGAACCGCCGTGATCGGGATTGGCAGGTGCGTACCGAGCATCGATCCGCAGCAATAATTGCCGGGGCCCCCGCCGCGCGCGGTCAGGTTCCAATAAAATGAGCCAGCGGTGTCGGAGGCGTCCCGGTCGACGTAGCGGGCACCCCACTGGAGCTTGTTGAGGAAGCTGATGCCAGTCGGCGTGTATTCGAAGTCGACCCGCGCCTGCCAATCCTTGCCCTTCGGGTCCTGATAATCCTCGAAGAAGCCGCGATAATCGTAGATCGCCTTGTTGGTCGGATCGAGGCCGACCACCTGGAAGGTAGGACCATCGCCGCCCGGCAAGCCGGTAAACCAGTTCACCGAATAGTTGTTGGTGTTGAGCTCCATGTCGACGCTCTCCACCCGCAGCTTGAAGTGGCTGTAGGTGTGGGCGAAGTCCGCGCTGACTCGCAGCGGCCCGGCGTCATAGCTGCCGCCGACGGCAAACTGGTAGGTGTTTGTGGTGCGCCTGTTGTTGCCCTTGAAGCCCCAGGTCTCATACTGGCCACCAGGCTGAAGCACGCTGCCGCTGATCACCTTATTGGTGCCGGGCTCGATCACGAGGTTGGAATCGGTACCCGCCCAGATCGGCTGGGCCCACATGCTGTCGAGCTGATGCTCGCGATAGCCCTGCCAGAGCCCCTCGGCGTAAAGGTTGAGGTCGCCACGCCGATACTGCAGCGCTGCGTTCACGGACGGGCGCCAGCGATTGCCTTCGTTGTAATGAATTTCGGGCCAGTCAGGCGTCTGGTTGCCGCCTGAGAAGCCGGCGATGAAGAAGCCGTGCCGACGAACTGAATCCTGATAGTGGATGCGCGTGTAGGAGACGTTGATCAGCGCTCCGAACTCGCTGTCTCCGGACGTCCAGCGATCGCTGATCAGCAGGTTGCCGTTGATGCTGTTGTCGCGCGATTGGTTGGGATGCAGTAGCCAGACCGATCCGTTGACCTCGAGGCCCTTGAAATCGAACGGGCGGCGTGAACGCACGTTGAGCAGGCCGGCGACGCCGGGCTCGACCAGGTTCGCGGTCGATGTCTTGTACGCTTCAACCGCGGCGATGGCGCCGGCGGGGAAGTCCTGCAGCGCGACCGAGCGCGTCTCCGCGGTGAAGAGCTCGCGGCCATTGTAGGTGGTAGGATAATAGACGTTGTCGAAGCCGCGGATAAGGACGCGCGTCGCTTCGCCACCGTTCCGCTCCACCTGGACACCCGGGATGCGCGCCGCCGTGTCCGAAACCGTGATGTCGGGGAGTTTGCCGATGTCTTCGGCGACGACCGCGTCAACAACCTGGTCGCTGTTGCGCTTGATGTTCCGAGCCGACTGCAGCGACCGGCGAAGGCCCGTGACGACGATCGCATTGTCGGCTGGCGCATCGGCATTCTGCGTCGGTTGCGCGGGGTTCTGCTGCGCGGTTGCCGTGGGATCGGGCGGCGGTGTGGGTTGGGCCGCTGCCAAGGCGGGTGATGCCGCGCCGAGGACCAGGACGGAAGTCGTGACGAGCAGAGACGAAACACGCCGCATGATGAGCCCCCTCTAGCGACAGAGAAACAACAGTAAGCTTTTCGAAACAGCAGTAGAGCCTGTTGGGTTATGACAATCCTAGGACGGTTGAACGGAAAGTTACAAGAAGCAATCCGGCAACACTGATCAACGTCAGTTGGCGCTCAGTCGATCTCCGCGAGTAAGTCGTCTACCCGACGTTCGGCTTCGGACAGCGCCCGTTCTATGCTCTTCTGGCCGGTAAAGGCGGCAACCGCCTCTTCACCGACAATGCCCTCTATGGCATTCTGGCGCTGGATGGTGCTCGGCACGGGGCGGCCAATTTCCGCCAGCGGCGCAATGTCGGCACGATGCGGAAGCGAGGCAAAGCGCGGATCGGCCAGCACCGACTTGAACGCCGGGATATGACCCGTTCGGGTCCAGTCGAAATTGTGCGCCGCCATGAACCTGAAGAACCTTGCGATCGCCGCGCGCTGCTGCGGCGTGCGCTTGCGTGTCGGAACGACCCAGCTGTGTCCGCTGACATATTCGACGTGCTCACCCCACAATCGGGGGTAAGGGAAGACCGCATAGCTCTTGTACAGCGGCCGGCCGGGCGTCGTCGCTTCCTGCTGGAATGACCCGATCATCCAGGTGCCGGTCGGATAGATCCCGCCTTCGCCGTTGATGAATGCTGCAATCGCGGCGGGCGTATCCATGTTCAGCGTGCCGAGCCTCTCCGTGTTGAGGCGCTTGAAGAAAGTAGCGACCTGCACGCCAATCGGCGTGTTGAGCTTGATGTGATGCGCATCGGGGAACAGCACCGCCCCTTGCGCCATCATGTAGGTATAGAGATTGCGCGCCGCGTAGGCCGTGTCGCCGACGTTGCTTTGGATCAGATAGGGCTTGCCGGTTCGCTGCTCGAACTGCCGGGCCTGGCTGATCAGCTCGTCCGCGGTGGTGGGGAGCACGGGCTTGCCGCCACGCATCAGGCCAGCCTTGGCGAAAAGCGCAGTGTTGACGTGAAACAGCCCACCGTGCGTGTCCCAGGGCAGCCCGTACGCATGGCCGTTGATGGTGACGCCGGCGCGCGCGGCGTCGGTAAAGTCGCCCTCGTTCACACCGCCCATCTTGAGGTATCCGTCGACGGGCTCGAGCAGCCCTTTCAGCGCATAGTCGCTGATCACGCCCTCGTGCATCGTCACCAGGTCGGGCGGGTCGCGCGCGGCCACCTGCGCCGTCAGTTGCGGATAGCCGGGCCAGGCGACGACATTGACGTCGATGTGGATGTCGGGGTTCTCGGCGTTGAAACGGTTCACCAGCGCGGTGATGATGCCGCACTCGCCTTCCGCCTTCGCGACATCGGTGCTGCCGCCATATTCGGCACCGCACTCGCCGAAGAAGCGCTGCAGGTAGAGATGCGTGCGGTGATCGGGCTTCGCGCAGCTGCCGAGCGAAAGCGCCATCAGCAATGCCGCGCCGATGCGCTTCATCGCACGGCTGCTCCGGCCATCGCGCGCACGATCTGCTTCTGGAAGACGATGTAGACGATGAAGATCGGCACCGACGCGAACACGGCCTGCGCCATCAAATAGCCGAGCCCGCTGGTCTGCGCGTAGTTCATCTGCGCTGCGGCAAGGCCGACCGTGAGTGTGTACATGTTGCTCTTCGTCGCGCTGATCAGCGGCCACCAATAGTCGTTCCACGCGCCCAGGAAGGTGAACACTGCCAGCGTCGATTGCGCTGGCAGAGTCAGTGGCACGATGATCTTCCAGAAGATGGTCCAGCGCGACGCGCCGTCGAGCATGGCTGCCTCGTCGAGTTCGGCCGGAATTCCGCGCATGTAGGTCGTCATGAAGAATACGCCAAACGGCGCGACGAGGCCCGGCAGGATCAGTCCCGGATAGCTGTTATGAAGGTGAAGCCAGGCGAAGAGTTGGTGCTGGACCAGGATCACGGCCTGACTGGGCACCGCCAGCCCCAGCAACACGATTACGAACAAGGTCCGCCGCAGCGGAAAGTCGAGCCGCGCGAATGCGTAACCGGCCAGGCTCGCAAGGATCAGCACTCCGGCGGTCTGGCCGAGCGCGACGATGGTGCTGTTTAGCAGCCAGCGCAGCGTCAGGCTGTTGCCGAAGATCGCGCCGTAATTCTCGAGCGTATAAGGCGGGTGGAGCGCTGCGCCGCTGTGGCCGACGAGATCGGCGTTGTGCTTCAGCGACAGCAGCAGCGTCCACAGCAGCGGCGCAACCATGATCAACGCGGCGAGGCTCAGCGCCGCCCATGACAGTGGCGTCAGCCGTGCCTGTCCGGGCCTAGTCGCCACGGCTCGCCTCGCTCCGCGACGTCGCCCAATATTGGGTGAGCGTCACCGCCAGGATGATCAGGAACAGCACTTCGGCCGCGGCGCTCGCATAGCCCAGTTCCCAGCGACCGAACGCGCTTTCGTACAGGAACAGAACCGCCGTCCGCGACGCTCCGCTCGGACCTCCCGCCGTGAGCAGTTGCGACTGGCCGAACAGCTGCAGCTGCGCCGCCGTCTGAAGCATCACGACCAGGATCAAGGTCCGCCGAAGGGCGGGCACCGTGATCCGCCAGAATGTGGTCCAGCTGTTCGAATTGTCGAGCGCTGCTGCCTCGTACATGTCCTCCGGGATTTGCTGCAGCCCGGCGAGGAACAGCAGCATCGGGAAACCGACCGACCACCAGATGGTGGTGATCGCCAGCGCCGGAAGCGCCAGGTGGACATCGCTCAGAAACGGCAGCGGCTCCCACCCCAGCGCCTTCCACGCTTCGCCGAGCAGCCCCGCGTCCGGAGCCAGCACGAAGCGCCAGATCAAGGTGACGATCGTCACCGACAGGACTGCCGACGCAAAAAAGATGCCGCGCATGATCGCGGCGCCCTTACCGGCGCGGTTCAACGCCAGTGCGAGCAGCAGCGAGATGATCGTGAGGACAGGCACGATCATCAGCGTCACTTCGAAGGTATTCACCAGCGAGGTTCCGAACACGGGATCGTGAAGCAGCCGGGCATAGTTGCCGAAGCCGACGAAATGCCCGGCGCCGAACAGGTCGACCTGGCTGAAGCTAAGCCACAGGCCGCGCAGCAGCGGGAAGACGAGGATCAAGAGATAGAGCGCGAGGAAGGGCGCGACGAACAGGAGCGCTCGCCAGTCGCGCTGGGCGGTCATGCCGATGCCCGGTGGTAGCCCACACCGTCGGGACCGAAGACATGCGCTGCAGCACCGTCGATCTCCAGCGCCACCTCAACGCCGATCACCAGGCGGCTGTAGGCGGTGTCCTCCGCCGTGATCGGCTGGCCGTCAGGCAGCCGCGCATAGACCAAAGTCCTCTCGCCCAGCCGCTCGACCAGCTCGACCTTGGCCTTCGTCGTGGCTTGCCCGGTTGTCACTCGAACTGCTTCCGGCCTCAGGCCGAGCCGAAGCTCAGCGCCGCTCGGCACGCTGTCGCGATGAACCTGCGTCTGAACGATCGACCCGTCGCCGAGCCTGAGCGTCGCCATCGGCCCGCCCTCCTCCAGCCTCGCCACCGCGAGGGTCATCGCCGGCGAGCCGACGAACTGCGCGACGAAGGTGTTCGCGGGGCGGCTGTAGATTTCCATCGGTGCACCGACCTGCTGGATGCGACGGTCGTTCATCACCACGATGCGGTCGGCGAGCGTCATGGCCTCGGCCTGGTCGTGCGTGACCATGATCACTGCCGCGTCGACCTTCTGCTTAAGCTGCGCGAGCTCGACCCGCGTCCGCAGCCGCAACGCGGCATCGAGGTTCGACAACGGCTCGTCGAGCAGGAACAGCTTGGGATGCTTGACCAGCGCCCGTCCGATCGCGACCCGCTGCCGCTGGCCGCCCGACATTTCGGCGGGCTTGCGATCCAGCAGCTCCGTGATTTCGAGCACCTGGGCCGCGTCCTCGACGCGGCGGTCGATTTCGTCTTTCGGGACCTTCGCGTTCCTGAGGCCGAACGCCATGTTCTCGCGAACGCTCATGTGGGGGTAGAGCGCATAGCTCTGGAAGACCATCGCGATGTCGCGCTTCCCCGGCGGCAGCGTGTCGATCCTGCGCCCTTCCAGCCAGACCTCGCCGGCGTCAGCCGTTTCCAGGCCGGCGATGATCCGCAGCAAGGTCGACTTGCCGGAGCCGGAGGGGCCAAGGAAGGCAATGAATTCGCGCTGCTCGAGGGTCAGGCTCACGTCGTCGAGGATAGGCGTCGCCCCGAATGCCTTGCGAACGCCTTTCAACTCGAGACTGGCCAAGCAACTCTCCCCGGCAACGAGCCGCGCAATCTACAAGCTAGGAGAAACGCGGCAATAGCGCGGATTAAGCAGCCGATGCGAATTGGCGGAGAGGGTGGGATTCGAACCCACGGTACGGTTGCCCGTACGCCGCATTTCGAGTGCGGTGCTTTCGACCACTCAGCCACCTCTCCGCGGGAAGTCGCACTGGCCGGACGAATGCCGGCTCCGGTCGGGACGCGGCGCTCTAGCAGCGAGCATCACCATTGCCTAGATAGTATGCATGACCCCATTTGAACCTTTCGAACGTTTAGGCTCGATGACACCCAATGTCGGCGCCCAGATCGACATGCCGCTCGCGCGCTTCGCCATCGGCGACGTGGTGCGCCACCGGCTATTCGATTTCCGCGGGGTGATATTCGATGTCGACCCCGAGTTTGCGAACAGCGACGAATGGTACGAGGCGATCCCCGAGGCGCTGCGCCCTTCGAAGGACCAGCCCTTCTATCACCTCCTCGCCGAGAATGCGGAGAGCAGCTACGTCGCCTATGTCAGCCAGCAGAACCTGATGCCGGACGACAGCGACGAGCCCATCGACCACCCGGCAATCGCGACCATGTTCAACCGAGAGGACGGCCGGTACCGGCTGCGTCCGGACCTCAAGAACTAGTCGAACCGCTTCTCCATCCGCACCAGCGGCACATCGACGCCGTCGATGTTGTCGGTGACCGGAGGCTCCGCTTCGACATAGCCGCACGCGCGGTACAGCGGCACGCCGGCCATCGTCGCCATCATCGTCGCGCTTCGGAAGCCGGCGCATCGCGCAGCATCCTCGCACAGTTGCAGGACCACTCTGCCTACGCCCTGGCGGGTGAAATCCGGGTCGGTGTACATGGCGCGGATCCGCGCCGGCTCCGTTGCCGGATCGAGCGCCCGGGGCTCACGCGTGACGACGCTTTCATCGCCGCCGTAGAGCGTTGAGCGCCAGCTCCACCCGCCGCAGCCGGCGATCCGGCCGTCCTTCTCGACCACGAAGTAGGTGCCGTCCATGACCAGCTGGGCATCGAGGCCCATCACCTTGTGGCTCGCAGCCACCTGCGCCGGTGACAGGAACTCGTCCTGCAGGGTCTCGATCGACCGCCGCATCACCTCGCGCAGCGCGTCCAGGTCCTCAACGCGAGCGATGCGGTGACTGAATTGAGGCATGGCGGATCGCTAGCCGCTCCGCTCAAAAGGGTCGAGGCGCGGGCTTTGTGGGCCCGCGCCTCGCATTTTCACTTACCTTAGCCGCGCTGTCCGCTGGTGGCCGGCGGCGGCGGAGGCGGCGGCGGTGGGGGCGGCGGAGGCGCCGGCGGCGTCTCGACCACCGGCGGAGGCGGCGGCAGCGTCACCGGAGGCGGCGGCGCAACACGCGTCTCAGGCATGAACCTGAACTTCAGCCTGGCGTAGTAGAAGCCGCCGTTGATCCCGAACGGACCGCCGTTGCGCGGATAGACCGAGCCGTTGTCGAGGCTCAGCGTCGACGCATAGACCGTGTTGATCGACGAATGCGCGATCTTGTCCGGATAGGTGTTGAACAGGTTGTTCGCACCCAGCGTCAGCGTCACGTACCTCAGGAACGTGTAGCTGATGTCGAGGTCGGTCGTGAACTTGGCGCCGAAGTGCTGGTATGCGGTTGGCGTTGAGCAATCGCCGTTTGTGGGATCGGCGGTGCAATAGTCCGTCGCGTTGGCCCACCAGCCGTAATAGTTCTCGCGGGCGTTGAGCGACCACGGACCGCGGTTCCAGTTCATCGACAAGGTCGCACGATTGTTGGGCGCAAGATGCTCGACGTTGATGCGCTGGCCGAGAGTGATCACGCCCGCATCGAACCGGGTGACCTTCGAGTGGTTGTAGTTGTAGGCCAGCGTCCACGTCATGCTGCCATCGAGCAGGCGTGTCCGGTAGGTGCCGACGAAGTCGATACCCTTGGTCGTCGTGTCATAGCCGTTGGTGAAGTAGTTGACCGCGCCATCAAGGCCGACAGCGGCAAGCGCCGGCTCCTGAGCCAAATCGATAGCGGTGACCTTGAAGTTCTTGGAAATGCCGATGCGATCCCGGACGTTGATGATGTATCCGTCGATCGTCATCGTCAGGGCCGAGCTCGGCTTGATTACCATGCCGGCGCCGTAGTTGTGCGACTTCTCGGGCCCGAGCGTCGTTGAGCCGAAGTGGCGTGAGATCGGGCTGTCGACCGGATAGGTGCCCGTCTGGACCTGGTTTCCGCCGACGAAGTTCGTCGTCAGGATCGCGTCGTGGGACTGGCCAGGCGACGGCGCGTGGAAGCCGGTTCCGATCGTGCCGCGGACCGAGAATTGCGGCGTGATCTTGTAGATGCCGTTGACCTTGTAGACGAAGCTGCCGCCGAACGTATTGTAATGCTCGTAACGGCCGGCGACACCCATGCTGAGAGCGTTCGTGATGTCGGCTTCCGCATCACCGTAGACACCCCAGCTCCACTGGCTCCACTCGCCTGCATAGGTCGGGCTCGTGCCGCCATAGCCGCTCGCGCCAGGCGAGCGACCAGGGATTACGCAGGATGGTGGGACCGGGTTAGCCGTCGCACTGAATACCGGGCAAGACGCCGCAGTAAACGGCGTGGGCGTGTAGACGCCTGGCGAGACCAGGTCGAACAGTGGCTGAGACGCAGCGTATGGACCAGCGCCGTACGACTGCGGGTCGCCTTCGCTCTGGCCGTAGATTTCCTTCCGATACTCGGCGCCCCACGCCAGCGTGATGGGGCTGAACAGCCCGGCGTTGACCGGATAGGTCATGTCGAGGTTGAGGTTGCGCTCTTTCTGACTGAGCGTCCCGAACTGGAAGCTCGTCTGAGACAGCGGCCCGTAGGACGCATTCAGCGAGTGGTTCATTGACAGGGTCAGAGTGTTCTTCGCGAGCGTGCCCGAGAGATCCCAGGTCAGGCCGCCATCGACGCCGCCTTTCCACCCGAGCGTCCCGTAACGCTCCTTAGTGACGCCGATGAACCGCGGCGTGAAGCCGGCGGGATAAATGGAGCTGAACAGGAAGGTGTTATTATTGTGCACGAAACCGCCCGCCGGGCAGGTCGGCGTCGCGGCCGGGCACGGCGTCAGGAAGAACGGAGCACTGAACGCGCCATTGCGGCCTAGCGTATGCGTGCCGCCTGCAACGTCGAGGACACCTGTTGCCGTAATTGGCGAGCGATAGTTGAAGCTCTCGTTCGCGTGATTGTAGGCACCGAGCAGCGTCGCGTAGATCTGC
>Ga0207711_10004203_pt1 | contig 12322 bp, 11 predicted proteins | sample KBSS34metaG_FD_184401 | JGI IMG/M metagenome (GOLD analysis project Ga0207711, IMG submission 184401) | Switchgrass rhizosphere microbial communities from Kellogg Biological Station, Michigan, USA - KBS S3-4 metaG (SPAdes) (version 2) | ecosystem: Host-associated > Plants > Roots > Rhizosphere...
CGTCGAAAGGCGCTCCGCTGAGGAAGGAAGCCAGTTCGGGCAATGCTGACAAAAGCCGCGGACGTGCGCTTTGTCCTGCTGCACTACCATTTCTTCAAGAACGCCGGCAGCACCATCGAAGAAATCCTCGCACATACGTTCTTTGAGAACTATGCACGCCTGGATACCGAGGATTTCGATGGCGCAGTGAGCCAGGACCAACTAGTGACATTTCTCGAGCGCCATCTTGGTACCAAGGCCGTCTCCAGCCATCAGTTCCGCTATCCGATTCCGCAAGTCCCCGGATACATCTTTTTCGACCTGTGTTTCCTGCGCGATCCTATCGATCGGATCCGGTCCATGTACGATTACTTTCGTGAGAAGCCGGTCCCTGGCGAACCGGCCAGCGACCTCGCACGCGCCAAACCCATCGGCGCATTCATCGCGGAGCTGGTGGAACAGCATACGTATCGTGTCAGCAACGTGCAAGTGAATTTGCTGGCCAACGGCATCGTCAACGATCCGCCGGCGGACGCAGATCTGATCCGCGCCACCGAAGTTATGTTGAGGACTTCCTTCCTGGGCGTCGTGGATTGCTTCCAAGAAAGCCTAGTCGCCGGGCAGTATTTTCTGCGGCCCATATTTCCGAATCTTGCTCTGGCGCAACAGCCGGCCAACGTCTCAGGCAACTCGCGGATGGAGACATTTCGTAAAGCCTGCGATGCCGATGTATATGACGAACTGGTGCGGTTGAATGCGCTCGATTTGGAACTCGTGAATCGCGCCAGGGCGGAAGTGCATCGCCGGTTTTCGATGGTCCCGGACGGTCCAGCGCGCCTGCGGGAATTGCAAGAAATGGTCGGGTCTAGAACATCAGCTTGAGCCCAAACTGGATCTGCCGAGGAGCCGTCGCAAGGCTCGTGATCAGTCCCGCCGTGGGATTGTTGATATAGGAAGGCGCCGTGGCCGATCCGATGTTGGTGAACACCGTTTGATTCGGCGAAGCGTAGTTGGTGTGGTTCATCAAATTGAAAAACTCGGCGCGGAATTGTAAGCTGACGCGCTCCGACACCGCGATATTCTTCAGAACGGAAAGATCCACTTCTGCCAGGCCGGGCCCGCTATACACGCCACGTCCCAGGTTCCCGAATGTGCCGAAGGCCGGACGACTGAAGGCATTCGGGTCGAACCACTGGTTCGGATTCCCGGTCACCACCGGTCCGGTAAAAGTCGGATTCAGGTTAGGCCGGTCAGGGTTTCTGGTATCTCCGTCGCCGGAAAGGTTCGCACCGATCTGCGGTGTAAACGGGAAGCCGCTCAGTAGCGTCGTGATCTCGTTCAACTGCCAGCCGCCGATAACCCTGTTGGCATTTTTTCCGGCATTGCCCATCCAGCGTTGGCCTTTGCCAAACGGCAAATCGTAATGAGCCGAGAAACTGGCTTGATGCGTAACGTTCAAAGCCGACGGACCCCAGTCGCGCTTCAGGTCGTTGCGGTCCATCACCATCTGGGGCTGGTTCGCAGCCTGGGCGATGGTCAGCGCCGAGTTTTCGTCCAGATTCTTCGACCAGGTGTAGTTGGCGCGGATCTGAAATCCCTGCGATAGGCGATGATTTACGTCGATCTGCAAGGCGTTGTAGCTCGCGTTGCCTTCCGAATACCAGAAGAATCCGTTGGACACAAACGTTGTGGGGCGTGTTCCCACGGGAATGTACTGGGCTCCTTGGGCCACATGACTCTGGAGCGCCGCGACCACCGGTGTGCCTGCTGCCGTAGTTCCGCCGGCTGTGCAGCCAGCCGCATTGGAACAGATCTGCGCGGGGATGCTGTTGGGATCGATGCTGACGAACTGGTGGTATGCGAACGATCCGACGTAGGCCACTCGGAGGCTCGTGTTGCGGTCGAGTTGCTGTTCGACAGTGAAGTTCCACTCCTCCACCGTCGGAGTCTTAGCATCGGGCTGCACCCCCACAGGCGCATAGATAGAGCACTGCGTACTGGGAATCCCCGGGCCGCAGGGTTGCAGCGGGGTTGTGTTTGGTAGCACGGGGACGACGTTCGGAAGTGTCGTTCCACTGAAAGTAATGGTCCCGTTGTAGGGATAGAGCGAATTGAGCTGGAACGCAAGATCGTCGATCAGCGAGTAATACAGTCCGAATCCAGCGCGGATAGCGGTCTTGCCTTTACCGAACGGATCCCAGGCCACGGAGGCTCGCGGAGAAAACAAGCGCTTCGCATTGTTTTCCGTGAAAGCGGAATTTCCGACCCGCGTGTTCGGCACCAGAATGCCATTACCATCGGTGATGTAGTTGGCAGCGCGTCCCGCCACTTCATTCCATCCCGTGGTGAATTCATGGCGCAAGCCGAGCTGTAATGTAAGATTTCGGCTGAGCTTGATGGTATCGTCCACGTACCAGGCGCCGAACAAACTCCGCCATCCGAGGGTGTTGGCAGTCGGCACTACCTGAAAATTCGTCAAGGTCCCCGCAAGGAAGGTGGTCAAACTCGCGAAGGTGGCGACGCCGAGCTGCCGCGACGCGACATTCTCATTGTCCTGGAGCCTCTGGAACCAGACTCCGGCGTTGATCTGGTGTCGTCCTTTCGTGTACGAAATGCCATCCGAGAAAGTGAAGAGATTGCGGCGATTCCACACGTTCGCATTGTTGCTCGGGCCGGCTGCGGTGAGTGCTGATGATCCGGTGGTGGTCTGTGCGCCTCCGACCACGATTCCTCCCGGTCCGAATCCAGTGACGAAGGACAAATTGGATGGAAAGGAGATGGTGGAGGAAGAATCGTAATTGAATCCCGAACGTGAGAAGCCGGCGCGAAACGTGTTCAGCAAGCGTGGTGAGAAAACGTGCGTTTCTTCCAGGCTGGTCACCTGGTTGCGCAGCCTGAGCGCCGAAGCGAACAGCGGATCCGGCGCCGGAATGATGCTGTGGCCGTCGTCGATGGTATACGACGCTGAAAGCGTATCCTGCTCCCGCAGATTGTAATCTGCGCGCACGGTCCCAAAATCCTCGTGAATCGGATTTTTGGGATTGTAAGTCGCCTTGGCGATCCCCTGTCCCAGCGAAGGACCATTGGGAGCCGGCCACAGCGCCAGATATTTCAGCATCGACTGGTTGATGCCGGCGGGGTTCGCGACGGTGCTTAAATCCGGGACCGTGCTTACGCTGGTAGTGGCCAGGCTTTGCCGAAAGCCTTCAAAGTTCCCGAACAGGAATAGTTTGTCTTTTTTGAGCGGGCCTCCCAGCGAGCCGCCGAACTGGTTGCGGCGGAAGGGCGGGGCGGAGGCCCCTTGATCGAAGGTGCTGCGGGAATCGAGTACGTTGTTTCGCAGGAACTCGTACAGCGATCCATGCAGCGCATTCGTTCCCGACTGTGTGACCACGCTGACCTGGCCGCCCGCGCGTTTGCCGTACTGCGCGCTGTAAGTATCCGTGAGCACGTTGAATTCACGCACGGCATCGATGCCTATAAGTTCGCCGCTGACGCCGCCCGGAGTGACCGCGAGCTGGCTGGTTCCGGTATATTCGATCCCATTCAGCAGGACCACGTTTTCCATGGGACGCCGGCCTGCGACGGAGAACGTATTTCCATTGCTGGTGCTGGTCGACGGGCTCTTCAGCACATAGTCGATGATCCCTGGATTGAGGGTGAGCAGATTGTCGAAGCTGCGGCCATTGAGCGGCAGTTCTTTGATCTGACGCTCATCCACCAGTCCGGAAATGGCCGCTGTGGTAGTGTTGACCAGGGGAATTTCGGCGGTCACGATCGTAGTGTCTGAGAATGTGCCGACTTCGAGCTTCAGATCGGCGACGGCCTCTTGTCCCACCGCCAGGTTGATTCCCAAACGTACCGACGTTTTGAATCCGGTCTTCTCTCCACGGACTTCCTGCTGGCCAACTGGCACGGAAACGATCCGGTAGGCTCCACTCTCGTCGGTAGTGGCAGTTCGCGTGGCGCCGGTATCCACCGTCTTCACGGTGACGGTCGCTCCCGGAATTCCGGCTTCCGTGGCGTCCACGACGCGTCCGGACAGCACGCCGGTGACCTGCGCCCATCCGCTTTCCGTGCACGCCGCCAACGTCAATATACCGATGAAAAGCAGTTTCTTCATGGAATCTCCTGTGATTCAGCGGTTGTGGTCCCAAACATCCGGACCCAGTACCCGGGCCCCGCCACCTTCCTCTTTGCCCCATCCGAGCGCGGACATCCGGCCTGGATGCGCACTGAAGACAATCTGAAAACTGGCGGCTTCATCGGGACCCTCTGGAGGCTTTCCCCGCATCGGGGAAACTAAAGCCAAGTATTTAAGAATAGTATAGATGTCTCCCGGCTCCGGCAGGGTTACGTCGAACTCCTGGGTCCTTAAACGGACGCGGGTTTCCCCCAGCGACAAGTTGTACGCCAGAAATGCGGCGCATTGGATGGCCGATTCGAACCACTCCTCCGCATTGAAGGGAATGTCGAGATCCAGGTAGATCAGGACGCTCCGTTCCTGTTCCCGGACGTATTCACGAACCTGAAGGTCGCCGGTGTGGGCGGTAGCCTTCCAATCGACATGCCGGGCGCTTTCCAGCGCTTCATAGGGCCGGATCCGATAGAAATCGTGGCCTCGCCCGCGCTGGAGGGTCTCCAGTTCGCCGGTGACGGCGGCCAGCAGGGATTCGAAGCCGGGCTGCGGATCGAGGCAGGGGTACACCAGGATTTCGTGCCGGGCAGTAATCATTTCGCGGCGTTCGGCGAATCCAAAAGGAAAGCGGGTGGAGAACTGGAAGGTGCGCTCCTTCTGGGCGCCTCTACGCGCAAAATAAACGTCGACGGCCTCTTCTACGGTCCCCCCTCCCGGTAGCACGGGGAAGTAAAGAATCGTGTCGAACCCGCTTTCCGCCGCGCCTTCCAAGTGAATGCTGAAGGAAGGAATCCAGCGCTTCGTGTTCTTGAGGCGGACGCCCGCCCGGACTTTTCGCTGCGCGGAAATGTGCTGCGGCAGGAATAGCTCCAGCTCCAGGCCGGCCAGACTTAGTTTGCTGATGAACCCGGAAATCATGAAGGTGGCCAGCATCGCCGCCAGAATCAGAAACATCAGGTTGTTGGCGGAGACGAATGCAATCAAGGCGACGATGAGCAGCGTCGCGGTATAGGCCAGACCGGTGCGCGTCACCTGCTGGCGCAATCGGGGCGGCCAAAGCGACTTGCTCCGAAGCCAGGATTGCAGCGAAGCGAGCACGATGGCTTCAGTGTACCGTCCGGCAGGAGTATGCTTGGGATCATGCAGTCCCGGCTACGTCTCGCTCTATTTGCCTTGTGCTGTCTGCCCGCTTTCGCTCAACTGGATTCCTCCACGTTGCACGCCAAGTTGGGCCAGTCCCTGAATCAGGAAACCTTCCACATGCCTGCTGGATTCGATCTGATCGTCGACTACGGAATAGGCACTACCTTGGTATGCAAATTGGAAGTTCCCGCGCTGATGCCCCACGAGACTGCCAAAGCTTGGAATATTACTGTGCAGAAGCAGCGAATGTACGATTTTCTGGCGGACTTGGTGCCTGACTCGATGCGGGGCAAGAGCGGCGGAACAGTCCATTTCCAGAGCGGCTTACTATCTCAGATGACTACCGAATACGAGAACGTCACGGTCAGTGAAATCCAGAACGACAGTCAGCCAGAGACGGGCACGATAACCATCAAGTTCAAGACTGCTGGTTGCCAATAGCGCTAGTTGCCTCGCGCCGCTACTCGCGCGACGGCATTGACAATCTTGCGGTAGGGAATCTTCTCGAACGAATCGAAGGCGATCCATTCCCCATCCCGCCAGCTCGATCCCTGCCAGCGCACCAGGATCGCCAGATGCTCAAGATCCGGAGTCGAGCCCGGTGAAATCCCAGCGCACATCTCCCGCAGGCGCCGATCCATCGAAGCGTTCTCCAGAAATGTAGCGTTTTCCGAAAGATCAAACGCGCGCGGCTCCAGCCAGCGGCCTCCCGCCAGAAACACGAGATCGACGCTCTCCGCTTCAGCCGACGGCACCACCGCGACCCCCGCCAGCTTTTCGAGTGTGCGGGCCAAATCACCCGCACTAGCTTGAACTTCTTCAATACGCGTGAGCCGTTGATGCATGTGTTCGGCTTCTTCGAAATTCATGGACGCGCTGGCCTGATCGCGAGCCGTTTCGGCCGATTCCTGCAGCGAAGCTCCCTCCGTGCGGAGAAATTGCTCGACGCGTGTTGCCTCGTGACGGTACTCTTCGACCGATACGACCTGCTGGCAGGGCCGCAGGCATTTATTCATCTCGCCGTAGATGCAGCCCGGATGCTCTGGCGCCGGAGCCAGGTTTTCCTCGCAGCGCCGCAATTGGAACAGGTCCAGCATTTCGTTCTGAAAACGTTCCGCCGCCCCGCGCCCCGCAAAGGGACCGTAATCCAGCCCTCGACCCAGCTTTGTCGTCAGCATGGTCCGCGGAAAGGCATTGTCGACCGTCAGCCGCAGAAACACCGGCGGCCTCAGGCGTGTGATGCGCGCCACGTCATCAGGAAAGTATCGCTTGGCAAGTTCAAGATGAACCAGCGCCGACTCCAGCTTCGATCCTGTACGCCAGTACTCGATCCGCTCCACGACGCCTTTCAGGTTCAGCACGCCAGACAGCCGGTCGCGGTTCGAAATCAGGCGTCGCAACCGCCGGCGTAAAAGGGCAGTCCGTGCGAGATAGGGCGCGCCTTGCCCGGCCCAGAGTAGAAATACGGCAGGGCGGTCAGGGATCGATTCCAGTTCGGATGGGAGCGCGGTGAGCGGTTCGCGCATCAGCACTTCAATTGTAGCCGGGCATCACTTCACTGGTAACCTCGAAGTGTATGCCCTCGGTGGAGCGCACGGCCGCCCGCGTGGCCTTGGCCGGAATCGCGGCGAGCGCCGTGCTCGCGTCGCTCAAAACTGGCGTTGGCCTGGCGGCCCACTCCGTCGCGACCGTCTCGGACGGTTTGGAATCCGCCGCCGACGTGATCTCCTCGGGCTTGGTGTATCTGGGATTGCGGATCGCAGCCAAACCTGCGGATGAGGATCATCCCTACGGTCACGGGCGCTTTGAAACGCTGACCGCGTTAGCCGTGGGTGTCCTGCTGGCGATGGCTGGTGCGGCTATCTGCGGTCATTCCCTCGAAACCGACCAGCAGACGCCCGCCTTGTTCGCCATTTGGCCGCTGGGCTTGTCGATCGTCACCAAGGCCGTGATGGCCGTAGTGAAAATGCGAGCAGGCCGGGCCGCCCGCAGCGCCGCGCTGACCGCCGACGCCTGGAACGACTCGGTCGACATTCTTTCCGGTTCCGTGGCTTTGATCTCGGTACTGCTGGCCGTATTCTTTCCCGGTCACCTGAGCGATGCCGACCGGTACGGCGGGTTCGTGATCGGCTTGATCGTGGTCTTTATGGGATTTCGGGTGGTCCGCGAGACCGCGCTCCAACTTATGGACACCATGCCTGAGCCAGGCCAAATGGAAACCTTGCGCGAAGAAGCCCTCAGAGTGCCGGGGGCGCTGGGGATCGACAAATGCTATGCCCGCAAAACCGGACTGCGCTACCATGTCGATCTGCACCTGGAGGTGGATCCCACTCTCACCGTCATGGCCTCGCATGAAATCGCCAGGGCAGTGAAGCGTCACTTGAGGAATCGGTTGGACTGGGTTGCAGACGTTCTAGTTCACGTAGAACCGCACTTATAATGGAAAATCGCGAAATCGCTCGCATGCTGTGGGAGACCGGCGACCTGATGGAAATTGCCGGCGAGGATGGGTTCCGCATCCGCAGTTACCGTAACGCCGCGTCAGTTATCGAGGGTTATCCGGAGCCTATCTCGGCGATCCTCAAGGATCCCGAGAAGAAAGTGACCGATATCCCAGGAATCGGCAAGGGAATCGCTTCGGCGCTGGAGGAAATCGAGCAGCGGGGCAGCTTTGAGCGTCGTGATCAGATGCTTGAGGTATATCCGCCTACCGCGCTGGAATTACTGAAGATCCAAGGCTTGGGTCCCAAGGGTATCCGGACCTTGTTCGAGCATTTCCGCGTTTCGACTATCGACGGCCTGGAGAAGATCTGTCAGGAGCAGAAGCTGCGCGAGCTGCCTCGCATGGGGGCCAAGCTCGAAGAGAAAGTACTGCGCTCGATCGCGGCGTACCGTCAGCGCGCCGGGCGGTTCCTGCTGAGCTTCGTGTATGGAGTGGCTGACGAACTCGGCGTGTTTCTGAAGGCGATTCCAGGCGTCGAGTCGGTGACCCCGGCAGGCAGCCTGCGCCGCGGCAAAGAGACCGTCGGCGATCTGGATCTTTTGGCTACCGGCCCCGGCGCAGAGGCGGCCCTCGATCCGTTCACCAAGCATCCGAAAGTCCACGAGGTCTTGGCGAGGGGTGCGAACAAAGCTAGCGTGAAGTTTGGGCTGGAGGGCTTGCAGGTCGACCTGCGCGCGCTACCCAAGGAAAGCTACGGCGCCGCGCTTCAATATTTCACCGGAAGCAAGGAGCACAGCATCCCTCTGCGGGCCCGCGCCCAGAAGATGGGCATGACGCTCAGCGAATACAGCCTCTCTCGCGTGGACACGAAAGAGATCGTCGCGCGCGAAACCGAGGAGCAGATCTACGAAGCCCTGGGCCTGCGCTGGATCCCGCCCGAGCTGCGCGAGAATCAGGGCGAGATCGAGGCCGCCGAAGCCGGGACCCTGCCGAAGCTGGTCGAGCTCGGCGACATTCGCGGCGATGTGCACATGCACACGATTGAAACCGACGGCCGTGCGACGCTCGAAGAGATGGCGGAGGCGGCACGGGAACATGGGTACCAATACGTCGCGATCACCGACCACTCCAAAGCTCTGGCGATGGCCAACGGACTGGACGAGAAGCGCGCGGTAGCCTTCGCCCATCAGGTCCGCGAGATGGACCAGAGCGGGCTGGGGATTCGTGTATTCTCCGGCATCGAATGCGATATTCGCCGCGACGGCACCATGGACCTGGAGAACGACGCACTAGCCGAGCTCGATTTCGTGATCGGCAGCGTCCACAGCTACATGAATCTGGAAGCCGCGGAAATGACGGATCGTCTGCTGCGGGCTCTCGAGTGTCCACACTTGCGCGCCTTGGGGCATCCCACGGGCCGCATTCTTCTGAATCGCGATCCGTACCCGTTCGACTTCGAGGCGGTGGCTACGGTTGCGGCGCGGCGCAATGTTTATCTCGAAATCAACGCCAGTCCCGAGCGCCTGGATCTCACGGCGTCGCTGGTGCGGGCGGCCAAAGCCCGCGGTGCGAAGTTCGTGATCTCGACTGACGCGCACCATCCCAAGCACCTGGCCAATATGCGTTACGGCGTCCTCATGGCGCGTCGCGGGTGGCTGGAGGCTGGCGATATTCTGAATACTCTGCCTGTCGATCAATTCGCACGGGCCATCAAATCCAAATGAAACTGATCACGTCTAAGAAACTGCTTCATACACCTATTTTTGAGGTCACCATGGATCACGCCGTCGATCCCGACGGCTTCAAAATCAAGCGCGCGATTGTCCAGCATGGGGGCTCGGCGGTGATGATGCCGATCGACGATCGGCGGCGCGTGCTTCTCGTCAAGCAATATCGCCTGCCGGCACGCCGATTCATGTGGGAGCTTCCCGCCGGCCGCGTCGATGAAGGTGAGACTCCTCTTCAGGCAGCGAAACGAGAACTGGTGGAGGAAGCAGGTCTGCGCGCCAGGAAGTGGGCCAAGCTCGCGGAGTTCTTCCCCAGTCCCGGATTTCTGGCGGAAAAGATGACGATCTACACGGCGCGCGACCTAACCCAAGGCGAAGCCACGCCGATGGAAGACGAACGCATCGAGACCAAGTGGTACACGGCTCGCGAAATCGACCACTTGATTCAGTCGGGCAAAATCATCGATGCGAAGACGATGATTGGCTTCCTGCGCTGGCAGCGATACCTCGGAGGAAAGTGAACATCCCTTCGAGCGCCTGCGCGCGATGGCTCACCAGCATCTTGTCGCCGATCGGGGCTTCCCCAAACGTGCATCCAAAAGCTTCGTAGTAAAACAGCGGGTCGTATCCGAATCCGCCTGAGCCGCGCGGTGCATCCAGAATGCGCCCTTCCACCGACCCGCGAAAAGTCCGAACGAGTTTGCCGTCCTTCACCAGGGCGATGACGCAAACGAATCGCGCGGTACGGTCCGTAACGCCTGACAGGCGTTGCAACAGGAGCGTATTGTTGTCGGCGTCCGTAGCGTCGGGACCTGCGTAGCGCGCCGAATGCACGCCCGGCGCACCCCCCAGCACATCGACTTCGAGCCCCGAATCGTCAGCAAAAAGGTGATGTCCGTCCGCGAAGCCCCCGTAGTACAGGGCCTTGAGCGCAGCGTTCTCTTCAAATGTCGACCCGGTCTCTTCAGGAGGCGGCACGGGGCGGGGAAGCTGCCGCAAATCGAAATCCGGCGCGGCCAGTTGAAACTCTCTCAACTTCCCCGGATTCGACGTCGCGCAGTAGACGATCACTTGTCTTCGAATTGTTTCTGTATCGCCACCAGTTCGCCGATTCCTTGCCGCGCGAGCGCCAGCAGTTCGGCTAGTTGAGCATCGTCAAACGCAGTCTTTTCCGCAGTGGCCTGCACCTCGACGAACTTTCCGGCTCCCGTCATCACCACGTTCATGTCGACTTCCGCCGACGAGTCTTCTTCGTAGCAGAGATCCAGCATCGGGGTGCCCCGGATGATCCCCACGCTGGTGGCAGCGACGAAATCGCGAATCGGCGACTTCTTGAGGGTTCCAAATTTCACCAGTTTCCTCACTGCCGCGGAAAGAGCGATATACGCCCCGGTTATCGCGGCTGTGCGAGTTCCACCATCGGCCTGCAGTACATCGCAATCCAGAATTACGCTGCGCTCGCCGAGCGCCTCCATATCGATAACCGATCGCAGCGACCGCCCGATCAGGCGCTGGATCTCCATAGTCCGTCCAGAGGCCCGGCCCTTGGAAACCTCGCGAGCCGTGCGCGTCGAAGTCGCCCGCGGCAACATGGAGTACTCGGCGGTCACCCAGCCTTTGCCCGATCCACGCAGGAACGGTGGCACGGATTCCTCCACCGAGGCGGCGCACAGCACGCGCGTGTTGCCGACCTCAATCAGCGCCGAGCCTTCGGCGGTCAAGAGGTATTCCGTCGTTACTTTCAGCGGCCGAAGTTGGCCCGGCTGTCTTTGGTCGATTCGCATTCGTCCTTTAACTTCAGCTCCCGGACCGCAGGACTAAATAAAACAGCCAGAAAATCAAGCCGAAGCCCAAGGCTATGACGATCGCGCAAGGCAGCAGGCCTCGCTTAGAGTCAACCTTCTTTTTTTTCGATCCTGCAGGTCTGAATTTTGCCATGAAACGCTAAGGGTGTCGTCGTACTCCTAGCATCTTAGCGCGGGTGTCGGTGTGAGGCTCCCTCAGATACCGCAGCAACGCGTCCGCCGATCCGTCAAAGAAGCCGTCCAATAACTGCTTCACCGCGTGTTCGCGCAGAGTGTCGCGGCTCATTTTGGGCCGGTAGATGTAGGAACGTCCCGGCTTGCGGCGTGCAACGAAACCCCGTTTCTCCAGACGGTCGAGCAGAGTCATGATCGTGGTGTACGCCAGGATGCGCTCTTTCGATACTGCTTTTCGAACGTCGTGAACCGTGCCTTCGCCCAGCTGCCACAGCGCCCGAAGGCACGTGAGTTCGAGAGCGGGCGGAAGGCTCTTGGAGGATGCGGCAGGCCTTTTCAAGAGTTGCTGCCGAGCGCGCCTTTCAGCTTATCGGCAAACACAGACGCCGACTCGGGCGCTCGCGGAGCAGGTTTCGGCGCTGCCGGCGCCTCGACTACCGGTTCGGGAGAACCATCCAGATATCTGCTCTTCTTCAGCGCACTGCGATCGAGCGCCGAATTGTATCCGGTCCATTCGCCTGTGACCTGCGGATCGCGATCGATCAACGACCGCATGCATTCCATTTTCGAATCCATGTTGTCGAGCAGATGCAGCAGCAGAGCCTCGGGAAACAGCGGGATTTTGGGCGAGCCGAACGCCAGCTCTCCGTGATGCGAGAGGATCATGTGCACCACCAGCTCCTGCAGGCGCGGCGGAAAGTCCGGCATCAGGCGTATCTTGTCGAGAACCATCTGCGTCCCGATCTGGATGTGTCCCAGAAGCTGGCCTTCGGTGGTGTAGCCGAAGCTGCGTGCGTAATGCAGCTCGCGGATCTTGCCGATGTCGTGCAGCAGCACGCCGGTAAGCAGCAGGTCGAAATCGATGTGCGGGTAGTGCGCGGCGCTCGCCTTGGCCAGGTTACACAGCGAAAGC
>Ga0207711_10004206_pt1 | contig 12318 bp, 11 predicted proteins | sample KBSS34metaG_FD_184401 | JGI IMG/M metagenome (GOLD analysis project Ga0207711, IMG submission 184401) | Switchgrass rhizosphere microbial communities from Kellogg Biological Station, Michigan, USA - KBS S3-4 metaG (SPAdes) (version 2) | ecosystem: Host-associated > Plants > Roots > Rhizosphere...
CGGAGCCAGCCCGGATGGCTAGCTGCACCGCACGAGAATCGAGGGGCTCGCGGCTATAACAGATATCGTTCAATGTCTAAAGCGCCATGAAAGACGCCGAGAATGTCGATGTCGCCGTCTGGTTTTACGAGGTAGGTTATGCGGTAATGCTCGTGAAGAAGAATCCGGACCTCGCGCGTCTGTTCGAGGTCATACCTATGTCCAAGGCGTGGATGGTTTCTGAGTAATTGAGCCTTTTCGTAGATGCGACTGATCGTTCGCGCAGCAGCGTCAGCATCGTCGATCGAGATGTAGTTGTAGATGTCTCTGAGCCAGATCTCGGACTCGCGGGTCCAGTTTATTGCTGCCAAGTCTTTATCCGGCGTTCCATTTCTTCGTTGGAAATCGTGCGGCGCTCGTCCGAGTCTTTCAGACCGCGCTGCACCATTAGATCAAATGCAAGCTCCCGAACGATGTCGTCATAAGAGCTATCGTCCGGCTGTCGTTTTATGATTTCAGCGATATGGTCTTTAGCGGTGGACATCATTCCTCCGTTCCTGGCTGATGATAACGAAGTTAGCAACCCAACGCCATAAGATCGATTGGTTCATCATGATTCAAGCGTTTACACTGTGGTCGTGACGATGACAGCTCGACAGCTCGTGCCGATGGCGTCTGTGGCGGACGTCGAGCGGTCGATCGAGTTCTATGGCCATCTGGGGTTTGAGGTGGGAAACACGTTCGCACCGCCGGGCGCAATGAAGCTCTCATGGGCGTGGCTTCAGTCAGGCGACGCGCAGTTGATGGTATCGACCGCGTTGCCGGCAGCGAAAGGGAGGCCCAACCAACAGGACCCCGATCAACAGCACCCGGATCAACAGCACCCCGGTCAGCAGCACTCCGTGCTCTTTTATATATACACGGACGACGTCGCTTCCGCCTGGAAGTCACTCGCCGCAGCCGGCCTGAACCCCGGCGAGATTACAACGCCGTTTTACTCCCCGCGCGGCGAGTTTCAGCTCGTCGACCCCGACGGTTACCTGCTGATCATCAGCCACACGTAATCGCCACGTACACGTGAGATTCACGTATCACTGAAGGTACGCCAGCGCACCGATCTCACGTCCTCACACTGTTACGCTTTACACGCTCGTTCCCCTGTACAACTTAATATTCCGAGGAACTGTATGAACAGAAAAACGCTGCTGATACTGGTCGCGATTGTGTTTCTTGGCACTGCGGCTCTCTTTCCACAAACCGACACGTTCGCGCAAGATCCGTACGTCGGACGCACCATCACGGGCACGGCTTATTTCCTGGGCGGCCGGCGACCCGCGCGGTCACTGCCTTTCCGGCTGATCGTCAACCGCATCTCGACAACGGACGAGGTCAATCAACTCAACTCCGCTCTCCAATCCGGTGGCGAAGAAGAACTCATGCGCCGCCTGGAAAAAATGGACGCTGGACGGATCGAGATCGGCACCGGTGTCGGCGTTCCGGCTAACTTCATCATGCGTACCGACGAAGGCGAAGGCCGCACGAAGCTGACGGTCCTTTACCAACGCGACATACGGTTTGGCGAACTGCGTTATGGCACGCGCCGGAGCGACTACCGGTTCGGCTACGCAGAGCTCTACGTGGGCCGGGGAGAGAACGAAGGCATGTTGATACCAGCAGCGCGTGTTCGTTTGCGCGGCGGCAGCACGTGGGAAGTCGAAGACTTCGGAACGTTTCCCGCCAGACTCATGGGTCTACAAGTCCGCGGACGGGGTCGTAACTCGGTGGGCTAGCTAGTTTCAATCAACAAGGAGGGATGCAATGACACGCCAGCAACTGACTAAACCGATCTACATTTGGGTGCTAACCGCAGTGATAGCCTGCGGGCTGTGGGTCATCGGCGGCAAGGCGGGAATCAGAATCAACCAGGGCCAGAATTCCAACCACCAGAACGCCAACAGTAACTCCCGCAATATGAATGCGAGCAAAAGCCAGAATCGCAACGACAACACCGGCGGCGGCATGACCGCCGCCATGAACCAGCAGGATCACAAGTTCGTCATGGAAGCTGCGATGGGCGGCCTGATGGAAGTCGAGCTCGGCCGCGTGGCGGCGCAAAAGGGCGCGAGTGACGCGGTGAAGCAGTTTGGCCAACGAATGGTGGACGATCATTCGAAAGTTAACGCCGAACTCATGACCCTCGCGACGAGCAAAGGAATGACTCTGCCGACAGCGCTCGACGAAAAACATCAAAAGGAAGTGGCGAAGCTGTCAGCTATGTCCGGGGCGGAGTTTGATCGCGCTTACGGGAAAATGATGCTCAGCGATCACAACAAGGACGTGAAGGAGTTTGAGAAGCAGAGCACTCACGCGGGCGATCCGGATCTGAAAGCCTTCGCCGCGAAGAACCTGCCGACGCTTCAGGAACACCTACAAATGGCGAAGACCCTTCCCGGCGCCGAAGGTGGTGGCAGTAACAATAACAGCAGCGGCGGTGGCACGCGCAGCACCAACCGCAACATGAACGGCAACAGTAACGGCAACTCGAACCGCCCGTAGTCGCGGCGATTTGTGGGTAAAGAAACGCGGTGCGCGCCCAACCAGGCGCGCACCGCGTTTTGTTTGAGAGCCTGAGTCAGCTTCAGGAACCGTTACCGAACCAGAGGACGATGATCTGCCGGGCCGTCGCATCAGCCGTGGTCCAGTTGATCGTTTGTCCATCCGAATCGAAACTGACGTGATCGGCGGCCGCCTGCACGCTCGGTGAAGCGCCCTCCGTCATCATCTTTATCAACTTCGTGCGATCGAGATTTCGAGACGCAACCGTCGGACTAACGTTGTCCGTCTCTCCCAGCCACCAGCTCGCACGCTCACTCGTTCCCGTGGCCCAACCAAAGCTGATACGCGCATGCGCCTGCGCCGCGTCGTTGTTTGAAGAAACGTCATTGGCCGACATCATGATCGCCGCCTTGGGCGTGAAGCCCGCGCCGGTGATCGACTGATTGCCGGTCGACGTCGCCTGATTGAACGAACTCACTTTCACTTGCGGTCCGCGGATCGCAAGGTAGTAGAAGACGTCGGCAGCGCCTCCCGCGGTCGTGTAGTTCAACGTAAACCCATCCGAGTCAAACGAAACGAAATCCGCTTCGGTAAACGTCGTCGTCGTGCTCACGATACGCTGCGTCGATTGCCGGCGTTTAGCCACTTGCGGATTACTGTTATTCAAGTTGCGCCAGGCGACCATGCCGCGGGCGCTGGAACTGGTCGCAACGCCAAACAATCCATTGCCGTTTGTAGCTGTATCCGCCGGATCCTGCGCGAACTTGCCGGCCCAGACAATCAGAGCAGTCGGCTGAAACCCGACGCCCGTATACGCCTGTGTTCCGGTACTTGTCTTTGCAGACGCCGCACCGGTTTTGACGTTTGTGATCGCATCTCCGCCAAGTGCGAGGTAGGTGACGGTCATGTCCGCCGCGGTGGCCCAGTTGATCGTGAAACCGTCCGAGTCCATGGAAACGAAATCGGCTCGATAACCGCCGCCGGGAGTGTAGATAACATACGAACTCTGGTTCCACGCTGCCTGCGATGAAGTCGTGAGACCGGTGTTCGAATAATTACCGCCGACCCGCCGATCGCTCGACGACACACCGACGCCAAAACCGATCGATGCATCACCCATCGACCCATCAGCTCCCTGCATGTTGTAACGGAACAACACCACCTTGGGTTGGAATCCAACACCAGTCACCGACTGGTTTCCGGTGGCGTTATTACCACTAAACGAGCCTGCCTTTGAAAGCAGTGTCGCGCCGCCGCCACCACCGCCGCTCCAGTCTCCGGTGACAGCCTTGAACGTCGCCGTCGCATAGGCATTACTGCTGGCGCCGATCTTCGTCGACAGCGTGTCGATGTCAGCGCCGCGATCGGTTCCGTCAGATGCCTGGCGTGATTGTCCGGCGCGATACAGCCCGCTCGTCAGATTGAAGTCGAGGTTCGCGACGTCGTTGAAACCAAAACCGGACGCGCTGGTTTCGGAAAAAGTCCCGGTCGGATAACCGGTCGTGGACTGGTTCTGAAAAGTGTTGTTGACGGCGCTGTAGTTTCCCGAGCCGTTGCACCATGTGTCCAGTGCCGAACTTCCCTGCCCGCCTCCGTCCGCTCTGAAACCGCCAAAGAAACTGTCGAGCGCGTACAAACTGTTTTCGGATTTGTAATTCACCCAGTCGCCGCTGGAGACACCGGCGAAGATGATCACCGCCGAGATAGTTTTGGTTGAGTAGACCGTGTTGTGACTAAACGTGATGTCCGTGCCGTGTGTCGTGGATGAATTTCCCAGGAAGTTGGCGATTTTCGGAGAACCGGTTGAGTTCCCTGTTTGCAGTCCCGGCCCCGAAAATTGATAGAGCGGCTCGACGAGGTTGTGCTTCACCGCCACATCATCCATCGCGACGCCGAGGTTACCGTCGTCGGGAGAAAGGAAATCCACCCAGTTGTTAATGCGCTTGAAGTAGTTGTACTGAAAGGTCGTGTTCTTGATAGTGGAAGTCGAGACCACGTTACTTTCAGTACGAATCGTCAGCACGAGGGCGGTGCCGTCCTGGCCCATGACCCACGACCCATCGAAGATGTTGCCCTCGATGAGGTTTGTCGTACCCGCCAGAAACTTCAGTTCGAAGTTGTTTTTGTGACCGGTAAATGGCGTGTAGAGCGTGGCTGACACCCCGGTCTGATTGGCGCTGAACGCCTGTTCGAGGGTTATCGTGCTCGAAGTTGGAGCACTGCGGACCGTACGAACCTCGCCAGACTGTGGTCCGGACGTGAGTTTCAACACACGCGGGGCCAACTCGGGCTCGAGAGGTAGATTGTGACCTGAACAAGTGACTGTCGTACCGCTGGACGTGAGCGAGCAACCGAGATTAGTCGTCGCCTGCACGTCGTTAGTGTCGAAGACCGAGGGATTCCAGGGGTTGTACTTCTGCGGTGCTTCGAGGTAGTTGCGCGTGAAAGTCAGGTCGCCTGGAAGAATGCCGACGATGAGGCCGCCGCTCATGAACACCTCGCCGAGGGACGACATGTAATTGTTGTCGATCGTGAATGGTCCAGGACCGCCACCCAACAGGATCGACTGGCACTCCTGTCCGTCACGACGAAATCCACTGACATGGTTATCGTGAATATCGATGTTGCGGCCGTTGATGAAGATGCCGCGGACGGTGCCCTTCTGTGTTGCTTCGATCCAGTTATGATCGATCTCGATGTTGTTCGGAGTGTTGGCACTCGTGGTCTCCAACTCGGCTCCGATCTTCACCATTGCGCCGGTGTTGGTGATGTTGTTCGCCTGGCGCATGTCGAGGCCGGTGAGTCGCCAGTTGTCGGCATCGTTGCCGGTGGTTGAGAAGCACGGGTCGTTGTTGGTCGGGCCGCACACGATTATCGCCATGTTTGAGCGATCGCTGCTCGTTACGCGCTTTCCGTCGGCTGGTAGTGAGGCGTGATTGGAGGAACGAATGGTTACCGTGGAGGTGAGTCCACTCTTGAGTGTGAATGGTCCGGTGTAAGTTGTGCCTGCGGTGAGCGTGATCGTGTCGCCGCCGGCGGAGTTGGTGATTGCCGTCGCGAACGCAGAGGAGTCCGCGGGCGTGAAGTCTGTTGGCACCGGCGCGACACCCAACGCCGTCAGGAGTGCCGGATACGGCCGCATCAGCCGAAGCGGCGTGGAGACAGTAAGGAACACGACTGGCCCAACCTGAGCTGCGACCAGTACGAAGCTAAGGAACAGAGTTTTGAACATGCTACCTCCTTGTTGTAGTGATGGACTACGAGTTAATACTTGCGGGAGGCCTGACTCTGGGCAGCGTAAATTGTTTTGTTAGGGAGAGAGAGATTTTGACGGGTGCGAAAACGATACCCGTCGCAATGGGAAATAGCAAGATTTTTGCGTAATATGCGCGCAATGTTGTTAACGCGAAACCGCCTGTTAATCACGCTGCTCGGAATCTTGTTTGTGTGTGTGTCAAACGCTGTGGCAAACCAGGACGAAGAATCACTCGCGCGACTCGCCCGCAGCGTCACGATCTATCGCGACACTTACGGCGTGCCGCACGTCTTCGGCCGTACGGATGAAAGCACGGTGTTTGGCTTTGCCTACGCGCAGGCGGAAGACAACTTTTGGCGCGTTGAGGAAAACTTCATTCTCGCGCTCGGCCGAGCTTCCGAGTTGTATGGCGAGAAAATGCTTGATGAAGATCGACTCAACCACGCACTCGAGATCCCGCGCCTGGCGCGCGAAGAATATGCGCGACTCGACAAACACACACGTTCGTTGTGCGACGCCTTCGCATCTGGTTTCAACTACTATCTCGTGCGTCATCCCGAAGTGCGTCTGCGACTGCTGACGAGAATCGAACCGTGGTACACGCTCGCTTTCATACGTTACAACTACTTCCAGAATGGTTTCGCGCGCGATCGAAGCCTGCGGCGAGCTCCGTTGCAAACTGCCGGGCTCGACATCGATTTAACACCGCACACCGGGTCGAACGGTTGGGTGGTTGGTCCATCCAGAAGCGCGTCCGGCCACGCGATGCTTTTCGTCAACCCGCACCTGCCGTTCTTTGGTCCCGGACAGGTTTACGAGGGCCACGTTCACAGCGACGAAGGCTGGAATTTCACCGGCTACACGCGTTTTGGTTTTCCGCTGCCTTACGTCGGTCACAACGAAAACGGCGGCTGGGTGAGCACCGACAACGCCGCGGATTTAACCGACGTTTACCTCGAAACGTTTGACGATCCGGCTCGTCCACTCGCTTACAAGTACGGCAAGGAATACCGCCTGGCCACCGAGCACGTTGAAGAAATTCGCGTCAAGACTGACAAAGGTCTCGAGACGCGCAAGTTCACGATGCGCAAGACGCATCATGGCCCAATCGTTGCCGCTCGCGACGGCAAGTTTCTGGCGGTGCGCATGGCGAAGTTTGAATCGGACGGTTGGCTGCGCGAGTGGTACGAGATGACGCGCGCGAACTCGCTCGCCGCACTCAAACGCGCGATGGCGCCGTTGAATATGCTGTTCGGCAACATGATGTATGCCGATCGCCAGGGAAACACCTGGTATCTCTACAACGGCGCGGTGCCGAAGCGCGATCCGCGTTTTGACTGGACCCAGCCGGTTGACGGCAGCGATCCGGCGACGGAGTGGCAGGGCTATCACACGATTGACGAGCTGCCGCAGATGACGAATCCAAAAACCGGTTGGATGCAAAACTGCAACACGACTCCGTTTCTGTTGACGAGCGAAGGTAATCCCGATCCGAAACAGTTTCCGAAGTACATGGTCCAGGAGGGCGACAACCCGCGCGGCGCGATCTCACGCGAGATCCTTGCGAGTAAAGCGAAGTTCACGTTTGACGAGTGGACTCGCGTCGCGTTTGACACGCGGGTGATAAGCGCGGGCAAGCGCTTGCCGGCGTTGCTCGCGATCCTGATAACAAAGACTGCAGGGCGAGGTGAGGTTTACACCGTTCTTAGTGAATGGAACCAGCGAAGCTCGAACGACTCCGTGGCGATGACGCTCTTCAGTCTGTGGCACGACCGTATGTTACGAGAGAAAGATCCGGATTCGGTTCCGGCCGAAAGGCAGTTTGTCCTGCTCAGCGAAGTTATCAGTGCGCTCGAAAAGGATTTTGGCACGTGGAAAGTCGCGTGGGGCGAGCTCACGCGACTGCAACGAATCGACGAGAGCAACGATGAAGACTTCCAGGACTCGAAACCGAGTCTGGCGGTCAGCGGTGTGAACGGTAACGACGGCGCGGTCTTCACGTTCTACGCCACGCCTGAGCGTGGACAAAAACGACGCTACGGCGTTGCGGGTGGCACTTACATCAGCGTGGTCGAGTTTGGACCAAAAGTCCGCGCGCTCTCGGTTCACACCTTCGGCGCCAGCGGAGATCCGAAGAGCAAACACTTCATGGACCAGTCGGAGCTCTACGTTCGCGGAGAGTTCAAACCGTCGTGGCTCACGCTCGAAGAGATTCGCGCGAACCTCGAAGCCGCGTACCATCCCGGCGAAGAGAAGCGCAAATAAGAGCTACTGTTTCTGCGTTACTTCCTCAGTCAACTTTTTCACCACCTCGCGCGCCGCGGGTGCGTTGGGGAAGTTTGGATCGATCTCCAAAGCCTTCTGGTACGACTGAAGCGCCTTCAGCTTCTCCCCTTTTCGCAATTGAAACTCGCCGAGACTGTCGTAGAGGTTGGCTTCTTTCGGATAAAGCACGATCGCCGTCTGCAACACCGCCAGTGCCTGATCGACCATACCCGCGCCTGCCAGTTGATACGCGACGTTGTTCATTCCACTGGGGCTTGCAGGACCGTTTGGATTGAGTGAAGCGGCCTTGCGCAGCTTCTCCTGACCGCCGGCCGCGTCACCGCTCAACACGAGGGAAAGACCGTAAATGAAGATGCCCGCGTGGGTTTCCGGATAGAGATCAAACGCGAGCCGCGATGCTTTCATCGCGCGCGCCTGATCGCCGCTGAGAATCGACTGTCGCACCACCGCGAATAACTGATCGACAACATTGGGATAGATGCTGGCGCTTTTGAACGTGTCGCGCAGGTTCGTTGCTATCTGATCCAGATCGCTGGCGGTGGAAATCGAAAGCTTGCGCACATAGTCAGTGTTGGTCTTGCGCCAATCGCCCGCGAGCTCGGCTAAAACGGGATTGAGCCCGGCGTTGACGGCAAGATCTTTGGCAATCGACGAGTCGGTCTTCGCGATCGCGAGATATTCTTCCACGAAAGCAAGTCCACCCAACGCTGCGTACGAATCGAGTTTTGCGGCGCCGTGTTTCTCGGCGATCTTCGCCGCCATGTACGACCCGACCTTCGTGAACGCTTGTTGCGCGACGGGATGCGCGCCCTCACGAATCTTCTTCGTTGCTTCCTGTGGATTTGCGGTGATCTTCGCGAGATCGACTGACTCGTTGAAGTAGGCAAACGCTTTTGCGAGCTCGGCTGCGTCCGCGGTCATCGGTTTGCCGAAGTGTTCGAAGTAAGCGAGGCCATAGTTGAACGTGTTGTTGATGGCGTCCGCCACCGAACGTTTTGCGTTATCGGCTGAGTAGAACGGCCGCGTCACTGGCGTGCCGGTCACGAGCTGGAAGAGCCGATCGAGGTAGACACCGGGATCGCCGCTTTCGAAGTTCAAGGCGGCCGCGAAAGCCAGCTTGCGCGCCGGCAGAATGTAAAGGAGTGTCGAGGTTTCCTGTTGCCCGCCGGAGTGCGTGATCATGTAGCGGCCGGCGAAGGGCGTCGTGTCCCAACCCATCGCGTAATTCGTGAGCCGGCCGTCGCGCGTCGCCATCGAAGTCGTGACCGCGATCATCGACTCGTTGTTGAGGAGCTTGCCGTTCATGAGGCTGCGCGCATACTTCAGCAAGTCCGGCACGGTCGAACGAGTTCCGCCGCCGCCCAATCGGCTACTGATGTCCACGAACTCCGAGTTCTTCACCTGCCCGTTTACCAGGCGATAGCCGCGAACGCGATTGGGAATAACGTCCACCGGATCGTCCATGCGCGTGTCGGTCATGCCGGCTGGTCCCCAAACGTTCTGCTTCATGTAATCGCCGAACGGCATTCCGGAAGCAGCTTCAACGATAGCGGCGAGCAGGTTGTAACCGTAGCTCGAGTAGTTATAACGGGTGCCGGGCTCCGCCACGAGATCGAAATCCTGAAAGACCGCGATCGCTTCGCGCGTCGATTTGTGCTCCTTGAAATGCAGCTCGTTATCATTTTTGTAGTGACTGATGCCGCCGATGTGACCCAATACCTGGCGCACCGTCACCGGCCACTGCTTCTTCGGAAAATACGAAACGTAAGTTTGCACTTCCGCGTCGAGGTCGATCTTCTTCTTCTCGACGAGTTGCATGATCGCGACTGCAGTCAGTGATTTTGAGACGGAAGCGAGCCGGTATGCTGACTCAGCCTTGGCAGGCACGCGGTTTTCGAGATCGGCAAACCCGTATCCTTTCGCCCACACGAAGTCGTCTCTGATGAAACCGATCGTCAAGCCCGGGGTTTTGTCGAGCTTCATCTGCTGCGCGACGAAATCGTCAAACTGCTTCAGCTCTTCGTTGTATTGTGAAGCGGCCGGAGCGGCCTGTAACGGCGGTCGGGTTTGCGCGAACGCTGCGAAGTTGGAAACAAGCGTGACTTGCAGCAGCAGGGCGACGAGGACAACTCGGGTCACCTGTCTCATCATTTGACTCTCCTGTGGTTCGGGTCGATTGCGGTGGAGGAATCCTTACTGCTTCAACTGGTAGAAAAGTCTGTCGTACGTAATACCATTCAGCTCAACGGGCGTTCGGAGCACGACCCCTAACCCGAACGTGGTGACGCCCGTATCGGTCGCGCTGTTGCGATCGGTTCGCTTCAGAAACACACCCTCGAACGCTTCCGTCGTTCCATCCTGATAAACTTTCGACGCGGTGAGCAAGGCGCCCTCGATCCTGGCGTTCTCGAGTCTGAACGTACGCGACTCTTTGTCGTAGCCGTTTGCCTGGACTCTCCCGTCACTTCCCACCTGAATATTAATCGCAAAACCGAGATCCGCCGCTTCATACGTGCCGGCGTAGTCTGCGATGCTCTGCTTAACGACAGGCTCGCTCCGCACGTCCTTGTACTTCTCCATGCGGACGCCGTGTTTCTCCTTCACCACGTCCTTGTGTTTGTTGAAGGCGGCGGCGATTGCCTGAGTTTTCGTTTGGTTGGACGGCTGCTGCGAAACGACGCTACCAGCACAGACTAGAAACAACGCGATCAAAACGACTGCGCGCATACACTACCTCCTTAGTTAGAGCCACTCCAGAAATGTAAACACCGTGTGTGGCTCTGTTATAGCAGGTTTGTAATCTGTCGCTAGCGATTGATGCTCAGCGCCCGCTGCCGGATCAGCGCGTAGACTTCCTCGAGTGCTGCGGGTACGCCCGCGGTCATGTTGACAGCGCCCGTCGGCGTAACCAACACCGTGTCTTCGAGTCGCATGTGAATCTTTTTCTCGGGAATCTCGAGCAGCGGCTCGACATTGTAAACAACGCCCGCTTCGAGTGGACGATTCCGATCCGGCGGATCGACGTCGTGCACCGAGATGCCGATCGTGTGCCCGGTATAACGCCCGACTGCCTGAAACTCCTTCTCGAATCCGTGCTTCTTGTAGACTGCTCCCGCCACGTCTTTGAGCTGATTGATCGTCACACCGGGCTTCATCGCGGCGATGATCGCGTCTCTCGCTTCGAGTATGCAGAGGTACAACTTCTCCTGCTCGGGTGTAAAGCGGCCCGAGACCGGCCACGTGCGCGTGATGTCAGACGTGTAGTATTCATAATCCGAACCGTAGTCCATGTAAACGACTTCGCCATCCATCATCTGCCGGTTGTTTGCCGAGTAATGCAGGATCATCGTGTTTGGACCAGAAGCAACAATCGGCCGGAAAGCATCGCCGCGCGCGCCGCGCTTCGTGTAAACAAATCGCGCCGCCGCTTCGATCTCGTACTCGTACATTCCGGGTCGAGTTCCCTTCATCGCTTCCTTCACGCCCTCAGCGCCGATCTCGGAACTCTTCCGAATCAACTCGATTTCGTAAGGCGATTTGATCCAGCGCATCTCGTCCAGCAAAGGGTTCAACGATTGCAGCGTGAGTTGCGGAAGCATCTGCTGCACCACACTGATCGCGCGCTTCGCTTCGATAACGCCGCCAAGAAGCGACTGAGAGTTTTCGAGTTGCTCGTAGAAATCGAGCTCCTCGCGGGCGTTCTGCACGTTTCCCTGCGAACCCGTCAGCATGTAGAGCTTCTTGGCGCGCTGGCCCAGGAACTGGACCATCGGCAGAAACTCTTCGACCGGCTGCACTCGCGTCAGGCCGTAAATCTCTTCCTTCTTTTCCATCTGCCACAGGCCGGGACCTTCAGCGCGAATCTGCGGCTCGGAACGTCGCGGAGCAAACAGGAACGTGCTCTTCGTTGGTCCAACCATGACGAGCACGGCGCCGGGTTCTTCGATTCCCGTGAGGTAGTAGAAATCAGGAGACTGGCGAAATTTGACCGGATAGTGCTGCCCTTTGGCAGCGAAGACGACCGCGACGCCATCTGAGATCTTGTCGAAGAGTCGCGCTCTCCTTGCGGCAAACTCGGCCTTGTTGAATGGCTGTTGGGCGAAGGTCGTGGCCGTGAGTGCAAAAACGATGAGGGTGGCGGCGAAGAAGTAACGGAAAGAGAGTTTACGCATGAGGCCGGTCCTTTCAGGTTTAGACAATTATCCCAGGGAATCTGTATAGCCAACGCGCAAAACGTCCGG
>Ga0207711_10004207_pt1 | contig 12318 bp, 12 predicted proteins | sample KBSS34metaG_FD_184401 | JGI IMG/M metagenome (GOLD analysis project Ga0207711, IMG submission 184401) | Switchgrass rhizosphere microbial communities from Kellogg Biological Station, Michigan, USA - KBS S3-4 metaG (SPAdes) (version 2) | ecosystem: Host-associated > Plants > Roots > Rhizosphere...
CGGCGCGTTGTGCTGCTTGACCATGCCGAGGTTTTCGACGTACCAGGTGTCAATCGACATCGATTGCTCGCCGACCGTAAAATCCGGTGACGAGATTTTGACTGCGTTCAGCGGGTTCGGCGACTGCTGCACCATGGCCGTCGCGAAGGTCAGGGCATCGCTCAAGGGCGGCACACCCTATTGGGTGGTTGTAAGCGCCGACGGAGATACCTGGGACGCGTGGGCGTTCAATTCCACGGACGAAATCGACGTCGTCAATGCGGCCTACAATGGCGGCAGCGGCTGGCAGTCCGGCGGCGCGGTGCCCGCACCGTCCTTCCAGGTTCTCGGCAGATAGTCGGACCGTATTGGAATGAAGATGGCCGGGCTTTACAGCCCGGCCATTTTTTTGTGGCGCCGCCAATCCGCCGCAATGGCGCCCTCGCTCGGACGAAATGCGCGCTCAGCCTTCACGCGTATTCATCCGAAGGGGAGTTCGATGAAATACGGTCTCAGACATCTCAACGCCATGCTGGGCGCCGTCGCGGTGACGGGCCTGCTCGCACTCGCGGCCTGTGAAAATCAGTCGGCAAGAACCGAAAAGCTTTCGTAACTATTCGTAACGGCGTACGGAAAAATTATGCTCGCTGCGCCGTTGACGATCGCGGCAAACAACGATGTGAGGAAAAGCAACGCTATCAGACTGGCTGCAAAGTTCTGCCGACTGGAGATCGGCAACACGGCAAGATTGTCGTAGTCCTGCCGGTCTGGAAACAATCGATCCCACTTCAACACCATGACGGATCCGGTGATGACCATCGAGTACACAATAAAGAAATACTCGTCATAGAAAGACGCGCGATAGACGTCGAAATGCCGGATGCCCATGAAATACATCCGCAGCGTGGAGTACTTGTCCAGAAGAAGAATGGAACCAAATCCCGACGGAACGGAAAGCAAACCCAGCAGCGCGGGGATGGAGAACTGCAGGTCGTCGCCATCGCCTGCCCCCCGAAAGATGCGAGTGACGTAGTGATGAATCAGTCGATGAAATGGCCGCTCTAGGTCGAACATAGGACATCGACGATCTCGGCGGCAATGCCGGTGGTATCGATTTCAGGCGCGAGCTGAGCAAACGTATCCATCAACGTGGGCTGGTGCAGCGAATCCACAACCACTCGCGTTGGTCCATGTGCCACGACTGTTCCCTTCCTCAGAATCAGCAGGTGCGTGCACAGTTTTTCGACAACTTCCAACACATGCGAACAGTAAAAGATTGCCTTCCCATGCTCGGCAAGACCGGCGACAAGTTTTCGAAAGATGAATGCGGCGGTGACGTCCAGTCCGGAAAGCGGCTCATCGAAAATGATGAGAGCCGGGCTGTGCATGATGCCGGAGATCAACAACACCTTCTGCCGCATTCCTTTGGAATACGACGAGAGCGGAATGTGCCGCTGCGGATAGAGCGAAAACAATTCAAGCAGGGCATCGATCCTTGCGAGACGCAGAGGGCGGGGCATCCCCCGGAGAGTGCCGATCATATCGAGGTATTCGCGGGCAGACAGGTAGGCGTAAAGGTTCGGTTCCTCGGGAACGTATCCGATATGCCGCTTGTACTCCACCAGGTCGGCGTGGATTGGAACTCCGTTGAAGAGCACTTCCCCGGCAGAGGGTTCGATCAGTCCGGCGATAATCTTCACCGTCGTGCTTTTGCCGGCGCCATTCGGCCCGATGTAGCCAAGAATTTCGCCTGCCTTCAGGGTGAAGCTGACGTCGCTTATCGCGAGAAGCGAACCGTAGGATTTTTGTAACTGATGAGCTGCGAGCATGTGGTGTCCATGACCCCGCTGCGGGCTGCAGCATATTTCGCAATAATGCCAACGAGAACTGCGGTGGCGAGGGTCACAAAAGCAAACACAAATCCCGCCTCCGGAGCTCCAAAATGAAGGGCGAAGAATGCGCCCACCAACCCCCACCCCAGCAGAAGTGTTCCGACGACGATTGAACACATGGCCGCGTCCGCCAGTCCGGTGTAGTCGATCGAATTGTCTTCACGGCAGAATTCGCGATGCCACTCGCGAGGAATGGAAGTGGCCAGGTCTTTCACGGTCTCGATCCAGAAACTGGCGCTGCCGGTTCCCGGATGGCAATCCTGATATAGCTTCAGCATTTCGGGACCGAAGTGAGTTCGAAACGGTTTCGGGTAGAGACGGAGTAGCGTGCTGTAGAGATGCTGTCCCTTCATACCGTCCTCAGCTTCCGGATCGCCCGGGTCGCCCTTGCGGACCGCACCAGCTCCGTCAACCGGTTGGATTCCTCGTGGAGCACCCGGCTTCCCAGGTTGCTGAGGCGGTAGTATCGCCGCCGGGTGTCGTCCATTTCCGGATCAGGACGCTCTTCCAATTCTTCAATGAGACCATCTTCCAGAAGCCTGCTGACTGCGCCGTAAAGAGTTCCCGCACTCAACCTCACCGAGCCACCGGTCCTCGCAAGGACATCCTGCATGATGGCGTACCCGTGGGAGTCTCCATCCCCCAACGCGATGAGAATGTGAAACACCGCCGGCGTGAGAGGAAGGAACTGCTCCGGTGTTTTCTGTTCGGTTTTCGATGCTGCCCGCTTCGCCATGACTCTATCTCCAGTACCGTTATACCGTCGCCCGATATATATTCGGAAACGGATCGCGTGTCAAGGAACTTTGAAGATTTGATCGATCGAGGAGATCGCGAAGGGGCAACAGAGCGCAACGGATGAGTTGCAAGCAATGAAAGGAAATTACAGAATCAGTCTGCGGCGCGGCAGGGTTGTTCTCCACGTCGACGCGAGGAATCGCCGGCACTTCTCAGCTGCATCTCTCTCCGGACCATCTCTCTCAGGAAGTTGACCTCGTTCGTCTGGCCGAGCTGACGCATTGCCAGATTCATTTCGTCGACAAGCTGCGTATTCGTCGGCAAAAACATCACGGACTTTCTGCCTGTCCAGACCCCGAACGTCAATAGACCGACTCCGATAAGAGTCGCCAGTACCGCACGCTTCATTTGTTTGTCCTCCCGTTTCGCCGATCTCGCACCTGGTTTAGACACCGGCACGAACGGATTGGTTCCATTGTCGGCCAATATTGCCAGGACTTCCACCCTCAGGGCGACTCAGACTGCCTTCACCAAATATATTTTCCATGCGAGAGGAACCAACCTGTGAAATTTGCGTCTTTGAATTATTCCCCGCGGCTGACTCTTGGGAATGTCCCCCCGGATAACTCGAGAAATGTCGCCGCGGGGGACCTTCAATCCGTGGTTGTTTCAAAAATGGTAAAAGGCGGAGACAACCACGCGCCGGTGAAATTCACGCTCGTCAGTCAGCGGAACGCCGATCCCCGCTCCAATTTGCCAATGCTCGCTGTGGAACGGGCGAAACTTGATACCGGGTGAAAGATTGATGCTGGTCTGCCCGCTTTGAGCTCCAGCGAGTAACGTTTCGCCATCGAGTTCAATCACCGGTTGTAAACTGTCTGTCGGCTTGAACAGCACGGAAATCTCGTAGCCCAAATGGGTGACGTCTTCGTCGTTAGCGGTCCTGTTGACAGGGGCAGCAACCGAAGCAAACGCCGCCACTTCAACTTTGTCTCGTTGCAATCCCAGACCGAAGTACGGCTCGATCTCAAAAATGTGATCCGTGCCGATCTCCTTAGAATCGCTTCCCGAAGGCAATTCCACGCTCAATCCATAGACGAACAGGAGGTGTTTCTCTTTGAGGGAGAGATTCGCAACTTTCAGGGCCACCTCAACATTGTTGAGATGACTGCTTTGAAGTTGGCCTTCGATACGCAGAAAAGTGTAAGGGACGTTCGTTTCGACGCTGATCCACGACCGAAAGGCATATTCCAATTCGACACGTGGAGTGTGCTCGTCCGCTTGAATCCCGTCCCGGGAACTCTGATAAAAATAATCAAACCGAACTTTCGAGTCCGGCGAAGGGGATTCGGTAATCAACGGATGGGAAAAGTGAAGTTCGCTATCCGAATCATGAGCAAACAAAACTGCGGGGGCTGCAAGCAACGCAAAAACCATCGAGGTCGTCCTGAATTTCATTATTAGGAATTTTCTTCCAAAGAATTTCAGATCGCCCCGTATGCAGCCTTCCAAGGAACGCGCAACTCCCGAATAGCATTCACGCTATTTTTTAGAAAATGAGCCGTGCTGGACTCGAACCGGCGACCCTCTGATTAAAAGTCAGATGCTCTACCAACTGAGCTAACGGCCCGTACGAACGACACAGAATAACATACGCGGAAGTGCAGATGCCGGGGAGATCGAACGCTCTAGTTGGATTTCGGCTGAAACGGGCGACGCTTGTATTCGTTCGCCCTGTCTTTAAAGATGTCATCGCACTTCAGCGCCATAACCGCGTCGTAATGTCCCAGCGCAGCGGGACGGTTATTCTGGGAATCGAGGATCATGCCCATCCAGATATGCGCATCCGCGCGCTCGTTGGGAATGGCATCGCTTTTTGAGTCCACGATTTTCGCGTACGTCATCAACACCGCGTTGAAATCCGCCTGTTCGGTCTGGGACTTCCCCAGATCGTAATACACCTTCGACGTGCGCAGGCGTTCGTAACCATCGGTCTTTGAGTTCACCTTCCGTAGTATCGTCATGTAGGTTTCATTGGCGAGATCGTATTTCCCCATCTTCCTCAATACCTGGGCGCGAGACATTTCAAACAGGAAATTTCTGGGATACTTCGCATGCAGCTGGTCGAGCAGTTTCAGCGCATCATCGTGCCGGCCTTCGCGGTTATAGACAATCAGGAGCATCATCTTCGCATCGGTGGCCCCCTGGTTCCCCATCCTCGCTGTATTTTCAATTTGTTGAATGCCCAGATCCTTGCCATCCCCCGAGATGCCGACGATGCCAAGCACCATGCGAAATCCGAATGGAAGAATGCCCATGACGTAGTTATAAGCGCCGATCGACATCTCCGCGTCGTGATAGGCGGGATCGATACTCAGTACCTTCTTGTGTAAGTCGCGAGCTTTGGCCGCCTGGCTTCGAGCGGTGAGATAGGAGCGCTTCACGGTGGCGTTGAAGGTGGCAAGCGAAGCATATGACGCCCCCTCGGCGTAAAGGGCGTGCGTATCCTTTGGATTCTTCTTCAGAAGAGCGTCCGCCTTCGAGATCGCCTTCTCTATCGTATCGGTAAGGCGCTTCTCTTCTGCCGTCGCTACATCATCCTTCGATTCCGCCGTTCCAAACGTGTCCTTCAGGGAAAAGCTCTCGATGTTGAGCTTCTGCTGACTGTAGAGCATCTTCAGCCAGATCGTGGATGCAAGACTATTCCAATACAGCGGATCGTCCGGGTATTCCTTCGTCAGCTTTTTAAAATCGCTTTCTGCTTCATCAAAGTAGAGGTTGTAGAGCTTTTCGACTCCATGTTGATACAAAGGCGGAGGATCGGCCGCGAACGCAACGTGCTGCAAAGGCCCCGCAAGGAACAGCAGCGCGCAAGCGAGAACAGGAATTCCGGTCTTTCGAATTACCATTTGAACTTCAACCCCAGTTGAATCTGCCTTGGATCGAACGCCGACGTGAATGCAAGAGGTGTGCTGGGCGGCAGCGATCGGTTCCCTTCCACCCGAACGTTCGGAATTACCATGTTTCCCACGATGTTATTCACGCCGGAAAAATTCACACGATTAAAAAGATTGAACGCATCCGCCAGGGCTTCGATGCGCATTGCATCGTCTTTCACATTGATGGTCTTTGCCAGACGTAAACTGAAAGTGGCATATCCCGGCCCGATGCCGGTATTGCGCCCTGCGCCGCCAGGCCGGTCCGTGTTGGCCTGCGTGTCTCCATTTGCATCGAATCCCATGAGCAGATTGAAGGGATGCCCGCTGGACAACGTCAGAATCGGCGACAATGTCATTCCCGACAGGATTGTTCCCAAACGCATCCCGCTTTGAATGGGCGACTGGAACACGCCGCTGACCACCAGCCTCTGGCGCTGATCGAAGGTCGACAGGCTGCGCTCGCCCCGCAAATTGAGCTGATTCGCCGCCTGAAGATCCGTGATGAAATCCGTCGTGTCATCAATGGCTTTCGACAAGGTATACGATGTCTGGAACTGATAGTAGCGCGTAAAACGCTTTGTTACATTGAGAGTCAGACCGTTGTAAATCGAGCTTGCCGAAGACTCCACGCGGTTGTCTTGAAGAATTCCAGGATTGATTGCGCCAAATGCCGGACCGTATGCGTTTGTTCCCACCTGCCTTAAATTGACGTTCCGCGAGCGGATCAGTTTCAGTCCGCGATTGGCCAGGTACGCCGCGCCCAGGTTGAATCCTGCAACTTCCTCCTCCACTCCAAAACTCAAATGCTGACTATAGGGATTCACCAATTCTGCATCGGTCGCCAACAACACGGGCGGCGTTGTACCGGGTACAAGCCCCAATGGTGCAATGTCGCTGGCGGCGATCGTCCTTTTCCCGAGAATTCCGTTCGCCTTGACCGTACCCCACACCTGCGCCGAAGTCGCCGTAATTCCCAGCGCCGGTAATCCCGTCAACGGAACGAAGATCTGCGAAATCTGCTGGCCGTTCAAGACCCTGCCGATGAACCCGAGCGCTTCGTAGACCGGCGCATAGTAAATTCCATATCCGCCACGAATCAGCAGCTTTGACACAGGGCTGTAGGTAAACCCAACCCTTGGCGCAAAGTTGTTCGTGTCGCGATGAATCGGCGCCGGCTGCAATTCCGCGTCGTAACGAAAGCCCAGATCGAAAGTGAGGTGATCGGCAGCTCGATATCGATCCTCCACGTAACCCGAGAGCAGCGTATTCGAGAGCTTCGCGTGCGGATCCCCAAATCCCTGCTGATACACGATGGGCAATCCGAAGTTGAACGACTGCAGCGATGAGACAGGCGCCGCAAGGTTCGCCGCATACAACGGCAATGCAGCCGCTACCGCGGCAGATGTTCCCGCGCCGGCAGCGGAATCGAGAATCGAGGCCAACGGAACGGCTTCTCCAAAAATGAACCGACCGCCGAAAAACACTTCCGTCGTTGTGTCGACCGGAACCACATTCGCGTCGCCGCCAAACTTCAGAACGTGCTTTCCCATCGCAATCGTGAAGTTATCCAGTAACTGGATTCGCTTTTCATTCCGCAACGATGGCAGAAAGAAATCCCGGCCCAGGCCGACAAATCCGTTGATCGTGATCTCGGGGCCAATGGGATCGGCCGGCAGCGTGTCGTAATCCCGATTTGCAAACTGAAATCGGAATTCGTTCACGCGGCTCGGACCAAAGTAGGCTGTATCGCCTGCGGCGATCGTGTAATCCTGAATTTTGTAATTGGCTGCTCGTGTGGGAGCTTTCAATCCGCCAAAGGAACCACCCACAGTGTCGGTATCCGTGAAGGACAGTCGGGCAAATAGTTGATTGGAGGAACTCCAGGAATGGTCCAGCCTCAGGGATGCCGTGTTGTTGTTGCTTTTGTAGGGAAACACGCCACTGTTGGCTTCCAGAAGTTTCACGGTATCGGGATAGACAGCCGAGGATGTCGTGAGCGCATTCTTCAATTGATTGCCCAGGGCAATGAATGCTGGACTCGAACTTGCCGTCAACGCATCGATCAGTGCGGTCTGCGACGCGGATGGCTGAAATGCCGACGTATTTTCCATGAACGTCACGAAACGAGATTCACGCTGGCGCAGGCCTTCATACGAGAGAAAGTAAAATGTCCGACTGCGCTGGATTGGACCACCAAACGCAAACCCAGCCTGCCACCGCGAGTACGGGGGGTCGATTTGTGACCCATTGGGTCCAAATGCGAAAGGATTCCGTGCATCCAGCGCCTGATTGCGGAAGTACGAAAAGAGACTCCCATGCCAATCGTTGGTGCCGGATTTCGAAACGATATTGATCAATCCACCGGATGCGCGTCCAAATTCTGCCGAATAGTTCGAGCGATTGATCTGAAATTCCTGGACCGCATCCTGACTGACCGTCGATCGCTCTGCACCGACGGCGCCGTCGTTGTTGTCTACGCCATCGATGGTGACGCTGTTGGAGCGCCCGTTTTGTCCCAGGAACGACAGGTTTGAAGTCGGAGCCTGAGGCAGCGAAAATGTGTTGAGACCAGCGGAGTCCGTCACTCCGGAAGTGAGCATCGAAAAATCCAGAAACGTTCTTTGGTTGATTGGAAGATTGTCGATGCGTTCGGCCGTGATTGTGTCGGACTGCTGAGTTCTTTCGATCTCGAGAATCGGCGAATCGGCCTGCACCAGCACTTCGGAGCTGGCTCCGGCCACTTCCAGCCGAAGATCCACATCAACGGTCGCGCCAACCGTGACGCGAATCGGCACTCGGGTTATCGTGACAAAGCCCGTCCGTTCCGCCCGCACTTCATAAGCGCCCGGAGGGACGACAAAGAAATGCCAGCTGCCCGTCGAATCCGTAATAGCTTGTTTGATCAAACCGGTTTCAATATTTTTCAGCCGGATTGTCGTTTCGGCCAGAATCCCGCCTTGAAGGTCCGTGACCGTTCCTTTGATATCGCCCGAGGACATTTGAGATTGCGGAAAACCTGTCGACACGTTCGCCAGAAGCCAAAGCACCGCGAATGCCATTCGCCTCATTTTTATTGACCCTCAGTCACGGACTGGTATTCCTTCAGGAGTGCTTCAAAATGCAACTGCTCTTCTTTCGCAAATTCCATGAAGATTTTCCTGCTCCTGGAATCTCGCAGTTGTCCGGCAAAGTCCTTGAAGTAGCGATGCGAGCGCCGTTCCAGCTCCATCGCGATGTTGAGGGCCTCCAATTCGGTCGTTCGATCATTCACCTGCGATCGCAGCAGGTCTTTCTGCGGAAATAGTTCCTGGGCAATTTTGCGGCTGACCGGCAAGCGGGCGGGCTCGCGTTTCAACCAGTCATTTTCCTGAACGAGATCTCGATATTCGTTCTGAAGCTTTCGCAAATGCTCGGACTCTTCTGCGGCAAGGCGTTGAAACATCCGGCGGCCGCGGACGTCGACCGTCTTTCGCGACGCGTTGGTATAGAACGTGTAGCCCAGACGTTCTATCGCGAGGGTCACTTCCAGCGCGTCCCGCGTGATGGTTTTTTCTGCACGCAATCGCTCGCTGACGCCGGCAGACTTCTCGTTTTTCTTCTGGCAGATACTGCAGATTCCCAATATCACATACCGGCTGTATCGTTCGTCGAATCCGCGTTCCGTGGTGACTTTTCGGATCAGGCTCTCGATGCGGCGCGAAGGATATTCCACGTTTCTGTGACAGGTGTTGCAGACAAAGTGAAGATGATTCGGCTGTGCCACAACGGCTTCATAGTGCGTGGCTCCGTCGAGTTTTGACTGCCGGATCAATCCCGAAGCAAGCAGGATCTTCAGCGTTCGATAGATCGTGGCAAGGCCGATGCGGTGACCTTTACTCATTAGAAGATCGCGGATGCCCTCCACGGATGGATGATCGCTGGATTCCAGGAGGATTTTCCAGATCAGTGCGCGCTGTGATGTATTCTTGAGTTTCTTTTCGGCAAGCAGGTCTCGTAACTCTTTGCGCGGCTTCATCGGCCCCGATTATACTATCGGGCAGATACCCTCTGGAGAGAACGTCATGAATAATATGGATGAAGACGCGGCCGGACAGTTTGCAGACAAGCAGGATGGGCCTGGAGGTTTGGGAGGTCCCGCAGGCAACGAAGGCAATGGTACGGCGTCGCCTCCGGCGCGCCCGCGTTTTCGCCCGGCGCACTTCATATTGGTCGCCGGCATCGTTGCGCTGATCATCATCTTCGCCATAAAGCCAGGGCCAACGCCAACCGCAATTGGCCAGATGCCGAAGTTCAATCTGGTCCGGATCGCCGGTGGCGATCTCAGGTCCGAAGATCTCAAGGGCAAGGTAGCCGTTATCGACTTTTGGGCCTCATGGTGCACTCCCTGCAAAATTGAAATTCCCCAATACAATAAGGTTGTCGCGTCCATGGCAGGAAAGGACTTCCAGATGATCGGGTATGCCGTGGATTCGGGCACCATCGATGACGTCCGGAAATCTGCTCAGGAACTCGGAATCCAATACCCGGTGGTCATGGCCACCGATGAAGTCACCGCGGCATTCGGAAACTACCGGGGATTGCCAACAACATTCATCATCGGAAAGAACGGCAAAATCTATAAAAAGTATGAAGGGACATCTGCCGACAAAGTCGACCAGATTGCCAAAGACGTCGAAGCGCTGCTTGCCGCTCCCTACACCGAGCCCCTATAGCGCAACTTGAGCCGTAAATAGCAGAAACTTCGAAAAGAACTCTCCGAATAACAACGCAACGACGGCGAGATACAGCAGACCCGTTGCCGCCTGAGTGTGTTTCAGCTTCAGCGTGCTCCAGATCATCGCGGTGAGAACAATAGGGACCACAACTCCAAATAGAATCCGGGGCCAGAAGAACAGTCCCTGCGCGAGCATCAATTCTGAAAACACTCGCGTGAGGGGAACCGACTGCTGAACTTCGACCACACCGAAAGTCAGGACGATCGTCGCCATCCGCAGCAGGATCGCTGCCATCAGGACACGCGTCAACCGTTCCAGGTGCGTGATGGACAGGCCGGGAATCACAAGGTACCAATGGCCGAATACCATCGTGAGCATCACCGAACCGAGGAGCGCCGTCGCGGCAAGATGACTGACCACGAGCAACGTGTGTTCCCAGCCTCCCAGCGCCAGCAGACGCGTAAAGCTCAACGAGTCGGTGATGATGGATAACAGGCCTGTCACACAGACACCAATCAGAAGCCAGAATGCGGGCCTGAATTTGTTTACATCGACCACGCGGTTGTAGATGACGGTGAGAATGACCGAAATCAAGAGAAGCGTCACGGGAAGATGCCCGGACCGAACCGGCGATGGAAACATGAAATCGAATCCGAGAACCACACCGAGCAGAATGGCTGCCGTCAGGCTCGCGAATTTAAAAAAACTGTTACCGATAACCCGGGGCGAAATGAAAAGCAGACAAAGCAACATCCCCACGCCGAGCTGGGAGAAGAGAAAAAAGAATGTGGATGAAATCATGTCTTATTGATGTGAAGGTTGGGCAAACGCTTCGGGCGGTGGGTGAGGGGTACAAAAATAGAAGAATATTGAAGGAACATTTATGGTCCCCCTCGCCCGGCGCGTTGCCGCGAGGCACACTGTCCCGTTTGGACAGGTACTCGCCCGAAAAATCTTCCCATCAATACGTCCCCAATATTTCATTTGCCGCATTCGCAACCGCGCTGCCCTTCCCATGCCCTGCCCTGTCGACCAGCACGTAGAACTTCCACAGCGCCTTGTGTTTCTCTTTCAGTATACGGATTTCCTCGTTGTTGCTTCCCGAAAGGGGCAACACTCTGCAGCCGTCCATTCGAACCGGTACTTCCGCCTCGGGCAGCGACATTCCCAAAGACGGACAGTAAATAATAACCTGATAGGGTTCCAGTCCCGCCGCTGTGGCAATCCGGCATTCGATTTCTTCTCGATGCCTGCGGTCCTCGTGAAAACGGCTGACGATTTCCTGCCTCCGTATTTCGCCGATATCGATGGTCCAGACCAGACAAGGCTTGTAGAGTTCCCGCCGCTGAAGACAGTTCAGCAGATGAAGGATCGCCGGATTCTCAGAGTACCGCTCGAGCAGCACCCAGACCAGGGTTTCATCTTTCAGGATGCGTAGCTCTTTTGCATCGAATCCCGCGTGAAGAGCCAGTTCCACGGCCTTTGAAATCATGGCGCCGGAGGCGACTTTCGTATGGTGGAAGTACACGCGTTCCGAAAGGGTGTATCGGATGCGCAGAAGATTCACCAGTTCCGACAACGCATCGCGGCGAAGAATGCCACCTTTCTCGAGTTCCATAACGAGTCGGCCCTCGTCGACAACAAAGGATTCAAAAATTCGCGCGTCGTAGTTCTGAGACAGGCCGCAGAAATAGGTATCACGGCGAAGATAATCCAGAAGATCGGCGCTGATGGCCCCTCCGACGATATCCGACTGCAGCGTTCCTCCGGACGTGAGCGCCGACATGACTTCGGCTTGTATTCCTTCACGCTTCAGAATCCTTCCCACGGAAGAGTCTTCGAGAAAATACTGGACGCGAGCGAAATCCTTGTCATGGCGTGGGAGAACTCTTCGTTCATCTTCCAGAGTGTGTCCGAAAGGGATATGCGTAATGTCGTGAAGAAGCGCGGACACGCGAATCAGCGTCTCCATACTGGACGGAATGTTGGAGTGGCGCCGAAGCACCTCCACAATCCGATGGGCCATCCAGGACGTGCCCACAGAGTGTTCGAATC
>Ga0207711_10004208_pt1 | contig 12318 bp, 11 predicted proteins | sample KBSS34metaG_FD_184401 | JGI IMG/M metagenome (GOLD analysis project Ga0207711, IMG submission 184401) | Switchgrass rhizosphere microbial communities from Kellogg Biological Station, Michigan, USA - KBS S3-4 metaG (SPAdes) (version 2) | ecosystem: Host-associated > Plants > Roots > Rhizosphere...
ACGAAGCCACAAGCAGCTTCATGTCGGGGCGGACAACGATCAGCTGCACGATGTCGACTTCCGCGTCGAGGTCGATGAACAGCCGGACCGGCTCGCCGAACCCGCGCGCGCTCGGCAGCTTGTCCCCGGCAAGCGTGTAAACCCGGCCGTTCGAGGCAAACAACGCCAGCCGGTCGGTCGTCTGGCCGTGGAAGTGGATGAACGGCTCATCGCCCTCGCGCCATTTGAGGTCGGCGACCTGGTCGAGCGCCAGATGGCCTTTCATCGCTCGGATCCAGCCGCGCTGCGACAGGATCACTGTGATCGGCTCCTTCTCGATCATCGCGGTCCAGTCGATGTCGCGCGCCGGCGCAGCCTCCGCGAACTGTGTTCGGCGTTCGTCCCCAAACTTCTCTCGCAATCGCTTGAGGTCGGCACGCAGCCGCTTCCACTGGAGATCCTCGTCGGCGATCAGCTGAACCAGCCCCTCACGCTCCCCCGAAAGGGTTTCGCGTTCGCGGCCGATCTCTAGTTCTTCCAGCTTGCGTAACGACCGCAGGCGCATGTTCAGGATCGCCTCGGCCTGCCGGTCAGAAAGCGAGAACTCGGCGATCATCATCGCCTTCGGCTCGTCTTCGGAGCGGATGATGTGGATCACCCGGTCGAGGTTGAGATAGGCGACCAGGAAGCCGTCGAGCAGCTCTAGCCGATCGTCGATCTTATCAATCCGCACTTCGGATCGGCGGACGAGCACCTGCTTCTGGAAAGCGAGCCACGCGGTCAGCGCCTCTTTCAGGCTCATCACGCCCGGCGTACGGGTCGCGTCGAGCACGTTGAGGTTGAGCGGAAAGCGGATTTCGAGGTCCGTCAGCCTGAACAGGCTTTCGAGCAGCAGGTCGGGATCGACGGTACGCGCACGAGGCTCGAGCACGATCCTAAGCTGATCGTCGCTTTCATCCTTCACGTCGGCCAGAATCGGCAGCTTCTTGTCCGCAATCAGCCCGGCGATTTGTTCGATCAGCTTCGACTTCGGCACGCCGTAGGGGATCTCGCTGACAAGCAGGTGCCAGCCGCCACCCTTCTCGCGCTCGACCTCGATCTTGGCGCGCAACCGGAACGATCCGCGCCCGCTGATATAGGCTCGGACGATCGTATCCCTGTCGTCGACGAGAATGCCGCCGGTCGGAAAATCCGGGCCTTTGACGATGTCGATCAACTCCCGGTCTTCGAGCCGCTTGCGCTCGATCAGCTTGATCGCGGCATCAATCAGCTCGCCGACGTTGTGCGGCGGAATCGACGTCGCCATCCCGACCGCGATCCCGCTGGCGCCGTTGGCGAGCAGGTTGGGGAACAGGCCGGGGAACACCTCCGGCTCTTCTTCCTCGCCATTATAGGTGGGCCGGAAGTCGACCGAGCCGTCGTCGACCCCGGCCATCAATTGGGTGGCGACCGCGGTCAGCCGCGCTTCGGTGTAGCGATAAGCCGCGGCGTTATCGCCGTCGATGTTCCCGAAATTGCCCTGGCCGTCGACCAGCGGGTAGCGCAGCGCGAAATCCTGCGCGAGGCGGACCATCGCATCGTAGACGCTCTGATCCCCATGCGGGTGGTATTTACCGATGACGTCGCCGACGACGCGAGCCGATTTCTTGTACGCCGCCGCCGGATCGAGCCGAAGCAGCCGCATCGCCCAGAGCAGGCGGCGGTGGACCGGCTTCAGCCCGTCGCGAACGTCGGGTAGCGAGCGCGCGGTGATCGTCGACAGGGCATAGACGAGGTAACGCTCGCTGAGGGCAGCATCGAACGGAGTCTCGATGACGGATGAAATGTCGGGATTGGCCATTCGCGCTGACTAGCAAGCACTCCGGCCGCTCGCCACAGCAACCTCGGCGGAAATTACTCGGCTGCGGCCGGCTGCGGCCATCCTCCGGCCGCATCTTCGAGCGCAGCGCGCATCTCCGCTATCAGCCATTCGCGGAAGCGCTTCACCTTTGGGATCAGGCGCCGCTCCCTGGGATAGACCAGCCAGTACGCCCAGCCGCGAACCGAGATGCGATCGGGGAACGGAACGCACAGGCGGCCCGCCGCGACATCGCCCTTCCACAGCAGTGGCGTCAGCAGCGCGAATCCCTGGCCGGCCATCGCCGCATGACCTTCGTTCGCCTGGTTCTCCAGCCGGATGCCGGCGCGGCGCAGAACAGATTCATCGGCGGGAACCCCGTTGTCGGAGAACCACTGCTGCCACCAATCGTCGCTCGGGTTAATGCGGTTCTGGTGAGGAAGGTCGCTCGGCTCGAGCGCACGGCCGAGCTTGCTTTCGACGGCGGCGACGCACTCCGGGCTGGCCATCGGCGTGAAGGAGGATTCGAACAGCCGATGTTCCTCCATCCCTTCCCAGCCGCCGCCGCCGCCGCGTATCGCGATGTCGGCATCCCCGCCGCGCAGGTCGCAAAGCTCGTTGCTCGTGGTCATCCGGACCGCGAGGTCGGGATGCTCCATTTGAAACGCGCCTAGCCGCCATGCGAGCCAGGTGTTGGCGAAAGTGTGCGTGGTCGTGATCGTCAGGAGCGATTCGTCTTCCTGCTGATGGCTCGCAAAGGCCCCCTCGATCGAGTCGAACGCGCTCGTCAGCGCCGGCAGAAGACGCGCGCCCAGAGGCGTCAGTCGCGCCCGGCCCCGCTCACGGACGAACAAGGGTGAACCGAGGCGCTCCTCGAGGCTCTTTACCTGATAGGAAACGGCCGCCTGGGTCATCCCCAGCTCGGCCGCCGCGGCGGTAAAATTCTCGGCTCGCGCGGCGGCCTCGAAAGCCCGCACGGCAGCCAGTGGAGGAAGGCGTCGCATCGCTTCGATTCATAAGGCCAGTTTATGGCTTCTGTCGAGTGTTTGATTGGCGAAACGACCCGCTCAAATCTAAATGAAATACCAGCCGCCGGTGAGGACAATCCCCTCCCCTAGCCAGCCCCCCTCGCCGGCGGCCAACAATAGGAAAGGAGGTGCGCCATGGCTTATGGCCTCAGTCCCCGTGTGTTCATCGAAGACGGCCCTGCCGAGCAGGTCATGAAGGTGCAGTCGACGCGTTCGACCGCCCGCTCATGGCGCGCCCTCGACGCCGAAAGTCGCTTCGCGGCGATCGAGCAGGCTCTCCGGCCCGCCAACGACCTCATCGACGCCTATCCAATGGCGCTCTGAGACAAGAAGAGAGGAAAGGAATGGTTACCATGGTTGATGAACTTTACGACCGGACCTACCAGTCCGCTCGTGCCGACCTCAATGACGGCCTTCGCGCCCTGTTCTCTGGCCTCGGCCACACGATCAGCGACAGCCTCACGGTCCTTCACCGCATCGAATGGAGCGCGCCCTGGGCCGCTCCAAAAAAGCCAGCTCGCCGTGTGTGACGGCAAGGCGAGGAGTGCGGACTAGCACGCACCGCGCTCCTCGCTTATAGCCCGCGCTCCTTCTCCTGGAGTGATGCGCGAAGACATGGCCCGCCGCCGCCAAATCTACGAGGGCAAGGCCAAGATCCTCTATGAGGGTCCCGAGCCCGGCACCCTCATTCAATATTTCAAGGACGACGCGACCGCCTTCAACGCGCAGAAGCGCGGCACCATCAGCGGCAAGGGCGTAATCAACAACCGCATCTCCGAGCATATCTTCACGGCGCTGCAGACGATCGGGGTTCCGACTCATTTCATCCGCCGCCTGAACATGCGCGAGCAACTGATCCGCCAGGTCGAGATCATCCCCATTGAAGTGGTGCTGCGCAACGTCGCGGCGGGATCGCTGTCGAAGCGCCTCGGCATCGAGGAAGGCACACAGCTGCCGCGGACGATCATCGAATATTATTACAAGGACGATGCGCTCGGCGACCCAATGATCGCCGATGAGCATATCGCCTGCTTCGGCTGGGCCAGCCAGGATGAGATGAACGACATCGCCGACATGGCGATCCGCGTGAACGACTTCCTGTGCGGCATGTTCGCGGCGATCGGCATCCGCCTGATCGACTTCAAGCTCGAGTTCGGCCGGGTATGGGACGGCGATTTCGCGCGTGTGATCCTCGCCGACGAGATCAGCCCCGACGGCTGCCGGCTGTGGGACCTCAAGACCAACAAGAAGCTCGACAAGGACCGCTTCCGCCAGGACCTCGGTGAAGTCGAGGAAGCCTATCAGGAGGTCGCGCGCCGGCTCGGACTGCTCCAGCCGGACGACGATTTCGCCGTTCTCGACCTGGACAGCCACCGCAAGAAGCGCGGTAAGTAGCCGGCGCAGCTTGCTTGGGGGGCAAGCGAGCATGCGACTGGGCGCGGCCGTCATCCCGCGGGCTTGACCCGGGACCCGCCTTTTCATTTCAGCGGTATTCGAAGAACAAGGCAGGCCCCGGTCCGAGGCCGGGGTGACGAATAGGATCAGCTTGTCAGTGCGTCGCGCCCGTGTCGTTACCTTGAATGCCGCGCTCGGGCCGCTCGATTACAGCGTGCCCGAAAGGCTTGGCGTTGAGCCTGGCACGATTGTCGTCGCGCCGCTGGGTCCGCGGCAATTGCTAGGCGTCGCCTGGGAAGCCGAGCGGCTACCCACCAACGAAGTGCCGGACAGCCGCCTGCGTCCGCTTACCGGTACGCTTGGGGTCCCGCCGATCGCGGCGCCTCTCCGCCGGCTGTGCGAATGGACCGCCGATTACTACCTTGCTCCGCTTGCGGCGGTGCTGCGCATGGTGCTGCCGTCATCGGCGGCTCTCGATGGACCGCGCCAGCTGACCGAATATCGTCCAACCGGCCTCGTCCCAGAGCGGCTAACGCCGCAGCGCGAGAAGGCGCTTGCGGCACTCGAAGGACGGCAGGGCATGGTCCGCGAGCTTGCCGATCACGCCGGGGTCAGCGACGCCGTCATTCGCGGGCTGGTCAACGCCGGCTCACTCGAAGCGGTCGTGGTCGATGCTGATCGTCCCCTTCCCCGGCCGGCGCCGGATTTCGCGCCGCCCAACCTCAACGCCGACCAGCGCACAGCCGCCGCGAGCCTGTCGGCTGCGATTGGCAAGGGTTTCGACCCGATATTGCTCGACGGAGTCACGGGCTCGGGCAAGACTGAAGTCTATTTCGAGGCGATCGCGGAATGCCTTCGCGAAGGGAAGCAGGCGCTCGTTCTTCTGCCTGAGATCGCGCTGACCGAACCGTTCCTCAAGCGCTTCGAGGAGCGCTTCGGCTGCGCGCCAGTGGCCTGGCATTCCGGCCTCCGGTCCTCCGAACGCCGCCGCAGCTGGCGCGGAATCGCGAGCGGGGAAGCCCAGGTCACGGTCGGCGCCCGCTCGGCCCTGTTCCTGCCTTATCCCGATCTCGGGCTGATCGTCGTCGACGAGGCTCACGAGCCGAGCTTCAAGCAGGAGGACGGCGTCCAGTACCACGCCCGCGACACCGCGGTGATGCGCGCCAGGTTCGAGGATATTCCGGTGATCCTGTCGACCGCGACCCCGCCGATCGAGGCGCGTCACATGGTCGAACTGGGCCGCTACCGCGAAGTCACGCTGCCCCGGCGGTTCGCTGGCGCCTCGATGCCCAAGATCCGGGCGATCGACTTGACCCGGGATCCGCCGCCGCGCGGCCGCTGGTTGGCGCCCGAGCTGGTGCGCGAGCTCGAGCTAAATCTCGAGCGCGGCGAACAGTCGCTCCTGTTTCTCAACCGGCGTGGCTTCGCGCCGCTAACGCTTTGCCGCCAGTGCGGCCACCGCTTCCAATGCCCCAATTGCACGGCGTGGATGGTCGAGCACCGGCTGACGCATCGCCTCGCCTGCCATCATTGCGGCCATGTCATGCCGCCACCTAAGGCCTGTCCCGAATGCGGGGAGGAGGATAGCCTCGTCGCTTGCGGACCCGGCGTCGAGCGGATCGCCGACGAGGTTGCCGAGCTGTTTCCCGACGCCCGCACCGCGATCGTCACTTCGGACACGATCTGGTCGCCGCAGCGAGCGGCGGAGTTCGTCGCTGCAATGAACGCTGGAGACGTCGATATTGTCATTGGAACTCAATTAGTTACTAAGGGCTATCACTTCCCTGACTTGACGCTGGTTGGGGTGGTCGACGCCGACCTCGGACTCGCTGGCGGCGACCTGCGCGCGGCCGAACGCAGCTTCCAGCAAATCCAGCAGGTCGCCGGTCGGGCAGGTCGCGGCGACAAGCCAGGACGGGTCTTGGTGCAAAGCCATGATCCCGACGCGCCGGTCATCGCGGCTTTGGTGTCCGGCGACGTTGCCGGCTTCTATGCCGCCGAGACCGAGGCTCGGCGCGTAGCAGCCATGCCGCCGTTTGGCCGTCTCGCAGCGATCATCGTCTCCGCCGAAGATTCCGCCGAAGCCGAGGCGGTCGCACGGCGCATCGGCCGCGCCGCCCCAAGCGTCGACGGCATGGCAGTGTTCGGCCCCGCCCCTGCCCCGCTTTCAATGCTTCGCGGACGGTACCGCCAGCGAATACTGGTCCACGCTCGCCGTACCCTCGATGTCCAGGACGTCATCCGCGATTGGCTCGCCAGCGTTGAATGGGGCTCAAAGGTTCGCGTCGGCGTCGACGTTGATCCCTACAGCTTTCTGTGAAGAGACCATGAACTGAACAATTGCATGCAGCGTGCGAACCGTTACTTTGGTGATTGTGCCGGAGACTTGCGAATGCGTTCAGGACTAACATGTTTTGCTGCACTTTTGACTTTGGCGATCGCCGAACCCGCATCGGCTGCATGGTACCAGGCCAAGACAACACACTTTGTCATATATTCCGATGACGATCCTGGGCGACTGCGGGATTTCGCCACCAGGCTCGAGCGGTTCGATAAGGCTGTCCGGACCGTTCGCAAGATGGACGATCCTCCGCTGACAGATTCGGGCCGGCTGACGGTCTATGCGCTCCGAAGCACTGACGCGGTGGGTGCGCTCGTTGGCAACTCCGGGGTGGCGGGCCTGTATCGCGAGAGCGCGGCGGGGTCTGTGGCCTTTGTCCCGCGGCGGTCGGGCGGCGACAAGTTCGATCTCGATGCAGAATCGATCTTCTTCCACGAATATGCGCACCATCTGCAGCTTCAATATTCGGCGATGGCGCTACCCATGTGGCTTACCGAAGGATTTGCCGAATTCTTTGCCACAGCCGAGATCAAGGAAGACGGCAGCGTTCTTATGGGGTCGGCTCCCCTCTATCGAGGCCAAAGTTTGTATGACGACAACTCAGGTCTGGCGCTCGAGGAAATGGTCGGGGAGAGATTCAACCGACTGAACGCTGTCCAAGTCGACCGCCTTTACGGAATGGGTTGGCTCCTGACCCATTATTTGACCTTTGAGAAATCGCGTGCCGGTCAGCTGGAACGCTATGTCCGTGCGATTCAGTCCGGGCTAGCTCCTCTTGCCGCGGCAAAGTCGGCTTTCGGCGACCTGGGCAAACTCAAGCACGAACTTGAAAAATATAAGAACGCCCCACTGCCCGGGCTTCGGGTCGATCCGAAGTATCTGGTCATTGCTCCGATCGATGTCCAACCTTTGGCTCCGGGCGAAGCAGCCATGATGAATGTCCGAATTCAGTCCGACCGCGGTTCCTCTGGCAAGGCCGCTGCGATCGCTGCTGATGCCCGCAAGATCGCTGCCTCGTACCCAGGGAACGCTGCGGTTCAAACCGAACTCGCGCAGGCTGAACTCAATGCGAAGGATTATGCGGCGGCCGCGCGAGCGGCCGAGATCGCGTTGGCGGCCGATCCAACGTCTGTTCATGCTTCGATCTACAAGGGTCGTGCGCAAATGGAACTGGCCAAGGCGGATCCCCAGCATGCGAACTGGGAAGCGATCCGGCAATGGTTTGTGAAAGCCAACCGGATCGACACGGAAAACGCTGAACCCCTGATGCTATTTTACGATTCGTTCCGAGCCGCCGGGCAGAACGCGCCGCCAGATGCTGTGAAAGGTCTTCTCTACGCCGTGGATCTCGCCCCGCGTGATCAGAATTTGCGCAAGCGCGCGGTAAGAGAATTATTGTCCGAAGGCCGGCTGGCCGAAGCGAAGGAAATGTTCACGCCGTTGGCATTCCGACCGCATGCAACCGCCAAGACGAGGGACTTTAACGAGCGGATCATGGCGGCAATGTCCAATGGTGACGGCCCAGCTGCCCTCAAAATCATCAATGAAGAAGAAAATGCGGACAATCAGGACGGAGCAGGTTCCTAGGGGATTGCCCGCCTCCGCACCCACCATGGCTTGACCAGCTGACCTCGTCCGACCGCCAACCACAACAGCCAAAGGCCGAACGCAGTCGCAATCACCATGGCGATCGGTGACGCCTCCAGTCCAAAGCCGTTGCCGGTGAGCAGCGGCGGGCCGCTGAGCTTCGCCTCGACCAAACCGTGCACCGGAGTCCCCGAGACCGGAATGTCGAAAATCTCTCCCTGAGCGAAGTTCCACGACGCGTGCAGACCCATCGGCAGCCACAGGCTGCGCGTGAGCATATAGGCCGCTCCGAGCATCACGCCGGCTTCGAACGCAATGCCGACCGCGGCGATCGTGCTGGCATGAGGATTGCTCAAATGTGCCGCGCCAAAGAAGGCTGAGGTGAGAAGTAATGCCGCCCAGCTGCCGCCGAACTCCTCGATCCAGCGAAACAGCACGCCGCGGAACAGCATTTCTTCAAAGACTGCGGGGAACAATGCCGAGGCAATGAATGCCGGAAGCAAGCCCGTGACATCGCCCTCGCCGCTGACCCGATAAACTCCGATCGCAGCGGCGACTGCCGTCACGAGCGAGAAGAGAATGAGGCCCGCGGCGAGTCCCAGGAGTGACGGACGCAACGCATTCTTGGTGTTCAAATCGTCGCGTGGGTGCTCGCCGAGATGACGGATGATGAGCTTGTAGAGAACGACCAGGATCGGGATGGCGATGATCTCCACCATCATTTCCCTGCTGAACCCGGGGATCGCGGGGACAACATATCTGGCAAGGAGGAGCGCGGCGGTAAGCCCGCATATGATAACCGCGACGCCAATCAGCATGGCGACGAGCGGAAAGTCGATGATGCGCCGCCACAACGATCGTTGATCCATGCTGCCCCCCTCTTGACGTCGCTGTTGTGCCGAACGCCACAGGAGGAGCAAGCGCTTATTCGACGAGCGGCAGTTCCGGCGACGCCGATCCATGCCCTTCGACGGCGAGCAGCTTGCGCTTGCGGTCGAGCCCACCGGCGTATCCGCCGAGCGTCCCATCGCTGCGGATCACGCGATGGCACGGAATCAACACCGCGACGTGATTGTCGCCGTTCGCCGTGCCGACCGCGCGCACGGCCTTCGGCTGACCGATTGCGGCAGCAATGTCGGCGTAGCTCCGCGTCTCCCCGAGAGGAATTTTCCGCAGTTCGCGCCACACCGCTTCCTGGAACGCGGTGCCAGCGACATCGATCGGCAAGTCGGGAGCGGCCGCCGGCCGCTCGATCGCGGTCAGCGCACCTTCGACCAACTCGCGCATCGCGCCCTCGTCCCGGATGATCGTCGCGTTGGGAAATCGTCGCGCCAACGAAGATTCGGTGTCGTCGAAAGTCAGCCGGCAAATGCCCTTGGACGTCGCGGCGATGAGCATCGTTCCGAGCGGACTGTCGAAGGTCGTCCAGCGGATGACCTCGCCGCGCCCACCGTCGCGCCATGCAGAGGGAGTCATGCCCATCCGCGCCTTTGCGTCGCTATAGAAGCCACTCGGACTGGCATAACCCGCATCGTAAATCGCATCGGTCACGCGCTCATTCTCCTCGAGATGGCGTTGGGCGCGCTTGATCCGGGCAGCACGGGCATAGGCCGCGGGCGACACGCCGAGCGCGCGGGTGAACAATCGCTGGAAATGATGCGGCGCATAGCCGACCGCTACAGCGAGTTCGGCAAGCTGCGGCGGCTCCTCCGCCGCTTCGATGATCTCGACCGCGCGCGTCACCGCCTGGGCATCGCGTCCAACCTCGTCGGGTCTACAGCGCAGACATGGCCGGTAACCGGCCGCGCGAGCCTCGCCAGCCGTGACAAAGAATTCGACGTTTTCTCGCTTGGGACGGCGTGCCGGACAGCTCGGCTTGCAGTAGATTCCCGTGCTCTTGACCGCGCCAATCACCCGGCCATCCCAGGCGCGGTCGCGACGCATGAAAGCGGCCCAGGCGGTGTCCGCATCATGGCGGGAGACGTTGCTCACGCAGTCTGCTCTACGCTGCGCAAAAGCTGGTGCAAGCGTCGCCATGTCAATTCCTCTCGATCTTCGCCGAGAAGCATCCGCGAATCGCATTGTGCGCATGAATGCTCCGGATGGCCGGGTTCTCGAATAGCTTCCGAATGCCGGCATCGGCCTCGCCCGGCTGCGCAAGAAGCGCATCGGCCATCATTCCCTCGGCGTCGAAGCCACGCAGCGACAGAATCCTCTTTTCGAACACGGGCGGAGTATGGTCGACATATTCGGCGGCTTCGCTGTCCCCTTCTGCGACAAAGATGGCATGGCTCGCCCGGTACGGATTTGCCACGTCGTGGCTTATGTGGTTGAGCAACAAGACACTCTCGCCAATCAGTCGATCGGTCAGGCTTACTCGGCACGGAAAGGTCGGACTGTCGACCGTCATCCGAACTATGCCGCGCCTCGCGAGTTCATCGTCGGGTAGGCCAAACAAATCACGGAAGGATGTAGGATCGAGCCCTCGAACGACATAGGACATCGGGAATTGCTCCTTTCAGGAGCTTGCCTAAAGGGTTTTCCCGCTGCCCGCTTCCGCTCGTTTGCGTTCAAACATTTTGATCGTGCGGCGGGGTTTCGCCCGTTATCACAGCCGGGGTTTCACCGGATGGAGGGCGCTCGTCGCGCTGGCCATCGTTGGGCCATGATTAGGATGCCGATCGCCTTTGCCTGCGCCACGCTACTGGCGATCCCCAGCGGAGCTCGGGCCGTACCGCTCGCCCAACCGCTTCGTTTCTTCGAAGGCCGCACCGAAAGCGTCGGCACGATGAAGATTATGATGCACAAGACTCGTCGCGTCAGGAGCCTTGGGCGCGGCACGATCGGGCAGGACGGCTCGCTGACGCTGATCCAGGACGTGCACGACGATGGCGATCCGCCACACCAGCGAACCTGGCACATCCGCCAGGTCGGACGCGGCAAGTATGCCGGGACCATGACGGAGGCGATCGGTCCGGTGACCATCGATCAAGACGGGGACGGATACAGGTTTCGTTTCAAGATGCGCGGCGGTTTGGCGGTCGAGGAATGGCTGGTTCCCGACCGCGACGGAAATTCGGGTTCGAGCACGCTTACCATTCGCAAGTACGGAATGACGGTCGCCAGCTCCAAGGGGACCATTCGTAAGCTGTCCGAACAGGCCGACGGGTCGCGATAAAGCGGCGGAGAAACCGCCTCCCTTGCATCGCCACGGGGCCCTTGCTAGGGGCCGCGCGACCCACAAGGGGCGTCGAGGTAAACCCCGATAGCGCCCTATTTTTTCGTGGGGCAATTCCAGTTCTGGAGCTAATCACGCGTGGAGACATCCGGCGGCATTCGGGCCAGCTTAGCGGGGCGCTACGCATCCGCATTGTTCGGGCTTGCGCGCGATCAGCGACAGATTGACGCTGTCGGTCGCAGCCTCGACGCGCTTGCCTCGGCCCTCGTCGATTCCAGGGAATTTGCCGAACTGGTGGAGCGGCCGGTCGTATCTCGGACAGAAGCCGGCAAAGCGTTCGCCGGGCTCGCCGCGCAGCTCGGCCTGGATCCGATCACCAGCAATTTTCTCGGCGTGCTGTCCAGGAACGGCCGCAAGAACGAGCTGCGCGCCGTGATCCGCGCCTATCGGCGTCTCGCCGCCGACCATCGGGGTGAAACGAGCGCCGAAGTCATCACCGCGCGTCCGCTCAACGACGATCAGGTCGGAGCCCTCAAGCAGCAACTTCGCAGCCGCGCCGGCCGCGACGTCAACCTCGAAACCCAGGTCGATCCCCAGATCCTCGGCGGGATCGTCGTCAAGCTGGGCAGCCAGCGCATCGACGCATCCATCCGCACCAAACTCAATCGGCTCGCTCAGGCGATGAAAGGCTAAGCTAAACCCATGGATATCCGCGCCGCAGAAATCTCCCGCGTGATCCGCGACCAGATCGCGAATTTCGATGCCGACGCCGAAGTCTCGGAAATCGGCACTGTCCTGTCGGTCGGCGACGGCATCGCCCGCATCTACGGTCTCGACAACGTCCAGGCCGGAGAGATGGTCGAGTTCGACAACGGCATCAAGGGCATGGCGCTCAACCTCGAAGCCGACAATGTCGGCGTCGTGATCTTCGGCTCCGACGCCGAAATTTCCGAGGGCTCGACCGTCCGCCGCA
>Ga0207711_10004211_pt1 | contig 12314 bp, 10 predicted proteins | sample KBSS34metaG_FD_184401 | JGI IMG/M metagenome (GOLD analysis project Ga0207711, IMG submission 184401) | Switchgrass rhizosphere microbial communities from Kellogg Biological Station, Michigan, USA - KBS S3-4 metaG (SPAdes) (version 2) | ecosystem: Host-associated > Plants > Roots > Rhizosphere...
AGTCATGTTTCATTTCTGGCTGTGTGTGACGCGCGCGTCATTTGAGTATGTGGGGAAATTCGTGTCGGTCTTGAGTGGAAATGGGTGGTTAGAGACGTAAACCAGCGCACTCCTAACAGGCTGCGATCCGCGAAAAATGTTAGTAAATGTGGCCAAAACGTAATTGGCGCACTGTTTCAAGGGCGGATTCATAACCCCAAGGTCGGCGGTTCGATCCCGCCCCCCGCTACCAACCCTCCGGCTTTATTTTCAAAGACTTACAACTAACTTGTGATCCGAACAGAAGTTTCGGAATCCTGATTTGTTGTAAAGTTGCTGTAATCCTGCTTGCGGTAATCAGCAATCGACTGCCCTGCACGTAGTCTTGACTCCGCTGATGAGTGAGTGTAGTCGTCGCTCATTTCTACAGTGCTGTGCCCCAAAAGATCCCTTCTCGTAATTGCGTCCACACCAGCTTCTCTCAGTCGTGAAGCGAACGTGTGACGCAAATCGTGGAAGGTCAGATCCTGAATTCCCGCTTCCCTGCATGCCGCTCCGAACGCCTTACCAACATTCGTGTACGGCCGGCCGGTGTCAGGATTTGCGAACACGTAGTCGGATCCTGCTTCATCGCCGAGAAGGTCCGCGAAAATGTCCTTTGCTACATTGCTCAAAGGAATCGTTCGCGGCTTCCCATTCTTGCTCTTTGGAATCAGCACGTGATTTGGTCTCACCTCAACCTTCACGTCCTGTCCTTTACTCCTCAACTTCACGGAGAAAGGCTTCGTACTGAGGTTGATGTCCGCCCGTTTGATTGCCATGAGCTCGCCAAGTCTCGCTCCGAGGTGAACACCGAGTCGGACGATCGGTCGAAAATGGGCACGCGAACCAACGAGTCCCAAATTAAATAGTTTGTCCTCTTCTTCAAGCGACATGAACCGATCGCGTTTGTTTCTGGCAGGGATCTTTTCCCTAACCTTTTTGCTGATCTTCAAACATGGGTTGCACGCAGCAACTTCTTCGCGCATTGCCATGTTGAAGATCGATGAGAGAAGACTGAACTCCTTGTGAACACTTACAGGACTGCGCTTTGTTTTGCGACGGCTGTCGCCATCGAGCCTGCCGAGAATGAATTTCTCGACCGACCTTGGTCTGATATCCCGAAAACGCAACCCTCCAAAATGCACCTTTAAGGTTTCACTTCTGAACAGATCATGTTTCCACGTTGCCTTGTTGCTCTTGGCGTATTCCATGTAAACCTGATCAACAAACTCGCAGAAGTCCTTTACCCCTGGTTCCTTTCCATAGCGCCCTTCGGTAACCTCGAGACGCTTCATTGCCTCAACTTTTAAAGCTTCAGCTTTCGTTCGTGCTTCGGGGATCGAACCGAAATACCTCACACCCCGAATCATGAAACTATAATACCAACGAGGCACGTCCGTTGTGCCGCGATTATCAACTGATATGGTTGTCCTCCTTGCGGATGACAGCCGTTTGAGCGACACAAATATACCATTGTCGGCTGATAATTGTTTTCAGCATTTAGCTGACCGCTCTCAGATGATTAGTTGATCGTCCTTTGGTCCATTCGAGGAGTTCAGTTCGGAGAAAGGTAGTAACTTCACCGACCTTTCGAAATGGTATCGGGTTATCACCGATTTGCCGGCGAGCTCTATCGACAAGATTGTGAATGTGACGTTCTGAACAGTTGAGTAGTACAGCGGCTTCTTTAGCTGATAAACTCTTTGCACATTATGCGTTGGAGACAGTGTTGTAGTCTTATCGCTTCCGGATCGACTGTAACGAATCCTTCACTGGTTTGGTGCTTCGCAAATTCCTCTTTGATCACCTGCTTGGAAATGCTTCGAATATGCTCGTCGAAGGCATTGCTAAATTCGTTTGTATCCATAGTGCTCATAACGTCGTATACCTAACAGAGTCATTTATATCGAGAAATCCGTCACTGTGTTTCACTCGACTGCTGTGATATTGCAGACTGCGTTTCAACTTCGTCGGCCTTCTAATGCTTGACTCAAAATCTTTCGAATCATTCTCCGCGACTTCCTTCAGCGTTAGATAAATCGGTGACTCCTTCGCTGGGTCAAATTCGACGGCTGTCTTTCCCCCAAAGCGTTAGCTCACTTAACTGAACTCATGACGATGCAGTCCAATGTCAATCTATGTGCCACGCTGCTGTAAGTACTCTCGGTATGTAAAAGGATTAAGAATAGGCGTGATTATGGCCTAAAGCAGGATTTTGAATCCGTTATTCTCTAACTCAACTAGATCACGGTTGTTGTAATAAGCAACGCGGTAAATGTATGTAAAAAGCGACGTCTATTTTGGTACTGGCAGCAACGTTACATTGAAGATATAAGCAGCATGTTGCGCGTGGTAGTTCTGATGTCTGGTTGGACAGCGCGTTCGTCCCTAACCTCCGTAGCGGGTTAAACGGCATCTCCTTCTTCCTGCACAGATTCGCGCAACTCGGCCTCCAACAGCTTCAAAATCTCTTGCTGCGCGGCCTGCATGTTTCCAATGATGCCCCTGAGAGACTCGTACTGAGGCTCTATCCGATCAACTTGTTCGTCGAGTAGACAAATAAGTTTTTCGCAGCTCTCAGGTGACTCTGGATCGAAGTTGAGCAACACCCGATGGACCAGCAGGTTTCTCTCTTTGACGAGTTCGCGGAGTTGACGCCTTCGATGCCGAATTGACCCTTTGTTGACTTAATTTTTAGGGAGATCGACATCCACGCCTCGTCGCGTTCATGGGCCGGTCCATCCTGCGACGAATGATTCGAGTAGAGAGTTTCGAAGAAGTTCTTTACTAGCCAGCCAAGTGGCTTACGATCGATATCTTTATCTTGTTCCGAAGGATCTTTGCCGCTTCTGATGCGTACCCTCGAAGATCGCTTCGGACAATGATGAGCTTCAGCGATCGTTCGAATTGCTGGAAGTTGACCAAATTGCGTCCGATCTTCCGAAAGGCAACATCCCGCAGTTCTTTTATATGATCTTTAGACACAAATGGGTGAGGCTCAACGCTTTGATGCATTTAACGCTTTAATTAACTAAACATGGGGCAAGCATCCAACTTAACTGCGGAAAGAATGAAACCAAGCTGTTCCACGCTGAGGTCGAATGAGTGCGCGTCTACCGTTAACCTAACTCTTCTGTTGGAGATCACTCAATAGCCTCGCCAGCGCCTTTTGATAGGAATCATGATCTTTCCATAAAGTGAAATCCCCAATATGTCGCGTACGCCGAACATCTGCAGGCCAACCTATTTTTATATCCATCACAGTATTATCCAGGCGCACTGGAAACAAAATGGTTCTGTGCTGTTCTGTTTCACGTTCCATTGCGGTCTCAACTTCCTTTTTTACCCACCAACTTGGTATGGAATACTCTGACAGAACTAATAACAGTTTGTCATATACTCTGATTGATTCATCAATTCTAATGCGTATCTCATCTCCTATTTTCATATTTTCAGGAGCAAACCAGCAGCGTACACCTTTGCTCTGTAAATTTGCATGCAACCGTGCTGCAAAATCATGGTCCTTGTTGGAATAGCTGATGAAACATGAATGAAACTGAATGGGACTTATTGTTAGTGCGCGCATATAAGTAATGAACTCATCAGGCACGCCACAACCCCGCAAAAATGGTTCCGGGATATTGCCTTGAGAGCGAAAGATAGTGTCAATGCCAACTGATGAAGGTCCTTGATGAACCACAACATCAAGTCCTTTCACTGTACTCAGGTCAACATCACATAATGTTGTGTATCCAAACCAAGCTCCGCTAAGGTCAGCATTACTAAAGTCCGCTCCACTAACATTTGCATTCATTAGATTAGCCCCACTAAGGTCGGCACCACCAAACTTAGCGTTGCTAAGGTCTACGTCGTGAAGGTCCGCTCCAATGAGGATAGCTCCACTGAAATCCGCCCCACTGAGAACCGATTGCTGAAAGAGAGCATCAGTAAGATCTGCTTCGATAAAATCTGTTCCCGAAAAGTTCGATTGAATCAGGTCTGCCCCTCGCAGATTTATACCAGAGAGGTTCTTTCGGCTCGGATGACACGGGGAACCGCTAAAACTTTTACAGCTAAGGTCCGCTTGCGTTGTAGGGTTCTTTTCCCTCCATTCATTCCACACATCCACCCCTTGCTCTAAAATTTTGAGATGCTTGTCGTGAGCCATTGTTCTTGAACCTTGATAAATTTGCGTTCCGTGCCCGTAACGTTATCCCCATCAGCCGCCAGCGAAACTCGTCGGCTGCATGGGCGGGTTAGCTCGAGCCGCATCGTCCCGGTAGTTTGAAAGCCAGGCCTTGACTGTGCGGTAATCGGCGAGTACGAGCTCAGTAGAGATCTTTTTTGCTCCACACGAGCCGACTTGGTGAAGAATGACGTGGTTACGATCATGCTCTTGTCAGCGCCGCTAGCCTTAGCTGCACCGTAAATGCGTTGAACTACCTCGATTCCGACCTTTCTTTGCGAGGACCATCGCTTGCACTCGACAAACATCAAGAATGAAGTGACCGCCGTCCTCACATAGGCATAGATGTCACGTCCTCCATCTCGCGTCAGTGATGTTAGCTCCGTGTCAAAACCGAGATCCTTTAGGATATCTGCCACGAGCACTTCAAACATGCGTGGATCGAGATGATATAGTCTCTCAGGATGACGGGCAAAGTACGCCTTGATTTCGAGCCAGCAATCGACGACAGGCGACTGGGAGTTCAGGAGGTTCTGCTTTCGTTCGTGCTTCGGGGATAGAGCCAAAATACCTCATACCCCGAATCATGAAACTGTAATACCAACGAGGCACGTCCGTTGTGCCGCGATAATCAACTGACATGGTCGTCCTCCTTGCGGATGACAGCGCTAATTGTGGTGGACTCGAGTTGCTGTTCGAATTCCTCCGGTGGTTGGTAAGCAAGCGCCGAATGCAGCCGACAGCGATTGTAATAATCTTCAATGAAAGTTTCGATGTTGCTGCGCAAGTGCTCGAGATCAACATAATCGTTGGCGTAGATCTCTTCGCGCTTGAGTGTCTTCATAAAGCTCTCGCAACTCGCATTGTTGTAGGGATTCGCCGGCCGACTCATGCTCGGAATGAACTGATGTGCTAGTAGCACCTGCCCATATTCGTTCGAAGCATATTGCAGGCCGCGATCGGAATGATGGACCAAGCCTGGGGCGGGCTGGCGTGTTGCGATGGCGTGCTCAAGTGCTGCTCTAGTTAAGCGCGCAGCCATGGTTCGCTCTAGTGCCCAACCCACTACCTTGCGAGAAAAACCATCAAGTATCACCGCCAGATAAACGAACTCTGATTGCAGCCGAATATAAGTAATATCAGCTACCCAGAGTTGATTGATGCCAGTCAGCTTCATCCGTTTGGCCAGGTTCAAATACATCTCAAAACTCGTTTTGAATCAGTGGTCACCACGAAGGCGCGTGGCTGTACTGCCAGCAGATTGTCTTCCCGCATTAGCCGAGCCACGCGTTTGTGATTCACCAGCATGCCGCGCCGGCGCAGTTCTGCAGTCACGCGGCGATAGCCGTAGCGGCGCCGATGTTCCAGCACGATCTGCTGCATGGTGGAGCGCACTTCCATCTCTTCTTTCACGGGTAGGCGTTCCTGCAACGAGCGATAGAAGCCGGCGCGACTTACCTGGGCCAATTGACACATCCGTTTAATACTCAAGCTGCCTTGCAAAGACATCACTTCCCGGATTGTGATGCCAGCAACTAGTCAGCTGTAAGAATCTCTGGCTTAACGTGAAGTACTATTGAACCGAAGATCGTAATGGAAGAATTAGCGAGGCGGGATTAGAGTTGACGAGCCGATTCTTTAAGGAGCGACATGACGCAATGCATTTAGACATCCGAACCAAGGAGACTGTTAGCCTTATTCAGTGCTTGCATTGGCAAGGTGATGTCCAGCATTAGTCCATACACGAAAAGAGTGTATTAACCCGAACATCGGAGTGATCTCCACCACCTCGCCAGTTTCAAAGCATTCAGCGGTCCGCTCTCTTTGTTTCTCTACTGACCATACTGGCATGGGCCAATCAAGCTCCACCTGATTGAGACCAGGATGGACCAGTCCCGCCGGAGTGGAGAAAGTTGCAGACGTCCAGCGGTCGGTTGCAGGTATGTCGGCCACATGACTGCCGTTCACACGCAATGCGATCGTCTGGTCCGAGCTCACCGCGGGCACTTTCGTAGTGAGTGCGAAACTCAACGACTCAGGTTTGTCACACACGAGTGGAAAGGTTGTATTTCTTGCCGTCGCTTTGAAGAACCCCGGCCTGAGGTCCACTAACGATCGAGCGAAAGATTCGATCGAATAGAGGTTATGGACGAGGTTCACAGCCTTACCCTTAAGGCCGTGCTCTTTAATAAGTAGATCCTTCACCAAAGCTTGAGTGGGAATACCAACCTCGTCCAATCCCTCGCTAATAGCCGTGATCAGCCTGGTGTTCAAGAATTTGTCGCGGAGCGAATCGTTGTAGAACCCGGTGATTGCAGCCATGTTCTGAAATTCGAAGAGCTGGTCGTAGCTCCGGCACAAACTCGTCGGCACACGCCGAATATGAATCTCCAAAAACAGCTGCATCATCCGCGCAATGCCACGATCGCATTCGAGCGCCTTGCGTACCTGATAACGAAGCAGTTCGATTCCCTGCCCCCAGTTACCGCTATGCACAGCCGCGAGAAAGTGTGCTCCCGCATTCACGTTATTGCCGACTTTCAGATCAACTTCAGCTAGCTCTTTACGCGACTTGGCCGGCAACTTAAGCAGTGGCAACACGGTCTCAGCAGTAATAGCTGTCGTGAGCCTGATGCCCTCGAGCGTGAGATGGCAGTAATCAAGAAATAGCCGGCGGTCTGCGGCCTCGCCACCAAGATGCGCAGTGAACTCGTGCGGAAGATCCACGAGATGAATGCCGTGAGCAGCCGCTCCTTCACGGATCGTTTGTTGTATAACAGAAAAACAGCGCGGAGTTTGGCTGAAAGGCCAGCAAACACTTGCGTCGCGCGCCATCTGAAGAAACGTCCTTGCTGCTTCACGATCTCCGCGCTTCTGACTGACCTCAGCTAGGATGTTGGGACCAGCCGCCGTGGTGCCCTGGTCCAGTTCCATCAAGCGCTCTCCGAGAGCCTTGGCTTTCTCCCAATCGTTGCCTTTGAGTAGTTGCTCAGCTTCCGATCGCGTGTGAATCCATACCTGGGTTTCTTTACTGCTAAGCAAAGGTGGACTGTCACAGTCCGTCCGCCAATCGCCGAGATTAAATTCGGGCAACACAAACACAACTGGAACACCTTGCTGGTGAACGATCTCTTCGAGCAGGCAAAGTGTCTGCCTGGCGCTCGAGGCCAGAAACGACTCACACGATTCTTTGACAGCGCGCCACGAACCGGCTTCTCGCAACGCAGACATCATGTCGAGGAACTGCTCGTCAGACGCGTTAGGCAACACACTCCAATTGTTACCGGCGAATACGACAAGCGCGTCGGGTTCAAGGTGCAGCGCCTCACCAATCAACTTGTGCAATCGCGCCTGAGTCAAATCGGAACGAGCCAGATCCACGACATCGATTTTTCCAGGTCCACACGCCGCATTCATTATCCGCTGCAAGGCCAGCGCCGGGTTGAATTGCGGATCGAAGAGCATGCCTCGCGCGACCGACTCGCCCACCAGCACAACTCGACGGCCCGGGCCTTTCGCGGGAATCTTCTGAACGTTGGCCCAAAGATGTCCGGCCTCGCCGGTAGCTACTCGCACAAACGAGCGACCGTTGGCTTCGTTCACTGCTTCCCATGTTCCGACGCGAAGCTTCGCCAGCGTCCCAGCCAGTTTGCCTGGTTTCGGTTGCTCGGTTTCGGGCGTGGCGTTGTTCGGAGAACCGGACAGTTGAGTCACGAGTCTGAGGATGCGTTCACCTTCCTCTGACGCGAACGACTCGGCGAGACGGCCAGCGATTGTTCTGAATTGGCGGTGGTTATAGTTCATGGCAGTTAGAAGAGTGTGTACGTCTTGAAAGTAATCGCGTCCGAGCGAGGAGCTTCCGTCCGGCGCAGTAGCAGCTCTCCAGTCATGGTGATTGCGGAACGATCGAAGATGAAGTCTTCAAGCACAAGCGCATCCAGGCCGGAGCGAATGAAACAGATGAGCGCATCCGTCGGAGTGCAAACGATCGGCTCGTAATTCATATTGAAAGAGGTGTTGAGTAAGATCGGACAACCAGTCAGTCGTTCGAAAATGCGAAGCAGTTGTGCAAATCGAGGGTTGGTTTCTTCAGAGACGGTTTGCACACGAGCCGATCCGTCAACGTGTGTGATTGCGGGAAGTTTGATTGGCGACTTTACCTGACAGGTTTCCAGCATGTATCTGGAAGCATGATCGAGATCGAAGTGGATGCCGGCTCGCTCCTCCAGCACTGCTGGCGCGAAAGGTCGGAACGATTCGCGCTGTTTGATAATTGAGTTAATACGTTCCTGCGTTTTATCTCCGCGGGGATCAGCCAGAATCGAGCGTGCGCCGAGCGCGCGTGGTCCAAACTCCATTCGTCCGTGAAACCAGCCGATGATTTTGCCGGCGGCCAGCATCTTTGCGACTACTTCGAGTAGTTCATCCTGGCGGTCACGGAAGTCGCGCGCTTTCATGCCGGTCGACTCAACGAAAGATGCCACCTCTTCACTGGTAAACGCCGGCCCAAGGTAAGCATGACGCAGAGTGCTTAACGACTCCGCTTTCCCATTCATACGACGCGTGTGCGCAACCGCTGCTGCACCAAGCGCTCCTCCCGAATCACCCGCGGCAGGTTGGATAAACATGCGTTTGAAAGGACCCTCGCGTTTGATTCTGCCATTGGCTACGCAGTTGAGGGCCACGCCACCAGCCATGCAAAGATTCTCCATGCCGGTCACTTCGTGCAGGTACTTGAGCTTACCTATCAGGATTTCTTCAAGCACGTATTGAAGACTGCGCGCCAGATCTTTATGGAAGTCGAGGATCTCGGTCCTCGGTTGCCGCGGCGGATGACCAAACAAACTCGCCATCTCGTTAGAGTGCATTCGGTTGAACGAAGTGAAGTCGAAGTAACGCAAGTCAAGTCGATATTGTCCACCCGGCTCGTCGATAATCAACTTCCTGATCATGTCGACGTGGCGTGGCCGGCCATAAGGCGCGAGGCCCATCACTTTGTACTCGCCTTCGTTCACCTCAAAACCCAGGTAACCGGTGATCGTGCTGTACAGCAGTCCGAGCGAATGTGGAAACTCAACTGTTTCAAGGATCTCAAGTTCATTACCGCGGCCGCGTCCGAAGCTGGTCGTGTCCCACTCACCAACTCCGTCGACAGTGAGGATTGCGGCCTCCTTGAAGCCCGAATAATAGAAACTGCTCGCTGCATGAGCCTTGTGATGACCCACGTAATCGAGCGGACCGTCGTAACCCAGCACTTCTCGGATCTCGCGCGCCGGCCGGCGTGGATCAAGCCGTGCCAGCACCTTCTTCTCAGACGGCAAGCCAGGCAACATCATCCATATCTGGCGCGCTAACTTCTTGGTGGGCTCCTCGTAATAAGCAACAGAATCGATCTCGTCGATCGTCAAGCCACCTGCTTCAAGGCAATAGTTGAAAGCGCCTTTGGGAATTCCCGCGTCGTGTTTCTTACGCGAGAAGCGTTCCTCCTCTGCCGCTGCGATGAGCACTCCGTCTTTAAGCAGACAACACGCAGCATCGTGAAAAAAACAGGAAATTCCGATGATGTTGTTGGACATATCAAATCCTCGCAGTACCAAATGACATCCGGTTTAGCAGACTACCGTCTTAGTCACGGATCTCTTTACCATTTGCGATTTACCATTTAACATTGCGCGTCAGAAGGAAGAATCACAGCCGGGACATGTGACTTCGAATCAACGTGGAGCTTTTCGAGTTCTACCTGATGAGCAAACTTATACGTAACAGTTTCGCCCCCAGCGTTCCTTCTTTAACTTCGTCCTTTTGCGCGCATTTATACAAACATAGTTAATCACCAGTTTCCTTCCCACTGAATATCTCCCAGGTAAGTTTTAGTAATCGAAGCCGCGACATGGTTTTTTATGCACCGAGACGCTGGAAAAAAAGTCTATGAATTTAAGGGGTTCCGGCTCGACGGACCGCAACGTCGTCTTCTGCATCACGGCCGGCCAGTTCAACTCAAGTCCAAAATCTTTGACCTCTTGCTTTTTCTCGTAGAGATGCGCGGCCAACTCATCGAAAAGGATGAGTTGATGAAAGAGATCTGGCCCGACACGATCGTTGAAGAAAACAACATCACCGTCAGTATGTCCGTCCTGCGGAAGATACTCGGTGAGGAACGTTTCGGACGAGAGTTTATTGAAACCGTTCCTCGCCGCGGTTATCGCTTCGTCGCCGAAGTAAAAGAGATTCCTTTGAGTCCGGTAAAAACTGGAATTGGTGCCGGGACCATAGAACCAGCCAGTCACGAATTGAGCGAAGCCGAGAGTCCCATTGACTCACTCGCAGTCTTACCAGTGCGCGGCGATAGTGACGATCAAAATATCGAATATCTCTCAGACGGCATTACTGAGGCCATCATCAACACCCTGTCTCAGATCCCCAAGCTTCGTGTGCTGGCTCGCAGTACTGTCTTTCGCTTCAAAGCAAAAGACGTTGACCCCCACGAAGTAGGCAAACTGCTTAACGTCAGGGCGGTGACGCTAATTCGTGTCACGCACTGGGCCGATAAGCTGATCATTAGAAGCGAGATGGTCAGGGTGTCCGACGGAACACAGATTTGGGGACAACAGTACCATCGCACACCTTCGGATCTTCTAGCTATTCAGGAGGAGATCGCGAAAGCCATCTCCGAGAGCCTGAAATTCAAACTGACACTGCAACAGCGAACGCGCCTCACCAAGCGCTACACAGAACAGCGAAGCCTACAATCTCTACTTGCGCGGACGTTATTTCTGGAACAGGTACTCGAAAGAATGGGTGTTGAAGAGTATCGAGGCTTTCAAGCAGGCAATAGCTATTGATGCTTCTTACGCGCTGGCATATAGCGGCATGGCCGACGCTTATTTCCGACTTTCAAACATTCACATGCCTCCGCGTGAGGTTTTGCCAAAAGCCAAGGAAGCGGCGCTCAAAGCAGTGGACATCGACGACGATTTGGCAGAGGCTCATGCGTCGTTAGGCTTGGTGCGAGTCTATTACGATCACGATTGGGCTGCGGCTGAAAGTGAATTTAAGAAGTGCCTGGTATTGAATCCCGATTTCGTACCGGCGCATCAGCGCTATGGCTCGTATCTCGCCTTCATTGGCCGGTTTGAACAGTCGCTGAAACATTACAGACACGCTCTCGAACTCGATCCGTTCTCGTTACAGATCAACATGAATATCGCCACCGATTATTATCTGATGGGCGAGAACGAGACGGCGATCAGTCATCTCGAGAAAACTCTCGAGCTCGAACCTGATTACATGCCGACGCACTTTGTCATGGGCTGCGCTTACATCCAACAAGGCGAGTTGGTGAAAGCAATTGAGGAGTTTCAGTACATTTATAAGATGGATGAGGAGAGCTACATGGCGCTTGGCTTCATGGGATATGCCCATGCATTGGCAGGCCAAATGGATGAAGCAAGAAACCTCCTTGATATCCTGAAGGACATCTCGCTCAGAAGCTACGTTTCGCCTTATAGCATTGTAGTCATCTATCTGGGGTTGGGTTTAAAAGATGAGGCGCTCGAATTGCTCGAGCAACTTTATAAAGAGAAGAACGACTGGTTGGTATGGCTGAAAGTAAGTCCCGAACTCAAGATCCTGCACGACGACATGCGATTCAAAGATCTAATCAGCAGGATCGGATTTCCCAAGTGACAGGGTAACTTTGGACGATGAATCCAAAGTTAATCTTAGTTACGCGTTATTCGTATTCGCCGGCTCAGTGCTTATGACACTCCGCCTCGACTCACTGGTTGGAAATTGCACTCCGAGTACATTCAAACAATAATCAATCCATTCCACGGTGACGTTGTTGAAGATGATGTTCTCGTTGACAAAGATGCTGTCCGTCACGGTGAAGTCCTCTTGCAGGTAGAGGTAAGTTGAATCTGTCAGATCTCTTTCAACCTCTACTATCTCGCCATCAATCTCCTCCCTGACTCTCCTGGCATTCTTGCGGTTCTCAGTCCAGTGCGGGAATTGGCGCAGTAGTTTTAGGGGATAGCCTTTGCAATGTTTTCCAAGGGTCGACATCGTTAATCCCTCTCGCGTAATCGATTGTTGACGGCGAGCTTTC
>Ga0207711_10004215_pt1 | contig 12313 bp, 8 predicted proteins | sample KBSS34metaG_FD_184401 | JGI IMG/M metagenome (GOLD analysis project Ga0207711, IMG submission 184401) | Switchgrass rhizosphere microbial communities from Kellogg Biological Station, Michigan, USA - KBS S3-4 metaG (SPAdes) (version 2) | ecosystem: Host-associated > Plants > Roots > Rhizosphere >...
CGTGCAGCTCGCGCGCAATCCGCCGCGATCCAGAGCCGGCATGAAGCGCGGGTCGCGGAGCGCGAGCGGATTGCGCGCGAGCTGCACGACACCCTGCTGCAGGGCTTCCAGGGCCTGATCCTGCGCTTCCAGGCGATCATGGAGGACCTGCCCCCCGGCCCGCAACGCCGGCAGATGGACGCCGCCCTGGAGCGCGCCGACGAGGTGCTGATCTCCGGCCGCGACCAGGTCCGCCACATCCGCGCCCGCAGCCGGGCCGCAGACCTCAGGCAGGCCCTGACCTACGCCGCCGAGGCCGAGGCCGGGCCCGAAGCGCCGCGGTTCCGCTTGGTGGAGGAGGGCCAGTCGCGGGCGCTGCGCCCCGTGGCGGCCGAGGAACTGCTGGCCATCGGCCGGGAAGCCATCCTCAACGCCGCGCGGCATTCGGGCGGCCAGCAGATCGACGTCGTCCTGGCTTACGACCGGCGGGGCCTGACCATGACCATTACCGACGATGGCGTCGGACTGGACGCCGACGTCCTGGCGGCGGGTGGGCGCGCGGGGCACTTCGGCCTCCCCGGCCTGCGGGAGCGCGCCGACCGGATCGAGGCCCGGCTCGCCCTCACCAGCCGGCCGGGCGCCGGGGTGAAGATCGAGGTCTTCGTCCCCAGCCGCGTCGCCTACGCCGCGGTCCAGGCCGACGGCGGGGCCTGGCGCCGGCTCCGCCGCGCATTGCGCCTGGACCGTACCTGAAGGCGGACATCGGCCCTCCCCGACAGAGGGACGCGAGCCTGCCCCATCCTCGGGCGCCGGCCGGCGCAGCGATGCGGGAGGCTGGCCTTGTCCCGGCTGCCGAGGGCCGCACCAGCGAGGGATCTCACCGCGGCGTATCGAAGGAGAACGACATGACGACGAAGAAACCCACCATCGTCTTCTGCCACGGCATCTGGGCCGACGGCTCGTGCTTCAGCAGGGTGATCCCGGCCCTGCAGGCCGACGGTCACGAGGTCATCTCGGTGCAGTACAGCCTGGAGAGCTACCAGGCGGACCTGGCCATCGTGAAGCGGACGCTCAACCGCGTCGGCAGTCCGGTGCTGCTCGTCGGCCACTCCTACGGCGGCGCCACCATCACCGGCGCGGGCATGGACGACCGCGTCGTCGGCCTCGTCTACATCGCGGCGGTCGCGCCCGACGCCGGTGAGACCGTGAACGACCAGCTCAACAAGTTCCCGTCCGATATCTTCAGCCGCGTGGAGGTCGCTGACGACCTGGCCTGGATGCTCCCCTCCGGGACCGAATTCTTCTGCGGCGACCTCCCGGCGGCGGAACAGCAGCTGGTGTGGGCGACGCACTTCCCGCCGGATGCCAATCTGTTCGACGAGCAGATGCTCACCGCCGACCAGATCGCCTGGCGGACCAAGCCGAGCTGGTACGTGCTGGCCACCCAGGACCACACCGTCCACCCCGACCTGCAGCGCTGGGTCTCGAAGCGCATGGGCGCCAGGGTCACCGAGGTCGCCAGCAGCCATGTGCCGATGCTGTCCCAGCCCGACGTGGTCATCGGCGTGATCCGCGAGGCCGCGGCGGCGGTCGGAGCCCGCTAGGCCGTGTCACCGACCCTGATCAGCGCCCTGGCCGCCCTGGCCGGGGCGCTGATTGGCGGCCTGGCGTCGCTGGGCAGCACCTGGCTGGCGCAATGGGTCCAGCTGCGGGCCCGCAGCCGCGAGCGCGATCACGCCCCCCGCGAGACCCTGTTCGCCGACTTCATCAACGAGGCCACCCGCCTCTACGGCGACGCGCTGAGCCACGAGAAGGACGATGTCCTGGACATGGTGCTCCTCTACGCCCTGGTCGCCCGCATCCGGCTGGTCTCCTCGACCCTTATCGTCACCTCCGCCGAGCGGACGCTGGACATGGTCATCGACGCCTACCTCTCGCCCAATAAGACCTTGCAGGAGCTCCGCGTGCTGATGTCGGAGGGCCGGATGAATTTCCTCGTCGAGTTCAGCGAAGCCTGCCGCGCGGAGCTGGACGGAAAGCCCTAGGCCAACACCCGCGGCAGCTTGAAGCTCACCGTCTCGCGCTCGGCGTCGATCTCCTCGACCGAGACCGCGAAGCTCTCACCCAGGCGGTCGATGACGCCCTGCACCAGGACTTCCGGCGCTGAGGCCCCGGCAGTGACGCCCACGGTCGTCGCGCCCGCCACCCAGGCCAGGTCCAGGCCGTCGGCGTCGTCGATCAGATAGGCCCGCGCCCCGGCCCTGCGGCCCACTTCTGCGAGACGCACCGAATTGGACGAATTGGCGCTGCCCAGCACCAGCAGAACCTGGCTGCGGGCCGCCACCGCCTTCACCGCCTCCTGGCGATTGGTGGTGGCGTAGCAGATGTCTTCCTTGTGCGGCGCGGCGATGGCCGGAAACCGCTCGCGCAGCGCCGCCACGATCTCCGCCGTGTCGTCCACCGAGAGGGTCGTCTGGGTGACAAAGGCGACGTTGGCCGCATCGCGCGGCTCAAACGTCCTCGCATCCTCCACCGTCTCCACCAGCGCCACCGCGCCTTCGGGGAGCTGGCCCATGGTGCCGACCACCTCGGGGTGGCCGGCATGGCCGATCAGCACGATCTCGCGCCCGGCGTCGAAGTGGCGGCCCGCCTCCACATGCACCTTGGAGACCAGCGGGCAGGTGGCGTCGAGGTAGAGCATCTTGCGCGCCTTGGCCTCCGCCGGCACCGCCTTGGGCACCCCGTGGGCGGAAAACACCACCGGGCGGTCGGCCGGGCACTCGTCCAGCTCCTCCACAAACACCGCGCCCAGCGCCTTCAGCCGCTCCACCACATGGCGGTTGTGGACGATCTCGTGGCGCACATAGACCGGCGCGCCATACTTCTCGATCGCCCGCTCGACGATCTGGATCGCCCGGTCGACGCCGGCGCAGAACCCCCGCGGGGTGGCCAGCAGGACGGTGAGTGGCGGGCGTTCGGAGGGGCTGTTCGGCATCGCGCGCAACCTAAGGGCTCCGGCCCGCGCCCGCTAGCCGCGTTGCCGCCGCATTCTCCAGGCTGTACTAGAGCGGCATTCCGCGCGCGGTCCTTCGCGCGCCCCCAGTTTCACGGACGCCCGCCATGCGCCGCACCATCCTGTTCATCGCCGCCGCCTTCATGGTGGCCGCCCCGTTTGCCGCGCACGCCCAGTATGGACCGGGCGGCGGCGGCGGCGGCGGTTCCGGCCGCCAGAGCGGCGACGACAAGAAGCAGGCCGAGGACGACGCCAAGAAGAAGAAGCGCGACCGCGACTGGGGCGACAACCAGGCCCCCCTGGCCGCGCTGAAGAACGCCGGTCCCTGCCCCTATGTGAAGACGCTCTACGACGCCGGCCGCTACGTGGAGTTCAAGGACAACAAGGAAGCCTCGGCCAACGTCGGCTTCACGGGCGAGATCCAGGGCGTTTCCGCCGGCTGCGCCTACAAGGACGACGAGCCGATCAAGCTGACCATGGACGTCCTCTTCGAGCTCGGCAAAGGTCCGATGGCCGGCGGCGGGGCGAAGACCTACCACTACTGGGTCGCGGTCACCGACCGGAACCGCGAAGTGATCGCGCGCCAGGACTTCGACCTGCCGGTGAAGTTCCCGGAGGGGAAGGACCGCGTCTACGTCACCGATTCCGTGGCCAACATCCTCATCCCGCGCGGCACCGCGACCACCTCGGGCGCCAATTTCGAGGTGCTGGTGGGCTTTGACGTCACCCCGCAGATGGCCGAGTTCAACCGTCAGGGTAAGCGCTTCCGCGTCAATGCCGGCGCCACCGCCGTCGCCTCCGGGGACACCGCGCAGCGCCGATGAGCGACCTGAGAAGGTCCTTGAGCGGGGCGGTCGAGGCCGCCTTCGCTGAGCTTGGCTTGCCCCCTGAACTGGGCCGCGTCACCGCCTCGGACCGCCCCGACCTCGCCGACTTCCAATCGAACGGCGCGCTGGCCGCCGCCAAGCGCGTGGGCAAGAACCCGCGCGAGCTGGCTGCCGCCGTGGCCGAACGGCTAGCCGGCGACGCGCGCTTTTCCGCCGTGGAGATCGCCGGCCCGGGCTTCATCAACCTGAAGCTCACCGACGCGGCCCTCTCCGAGCGCGCCCGGGACATCGCCGCTGACCCGCGCCACGGCGCCCTCGAACTGGCCCAGCCGCGCCGCGTGCTGGTCGACTACGGCGGGCCCAACGTCGCCAAGCCGATGCACGTGGGCCACCTGCGCGCCTCGATCATCGGCGAGGCGATCAAGCGCATCTACCGCTTCCGCGGCGACGAGGTGCTGGGCGACGCCCACTTCGGCGACTGGGGCTACCAGATGGGCCTGCTGATCGGCGCGGTGATGGACGAGAGCCCGCCGGTCCGCGACCTGGTCGAACAGATGAACACCTGGGGCAAGCCCTTCGAGGACCTGAGCGCCTTCGACGGGGTCAGCCTGGCCGACCTCGACCGGCTCTATCCAGAGGCCGCGGCCAAGGGAAAGACCGACACCGACTACCGTGACCGGGCCCGCAAGATCACCGCGGCCCTCCAGGACCGCCAGGCGGGCTATTTCGCGCTCTGGCAGCGGTTCCGCGATGTGACCCAGGTGGCCCTGGAGCGGGACTTCCATGCGCTGGGCGTCGACTTCGACCTCTGGAAGGGCGAGAGCGACGTCGAGGACCTGATCGACCCGATGGTCGCCGAGCTCGACGCCAAAGGCCTGCTGGTCGACGACCAGGGCGCCCGCATCATCCGCGTGGTCCGCGAGGGCGACAAGAAAGAGCTGCCGCCGCTGCTGGTGGTCTCCTCCGAAGGCTCGGCGATGTACGGCACCACCGACCTGGCCACCATCCTCGATCGCCGCCGGTCCTTCGACCCGGCGCTCACCATCTACTGCGTCGACCAGCGCCAGGCCGACCATTTCGAGATCGTCTTCCGCGCCGCCTATCTGGCCGGCTACGCCGCGGAGGGCCAGCTCGAACACGTGGGCTTCGGCACCATGAACGGGACCGACGGCAAACCCTTCAAGACCCGCGAGGGCGGCGTGCTCAAGCTCAACGACATGATCGAGATGACCCGCGAGAAGGCCCGCGAACGCCTGCACGAGGCGGGCCTGGGCGAAGACCTCACCGCCGACGAGTTCGAGGACATCGCCGGCAAGGTGGCCGTCGCCGCGCTCAAGTTCGCCGACCTGCAGAACTTCCGCGGCACCTCCTACGTCTTCGACCTCGACCGCTTCACCAGCTTCGAGGGCAAGACCGGCCCCTACCTGCTTTACCAGGCGGTCCGGGTGAAGAGCATCCTGCGCCGCGCCCAAGAAGCAGGAATGCTAACCGAGGGCGTGAGCTCCGGCCCGATCACGGTGAGCGAGCCGGCCGAGCGCGAGCTCACCCTGACGCTGGACGCCTTCGAGACCGCGCTCGCCGAGGCCTACGACAGATACGCCCCCAACGCCGTGGCCGAGCACGCCTACCGCCTGGCCCAGGCCTTCTCCAAGTTCTACGCCGCCTGCCCGATCCTGCAGGCCGAGCCCACGGTCCGCGCCTCGCGGCTGGCGCTGGCCGCCGCCACCCTGGCCCAGCTCGTGACCGCCCTCGATGTCCTGGGGATCAGCGTCCCGGAACGGATGTAGTTCGCTATTCGCCGGGTGCGCGCCTAACCTGACGGGCGCGGTCTGCAAGGGCCCCTTCGGGGTTGATGCCGCCGCCAGGAGATCCGACATGTCGCGCCCAACCCGAAGCCTCGCGCTGAACGCGCTGGTGGCCGCGCTGGCGGTTGCGACCGCGGCCTGTTCGCCCAAGGCGCCCGCAGCCGATCAGGCCGCCACAACATCCGCGACAACGGCGCCGGCGCAAAGCGGACCGGTCGCCTTGCCCGCCGCGTGCCAGTCGCTCCTGGCGTCGATGCGGTCGTGCTCGGACGACCTCACCCGCAAGGGCTCGCCGCTCGGCAACCAGATCCGGCTGTCCATGGAAGACATGAGCACCAGCATCGCCCACGCGCCGCCGGCCGAACAATCCGCATTCTGCGACACCGAAGCCTCCGCCTTCAAGCAGCGGGCTCAAGGCGCCCATTGCCTGCCCTGACCCACGGCCAGTTGAGATCGTCGCGCGCCTGGCGCCGTACGCGTAGCGCCCGCCGCCCTGTGACTTTCCGCCAAATCGCGGGATAACGACGCTCTGGGGGGACCATGAGCGCCGACCTCGGCTCGCCGCACGATCAGGCCACATCTGCCGCCTCGGCGTGGCGACGGTTCGCCTTCGCCGCTGTGTTGCTGGTCCTGCTCACCGGCCTCTGCGCGCCCTTCTTCATCGACCCCGTCGCGCGCGACGCGCCCGTCGCCCGGGGCGGCGAGGTCAACTTCGCGCGATGGGGGCCGCTGACCCGGCCCGTGGTCCTGAAGGGCGACTGGGCGCTGGATTGGCGTTCGACGCCGGGGCGAGGCGTGAACCTGCGGGTCCCCGTCCCCGGCCCATGGGCGACCGCCGCCGTGGCCGGCGGCAAGCTGCCGGAGCTCGGGGCCGCCACCTATCGCCTCAAGGTCCAGGGCCTCGCCCCCGGCCACTACGCCCTCTATGTGCGCCAGGGCTTCCACGCGCGGCGCGTCTGGGTGAACGGCCGCCCGCTCTCCGAGGTCGGCCACTACGCCATCACCCCTGACCAGGCGGCCGACACGCACCGCGCCCAGGAGGTGGCCTTCGACACCGACGGCGGGGACGTCGACGTGGCCATCGACGTCGCCAGCTTCCACCACCGCGACAACGGCCTGAGCGACCCCCCGCTGCTGGGCCAGGCCGACGCCATGGCCCGCTGGGCCGCGCTGGACTGGCTGCAGGGCCTGCTGCTGGTTTCCGCCCTCCTGCTGCTCGCCGCCTACGGTCTGGTGGTCTTCCTGTTCCGGCCGCGCGAGCGGGCCTCGCTCTACTTCGGCATCGCCTGCCTGCTGCTGCTGCCCTTCGCCGCCCAGGACGCGCACGACGACCTGATCGCGCTCGCCCTGCCGGGCCTCGGCCTCAATCTCATGCTGGCCGGTCAGTACCTGACCAGCGCGGCCGCGGTCGGCGTGGCGCTGGCCTATGTGCGCGCGCTTTATCCGCGCGAGACGCCGGCCTGGCCCTACTGGATCCTGCAGGGCCTGAACGTCGCGCGCCTGGCGCTCTACGCCGGACTGGCCATCCTCGGCGACACGGTGATGCTGAGCCGGGTCTCGCAGTGGGCGGCCTCCTACCGCACCGTCGCCTTCATCAGCATGCTGGCCGTGGTCATCGCCGCCTGCGTGCGCCGCCGCGACGGCGCGCTGGTCTTCCTGTTCGGCCTTGGCTCCTTCGTGCTCGCGCTGATCTACACCGACGTCGTCGCCAATGCGCAGCTGCCGCAGGTGCTCGGCCACAGCCTGATTCCGGTGGCCTCGCTGCTGCTCCTGTTCTCCCAGCTGCTGATCCTGGCCGAGCGCTGGTCGAGCGCCATCGACGCGTCCGAGAAGTCCAACATGGACCTGCGCCGCCTGCTCGACGTGAACATCTCGATTTCGAGCGAGATCGACCTCGGCACGCTGCTGAAGAAGATCGTCAACGTCACCACCGCCGTCATCCACGCCGACCGCACCTCGCTCTTCCTGCATGACCAGCGCACCGGCGAACTGGCCGCCGTGGTCGCCGAGGGGGTCGAGGGCAAGGAGTTGCGCTTCCCGGCCGACGCGGGCCTCGCCGGCTGGACCTACACCCACGCCGAGGTCTTGAACCTGCCCGACGCCTACGCCGACCCGCGCTTCAACCGTGAGGTGGACGCCCAGACCGGCTACCAGACGCACAGCGTGCTGACGGTGCCCGTCACCACCCGCGACGGCCGCCGCGTCGGCGTCATGCAGGCGCTGAACCACCAGGACCGCGCGAGCTTCGGCGCGGGCGAGGTGGAGCGGATGAGCGCGTTCGCCGCCCAGGCCGCCATCGCCATCGAGAACGCCACCCTGTTCGCGCAGGTGGCCGCCGAGCGGAACTACAACGAGAGCATCCTGCGCTCCATGTCGTCCGGCGTGATCACGCTGGACCGCGACGCCAAGGTCGCCAAGCTGAACGCCGCGGCCTGCGCCATCCTGCGCATCGCACCCGAGGACGCCGGCGCCAGCGCCGAGCTACTGCTCACCGGCGACAACGCCTGGCTGGCCGGCGAGGTCGCCAGCGTCAACACCACCGGCCAGCCCAAGACCCTGCTCGACGCCGACATCCGCAACGCCGTCGGCGACATGGTCTCGGCCAACCTCTCCATCGTGCCCCTGCTGGGCGACGGCGAGCCGGCAGGCCTGTTGGTCATCGTCGAGGACATCACCCAGGGCAAACGCCTGCAGGGCGCCATGCGCCGGTTCATGACCCAGAATGTGGTCGACCAGATCATGGGCCGCGAGGACGAGCTCCTGTTCGGCTCCGTCTGCAGCGCTTCGGTGATGTTCGCCGACATCCGCGGCTTCACGAGCCTCGCCGAAAACCTGGCGCCCCGCGACACGGTCGACATGCTCAACGAGATTTTCACCGAGCTCTTCGAGACGGTGGCCGCGTCAGACGGCATGCTCGACAAGTTCATGGGCGACGCCCTGATGGCCGTCTATGGCGCGCCGCTGTCGTCCGGGCGCGATGCGCAGAACGCGATCGACTCGACCGTCGCCATGTTCAAGGCCGTGGGCCTGCTCAACGCCGGCCGCCGCGGTCGTGGCCTGGCCGAGATCAAGCTCGGCATCGGCGTGGCGTCGGGCGAGATGGTCGCCGGCGCCATCGGCTCGCCCAAGCGGATGGACTACACGGTGATCGGCGACAGCGTGAACCTGGCCTCGCGGCTGGAGAAGATCACCAAGGTCTATGGCGTCGGCGTGGTGATCTGCGAGGACACGGCCGCGGCGGTCGAGGGCCTCCACCCCTTGCGCGAGCTCGACATCATCCGCGTGCGCGGGCGCCAGCGCCCGGCGCGCATCTTCCAGGTCCTGACCGAGGACCGCCCGGTGCCGGAGGCGGCGCTCGCCGCCTACGCCAAGGGTCGCGAGGCCATGGCCAACCGCAAATGGGCCCAGGCCGTGAAGGCCTTCGAGGCGGCTGTCGCCGCCGCCCCGGCCGACGCCGCCTCGGCCCTGATGCTCCTGCGCGCCAGGAGCCTGGCCAAGGAGGCGCCGCCCAAGGACTGGGACGGCGTCTGGGTCTCCGCCGAAGCCGCCTGGTCGGCCGGCAAGTCCTAGAGCCTCCCCTGCCGCAAACCGATTGAGGGGAAGGTCGATCGGATTGTTCCCTTCCGTTAGGTGAAGAGTGGCCATTGGTTGATGACGCGCGGGTCCGGCAAAGATCGGTTCCGCAAAGGGAGACTTGCGCATGACGGGCTGGAATTTCGGAGACGTCCTCGACGCGGTGGAGCCCGTGCTGCCCCAGGACAGTCCGGCCTTCATCCATGGCGAGCGCGTGGTCACGCTGGGTGAGGCGCGGCAGGCGACCAACAATCTCGCCCGCGCCCTGATCGCCCGTGGCGCGGCGCCTGGGGACAAGATCGCCATCTACATGCGCAACCGGCCGGAATATCTGATGGCCGTGGCGGCCGGCTGGAAGGCGCGGTTGACCCACGTGAACGTCAACTATCGCTACACGCCCGAGGAGGTCTGGTTCATCTTTGACAATTCCGACGCCCAGACGGTGGTCTACGCCTCGGAGTTCCGCGACGCCGTCACCCAGATCCGCCCCCGCCTGCCCGGCGTGAAGACCTGGGTCGAGGTCAGCGCCGACGGCCGGGTGGCCGACTTTGCCCAGCGCTTCGAGGATCTCGCCGCCGAGGGCAATGGCGGTCCGGTCGATATCGAACGCTCGGGCGAGGACCAGTTCTTCATCTACACCGGCGGCACCACCGGCATGCCCAAGGGCGTCATGTGGGCGCACAACGACCTGCGCGAGATCACCCTGCAGGCGGCCCGCAAGCTGGGCCCGGTGCCGGAGACGCTGGAGGCGCTGAGCGCGCATGCGAAGACCGTCGGGCCCATGGGCCGCATCCTGCCCGCCCCGCCGCTGATGCACGGCACGGGCCTGCTCACCGGCATGGGCACGATGATGTCCGGCGGGACGGTGATCACCCTGGAAGGCGCGACCTTCGACGCCGAGGAGCTGCTGGACGCCGTCCACAAGCACCGGCCGCAGAGCCTGGTGATCGTCGGCGACAGCTTCGGGCGGCCGATCCTCAACGCGCTGAACGCCAGCCCCGGCCGCTGGGACGTCTCGTCGATCCTGATGATCATCTCGTCGGGGGTCATGTGGTCGCTGGAGGTGAAGCAGGGGATGCTGGAGCACATGCCGCAGGCGGTGCTGTCGGACGGCTTCTCGTCCTCCGAGGCGCTCGGCATGGGCCAGTCGATGATGGCCAAGGGCGTCGAGGTCCAGACCGCCAAGTTCGTGCTGGGCGAGCGCTGCCGTGTGTTCGACGAGAACGACAATCCCGTGGAGCCCGGCTCCGGAGTCCCCGGCATGGTGGCGATCGGGCCGCCCAACCCCGTGGGCTACTACAAGGACGAGGAGAAGACCGCGCGGACCTTTCGCACGATCGGCGGCGTCCGCTACTCGATCCCCGGCGACTGGTGCATCGTGGAGACCGACGGCACGCTGACCCTGCTGGGGCGCGGCAGCGCCTGCATCAACACCGCCGGCGAGAAGGTCTTCCCCGAGGAGGTCGAGGAGGCCCTGAAGACCCACCCGTCGGTGGAGGACGCCCTGGTCGTGGGCCTGCCCGACGAGAAATGGGGCCAGGCGGTCACCGGCGTGGTGACCCTGGCCGAGGGGGCGACGATGGACGAGGCGGGCCTGCGGGCGCATGTGCGCACGTCGCTGGCCGGCTACAAGACGCCCAAGCGCATCGTCATCGCCGACCGCAACATCCGCGCCGCCAACGGCAAGGCCGACTATCCCGCCGCGCGCGCCAGCGCAGAGGCGCAACTCGCGTGAAGGAGGCCCAGTCGGCTGGCGGCCGCAGCCGATCCACTGAGTCTCAGGCGGGTATGAAACTTGCGATCCGGCGCGTGTCATCCGCGCCGGCAACCGTGCGGATGTGTCCGCCGAGCGGCTCGGCGGCGCGGAAGGACTCCACGAGGTCGGCGGCGTCGGTCATGGCGGTGAACCGCCTGGCGTCGGCGGTGCGGGCCACGGCGATGGCGGCCGGCGGCGTGCGATCCTCGTCGATCGTGTAGGTCTCGATCGTCCCCTCCAGGGCCAGCGCCTCGGCGCCGGCTTCCGCCACCGCGGGCCAGGCGTCGATCTGCGCCTGCAGATCGGCGCTGTCGAAGGGCCGCCAGTCCGTCGCGCGCGCCGAATAGACCCCCACCGAATACTTCGACAGATAACCCCCGTTGGCGCCCACCACGCCGACCGCGTCCGGCGAGGCGCGGAGCGCGCGGACCATGCTGGCGATGGCGTGCATGGAGTAGTTGTTGCCCGCGCCGCCGAAGAACGGCAGGCCGCCGGTCACGGTCAGCCGCCGCGGGTCGTCTGCCTCGATCCCCAGCGCCTCGCGCGTGGAGAAGACGGCGATCGGAAAGCAGCTGTAGAGGTCGAGCACGCCGATGTCGGACGCGTTCAGCCCGGCGCGCTTCAGCGCCTCGCCAAGGGCGAGCCCCGCGGCCGGGTAGGCGCTGAGGTCCTGCCGCTCCAGCGGCGCGCGCTCGGTGGCGTCGGCGCCGCCATGGAGATAGATCCAGCGATCTTCGGGAACGCCCAGCTCGCGGGCGCGGCGCACGGATGACATCAGCACCGCGGCGCCCTGGTTGGCCTGGTCGCGGGCGACGACCTTGCGGGTGAAGGGATCGGCGACGATGCGGTTGCCGGGCGACACGGTGACCAGGTCCTCCGCCGTGGCGATCTCCTGGGACATGGCGTGCGGGTTGCCCGCGGCGACCTCCGTGAACGGCGCGAACAGGCGGCCCATCTCCAGCGCATAGGCGCGCCGGTCGAGGCCAAGCCGGGCGCGGCGGGCGTTCTCGAACAGGGCGTAGAGATGGATGGGCGTGCGCGCGCCGTGCCGGGCCAGGTCGCGCGAAAAGCGGATGTCGCCGAAGCCGCGATCCTCCAGGGCGCCGCCGGGATCTTCCGCCCAGTCGCGGCGCTCGCCGCGGCGCATGAGGTCGCGCACGGTGGAGATCGCCTCGGAGCCGCAGAGCAGGACGAGGTCGAGTTCGCCGCGGCCGATGGCCTGGTCATTGCACGTAAGGGCAGCGGCGAAATCGAACTGGAAGTGAAGGGCAAGGCCGCCCACGCCGGCGTCGCCGCCACCCAGGGCCGCAACGCCGCCATGGAAGCGGCGCACCAGGTGCTCCAGTTGTCCAGGCTGGGC
>Ga0207711_10004220_pt1 | contig 12307 bp, 6 predicted proteins | sample KBSS34metaG_FD_184401 | JGI IMG/M metagenome (GOLD analysis project Ga0207711, IMG submission 184401) | Switchgrass rhizosphere microbial communities from Kellogg Biological Station, Michigan, USA - KBS S3-4 metaG (SPAdes) (version 2) | ecosystem: Host-associated > Plants > Roots > Rhizosphere >...
CGCGCGCCATCTCGCGACGATCGCGCGGTTCAGGCCGGGCGACCCGTTCAAGCGGTCGGAGGTCGATGATCTCAGGCGAGCGCTGATCGCGACGACCCTGGTCGCCAGTGCCGACATCCAGGTGGTGCCGGTACAGGGCGGGAAAACTGTCGACCTCGAGGTCCGTCTCGAGCCGGCTCCCTCGCACACCATTGCCGGCGAGCTTGGCTATGGAACGGGTCAGGGCGTTCGTGTCGAGGCGAGCTGGACCGACCGGAACTTCGTCAATCCCGAAGGCGCGCTCACTTTGAGGGGCATTGCCGGCACGACCGAGCAGCTGCTCGGCGCCCAGTTCCGCCGGTCCAATTTCATGAAGCGCGACCAAACTCTTAACGTGCTGCTTTCGGCGTCGCACCAGAAGTTCGACGCCTACACCGCCAAGACGATCGATCTTGCTGCCAACATCGAACGGTTGAGCAATTTCATCTGGCAGAAGACCTGGACCTGGTCCTACGGCGGCGAGTGGCTTGCGACCGACGAGCGCGGCGCCTTCAGCAGCGCCGGCGTCAAGGACACTCGGACCTTTCTGATCGTCGCCGCGCCATTGAGCCTCGGCTACGACGGCAGCGACAGCCTGCTCGATCCGACGCGCGGCTTCCGGCTCGCCGGACGGCTCAGCCCCGAGCTCTCATCCCACGGGGGCCAGTTCCTCTATGCTCGCGCGCAATTCGACGCGAGCGCCTATCATCCCTTGTCCGGCAGCGTTGTCGCTGCGGGGCGGGTTCGGCTCGGCACGATCATCGGCGCCGGCGTTTTCGACCTCGCGCCGTCACGCCGTTTTTATTCAGGTGGGGGCGGGTCGGTGCGCGGCTACGGCTACCAGCAGCTCGGACCCAAGGACCAGGAAGGCGATCCCATGGGTGGTCGGGGTCTCGCGGAGTTCGGCCTCGAAACGCGCATCCGGCTGAAGCAGTTCGGCGGCAATTTTGGGATCGTACCCTTCTTCGACGGAGGTTCGCTTACAGCCAAAGCCGTGCCGGACTTCAAGGACTGGCGCTTCGCGGCGGGCGTGGGCATCCGATACTATTCCAGCTTCGGCCCAATCCGCGTCGATTTCGGAGTTCCGCTCAACCGTCAAAAGGGTGACGGACCCTTCGCGGTGACGGTCTCGCTCGGACAGGCCTTCTGATGTCGGACGTGGTCGTCGATGCCCGGACCGGTCTGCCGCTCGAGCTTCGGCGACCGAGGCACGACTGGGGAAGGCGGCTCCTCAATGAGCTGTTCGCGCTGTTCATCGCTTTGTTGTTCCTTCTTGCGGGCCTCATCGTCCTTCTCGACAGCGCGCCCGGTCATCGCTGGATCATCGACCGGATTGCCGGCATCGAAACCGCATCGGGTCTCCGGATCCGCATCGGCCGCATTGATGGATCGATCTTCGGCAAGTCCCAGCTTCGAAACGTCAGCGTCGCCGATAGCCGTGGGGTCTTCCTGACCTCGCCCAATATCAAGCTCGACTGGACGCCCGGTTCCTGGCTCGAGAACAAGCTTTATGTCGACAGCCTGACCGCCGAACGTGTCACGCTCATCCGCCTCCCCAAGCTGAAGCCAAGCGCCAGTAAGGGGCCGATCCTGCCCGGCTACGATATCCATGTCGGCGAGCTTCGAATTGACCGGCTCGACATCGGGCCGCAGGTCGGCGGAAAGGCGCGAAGCGGCAGCGTTCGCGGAAAGGCCGACGTTCGCCGCGGCCGTGCGCTGGTCGAGCTGCAGGCATTGGTCAACGACGGCGGCGACCGCATCGCCTTCCATCTCGATGCCGAGCCCGATCGCAACAAGTTCGACGTAGGCGCACGCGTGATCTCGCCGGCCGACGGCCTGATCCCTGCAGTGATCGGCACGAAACGATCGGTCAATCTGGTGATCGGAGGGAAGGGGAGCTGGACGCGCTGGCGCGGGTCGGCGGCGCTCGATCTTTCGAACCGTCCGACCGCCCGGCTCGCGCTCGGCGTCGACCAGGGTCGCTACCGCCTGCAGGGCCGGTGGGCGCCTTCCCAATTCCTGACCGGCAAGCTGCAGCGCCTGACCGTTCCGATGGTGACGATCCAGGGAGACGCAACCCTGAAGGATCGCCAGCTCGAGGGGCAGCTTAGAGCTGCCTCGCCCGAGCTTCGTGCGGTAGCCAAGGGCACGCTCGATCTCGCTCAGAACCGCTATCGGCATATGCGGCTCGGTATCGATCTATTGAAGCCGCCCGCCCTCTTCCCGAACATGACTGGCAAGAATGTTCGGATGGTCTGGACCCTCGACGGCCCGTTCGCCACGGCCGATTACTCGTACCGCCTGACTTCTGACTATGTTCAGTTCGAAAATAACGGATTTGAGGGGCTCCACGCCGAGGGGCGTGGCCGCCTCACTCCCTGGCCGATGCGCGTTCCGATCCGGCTGGCCGCGAAGGCGATCACGGGCATCGGCGAGGTTGCCGGAGCAATGCTCGCGAACCCGGTGATCGAAGGCTGGCTCAGCATCACGCCCAAGCTGGTGAGCGGCAAGGACCTGAAGCTCACGAGCGCGAAGTGGAACGGCAAGCTCTCGTTATTGATCGACCTGGTTCGTGGGCGCTTCGACGTGCTCCTGTCGGGATCGATGCAGCGGTATCTGATCCCTGGGCTCGGCATCGTCGACGTCGTTACCGACCTCCACGTCGAGCCCGGCCCGGGCAACAAGGGCAGCCACGTGGTCGGCACCGCGAAGGCATGGGTCCGCCGCCTCGACAACAGTTTCTTCAGGGAGCTGACCGGCGGACTCCCTTCGCTGACGACAAACCTCGAACGGGGGAATGACGGCATCGTCCATTTCACGGGACTTCAGCTTTATTCTCCCAGGCTCAGGCTTTCGGGGGCAGGGGATCGGCTGAAGGACGGCACCTTCCACATTGCGGCGGCTGGCCGGCAATCGAAATACGGGCCTCTTAAGCTGGTGCTCGACGGTCATATCGAGCGGCCCAAGCTCGATATCTTCCTCGACCGCCCGAACGAGGCGCTCGGCATCACGGGCATGCGGCTCGCCCTCGATCCTATTCCCGCGGGCTACAATTACCGCGCCAGCGGCGGATCGCGGCTCGGCCCGTTCACAAGCAACGGACAGATCCTGCTGCCGGCGAGTGCGCCGACCGTAATTGCGATCGCTGCGCTCGATGCCGGTGGAGCGCATGCGAGCGGCGACCTCACCTCGCTCCCCGGCGGGTTCCGCGGCCGGCTCACGCTTGCGAATGGAACGCTCGCTGGCACCCTCGACTTCTCGCCCGCCGGGCAGAACCAGCGCATCGACGCGCATGTCACTGCCAACAATGCGACGTTCCGGGACGCGATCTCCGTACGTACCGGTCGGGCGGATGGGATCATCATCCTCGCCGATGACCGGACGACGATCGAGGGGAGTGTGGATGCGCGCGGCATTTCGTCGGGCGCGGTCACGCTCGCGCGGCTCACGGCGAATGCGAGGCTCGTCAATGGATCAGGGCAGGTTCGCGCCGCTTTCGCCGGCCGCCGGGGCGCGGCGTTCGCTTTCTCGACACTGGCGAATATCGAGCCGAACACGATACGCCTGACCGGAAACGGCCGCATCGAACGCGAGCCGCTGGTTCTCAACCAGGCCGCGGTTTTGACGCGCTCGGGCGACGGCTGGGCATTGGCGCCGACCAGCATCAGCTTCGCGGGCGGCAATGCCACGGTTTCGGGCCGCAGCGGCTCGGCGCCCGAGGTCCATGCGCAGCTCGGCAGCATGCCGCTGCAGGTGCTCGACATCTTCTGGCCCAATCTCGACCTGTCCGGTTCGGCGACAGGGCGGGTCGATTATGCGTGGAAGAGTAACCGCAGCGGCCGACTCGACCTCAAGGTCCGCGGCCTAAGCCGCGCCGGCCTGGTCCTCGCCTCCAAGCCGATCGACGTCGGCATCGCAGCCATCGTCAATGGCAACCAGGCCGGCTTGCGCGCAGTCGCCGCAAGCAACGGCGGCATCGTCGGCCGCGCCCAGGCGCGCTTCGCACCGCTCGGCGCCGGTCCGCTCGTCGCCGAGCTGATGAATGCACCGCTCTTCGCCCAGCTGCGCTACTCCGGACCCGCAGACACGCTCTGGCGGCTGACCGGCAGCGAGGTCATCGACATGTCTGGTCCGCTTGCCGTGGGCGCCGACATCCGCGGCCGCCTCGCTGATCCGCAGATCCGCGGTTCGCTAAGGACTGCCAACGGGCGGATCGAAAGCCAGGTCACCGGCATGGTCATCGACCACGTGGTCAGCCAGGCGAGCTTTTCTGGACCACAACTCATCTTCAGCCAGATTACGGGCCAGACCACCGGAGGCGGCAGCGTCTCGGGCAACGGCAACGTCACCTTCTCGGGCGGCAAGGCGCTGATGAACCTGTCGTTCAACGCCAGCCAGGCGCTGCTCCTCAACCGCGACGACGTCGCCGCGCGGGTGACCGGACCACTCCAGCTGCGGTCGGACGCTAAGGGAGGCATAATCTCCGGCGACCTCCGCCTCAACAAGGGGCGCTTCCAGCTTGGCCGCGCCAGCACCGCGTCCGCGGTCCCTCAGCTCAACGTGCGTGAGACAGGCCTCGACGAAGAGGACGTCATCGAGCCCGCGCAGCTTCATCCCTGGAAGCTCGACCTGAAGCTTGTTGGCAGCGACCTCCAGGTCACCGGACTTGGAATCAACAGCCGCTGGACTACCAATCTCCAGATCGGCGGGCTCGCCGACGCGCCGCGCTTCGCCGGCCGCGCCGACCTCGTGCAGGGGAATTACGATTTTGCCGGTCGCATATTCCGCCTCGACCGCGGCGTCATCCGCTTCCGCAACGAGAGTCCGGTCGACCCGTTGCTCGACATTCACGCCGAGGCTGCAGTGCAAGGCCTCAGCGCAACCGTGACCGTCGGCGGAACCGGCCTCAAGCCGGAGATCACCTTCGCGAGCAGCCCGCCGATGCCGCAGGACGAGCTCCTTTCGCGCATCCTGTTCGGAACCTCGATCACCAACTTGTCGGCTCCCGAAGCGCTCCAGCTCGCCTCCGCGGTGGCGGCCCTCCAGGCCGGGAGCGGCAGCCTCGACCCGATCAACGCGCTGCGCAAGGCTGTTGGTCTCGACCGCCTGCGCATCGTCCCTGCCGACGTCGCCACCGGCCAGAAGACCGCAATCGCGGCCGGCAAGTACATCACACGCAAATTGTTCGTCGAAGTGGTGACCGATGGCGCCGGCTATTCGGCCACTCAGGTCGAATATCAGATGACGAGATGGCTATCGTTGCTCTCGACCGTCTCGACGATCGGCCGGACGAGCGCGAGCGTGCGCATCAGCAAGGATTACTAGTTAAGCGTCGCGACGAGTTTGCCGCGGACCCTTGACCCGGCTTACGCCTTCTTTTCTACCGTTCCGGCCAAGACCCGGACCCGCTCCGGGCGCCGGGGAGGGGAGCCCGCCAAAGATGAAGAACTGGAACGTCCGCAAAGCCGTCATCGCTCGCGAGGCAATGCCCGAGGAGCACCGGCTCAGGCAGTCGCTGTCCTGGCCGCACCTGGTCGCTTTGGGCGTCGGCGCGATCGTCGGCACCGGAATCCTGACCCTCATCGGCGTCGGCGCGGGCAAGGCGGGTCCGGCGGTGATCCTCTCTTTTGCCATTGCCGGTGTCATCTGCGCTTGCGCCGCGCTCGCCTACGCCGAGGTCGCGACGATGATCCCGGCATCGGGTTCGGCCTACACTTACTCCTACGTCGTGTTCGGCGAGTTGATCGCCTGGATGATCGGCGTTGCGCTGATCCTCGAATATACGCTCGTCGTCAGCGCCGTCGCCGTCGGCTGGTCCGGCTACGCTGCGGGCTTCCTCAAATCGATCGGCATGGGGCTGCCCGACGCCCTCATCCAGGGGCCGGAGCTTGGCGGGGTGATCAACCTGCCCGCGATCTTCATCATCTGGGTCGTCGCCGGCCTGCTTTCCACCGGGACCCGCGAAAGCGCGACGTTCAACGCCGTCCTCGTCGTCATCAAGATGCTTGCGCTCGCACTGTTCATCGCGGTCGCACTGCCGGTGTTCGATGCTTCCCACTTCCACCCGTTCATGCCCTATGGCTTCCCGCGCAGCGGTCCGTCCGGGAGCGAGGTCGGCGTGATGGCCGCCGCGGCAATCATCTTCTTCGCATTCTATGGCTTCGATGCGATCGCAACCGCTGCCGAGGAAGCCAAGAATCCCGGCCGCGATCTTGCAATCGGCATTGTCGGCTCGATGCTTGTCTGCGTCTTCATCTACATGCTGGTCGCTGCGGCAGCCATTGGCGCAGTGGCCTATACGGGCTTTGCCAACAGCGCTGAACCGCTCGCGCTCATCCTGCGCGAGATCGGCAAGCCATGGGCAGCACGCATCCTCGGCGCGTCGGCGGTTATCGCGCTCCCGACCGTGATCCTCGCCTTCTTCTATGGGCAGAGCCGCATCTTCTTCACCGTCGCCCGCGACGGGCTCCTGCCGAGCAGTCTCGCCCGCGTTTCGGCCCGCGGCACGCCGGTGAGAATTACCGTGTTCACAGCGTTTGTGACCTCGATTTTCGCCGGCCTCATTCCGCTTGCAAGCATTGCCGCGCTCGCCAATGCCGGCACGCTCGCGGCCTTCATTGCAGTGTGCGCGGCAATGCTCGTGCTGCGACGGCGCGAACCTGATACCGAGCGCAAGTTTCGAGCGCCCGCGGCGACGGTCGTTGCCTGGGTCGGCATCCTCGGCTGCCTCTACCTGTTCATCAGCCTGCCGAACCGAACCCAGATCTTCTTCGTCGGCGCTCAGGTGATCGGCCTCGTGCTCTACGGAATCTACGGCAGCCGCGCCGCAGAGCATGCACGCAACGGCGGCCGTGCCTGACGCGTCAGCGGCCCATTCGCCGCGTCGCCGCTTCAGGAACATCGTCGGTGGCTCCGCGGGTAACCTCGTCGAGTGGTTCGACTGGTACGTCTATTCGGCCTTCGCTCTCTATTTCGCGCCGGTCTTCTTTCCGAAGGGCGACGCGACAGCCCAGCTGCTGAACACGGCGGCGATCTTCGCGGTCGGTTTCGTCATGCGCCCGATCGGTGCCTGGGCGATGGGCGTGTACGCCGACCAACGCGGACGCAAGGCCGGCCTGATGCTGTCAGTGTCGCTGATGTGCGTTGGCTCGCTGCTGATCGCAGTTGCTCCGGGCTATGCACGTGCTGGGATGCTTTCACCTGCCATCCTCGTAACGGCGCGAATCATCCAGGGCCTCAGCCTCGGCGGCGAATATGGATCAAGCGCGACCTATCTCTCCGAGATGGCCAATCGCGAGCGACGCGGCTTCTGGTCGAGCTTTCAGTACGTCACGATCATCGGAGGTCAGCTCACCGCGCTCGCGCTGCTCGTCGTCCTTCAGGCGACGATCGGCGAGGTGGCAATGCAGGCATGGGGCTGGCGCGTGGGGTTCGCAGCGGGCGCCGTGCTCGCGATCGTCGTCTATTTTATCCGACGTCGCCTCGACGAGACTTTAAGCTACGAAAATGTCGCGGCGCGTCCCGATCGCAGGCGCTCGACTATCGGCACCTTGTTTCGCGAACACCCGCGCGAAGCGCTGCTTGTAATCGCGCTGACCGCCGGCGGCACCGCCGCATTCTATGCCTACACCATTTACCTTCAGAAGTTCCTGGCGAACACGAGCGGCTTCGACCGGGCGACGGCATCGCGCATCATGACCGTTGCGCTGACGGCGATGCTGGTGTTGCAACCGATCGCCGGCCGCATTTCCGACGCAGTGGGTCGCAAGCCGATGATGATCTTCTTCGGCACCGGTGCGACCCTGTTCACCTATCCGATCTTCGTCGCGCTCGAGCGGACGCATGACATCCCGGCTGCATTCTTCCTGGTCATGGCGACCCTGGTGATCGTCACGGGCTACACGTCGATCAACGCGATCATCAAAGCCGAAATGTTCCCCGCCGACATCCGCGCGCTCGGCGTCGCACTCCCCTACGCGATCGCCAACGCGCTGTTTGGCGGCACCGCGGAATATATCGCCTTGTGGTTCAAGGATGCCGGGCACGAGCGCTGGTTTTACGTTTACATCTCCGCGCTCGCTGCTCTCTCGCTCATTGCCTATGTCCGGATGCGGGAGACCAGGAACACCAGCCGGATCGAGGAGGATTGATGGCGGCCGCAGCGGCTGGCGAAAGGCGCCGGTCCATCATTCCGATGTTCGTCGCCGTGCTGCTGATCCCGGCAGTGCTCGGCAGCTCCCTCACGATCTTCAACGACGGTGACGTCAGCTGGCACATTGCGACGGGCCTGTGGATCCTCGACCACCACGCCATCCCGCAAACGGACCCCTTCTCCTTCACCTGGGCGGGCAAGCCCTGGGTTCCGATCGAATGGCTGTCAGAAGTCCTCTATGCGTCGGCCTATCGGCTCGCTCGGTACAGCGGCATCGCCGCATTGGTGACCGCGGCGCTGATCGCGCTGCATGCGGTCGTCTATTTCAACGCCAGGCGGTGGATTTCCGCGGCTCTACTCCCGATCGTGGCGATGGATTTTGCGGTGATCCCGATGCTCTCCGCTCGTCCTCACGTGCTGACCTGGCCCCTCCTCGCCTTCTGGACGTGGGTGATGCTCCGGGCACGGCAGAAGGACCGGGCACCTCCGCTCGCCGCGGCGCTGTTGATGTCGGTATGGGCGAACCTTCACGGCGGGTTCGTGTTCGGCCTCGGGATTGCTGCCGCGTTCGGACTTGAAGCGCTCGTTTCGTCTGCCGACAAGGGGCGAGCATTGCGTCAGTGGCTGATATTCGGCCTTGCCTGTGCCGCGGCGGTATTCATCAATGGCAACGGCGTTGAAGGGGTGTTCCATCCGTTCCGGTTCACGCAGCTCAAGATGCTGCCGCTGATCGACGAGTGGAAGCCGTCCAACCCGCAGATCACTCCATTCTTCTTCGGCCTGCTGGTCATCGTCCTGGGGCTGATCGCCTGGAGACGGCCGCGGCTCCCGTTGGTCCGATGGCTTCTTCTCGCTGCAATGCTCGCTCTCGCGCTGCTGCAGGTGCGGCACCAGGCGATGTTCGCAATCCTTGCCGCGATGTTGCTTCCGCAGGGGTTCGGCCAGGCATCAAAACACCCGATTAGCCAGCCGGAAGCCTGGGTCACGGCGGCGATGGGCGTACTGCTCGTGTGCGTGCGCGCAGTCATGCCGTTGACCCCGTCCGAGAGCGAAACAAATCCCTGGAAATTGATCGCCGCAGTGCCGCCGCAGCTGCGCTCCCAGCCAGTGCTCAATGGATATTCCATGGGCGGACCGCTGATCCTGTCCGGAATCCGGCCTTATGTGGATGGCCGTGGAGACATGTATGGCGACGAGCTGGTCCTTGGCTTTTCGCGAATCATGCAGGGCGATGCGAGTGCGTTTGCCGATGCGGTCCAGCGCTGGAACATCCGCTGGGCAATCGTCCCGAACGACAGCAAGCGGATCATCGCGTTGCTGGATCGAGCGCCGGGCTGGCGCCGGATCCGCCAGGACAGCGTTGGCGCAATCTACGTTCGTGAGGGCGGCGGCTAGTGCCGGATGAATCCTTCCAGCTGGTCGCGCAGCTCTGCAAGGTCGGCGCGCCCCCAGCGATCGTCGTTCTTCACGGTCTTTCCAAGATAGGTGGGCGGCGTCCAGTCGCTGGTGTTGGCAACCGTCGGTCGCGCTTCTGCAAGCATCTCGACGTTGAACGGCTCCTGAAAGCGTAGGCCCACCTGGTCGCCGACAGCCCACTCGACAATTGCTGAAACGGATATTGCTTCGCTGAGCTCGAACAGAGGCGTGGCCCCGACCCGCACCTTGGCATTCGTTTCGATCATTGCTCCCGTGCTCGAGATATTGCGAACGCGCACCGGGTCGCTTTGGTAATCGTGATGAAGCGTGCCGTTCCAGATCAAGGGGTGGCGGGGCGCCGCCCGTTGTTCGTCATGCGGGTCCTCGACCGCCGGCCTTGGAGCGGGCTGTTCGGACTGCGGGAAGCTGATGTGAGGGAAGGTGCGCTCGATGACATGTCGAAGCACAGTGGCGACCTGATCCGAGGGCCAGTCGAGGCGCGTTTCGTGAGCAAATTCCAACCCCACGCGCGGCTCGCGGATCCAGCGGACTGCGCATTCGATCGTCCCGTGATTGCCGAGGTGAAGTTCGACGCGGTCCCACAGCAATGGCCTGAACCGGCCGGCAACCATGGCGCCGCCGCCCGAGAGATTGATCAGCTCGACATCCACGTCGCGGCCGTTGTGCGTGATGCGCGCGCGTTCGTCGGTCAGCCGGTGCCGGTCCTCGCCCCGATTGTTGCTTGAGCGGCTGGCCTCGCGCGGGACGGCCACACTTTGCAGCGTGTCGGCCTTGGCACCTTTGGGCTTCTTGGACTTGAGCAGGGATTCCTCGGTAGCGCTTGCGCCGCCGTAGATTTTTGCCCTGATATTCATTGCTAACTCCGTGCGCACTCGCGGGTTAGCAGCTCATGCCCCAGCCTTGGTTACGGAATCGTGCACTGATTTTGGTGAATTTGCGATGCCGATGGGGGGAATGGGAAGGTGGGAGGGTTCCCCCCATCGGCGTCTCGAAAGATAGATGTTACCGCAAAATTAACTGGAATAATACATGTCGAATTCGACCGGGCTCGGCGTCGTTTCCCATCGCATCACCTCTTCCCACTTGAGGTCGATGTAGCTGTCGATCTGGTCGTCGCTGAACACGTCGCCGCGCGTCAGGAACGCACGGTCATTCTGCAGGCTGACGAGTGCTTCGCGCAGAGAACCGCAGACGGTCGGGACATTGACCAGCTCCTGGGGTGGCAGGTCATAGAGGTTCTTGTCCATCGGATCGCCCGGATGGATCCGGTTCTGGATGCCGTCGAGGCCGGCCATCAGCAGCGCGGAGTAAGCGAGGTAGGGATTGGCCATCGCGTCGGGGAAACGGAACTCGACACGCTTTGACTTCTCGCCGGCGCCGTAGGGAATTCGGCATGAAGCGGACCGGTTGCGGCTCGAATAAGCGAGCAGCACGGGCGCTTCGAAGCCCGGAACCAGGCGCTTGTAGCTGTTGGTTGTCGGGTTGGTGAACGCGTTGAGCGCGCGAGCGTGCTTGATGACGCCGCCAATGAAATAGAGCGCGGTCTCGCTGAGGCCGGCATAGCCATTGCCAGCGAAGAGCGGCTTGCCACCCTTCCAAATCGACATGTGGGTGTGCATGCCGGACCCATTATCCTTCGCGATGGGCTTGGGCATGAAGGTTGCAGTCTTGCCGTAGGCATGGGCGACCATGTGCACGACGTATTTGTAGATCTGCATCCGGTCCGCAGTTTCGACTAGGCCGCCGTAGGTGAGGCCGAGTTCGTGCTGCGCGGCCGCAACCTCGTGATGGTGCTTGTCGCAGGGCAGTCCCATCTCAAGCATCGTGGAGACCATCTCGCCGCGAATATCCTGCGCGCTGTCAACCGGAGCGACGGGGAAATAGCCGCCCTTGGCGCGCGGTCGGTGGGCAAGATTGCCTCCGTCATATTCGCGCATCGTGTTGGTCGGCAGCTCGATGTCGTCGATCTTGAAGCCGCTGGCGTTGTAACCGTCCTCGAAGCGGACGTCGTCGAACATGAAGAATTCGGCTTCCGGCCCAACAAACAGGGTGTCGCCGATCCCGGTCTGCTTGAGATAGGCTTCGGCGCGCGTGGCGGTCGAGCGCGGGTCACGGCCGTAGAGCTCGCCGGTCGAGGGCTCGACGACGTTGCAGAACAGGACGAGCATCGGCGTCGCGCTGAACGGATCGACGTAGACCGCGTCGAGGTCCGGCTTGAGGATCATGTCCGATTCGTTGATGGCCTTCCATCCGGCGATCGAGCTGCCGTCGAACATGAAGCCATCCGTCAGCATGTCGTCGTCGATGACGCCCGAGGCCATGGTCAAGTGCTGCCATTTGCCCTTGGGGTCGGTGAAACGGAGGTCGACCCAGTCGATCTCGTCGTCCTTGATGCGCGAAAGGATGGTGTCCGCGTTGTTCGCCATGGGTGTTGCCCTCGCTCAAAAAATGTCGCCGCACCCGAACGCAATTTGGGCCCCGCGTTGATCGCAGAGCGTCGACGAAGCGATTCGAGCTTGTGCGCCCAGATTCCGGAGCGCGCGGCGAGAGTCAGGAGGGCAGCGAATATTTCACCGGTGCGGGCCGCGGTTGTGCGGCGTGCGGAAACATCTAGGCTGCCACTTGAAAATCACGGGCGCGAGGGGGTCGGCCATGTTGATTGCGCTACTGGTGCCGGTGATCCTTGCGAGCCTTCTGTTT